>JGI12316J15310_10000066_pt3 | contig 39621 bp, 32 predicted proteins | sample MarCyaLeptolynsp_FD_15310 | JGI IMG/M metagenome (IMG submission 15310)
GACAGCACCCTGCGCAAGGCGTTCCGGGACGACACGGCGGCCAACTGGGCCCGGCGCCTGGGCGCCCGCGGCGTGCCGATCAGCCGGGTGAACTCGATTCCCGACGCGGTGCAGGAGCCGCAGCTGGCGCATCGCGGCTCCTTGGCGGAAGTCGCCGCGCCCCGGGGCTTCGACGGCCCGGTCCGTCTGCCGACGGCGCCCTACAGAAGTTCGGCGGACGGGCCGACCATCGACCGTCCGCCGCCGGGTCTGGGCGAGCACACCGAGGAGGTGCTCCGCGACCTCGGTATCGAGGCTTAGAGCAAATCATGTTTTGACGCGATCGCGACGATCCATGTGAATTTGCTCTATCATATTGAAGAAGAGCATGATTCACGTCCAAGCCGGCATCGCGAAGCGATTCCGTCTTAGACGATCAAGCTCTGGGCGGCGCCTACCAGCTGCCGGTGTTCTCCATCGAGGCCCAGGGCTCGGCCGGGTCCTTCGGGCCGTCGGCGTTCAGCAGCTCGATCGAGATGCCGTCCGGTGATTTCACGAAGGCCATGTAGCCGTCGCGCGGCGGCCGGTTGATGACCACGCCATTGTCCTGGAGCTTCTGGCAGGTGGCGTAGACGTCGTCGACCCGGAACGCCAGGTGGCCCCAGGCCCGGCCCTCGACCTTGTAGTCCTCCGGATCCCAGTTGTAGGTCAGCTCCAGCATCGGCGCCTTCTTGTCGGAGGCGGCGCTTTCCTTGTCCTCCGGGGCGGCCAGGAAGATGTTGGTGAAGCGGCCCTTCTCGCTGTCATAGCGGCGGATCTCCTCCATGCCGAGCAGGCCGCAATAGAAGTTCAGACTCTCGTCCACGTCTTTGATGCGGACCATGGTGTGGAGGTATTGCATGGGTGCTCTCCGTAGGTGCGGGGCTTTGAAAATCGGTGGGGCAGGATTGACGTCCCGCGACAGGGAAGGCAACCCCCGTCTAGCCGTCGATGGCATCCACCCACGCCAACACGTCATCGCGCGCCGGTGCCAGGAACCCGAGCCGCCCGGCGAAGGCGCCGATCAGCGTCGCGTGCGACACCTTGGGATAGGTGATCACGGTCACCGTCCCGCCGGCCGCCTCGATCGCCGCGGCGAGGTTCGTCGAGTTCTTCAGTCGCACCGTCGTATCGTTCTCGCCGTGCAGCAACAGCACGGGCGGCGCATCGCCACGCGCTTCGTCGATCGGCTGGCTCGCCCGCTCGTCGCCATCGGGGGCGAGGATCGGTTGCAGGTCGTCCGACAGCGGGGCGAAATCATACGGGCCCGCGAGACCGATCGCCGCCCTCACGGTCGCGTCGCCGTCGATCCCGGCCGCCGTGAGCCAGCGCCGCTCGAGGGTGAGGGTGATCGCCGTATGGGCGCCGGCGGAATGGCCCAGCAGGATCACCGGCTTCCCCAAATACCGCGCTACCTCCGCCACGGCCTTGGCTCCGTCCTCGACGAAGGTCGGAAAAGTGACCTCGGGATACAGGCGGTAGTTCGGGATGGCGACGGTGTAGCCGGCTCGGGTCAGGGCGTGGGCCACGAACCGGTAGTCGTCCTTCTCGCCGTTCTTCCAACCGCCCCCGTAGAAGAAGACGATCACCGGCGCGTGGCGCGCGTCCGTCACCGGCTCGTAGATGTCGAAGGTCTGACGAGGATGCGGACCATAGGCCAGGTCGCGCGTACGCTCATAGCCGGTCTTGGGCGTCAGGTAGTCGACAAGTTGAAGCGGCGAACAGGCGGGTAGGAACGACAGCACGAACAGTCCAATCAAACGAATCATGCCATTGATACGCAGGCCGGTGGGTACCGGACCTGATTGTCGTGATCCAGCGCAGTTCCGGACAGCGTTCCCGGCGTGGCCTGCCACCGGGCCGTCGTGTTGCCCACGTGGCCCCTGGCCAACGGACTGTTCGTCGCGCCGCGCATACTGTTTCCGTCGTGGAAACGCTGCGGTGCGGAAAATCACTGGCACATTCATTGCTTCTTAAACGTTAAAGCCTATCCTTTGTAAGGAACCGGGAAATGACCCCCCTCACAGTCTCTTCGTCCGCGGGCTCGACACAGATGACCGTCCTGACCATGTTCTCGCGCTTTCGTAACGATCTTCTGGTGTGGTGGGAGAAGCGCTCCTATCACCCGGAAAAGCGCTACATGCGCGGCGCCCGCGACGCCTGATCCGCGAAATCGCACCGTCCCTAGCCTGAGCCGGGAACGACACCCGACGGCAGACACGCGCAATGGGCGGCAATCTCGCCCGGCGTGGTCAACCACACCTCGTCCCGACGCGCCAGGATATGGGCCATGGCCCGGCGCAGGGCCCGCAGCCGGTAGGGCTGCCCCACGATGAACGGATGCAGCACGGCGGTGAACACCAGCGGACGCTTGGCCGACTGGTGCAGCAGCTCATCGAACTGGTCGATCATCATCCGCTCGAACTCCTCGCCGGAATGCTGGCGGAACACCAGGGCGGGCGAGTCGTTCACCTCGATCGAATACGGTACCGACAGGATGCGTCCCCGGCGGGTGCGCATCCAGAACGGCTGGTCGTCGGCCGGCCAATCCATCACGTAGCCGTAGCCGGCCTCCTGCAGCAGATCCAGGGTGACCCGGCTCTGCGCCAGGTACGGGCCGAGCCACCCGGCCGGTGGCGCCCCGAAGAACGCGGCCAGCGTCTCGGTCGTCTCCCGGATCAACGCCGCCTCGCCGGCCTCGTCCAGGACGTCCTGACGTTCGGCATTGGTGCGGCCATGGCCCACCACCTCGTCGCCCCGCGCCTTGATGCGCTCGCCGATCTGCGGACAGGCGTCCAGCAGCCGGGCGTTCAGGTTGTGCGAGGCGGGGACGCCCATCTCGTCCAACAGGTCGAACAAATACCATTGACCGACCCGGTTTCCGTAGTCCCGCCAGGCGTAGTTGCGGGTGCTTTGGGCGGCCCCCAGGGTGGCGCTGTCGGAGCCGAGGCCCTCGAGGAAGGCGAACACCTCGGTGTTGTTGCAGAAGCAGACGGCGAGCCGTTTGCCGCCGGGCCAGTCGTAGACCGGCCGGTCGTCGAGGGGCACGTAGTCGTAGCGGTCGTGCTGCGCGAGCTTCATGCCGCCATGCTCGCCGCGCTCCAGGCAGCAAACAAGGGATGAAGTGTGTCCGGCCCCGGCGCTATCGTGGCCGCGATCAAGGACCATCGGGGACGACATGACCATGACCGCCATCGCCGCGCGCCGCCACGCCTTCCGCCAGACCCTGGAGGCGCGCCGCGCCCTGCTGGTGCCGGGAGCGGCGAACGCGCTTACCGCGCGGGTGATCGAGGACGCCGGGTTCGAGGCGATCTACGTCACCGGGGCCGGCATCGCCAACACCCTGCTTGGCGTCCCGGATATCGGCCTGGTCACCATGAGCGAGATCCAGTCGACCACGGAGGCGATCGCCGAGATTTGCACCGTTCCGCTGGTCGTCGACATCGACACCGGCTTCGGCAACGCCATCAACACCCACCGCACGGTCCGCGTGCTCGAACGCGCCGGCGCGGCGGCGGTGCAGATTGAGGATCAGGTCTTTCCCAAGCGCTGCGGCCATTTCGACGGCAAGGGCGTGATCCCGGCCAAGGAGATGGCGGCCAAGGTCCGCGCCGCGTCGGAGGCGCGGGAGGATTCGAGCTTCCAGATCATCGCCCGCACCGACGCCCGCGCGGTGGAGGGGCTGGATGCCGCGCTCGATCGCGCCCGGCTCTACATCGAGGCGGGGGCCGATGTGACCTTCGTCGAGGCGCCGACCTCGGTCGAGGAGATGCGCCGGATTTGCGCCGAGCTGCCGGTGCCACAGGTCGCGAACCTCGTGGTCGGTGGCCGCACGCCGCTGCTGCCCCAGGCCGAGCTGGCCGCGCTGGGTTTCGGCCTCGTCCTCTACGCCAACACCCCGCTGCAGGCGGCGATGCGGGCGATGAGCGAGGTGCTCGGGGCGTTGAAACGCGACGGCGATCTGGACGCGGTGCGCGACCGTCTGGCCGATTTCGGCGAGCGCCAGCGCTTCGTTCACAAGGAGACCTACGACGCGATGGAGAGGCGCTACGCGGTCGAGGAGTAGTCGTTTCCCGCGTCTTCCCGGCGTTCCCCATTACGGGAGCAGGCGACGTGGAGACGAGTCTCACCGGTCACGGTAGAACGCGACCGTCCGGGCGAGGCCGTCGGCGAGCGGCGTGTGCGGCGTCTCGCCGAGCACCTCCGCGATCGGGCTCGGCGCGATCACCGGGTGCAGCGGCAGCGGCGGCCCGGACCAGTCGATCAGGGCGCCCGGCACCTCGGCGCGGATTCCCTCGGCGACCTCGCGCACATCGGCCACCTCTCCGACCAGGGAGAAGGCGTGCGCCCCCTCGAACCGCCGGGTCGCCGCGGCCTCGAAGACGGCCGCCACGTCGTCGGCGAAGATCATGTCGGCGCGCCCGGAATAGCCGATCGTGTAGGGCCGTCCGGCGACTGCCTCGCGGCAGGCGATCGACGGACCCGCTGTCAGCCCGGTGTCGCGGCCGGGGCCGTAGACGATGGCGGGACGGAACCCGACGCTCGAGATGCCGGCATCCTCCCAGTAGCCGCGCGCGCAGCCCTCGCAGGCGAGCTTGAAGGCGCCGTAATGGGTGGTGGGGAAGGGAATGGCGCCGTCATCCGGGCCGAACACGCCGGCGCTGCTGGCATAGGCGACGCCGCGCATGGACTCGGCCCTGGCCGCCTCGAACACGTTCAGGGTGCCGATCAGGTTGACCTGGGCGCCGAGGATCGGGTCGGCGGCGCAGGCCGGGGTGAGCAGGGCCGCCAGGTGGATCGCGAAGCTGCAGCCCTCGGCCGCCGCCGCCACGTCGTCGCGGCTGGCGACGTCGCCGACGCGCCAGTCGAGGGTATCGGCCGCCGCGCCGGCGATGGCCCGCATGATCGTCCGGTCGTCCGTGCGGTCGAACACCCGCAGGTCGATCCCGCGTGCCGTGAGCCGGCGGATGATCCAGGCGCCGAGGAACCCGCCGCCACCGGTGACCAGGACCGTCATCGTGTAGCCCCGGTCAGATCGCCGGCGCTGAGCTGATAGGCGAGGTGGTAGACCAAGGTCGCGGGGGCTCCGAGGCCGCAGCCGCTCTCGGCGATCGCCCGCTCGATCTCGGCCGCGGAGGCCTCCAGTTCCGGCACGCCGCTGCCCTCGACCAGCACGACGGCGTCGAATTCCTTCTCGGCCATGCCGGGGCGAAGCTCGGTCTCACGGGTCTTCACGCCGGAGATCTCCGAGCGCGCGAGGCCGAGATGGGCGCCGCAGGCGCCGGTGATCGCCGTCAGCGTCCGGACCAGCGCCGTCCCGTTGGCGCGCAGGTCCGCCTCGCCGGCGCCGTCCCGAAAGTCCAAACGCACCGTGGCCATCGCGCCGCCCTCGCCCGCCCCGGCGGACGCGACACGCTCGCAGGCGACCCGCAGGAAGTTGCGAAAGGCCGGCTGCACCCGGTTGGTCCACTCGGTCGGATTGTTCAGCCTGTCGAGATAGGGGGGCGAGCGGAACACCTCCACCGTGTCGCCGCCATAGATGGTGCCGTAGCGGTAGCGCGGGAGATCATGATTGATCAGCCGCTTGCCGATGGTGAAGCCGGGAACCGACACCCGCTCCGGCATGTGCTCGCGGGTGTGCCATTCCATGTAGTCGGTCTGGGACGGCGGATCGATGTCGTGCCAGATCGCCAGGAACGCGCCGCCGGTCAGGGCCATGGTCGTCTCCTCTCAATCGCCGAGCAGGCGTTTGGTCGCCTCGAGCGCCCGGCGCGCCACCTCGGACGGGCCGACTTCGGCGGCAAGCGCCTGGTTCGGAACCTCGACGCTGACCGTCATGTCGGCGGGGATCAGCCGCGCGATGGCGGCGAGGTCGATGCCGCCATCGCCGGGGATCAACCGGGCGGTCCGCGCGACCGAGATCAGAGCCTTGTCGCTCGAATCGTAGGGTTTCGGGCCGTCACAGATCTGCAAGTAGTTCATCAGCCCGCGCGGCAGGTCCGCGAACTCCGCCAGCGTCGCGCCGCACCGGTCGAAATGCAGGGCGTCGACCAGGACGGCCGCCGCCTGGTGATCCGCGCCCTCGACGAGCCGGCGGGCCGACGCCAGGTCCCGGCATCCGGTCCAGGGCATGAACTCCAGGTCGGCGGTAAGGCCGTAGGAGCCGAGCAACTGGCAGATCGCGGTGTAGCTGTCCTGGCAGCGCGCCGTGTCGGTGTCGTCGACCGCGACCAGAACGTGGCGCGCGCCGAGCTCGGCGATGCGGTCGCAGAACGGGCGGAAATCCTCGACGTCACAATGGGGCCCGATGCGGATCATCTCGACATCGGCCACGGTCACACCGGTGTCGCGCAGGGCGGCCTTCACCTCGGTCAGCAGCGCGTCGTCGTCGAGCAGGGGCGGCAGGGTCTCGCCGCCCGCCGGCAACAGGCGGAAGCTGATCATGTCGTAGCCGTGCGCGGCGGCGATGCCGATCGACGTCACCGGGTCCGCCCCGTTGGCGGTCAGGTAGCCCATGGAATAGGCGCGTGTCACGCGCCGCCATCCGCGGTCAGCTCGGCGAGCCGGACGGCGCGGCCAGTGCGCGCCGACTCCTTGATCGCGGCGACCACGTGCATGTTGGCGATACCGTCGGCGCAGGTGACCAGCGGTTCCGCCTCGCCGCGCACCACGGCGGCGAACTGCTCCATCTGCGCGACATAGGTGTCGGTCCAATCCCAGTCCAGGTGCCGGTGGTTCAGTCGATGGGTCCAGTCGCCGCCGGGCCCGTGGGTCCACAGCGACAGATCGGGCAGGCTGAGCCCGCCATCGCGGCCGGCATAGAGGTGCGTGGTGGCATCGTGCTTGGGGAAGCGTCCGGGATTCTCACCCGACGTCATCTCCCAGGCCCAGGGCCCCGTCGCCGCATCCGACAGCGCGACGGTCGCCAGACCGCCGGCCTCGAAGGTCAGGATCGCGGCAGTCGTGTCCTCTACCGCCAGCCCGCGCGTCGCGTTCGACGTGGTACCCTGCACGGACGCGACCTCGCCGAAGAAGTGGCGCAGCAGATCAATGTCGTGGATCACGTTGATCAGCAGCGGTCCGCCCTGTTCCGGATCGCGGCGCCAGGGCGTGTCGAAATAGCCGGGCGGCTTGAGCATCGCGCAGGTCACGGTCGCCATGACAAGCGGGCCGATCGCGCCCTCGGAGATCGCCCGCTTGGCCGCCTTGATCAGCGGATTGTGCCGACGGTGATGGCCGACCAGGACGGGCACACCGTGGGTCTCCACGGCACGCGCCAGGGCAGCGCTCTCGGCCAGGGTGCTGGCGACCGGTTTCTCCAGCAGGATCGGAATCCCGGCGGCGAGAAGCTGTTCGGCGATGGGCACGTGTGTGTCGTTGGGCGAGGCGATAACGGCGGCGTCGAAGCCGCCCGCCCCCAGCAGGGCGTCGACGTCACCGACGTGCCGGACCTGATGCTCGGCGGCGAGATCGCCCGCCGCCGGCGAGGGATCGACGATCGCCGCGAGCGTCATGCCGGCGGCCCGGGTGAGGGTGTCGATATGGGTCCGGCCGATCACGCCGGCGCCGATGACCGCGACCTTGAGGTCCGCCATGCCTTGATCCTCCCGAATGCCCCGGCTTGCGTGCCGGGTGTCGTCGATTGGGGTCGTTCTCAGATCCGCAGACTGTAGTCGGAGCGAGCGGCCCCGCGCATCCCCAATCCCCCGACGGGCCGGCGGAACGGATCAGCGCGTCAACGGGGGGCGGCGGCGGGTCGCGCCGATCGGTCCGTTGGGAAGCGCGTCAGTCCGCCGCTTCGACCGTCACCGGGGGAACCCGCACGCCCTCGCGGATCACCTCCGGCGCCCAGGCGGCGCGGGCGAAGACCGCGCGGACCAGGGGCTCGAAATGCGCGAGCGGGCGGGTCGGATAGTCCGGATCGAAGCTGGTCTGGTCCCAGCGCTCGCAGAACACGACGCAGGCGTCGTAGTTCGGATGGTCGCGGTACTTGTCGCGGCCGTCCGGGTCCTGGCCGACATGCTCGCCGTAATACTTGAGCTGGAACAGCCCGTGGTGGCGCAGCACCCAGGTGCATTCGGCGCGGACATAGGGGGCGAGGATCGCGGCGGCCACGGTGTCGTGGTTCATCGGCGCCAGCATGTCGCCGATGTCGTGCAGCAGGGCGGTGGCGACCCAGTCGGCATCGGCCCCGTCATCCTCGGCCCGGCTCGCGCTCTGCAGCGAGTGATCGAGCCGGCTGATCTGATAGCCGCCGGCGGAATGGTCCAGCATCCGTAGGTGCTCGAGGATGCGGTCGGCGAGGCCGGCGACGAAGCGCTCCTCCTCGCGGGCCAGCAGGTCGTAATCCGCCTTGGTGCCGTCGCTCATGCGCCGGAAGGACACCGTCTCCATCACCCGCTCCCCGGTTCGTCGGTCACGCCGCCATGCTGCCGGCCGCCGCCCGCAGGCGATGGCCCAGCATCCGATACCGGCATTCCGGACCATCATGGTCGATGTAGCAACCCTGAAGGAAGCGCGGCCCGTCCTCGGCGAAGGCGGTGCGGCCGTGCAGGGTGCGGTGGTTGTCCATCATCAGGCAGTCGCCAGGCGCCAGCTTGAAGCGAATCTGGAACGCCGGGTCCTCGGCCAGGGCGGCGAGCCGTCGCCGACCCACGTAGAATTTCTCCAGCACCGTCGGCTCGGCGGCCGCCGGGAAGTCGAGTCGTGTCGACAGCCGGATCACCCGCAGACGGCCGTCGCGGTCCAGGTCGAGCACCGGCGCCGTCTGGCGGTCGTCCACCGTCTCCGACCGGTAGCGGAAGGCGACCGGCAGCGAACTCATCACCGCATGGACGTCGGGGGCCTCGTCTCGAAGCGCCTCGGCGATCGCCGCCCCGTCGACCAGGGTGCTCTCGCCGCCGGAGGCGCCATTCTCGAGGCAGTGCAGGAACTGGATGCCCGGCACCGAGCGTCGATATGGGTTGTCGGAATGCGCGGTCAGCGCCAGGCCGGTATAGGCGAGGTCGCTGGCCCGCGCCTCGGTGCGGACATTGAACAGGACGCCCCAGTTGGTCTCGCGGATCGGCCCGAAGCGCCGCGCAATGGTGATCAGGCTGTCCTCGACCCGCGGGGTGTCGCGCAGGATGGCGAAGCCGCTCGCGAAGAACCCGCCGAGCAGTCCGTGCATCGCGGCGTCGTCGTCCAGGGTGGACCATGCGGCGCCCGGCGGCGTGATGCCGTCGGCGGTCCACGGAGCCGGGTCGGGCAGGGCGGCGGGATCGGGGATCAGCCCGGCCTCGACCGCCAGCCAGTGCAGGTCGAAGGCGCAGGTATGGCCGTCGGAAAACGCGAGCGATACCGTCGGGCCGTCGCAGCGGGCGTCGAGGATCCGCAGGTCGCCGGGCAGGCGGGTCGGATCGTAGGTGCGCTGGTGGCTGTTCAGGTCCATCTGTTCCGGCGCCTCGCTGCGTTCGCGCAGCCACAGCGCCGGCAGCGTCCGCTGCGCGCCGGCATGCTCGATGCGGAACATCCCCGTCTCTGCGTCCAACTCTGCCTGGAGCATGGCAATCCTCCGACTCGGAATTGATGTCGAATGCGATTCTGTCATCGATGCAAGAGAGTTACAGACGGCAAAACCCGATGATGGCTATAATCTGACGTTATGACAGGGATGCGCTATCGGTTGCCGTCGCTCAACGCGCTCGCCGTGTTCGAGGCGGCGGGACGGCTCGGCGGGTTCAGCCGGGCGGCGCGGGAGTTGAACATCAGCCAACCGGCGGTCACCCGGCACGTTCGGGGCCTGGAAGCGGCGATCGGCCTGGCCCTGTTCGACCGCGGTCATAACCGGGTCGCCCTGACCGATGCCGGCCTCCGGCTGTGGCAGGCGGTCAATGCCGGCTTCGGCGACATCTCGTCGGTAATCGACTCCCTGCGGGCGGAGGAGGAGGCCGGGCCGCTGATCGTCTCGACCCATTCGGGGTTCGGTCAGCAATGGCTGATGCCCCGCCTGGAGGGCCTTCGCGAAGCGCTCGGCGGGCGGTCCGTGAGCCTGTCGATCGCCGATCGAGTGAGCGAGTACGACGGCTCCGCGTTCGATATCGGCGTGCGCCACGGATCGGCGGCGCTCGTGGGCACCAACGCGATGCTGCTGGTGCGCGAGACCGTGGTGCCGGTGATGTCGGCGCGGCTGGCCGACGCCCGCCCGGACCTGCTGGCCGTGACGCCGGAGGGGTTGGTCGACGCGCCGCTGATCCACATGGACGAGGGTGACCGGCCGTGGATGACCTGGGCGCAGTGGTTCCGCCTCGCCGGCGTCCGCCGCACGCCGCCGCCGGCCCGGGTGCGTCTCAACCACTATCCGCTGGTGATGACGGAGGTGCTGGCCGGGACCGGGATCGGCCTCGGGTGGCGGCCGCTGATCGACGAGATGCTGGACTCCGGCGTTGTCGTTGCCGCCGGGCCGGAGATGGTCCGGCCGGACTGGGGCTGGTGGTTCGTCTGGACCGCCGGCGCGGCGGTCGGCGATGTCGACCGGGCCAAGGCCTGGTTCCGCGACCGGTTTCCCGAGCCCCTGCCCGGTTGATCTCAGGTCGCCAGCGCCGCCCGGGCGGCGGCGAGCGTCGCCTCGACTCGCCCGCCGGCGGGGATGCGGTGCCAGTCGAGGGGGCCGATGTCCCGGACCGCCTGCGCCTCGACCACGGCGCCCGTGGCGTCGGAGGCATCACCCGACCGAGCATCGGCGCGCGACACCAGGATCGGCACCGGCGCCTCCAGCCACAGGCCGGTGAAGGCGACGTCCAGCCGGCGCGCCAGATCGGCGAGGTCCGTGCGCTCGTGCGGGCGCTGGTGCACGGCATCGACCACCACGCTCTGCCCTGCCTGCAGTGCCGCCGCCGCTTCGTCCAGCAGGGCCCGGTAGACCCGCGCGGTGACGTCCTGCGTGTAGCCGCTCTCGAGCAGCGGCTCGAGTTCCGCGACACCCATCAGACGTTTGCGGATCACATCACTGCGCAGATGCACGGCGCCGGGAAACGGCGCCAGGTCCGGCGCGATCCGCGCGGCGAGGGTGCTCTTTCCGGTGCCGGAGAGTCCGCCGACGGCGAAGAGGCGTGGGGCCGCGGGGACCAGGACCGCCTCGGCGAAGTCGAAATACCGCGTGGCCTCCGCCCGCAGCGCCGCCGCCGCGTCGCCCGTCGCGTGCGGCAGGGCGGCCGCCGTCACCTTGGCGCGGATGGCGGCCCGGGTGCTGACGAACAGCGCCATCGCCGCGAGACCCGGGAGCTCCGCAGGATCGCCGGTTTCGACCAGATAGCGGTTGAGCACCCGGTTCGCCGCGGGGCGCCAACCCCGCTCGCCGAGATCCATCAGCAGGAAGGCGAGGTCGTAGAGCACGTCGGTGGTGGCCAGCGCCTCGTCGAACTCGATGGCGTCGAACAGGGTGGGCATCCCGTCGAGCAGCACGATGTTGCGCAGGTGCAGATCGCCGTGGCAGCGGCGCACCCGGCCGGCGCACTCGCGCCGCTCCAGCTCGGGGGTGACGCCGTCGAGGAGGCTCAGCGACCGGCGGGTGAGATCGGCGACGCGATCCGCCGGAAACAGATCCGGCGCTTCGCCGAGGCTCCCGCCGTTCTCCGTCAGGAGGCCGGCGAATCCGGTGGCGAAGCCGACGCCCCGGCGCACCGGAGCGCGCGCGTGGGACGCGGCGATGGCAGCGGCGGTCCGAACCAGCACGTCATCCGGCAGGCCATCGTCGCCGGCGACCCGGTCGAGGGTGCGCCCCTCGTCGAAGCGGCGCATGTGCACGCACCACTCGACCGGCTCGCCGTCGCCGCCGAGCCTCACGGTCTTGCCGTCACAGGTGATGGGCAGGATCCCGAGGTAGATTTCCGGCGCGTTCGTCCGGTTGACCGCGATTTCCGCCTCGCAGGCCGCCTTGCGCAACGCCAGAGTCGAGAAGTCCATGAACGGGAACCGCACCGCCCGTTTCACCTTGTAGGCATCGTCGCCCGCCAGGAACACCGCCGCCCCGTGGGTGTCGATGCGCGTGACCGGCCGATCGGTGCCGTGGGTTCGCGGGTCGGCGAGAGCGTCGAAGATCGCGTTCTGATCCTCGACAACGTGAGAGGGTGGCGCCATCGCGGGCTCCTCGGTTGGTGTGCGGTGCAGCATGCCCCGGCGCCACGGGCGGCGGAATGATCCAGATCAAGCCTGGGGTCGACGGATTTCATCCGGCGCCCGCGATCATTCCTGGAACGGCCCGGCGAGTGAGTAATAATGTTGCTCGACGCTCTCGCAATGGACCGGGAGAAGGGGCACATAAGGGCCAGGGCGCCGAGGGTGGCTGTCGCGAGGAGGGATGCATGAGCGAAGAGACCGCACTCAGTCTGCACGTGCCGGAGCCGGCGGTCCGACCGGGCGACACGCCGGATTTCTCCAATGTGAGGATCGCGCGTGCCGGCGAGGTCGCGCGCCCGCCGGTCGACGTCGCCCCCGACGACATCCGCGACTTCGCCTTCTCGATCATTCGGGTCCTGAACCGCAACGGCAAGGCGGTCGGCCCCTGGGCCGGGCTGCTCTCGGCAGAAGAGCTGCGCGACGGCCTGCGTCACATGATGACGCTGCGCGCCTTCGATGCCCGCATGATGATCGCCCAACGCCAGGGCAAGACCTCATTCTACATGCAGAACCTGGGGGAGGAGGCGATCGCCTGCGCGTTCCAGAAAGCGCTCGACCCCGGCGACATGAACTTCCCGACCTACCGCCAGGCCGGCTTGCTGATCGCCGCCGACTACCCGCTGGTCGACATGATGAACCAGATCTACTCGAACGAGAACGACCCGCTGAAGGGCCGTCAGTTGCCGATCATGTATTCCTCGCGCGAGCACGGCTTCTTCTCGATCTCCGGCAACCTGTCGACCCAGTTCATCCAGGCGGTCGGCTGGTCCATGGCCTCGGCCATCAAGGGCGACCGCAAGATCGCCGCCGGCTGGATCGGTGACGGATCGACGGCGGAGTCGGACTTCCACGCCGGGCTGGTCTTCGCCTCGACTTACAAGGCGCCGGTGGTGCTGAACATCGTCAACAACCAGTGGGCCATCTCCACTTTCCAGGGTATCGCCCGCGGCGGGTCCGGCACCTTCGCGGCGCGCGGTCTCGGCTTCGGAATCCCGTCGCTGCGGGTCGACGGCAACGACTACCTGGCGGTCTACGCGGTCTCCAAATGGGCGATCGAGCGGGCCCGGCGCAACCTCGGGCCGACGCTGATCGAGCATGTGACCTACCGGGTCGGCGCCCATTCGACCTCCGACGATCCCGCGGCCTACCGCCCGAAGACGGAGAGCGATGTCTGGCCGCTGGGCGATCCGGTGATGCGTCTGAAGAACCACCTGATCGCCATCGGCGAATGGTCGGAGGAACGCCACGTCCAGGCCGAGGCGGAGATCCGCGACACCATCATCGCCGCGCAAAAGGAGGCGGAGAGCCACGGCACCCTGCATTCCGGCCAGCACCCTTCGGTGCGCGATATGTTCGAAGGCGTCTATGCTGAGATGCCGCCGCACCTGCGCCGCCAGCGCCAGCAGGCGGGGTATTGAGCCATGACCCGGCGCACGATGATCGAGGCCATCCGCGACGCCATGGACGTCGCCATGGAGCGCGACGACGACGTGGTGGTGTTCGGCGAGGACGTCGGCTTCTTCGGCGGCGTGTTCCGCTGCACGGCGGGCCTGCAGAAGAAATACGGGCCGTCGCGCTGTTTCGACACGCCGATCAGCGAGTCCGGCATCGTCGGCGCCGCGATCGGCATGGCCGCCTACGGTCTGCGGCCCTGCGTGGAGATCCAGTTCGCCGATTACGTCTACCCGGCCTACGACCAGATCGTCTCGGAGGCGGCGCGCATCCGCTACCGCTCCAACGGTCAGTTCACCGCCTCGATGGTGGTGCGCATGCCGACCGGCGGTGGAATCTTCGGCGGCCAGACCCATAGCCAGTCGCCGGAGGCGCTGTTCACCCACGTCTCGGGCCTGAAGGCGGTGGTGCCGTCCAACCCCTATGACGCCAAGGGCCTGCTGATCGCCGCCATCGAGGACGACGACCCGGTGATCTTCCTGGAGCCCAAACGGCTCTACAACGGCCCGTTCGACGGCTACCACGACCGGCCGGTCAAGCCGTGGTCGACCTCCGATCTCGGCGAGGTGCCCGACGGGCACTACGCCGTGCCGCTCGGCAAGGCGGCGGTGGTGCGGGAGGGCCGGGCGGTGACGATCCTGAGCTACGGCACCATGGTGCATGTCTGCCTGGCGGCAGCCGAGGCGAGCGGCGTCGACGCCGAGCTGATCGACCTGCGCACCCTGTTGCCGCTGGACCTGGAGGCGGTCAAGGCGTCGGTGCTGAAGACCGGGCGCTGCGTGGTGGTGCACGAGGCGACGCTGACCTCCGGCTTCGGCGCCGAGCTGACCAGCCTGGTGCAGGAGGAGTGCTTCTTCCACCTGGAGGCACCGGTGCGCCGCGTCGCCGGCTGGGACACCCCGTACCCGCACGCCCAGGAGTGGGACTACTTCCCCGGCCCCGAGCGGATCGGCCGGGCGTTGCAAGAAGTGCTGGAGGTCTGAGATGGGCGAGTACACCGTCAAGCTTCCGGATGTCGGCGAGGGGGTCGCGGAGGCGGAACTTACCGAATGGCAGGTCGAGGTCGGCAAGATCGTGCGCGAGGACGACATCCTTGCCGTGGTGATGACCGACAAGGCCGCCGTCGAGATTCCGTCGCCGGTCACCGGCCCGGTGCTGTGGCTGGGCGCCGAGATCGGCGAGGTGTACATCGTCGGCGCGGCGCTGGTGCGCATCGAGGTTGAGGGCGAGGGCAATACGGTTGCCGAACCCGCCGCCGCGCCGGTCGTCGCCGAGCCCGCGCCGCCGGCCGAGGACGCGCCGGCACCCGAGAAAACCGCCGCGCCGGCACAGGCGCGAGAGACGGCCCCGAAACCGGCGCCGAAGCCGGCCCCGAAGCCTGCGGCGACGGCCGGGCCGGCGCGCGGCGAACACGACCGGCCGACTGCCGCCCCCTCGGTGCGCCGGCGCGCCAAGGAGGCCGGCGTCGATCTGCGCCAGGTCCGCGGCACCGGCCCCGCTGGGCGTATCACCCATGACGATCTGGAGCTGTGGTTCAGCGGATCCACCGAGGCCCGGGCCCCGGCCGGACGGGTCGCCAACACGACCGTCAACGAGGTCAAGGTCGTCGGCCTGCGCCGCCGCATCGCCGAACGCATGGCCGCCGCCAACGCCCAGGTCGCGCACATCACCTATGTCGACGAGATCGACATGACCGAGCTGGAGAAGCTGCGCGAGGCGCTTAACGCCGAGCATGCTGGCGCGCGTCCGAAACTGACGGTCCTGCCCTTTCTGATGCGCGCCATGGTCAATGCCATCGCCAAGCAGCCGGCGATGAACGCGCATTTCGACGACGATGCCGGCGTGATCCGACAGTTCGGCGGCGTGCATATCGGCATCGCCACCCAGACGCCGGGCGGGCTGACCGTACCGGTGGTGCGCCATGTGGAGGCACGCGGCTTGTGGGACAGCGCCGCCGAAATCGGCCGCCTGGCGGAGGCGGCCCGGACCGGGGCGGCCAGCCGCGACGAGCTCTCCGGCTCGACCATCACCATCACCTCGCTCGGCGCGTTGGGCGGCATCGCGACGACGCCGATCGTCAACCGCCCGGAGGTGGCGATCGCCGGCGTGAACAAGATGCAGGTGCGCCCGGTTTGGGACGGGCAGGGGTTCGTGCCACGGCGGATGATGAACCTGTCATCCAGCTTCGATCACCGCATCATCGACGGCTGGGACGCCGCCATCTTCGTGCAGGCGATCCGCCGGCAGCTCGAGAACCCCGCCACCCTGTTCGTGGAGGACTGATCCATGCGCGATGTCACTGCCAAGGTTCTCGTCATCGGCGCTGGGCCGGGCGGGTATGTCTGCGCCATCCGCGCCGGCCAGCTCGGCCTGGACACCGTCATCGTCGACGGCGCGCCGCTGGGCGGCACCTGCCTCAATGTCGGTTGCATCCCGTCCAAGGCGCTGATCCATGCGGCCGACGAGTTCCACAAGCTCACCGAAGCGGCGTCGGGAACGACGCCGTTTGGCCTCGCCGCGTCGGCGCCGTCGATCGATTTCGGCCGCACGATCGCCTGGAAGGACGGCATCGTCGAGCGCCTCAATCTCGGTGTCGGCGGATTGCTGAAGAAGGCCGGTGTCAAATCGATCCGCGGCTGGGCCCGCTTCATCGACGGCAAGACCGTCGAGGTGACGACCGATACCGGCGTCCAGAAGATCCGCGCCGAGACCATCGTGATCGCCACCGGCTCGGAGCCCGTGGCGCTCCCCGGACTGCCGTTCGGCGGTGATGTGATCTCCTCGACCGACGCGCTGTCCCTGCGCGCCGTGCCGGACTCGCTGGCGGTGGTCGGCGGTGGCTATATCGGGCTGGAGCTCGGCATCGCCTTTGCCAAGCTGGGCAGCGCGGTCACCGTGGTCGAGGCGGCGGGGCAGGTGCTGCCGCAGTATGATGCCGAGCTTGTGCGTCCGGTGCTGGCGCGGCTGGAGACCCTCGGCGTGACGGTGCTCACCGACGCCAAGGCCGTTGGCCACGGCGATAGCGGTCTGGCGGTCGAGCGGGACGGCCAGACCAGCACGGTCGCCGCCGGAAAGGTCCTGGTCACCGTTGGGCGACGGCCGCGGACCGATGGCTTCGGGCTGGAGCAGCTGGACCTCGACCGGGCCGGGCGGTTCATCCGCATCGACGACCGCTGCCGCACCTCCATGCGCGGGGTCTATGCTATCGGCGACGTGTCTGGCGAGCCGATGCTGGCCCATCGCGCCATGGCCCAGGGCGAGATGGTCGCCGAAATCCTGGCTGGTCACCGCCGGTCCTGGGACAAGGTGGCGATCCCGGCGATCTGCTTCACCGATCCGGAAATCGTCGAGGTCGGGCTGAGCCCGCGCCTGGCCGAGACCGAGGGCCACCGCTCGGTCACCAAGCTGTTCCCGTTCCAGGCCAACGGCCGGGCGATGACGACGGGTCGCGAGGACGGTTTCGTGCGGGTGGTCGCGCGCGAGGACAACCACCTGCTGCTCGGGGTGCAGGCGGTTGGCGCGCATGTCTCGGAGATGGCGGCCGGGTTCGCCCTCGCCCTGGAGATGGGCGCGCGGCTGGAGGACGTGGCGGGAACGATCCACGCCCACCCGACCCATGGCGAAGCGTTCCAGGAAGCGGCGCTTCGCACCCTGGGGCACGCGCTTCACATCTGAGCCGGGGCGCCGGATCGGAGCGCCGGATCGGGGCGGCCGGCACGCGGCCGGTCGCCACCGGCGTCACCTGAAGGTGAACCAGTCGTTCTGCAGGTCGGCGGTCGTCACGCCGACCAGCGTGAGCGTGTTGCCGCCGCCCAGATCGAGAACGGTGTTGCCGCCGCTGTCGGTCGCGGCGACCGGGCCGGAAGCCGCGGCGACGCGGGCGCCGAGTGCCAGTTCCAGCGCCTGGACGAAGGCCTGACCCGTCTCATTGGCGGCGATCGAGCATCCGTAGAGAACCGCCGTCGCGTCGTCCGCCAGGGTGGCGGCGATCGCGTCCAATGCCGTCCGGTTGGACGCCAGGGCCGGTTCGTCGATCCGGGTGCCTCCCAGCATGAGCGCGCCGGGTTCGCCATGGCTCAGGATGCGCAGTTCGCCGATGTCCCGGCGGTAGCGCAGGGCGTCGGCGATCTGACCGAGGGCGCTGCGGCCGGTTTCGAGGCGGTACACCTCCATGCCGTCGACCCGCCCGTCCGAGAGGGTCTCGGTGTGCATCACGGCCGAATCGATGAAGAGAACCTTGGACATCTTGGTTGCCCCGGCCAGGGCACGCGATGACGCATTGGTCATGAGTCGGTCTCCTGCTCGCCGGCGGTGCCGCCGCGGCGTTGGTTCTTGCGCTTTGGTGAGGACAGACAGAGCCGTTCCCGGCTCATTCGAGCCGCCGCGAGAACGTTCGATCTCACGCTGGACGCGGATGGGTGCCGAAAACGCGTTGTCTAAACAGTGCTTTGCGGAGTATTGTCCTCGACCAATAAAATTTTATTGGGCTTTTAGGTTAATAGAAAATGAAGATCTACATACCCTGGGTCGCATGTCGTCGCGGCCGCGGCATCTGCAGGTGATGCCGGTCCGGCGGATACGAGCTGTCACGCGGCTGAAGCGCAAACATATTGACGTGCACGGAATCTTACTCGGATGTTGTCCAAGGGCTGTTCTGGGGCATTGATCCCCAACCTTTCCCGACGTCGGGGCGGTACGATCAGCCGCGCGCCGTCGCGATCCAGCGGCCCAGGGTTTCGCCCATCTGCTTGATCGTGACCGGCTTGGAGAGGAAATCATCCATGCCGGCGGCCATGCACTTCTCGGCCTCGCCGGCCATGGTGTTCGCGGTCAACGCGACGATCGGTGTGCGTCGTCCGCCGGACTTGGCCTCGGCGTCACGGATCATTCGGGTCAGCTCGAAGCCGTCGATGGTCGGCATGTGGCAGTCCGCCAGAATCACGTCGTACTCGTTGGCCTGCCACAACGCGAACGCCTCGCGCCCGTCGGCGGCGTAGTCCGCCGTGTAGCCGAGCCCGTCGAGCTGCCGTTCGACCACGAAGCGATTGATCGGCGTATCCTCGGCGACGAGGATCCGTGGTGGGTGGTCATCGGTCGCAGAATCGGCGTCCGAGGGCGCCGGCGCCGATTGTTCCGCAAGCTGTCGGTGCGCGGCGGCGGCCACCGCCCGCAGCAGGGCACCGCGATGGACCGGCCGGGTCAGCGTGCTGTCGAACGCCGCAGCAGCGGTGCTCAGAGGGCTGGACCCCGCACCCCGGATCAGAATGACACGACGTCCCTCCAGGCTGGGGCGCAGGCCGCCGACCTCGGAGTCCGGCATGCGGTCGTCGACCAGCAGGACGGCGTTCTCCGACAGCGTCTTCAGCATCGCCGACAGGCCCATCGCGTCGGTTGCCCGCGCCGTGTGTGCGCCCCTTGCGTCGAGCTCCCGCGAAAGCATGGCGGTGAGCGCGGCGCGGTCGCTGACGATCACTACCGGGACACCGCTGAGGTCGACCACGGTCGTGGCGGCCGTCGCGGCCTGGCGGATCACGTCGAACGGCATGGTGAAGCGGAAGGTCGCGCCGGCGCCCGCCTCGCTGATCACGCCGATCTCGCCCCCCATCAGCTCGACCAGGCGGCGGCAGATTGACAGGCCCAGGCCGGTGCCGCCGAACCGCCGGGTGGTGGTCGACTCCGCCTGACTGAACGGCTGGAACAGGTCGGCCTGCTGCGCCTCGGACAGTCCGATCCCGGTGTCGGTCACCTCGAACCCGATGATGGTGCGGGCGTCGCCGTCGCGCGGCGGATCGGCGCGCAGACGGACCGAGACGCCGCCCTTGGCGGTGAACTTGACGCCGTTGCCGACCAGGTTCAGCAGTACCTGACGCAGGCGCACCGGATCGCCGACCACCGCGTCCGGCAGGCCGGCGTCGATCTCCAGCGTCAGGTCCAGGCCCTTCTCCTCCGCCGCCGCCGCGATGGTGTCGAGCACGGACTCGATGGTCCGACGCAGGGGCAGGGGCACCGACTCGAGCTCCATGCGTCCGGCTTCGATTTTCGAGAAGTCCAGGATGTCATCGATGATGCGGAGCAGGGCGCGGGCCGACTCGTTGACCGTCTCTGCCAACACCCGCTGGTCGTCGCTCAACTCGGAATGCTGCAGCACTTCGATCAGGCCGAGCACGCCGTTCATTGGGGTGCGGATCTCATGGCTCATGGCTGCCAGGAAGCTCGACTTCGCCCGGTTCGCCGCCTCGGCTTCGTCGCGGGCGCGGATCATCTCCGCCTCGACGCTCTTGCGTTCGGTGATGTCGGCATAGGTGACGACGAAGCCGCCCTGGGGCCGGGGGGCGGAGACCGCCTCCATCTCGATCCCCTTGGCGTTGACGTAGTCGAAGCGCACCATGTCGCCGCTCATCAGACGGTCGATGCGCACCTGGACCTGCTGTTCCAGCTCCTCGCGGGTGCCGCCGCCATAGGTGCCGCGCACGGCGTGCAACATCACCAGGTCCCAAACCGGACAGCCTGGGTAGATCTGTTCGTCGGAAAGGATCAGGTATTCCTGGTACTTCTTGTTCCAGGTGATGACCTGGGCGTTCTCGTCATAGGCGGCGATGCCCTGGGCGACGTTGTCGAACACGTCCATCAGAACTTCGCGCTGCTTGCGCAACTCGTTCTCGGCGCGCTTGCGGTCGGTGACGTCGGTGTGGGTGATGACGCAGCCGCCATCGGGCGTCGGAATCATGATCCGCTGATAGACCGAGCCGGTTGGAAGGCTGATCTCGCCGTCTCTGCTGCCACCGAAGAACTCGGCGGCCGGGCTCGGGTTCTCCGGCCAGGTGCGGCCGGTCCCGCTCTTGATCATCTGCTGGCGGGTCGTTCCGGGCCTCAGATCCGCCTCGGCGAAGCCGTACATCTCGGCGAAGCGCTCGTTGCAGACGACCAGCCGGTCGTCGGCATCGTAGACGACCAGGCCGTTGCCCATGTTGTCGAGCACCGTCGCCAGCAGCGAGCCCGTTGCGCCGTGCGCTTGTTCGCTGGCGTCGAGCCGGGCCTGGAGTTCATCCGCCCGCCGCTCGGCCTCGGCGAGCCGACGGCGCAGATCCGCCGTCTCCTCGGCGCTGTCATTCAGGGTCGGATCGTCGCCGGGCATAGGCTCTTTCTGTCGTTTCAGCCGTCGGCGGAGGGCCTGACAAGCCTCCGCGCCCGCATGCGTCGGGCTGCGGTCAGGCTAGCGAAGGATGGGCCGCGATGCATCCCGTATCGCGGGGTGCGGGTCGTGGCGGGCATCGACCGGTGGGCCCTGCGCCGGCTAAGCTGTCCGACGAACGGAGAGGAAAGTGCCATGGAGATGCGCGACGACCTGCCGCTGATCATCGACGGCTGCCAGTACGCCAATTGGTCACCGTCGATCTTCGGCGAGATGCGCGCCGGCGGTGTGACCGCCGTGCACGTCACCATCTGCTACCACGAGGACTTCCGCGAAACCGTCCAGAACATCGTCGCCTGGAACCGCTGGTTCGAGCGATACCCGGATCTGATCGTCCATGCCCGCACGGCCGACGACGTCCGTCGCGCCCATGCCGAGGGGCGCACGGCGATCATCTTCGGGTTCCAGAACCCGTCGCCGATCGAGGACGACATCGGCCTGGTCGAGGTCTGCCACGCACTCGGCGCCCGGTTCATGCAACTCAGCTACAACAATCAGTCCCTGCTCGCGACCGGATGCTACGAGGCCGAGGACCCGGGCATCACCCGCATGGGGCGTCAGGTCATCCGGGAGATGAACCGGGTCGGCCTGGTTGTCGACATGAGCCATTCGGCCGAGCGCTCCACGTTGGACGCGATCGAGATCTCCGACCGGCCGATCGCCATCACCCACGCGAACCCGGGCTCCTGGCATCCGGCGCTGCGCAACAAGTCCGACACCGTGTTGAAGGCGCTGGCGGAGAGTGGCGGCATGCTCGGCTTCTCCATGTATCCGCACCATCTTGCCGGCAAGTCCGACTGCAGCCTGGAGGATTTCTGCCGGATGATCGCCCGCACCGCCGACCTGATGGGGGTGGCCCGGATCGGTTTCGGCAGTGACCTTTGTCAGGACCAGCCGGACAGCGTGGTCGAATGGATGCGGGTCGGCACCTGGACCAAGGAGATCGATTACGGCGAGGGCTCGGCCGCCCAGGCCGGCTTCCCGCCGCAGCCGGCCTGGTTCCGCGGCAACGCCGACTTCCCGGGTCTCGCCGCCGGCCTTCGCGGCGTCGGCTTCGACGCGGCGGAGGTGGCGGCCATCATGGGCGGCAACTGGCTCGACTTCTTCGAGCGGTCGTTCGGCCCGGAGCGGTCGCGATGAGCGTCGCGGCCAATCCCGCCGCAGCCGGTCTGCGGCCGCCGGACACGGTGATGCGGCTGGCCCGCATGGGCGCCTTCTTCCCGACCCGGATCAGCTTCCTGCGAGCGATGATCCGCCGCCTGCACCGCGAAGGCGCCGAGGTGCGCCGCCCGGTCTGGCGGATCGACGCGAACGGGTTCGGCACCGCCGTCTACTCCGTCGATCACGGCGGCCACACCTACAGCCTGGTCGCGTTCTCGACCGCGCTCGACCCTGCCGCGCGCACCGACCGGGTGATCGCCGAGGCGTGGGACACCAGCTACGTGCTGTTCGATGGCGAGCCCGGGGAGGCCGATCTGGCCCGGCTGGCGGCAGCGGTGCCGCGCCAGGAGGCGGCGCGCTTCGGCCCGCGCGAACTCGTGCTGAGCCGAGCGAACCGGAGCGTCCGGCTGTTCGAGCATGTGGTCGACGCCCTGGCGCGGGGACGGCAGCCGGACCGCGACCAGGTGGCGGCAACCGGCTACCTGATGCGGACGACCGCGGTCTACGGCAACGGCAAGTTCGGCATCGCTGACCGCGCCCGGATCGCCGGCCGGCCGGGCCTCTCGGGGCCGTTTCAGGCGGAGATGCTCACGGTCTGGCTGATCCGAGGGTTCACCCTGGATCTCGCGGAGCATGTCGCGCGGGCACGCGGCGGGGCGGCGGCCGCGCCATTGGCGCCGGGACTTCGCCGGTATCTTGGGATCGGCAATTCCACCGGTCTCGGCATGGCGCCGTTCCTGGTCAATCACCCCGTTCTCCTGAACAATTGGATGCTCGCCCGCGAGACGGCCATCCAGCGGGTGCGCGCGGTGGAGCGGGCGGAGGCCTCGCAGATCGAGGCGTTCCTCGCCGGGCTCGCCCGCGCCCGCGCCCATGTCAGGGCCTGGCGCGTCGCCGACGCCCGCCAGATGGCGCGGATCGAGGCGCTGCGCCGGGATCTGGAGGCGATGGCCGAAGACCTGACGGCGGACCGGCTTGCGGAACCCCGACCGTGGTCGCGGGCCCTGGACCAGGCCGAACGCTTCTCCATGGAAGGCCAGGAGCTCCTGGTCTCGCTGGTCCTGGAGCCCCATGGCGCGCTGATCGACGACCTCTGTGACGCCATGGCAAGCGATGGCGAGCCCCGACTCGATCCGAGGATGACCGCCGGGCAACTGCGCCATCGCCTGCAGGGCGCGTTCGACTGGGCCCTGGCTGTGGATTTCGACGACCCGACGCAGACCCAGCGATTCTGGTACGTCTCCGAGGAGAAGAGCGAGCCGCGGCTCGGCGAGCGCCGGCGGGAACCGGGCGCCGATCGCGAGATGCCGCTCGACATCGCCCGGCGGATCCAGGCGCTGGCCCGCGATCTCGACGTGGCGGAGGAGGCTGAGAGTCTCGCCCGATTTCTGCTTCGCCATCCGGAGCACCGGGCCGCCGCCACCCGCGTCCAACTCGCCGCCACCCATCCATATGCAGAGATCCGCGACAACCTGATCGCTGGCGACTGCGTGCCGCTGGATATGCTTCGCTGCAAGTTGTCGTTCTTCGGGGCCGGCCGCTTCGATCCGAAATCCGGCCTCTGGACCCGCATCGTCCTGTTTCAGGGGGCACCAGGTTTCGAGGACGTCGCGGGTGCCGACCCCGATGCCTGGGCTTTTCCGGTGCTGGACGACGATGCAGGTGAGGCGGAGCCATGCATGTCTCCCTGAATGAGGTCCTGGCCATGGCGACCAAGGCCGCCGCCGCCGCGGGGCTGCCGATCGGATTGGCGGAAGAGGCGGGGCACGCCGCCACCTGGCTCTGCGCCCAAGGCGAGGACGGGGTCGGGGCGGTGCTTCAGGCGATCGGGCCGGCCGCCGAACCCGCGCCGCCCGCTTTCCAGGAGACCGAGCGGGGCTGGCGGGTGGCGCCGGCGCCGGTCGGGCTGATCGGCGCCAGCGTGGTCGACATCCTGCTGGCCGAGCCGGGCCGACCGGTGTTGCTCGAGAAGGTCGACGCACCGCTGCTCCTGCTGGGCATCGTTGGCCAGGCGCTGGCCCGGTCACCCGGGGCGGGAGCGGTGTCGGTGGCGCTGGGCGGTGTGACCGTGCGCGTCGCCGGCGATGGCCTGGCGGCGGAGGCCGGCCTGCCGTCCGCCGGCGTCGATGCGGAACTGGCGATGATCGATGCGGCGGCTGGGGCGACGACCGCCCCGAAAACCGGTGTGGAGGCTGACCCGCAAGCCTGGGCCGAGCTCTGCGACTGGGCCGCGCAGATAAGAGTTCCGGCGAACCCGCTTTCTCGCTCCCAGGGTGCCGGGGCCGGCGATATCGATAACGAGTAGGTTGCCGCCAGTACGGGGCCGGGAGCCCGGCGGACCGGGCTCCCGTTCTCGAGGTCAGGCGAACTCTATCCCGTCCTCGACCATGGGCAGGCGGCTGATCCGCTTGCCGGTCGCGGCGTGGATGGCGTTGGCCAGGGCCGGTCCGACCGGGGGCACGCCCGGCTCGCCGACGCCGGTCGGCGCTTCCGCCGAGGCGACGATATGGACCGCCACATCCGGCATGTCGGTGATGCGCAGCGGCTCGTAGTCGGGGAAGTTGTACTGGTCGACCTCCCCGTCCGTGAACGTGATCTGGTTGCGCATCACGTGTCCGAGGCCGTAGCCGATGCCGCCCTCCATCTGGGCGCGGATGACGTCAGGGTTGACCGCCACGCCGCAGTCGACGGCACAGGTCACCTTGTCGATCTTGATCGCGCCGTCGATGACGGAGACGTCCACCACCTGGGCGACATAGGTGCTGAAGGACTTGTGCACCGCGACGCCGCGGCCCTTGCCCTCGGCGACCGGCGCACCCCATCCGGCCTTCTCCGCCGCCAGTTTCAGCACGCCGGCGAGCCGCTGCTGATCCTTGTCGCCGCCGGAGAGCAGCGTCAGGCGGTAGGCGACCGGGTCCTCGCCGATCGCCTCGGCGACGCGGTCGAGGAAGGTCTCCATGGCGAAGGCAGTGTGGGTGTGGCCGACCGACCGCCACCAGAGCACCGGTGTCGGCGTCTCGGCGTCGCTCAAGCCGACCGACAGGCCCGGGATCGCGTAGTGGGTGTCGTTCACGCCCTCCACCGACGTGGTGTCGACCTGAGAGCCCGGCGGCATGGCCAGATCCTGGAACGGTGTACCCTTGATGATCGGCTTGGCGGCGATCCGGTGGTCCCAGCCGACCACCTGGCCGTCCGTGATGCCGATGCGGGCGGTATGCAGCGCCATCGGCCGGTAGTAGCCGCCCCGGATGTCGTCCTCGCGGGTCCAGACCAGCTTCACCGACGTCTTGCCGCCCAGCAGGGCGAAGGCCAGCGCCCCCTCCACGTGGTAGTCGGCTGTCGGTGTCGCCCGGCGTCCGAACGAACCGCCGGCATAGACCGTACGGATCTCCACCGCGGCGGGGTCCAATTGTAGGACATGCGCCAGGGTCGGCTTCACCGCGCCGGGGAACTGGCAGCCGTCATGCACGCGGATGCCGGTCTCGGTCGGCTCGATCACGAGGTTGAGCGGCTCCATCGGCGCATGGGCGAGGAACGGGAACACCAGATCCGCCCCGATCACCGTGTCGGCGCCGTCGATCAGATCGGCGGTGGCGGCGACGTCCCCGCCGTCGCGGGCCTGGAACTGTGGCGAGACGGTCAGCTCGCGGTGGTAGTCGATCAGGTCACCGGTCGACCGGGTCTCGGCGTTGGAGAAATCCCACTCGGCGGTAATCGCGTCACGGGCCTGGATCGCCGCCCAGGTGTTCTTGGCGTAGACCGCCACCGCCGCGTTGTTCGGCAGCGCCTTGGCGTCGATGAAGCCCGGCATGCCCTGCGCCCCCGACGCGTCGAAACCGGTCAGCACGCCGCCGAATTTCGGCGCCCGCAGCATCACGACATGGACCATGCCCGGTACCTTCACATCCATGGCGAAGGTCGCGGTGCCGTCGGTCTTGCCGGCGGAATCCTTGCGCGGCAGGTTCTCGCGCCCGATCAGGCGAAACTGCGACGGATCCTTGACCGCCGGATCGGCCGACGGGGTCAGCGTGGCCGCCTTCGCCGCCAGCTCGCCGAAATGCGCGCTGTTGCCGCCGGCCGTGACCACGCCGTTCTCGACGGTGATCGACTCGGCCGGGACACTCCAGCGCTCGGCCGCGGCTTTGACCAGGACCTCGCGGGCGGCGGCCGCCGCCTTGCGGTACTGCATGAAGCTGTTGGCGATGGCGGTCGAGCCGCCGGTGCCCTGGGCGCCGAAGTACAGGTTCTTGTAGCGCTCGTTATCGGCCGGCGCGAAGGCGGGGACCACCTTGGCCCAATCGGCGTCCAACTCCTCGGCGATCAGCGTGGAGAGGCCGGTGGTCGTGCCCTGACCCATCTCGAAGTGCTTGATCACCGCCTCGACGGTGCCGTCGGGAAGGACGCGCACGAAGGGGTTAAGCTCGGCGGTCTCGCTGCCGGCGGCGAGCGTGCCGCGTGGGTCGAGACCGATGACGAGGGCGGTGCCGGACAGGGCGGCCACGCCCTTGAGGAAGCCCCTGCGGGATGTCTGCACGGTCATCGCTCAGCCCTCCATGATCTCGGCGGCGCGGTGGATCGCCGCGCGGACTCGGTGATAGGTCGCGCAACGGCAGGCATTGCCCTCCATCGCGAAATCGATGTCCTCATCCGTCGGCTTCGGGGTGGTGGCCAGGAGGTTGACCGCCGACATGATCTGCCCGGACTGGCAGTACCCGCACTGCACGACGTCGAGCTCACGCCAGGCGTTGCGCACCGCCTCGGCGGCCGGGCCGGACACACCCTCGATCGTGGTGATCGCGCTGCCTTCCAGGTCCTCGACATACATCGAGCAGGAGCGCACCGGCTGACCGTCCAGATGCACGGTGCAGGCGCCGCAGGAGGCGACCCCGCAGCCGAACTTGGTCCCGGTCATGTCGAGCTCGTCGCGCAGAACCCACAGCAGCGGGGTTCCAGGTTCGGCCTCGACCTCCACGTCCTGGCCGTTGACGTTTAAACGTATTGCCATGTGTGACCTCCATCCCCTAACCAGGGTGCGTGTATTCACCTGGCGCGCCGGCCCCGGCTCCCGCCCGACGTAACCAAAGTGACAAAAAGTGTCCACTTGTCTATGATGACATTCGGACAAGAATTGTCAACGAGTAAGAAATGGACCCGCGCGAGGAAAAGATCATCGACGCCGCCTTCCGTGTGATCACCCGCTACGGGATGCGGCGGACGACGATGGGCGACATCGCCAGCGAGGCGGGGATCGCACGCCAGACCCTGTACACCGTGTTCGCCAACAAGGACGAGGTGATCAAAGGGACCATCCGGCTATCGACCGAGCGGGCGATCGCGGCAATCGAATGCGAGACGGCGACCGTCGACGGGCTCGGCGGCAAGATCGACATCGTCTTCCAGCATCTGGTGATCTCCTGGTACGACCTGCTGCAGACCCTGCCGGACGCGCAGGATCTCATCGACGGCTTCAAAGGGGCCGGCGAGGAGGAGATCGAGCGCTCCTACGCGGCCTACCGGAAACTGACTGAGGGCCTGCTCGCCCCCTATGCCGATCAGGTCACGGGCGCGGGGCTGACGGCGGCGCAATTGGCGACCTTCGTCGTGTCGTCGGCGACGGCGGCGAAATACGCGGCCTCTAGCCGGGAGGACCTGCTCGAGCGGCTGGCGGTCATCAAGACCCTGGTCGCCCGGCTGGTCGGCGAGGGCTGAGCGTCACTCGGCGATGCCGAGGCGCCGGCGCACCGGCGCCAGAAACTCCGCATAGCGCCGCCAGCGATCGCCGGCGCGACGGTCGAGCGGGCGGCGAACGGCAAGCGTGCTGGCCGTCGACACCCGCCGCTCGGCGCGGTGGAAATCGAGACACGCCGGTTCCCAGTTCAGGCCCGCATGCTGCACCAGGACCCGCAACGCCGGCTCGGTGTCGGCGAGCAGGTCCTCGTAATCGACGGCGTGGATCGCCGCCGGCCATCGCGCCCGCCAATGCGCCATGAACTGCCGTTCGATGTCGATGAACTCGGCGATGTCCTCGAGCGCGTAGGCGTAGTCGTGGCCGGTGGTGAAGCGGCGGCGGAACAGCGACCAGGCTGTCGCCATGGGGTGACGCCGGGCATGCAGGATCGGCGCCTGCGGGAAAAGCCGGCGGATCAGGCCCAGATGGATGAAGTTCGTCGGCATCTTGTCGGTGAAGAACGGGGTCGCCGGACGCACCGCGGCGTCCACGGCGTCGAGATACGCGCCCGCCAGCTCCGCCGCCTCGCCGTCCTTGAGGGCCGCCGCGCCGGCGGGGTAGGCCGCGATGCGGTCGGCGACGGCACCCAGCACCCCAAGCTCGCCCGCCGGCGTGACGGCGGAATGCATGGACAGAACGCTCTCCACCAGTGTCGTGCCCGATCCCGGCAGGCCGACGATGAAGATCGGTGTGCGATTGCAGGCGGGGGGCGGACCGGCATCCGGCCAAGCCACGGCGCGGGAGCGGTCGAGGAAGCGGCTCATCGGCTCGACGCCCGAGGGGTGACGTCCCCGGTGCGCGGCATTGGCGGCCACATACCACCGCAGCGCGGCGCACGGATCGTCGCGGCTGTCGAAATAGGCGCCGAGCGCGAAACCGGCGAACTCAAGCGCCTCGCCGGACAGCCTGCCGTCCTCGGCCGCCGCGATCGTCCGGGCGACCTCAGCCGTCGGCAGGGCGGACGGCGTGACCGTCGACACCGCGTAGAGCAGATCGGGGGCCGCCGGGGCGATCGTCAGGGCGCGGCGGTAGCTGCGGGCGGCCGCGGCCGGGTCGCCGTCGCCGAGATGCGCGTCCCCCAGGATCGACCAGCCATGCGGCTGTTCCGGGGCCAGCAGAGCCGGTCGGCGGGCGATGGGAATGGTGGAGCCGAGGGCGACGGTCCGATGCGCCACCATGGCCGCGACGCTGTTCGCCCTCAGGGACCCGGGCGACAGGCAAAGGCCGTGGCGCCCATGGCGTCTGGCCCGGGCCGGGTCGCGCTCCTCGTGCAGGTGGCAGAGCAGGAGAGGGCCGTCCACCGTCCGCGGATCGAGCACGAGGGCGCGCCGCGCGGCCCGGGATACGACGTCGCCCTGGTCGGGCAAGGCACATCGGGCGACGGCGAGCCAGCATTCGGACCGGTCCGGAAAGCGGTCCGCCAGCGCCGTCGCCCCCTGGCGGGCCCGATCGAGGCGGCCCGCACGGTGATCGCTCAGGGTGCGGGCCAGGGCCTCTTTCAGGGTGACGGTCCGGGGCTGTGGCATGCCATCGGGCGAAGCGGTCAGGCCGCCGCTTCCTGGGCCCGGCGGTGACGCGCCAGGATCCGCAGCCGCGACCACAGCTCCTCGCGTTCCACGTAGCAGCCCCGCAGCGCCCGCCCGCCCGTGGTCGGATCGTAGGCGGTGCGCCCGTGCAGAACCCGGCGGTTGTCGAAGCCGAGCATCTCGCCGGGCCGGAGGCGGACCGTCAGCGTGTTGTCGGCGCTGTCCCCGAGTTCGAACAACCGGCGCATGCCGCGATAGACCTTGTCCACGGTCTCGTACTCCGCCGTCATCGGCGCGCGGAGCCAGGGGTTCCAGCGCACCTCGAGCGGCGCCTTGGTCTCCGGGTCGAGGCCGATGATCGGTGTCGTCCAGCGGTAGTCGGTGTTCACCGCCTTGTTGGCGGCGGTCACCGGCACCGACGACAGCGCGTCGTAGAGGTCCGGGGATTCCTGACGCAGCCTCTCGATGATGAAGAACGCGTCCGCCAGCATGCTCTCGCCGCCGACCGCGCCGTTCTCGATGCAGTGCAGGAACTGCAGGCCCGGCATGTACTCGCGGGTCGCGAGGTCGACATGCAGCGGCAGGCCCATCGAGGTATAGGCGTTCGAATCCGCGTCCTGCTTGGAAACCACGTCGAACACGCGACCGAAATTGTTGTCGCGCAGCGGGCCGAGCAGGCCCGGCACGGTCTCGATGACCGACCGGTCGGTGCCGACGCCCTCGAGGATCGCGAAGCCGTAGACGTGCAGCGCCTCGCACCAGCGGGCGAGCTGCTCCTCGTCCTCGAGAATGCGCGAGCCGTCGACACGCACCGCCGCCTGATCGAGGTTACCGCCCCAGATCACACGCGGCGGCAGACGGTCGCGATCGGGGTCGCCCGCCCCGACACCGGGCCGGTGCGCGTGCAGCCAGCCCGGATGGAACCGGCTTTCGCCACCGTCGGTCCAGCGCACGACCACGGCGCCGGCACCGTCGACGCTGGCGGTCGCCGCCGCCAGATCGGCCGGGATCTCGGTCAGCATCAGCGCCTGCTCGCGGGTGACCGGATGGGTGGTCTCGGGATCCGGCGCGTTCTCGCGCAGGACCATCGGGTGGAAACGGCTGCGGGTGCCGTCGTCCCAGGCGACCTCGACACCGCCGGCGGCGGCTTCCGCCGAGACCGGCCAGTGGCGGACCGGATAGCTGTCGAAATCGGGTGTGCCGGGCAGCCCTGCGGCGTCGGCGTCGGGTTCCAAGACCTGTGCCATGGTGGCCTCTCCGAGAAGTCTTTTTGGTGGTGGGTGGGTGTCGCCGGCCGCCTCGCGGTTCGCTTGACCGCAGTGTGGCCGAAGCGCGGCCCTCGGGAAAGGGAATTGGCACGTGCCGGAGCGTGTCGGTTCGGTTGACTTTGGCGCCGGTTAGCGGGTCGAATGAGCGCCCGTGGCCGCGAGACGTGGTCCGGGGGCCGGGGCGGCAAGAGCCGACCGCCCCGCCACGTATGTCCGTGCCGGCCGAGAATGCCGGCGCTCGCGCGGATCCGCCGATCCCAAGAGGGGCGGGATGACCAGGGGCGGGTGAACACGCTGCGAAAACGGACATCGCAGGGAGAGGCTTCACAAGAGGGGATACAAGATGACTAGCAAGCTTCGCGGCGGCTTCGACCGCCGTCGGTTCATGCAGACGACGGCCGCCGCCGGTCTCGCGGCGAGCCTGCCGCTCGGCAGCGCGCAGGCCGCGCCGAAGAAGGGCGGCCACATGAAGATGGGCGTGGCCCACGGCCAGACCACCGATACCCTGGACCCGGGCACCTCGGAAAACGGCTTCACCCTGAGCCTGTTGTTCGGTGTTCACGGCTATCTGACCGAGGTTGGTGCCGATGGTAGCCTGCAGCCGGGCGTCGCCGAAAGCTGGTCGGCCTCCGACGACGCGTCGGCGTGGACCTTCAAGCTGCGCAAGGGCATGACCTTCCACGACGGGCGCGAAGTGACGGCCGACGATGTGGTCGCCTCGATCAACCATCACCGCGGCGAGCAGTCGACCTCCGCCGCCGGCCCGATCGTCAAGGCGGTCCAGGACATCAAGATCGACGACGCCAGCACCGTCACATTCGTGCTGGACGGCGGCAACGCCGACTTCCCGTTCGTTCTCAGCGACTATCACCTGGCGATCGGTCCGGCCAAGGACGGCAAGCTGGATTGGCGCTCCGGCAACGGCTGCGGCAGCTACAAGCTCGAGAATTTCGAGCCGGGCGTGCGCGCCGACTTCTCCCGCTATGACGGCCACTGGGGCGACGACCGCGGCTGGTTCGACTCGGCCGAGATGCTGTCGCTGGTCGACCTCAACGCCCGCACGACCGCGCTGGTCTCCGGCGAGGTCCATGCGATCGACCGTCTCGACCTGAAGACCACCGGCCTGCTCGGGCGCAAGCCGGGCGTCAACATCCACTCCGTGCCGGGCACCCAGCACTACACCTTCTGCATGGACACCCGCGAGGCGCCGTTCAACGACGTCAACGTGCGCCGGGCGCTGAAGCATGCGGTCAACCGCGAGGAGCTGGTCGAGAAGATCCTGTTCGGCTACGGCTCGGTCGGCAACGACGTGCCGATCGGCCGCGGCCAGCGCTTCTTCAACAGCGAGATGCCGCAGACCTCCTACGATCCGGACAAGGCGAAGTTCTACCTGAAGGAAGCCGGTCTCGACTCGCTCTCCGTCAGCCTGTCGGCCGCCGACGCGGCTTTCGGCGGCGCCGTCGACGCGGCGGTTCTGTACCAGAACTCGGCCCGGGCGGCCGGCATCGAGATCAACCCGGTGCGCGAGCCGAACGACGGCTACTGGTCGGACGTCTGGATGAAGAAGGACTTCGTTGCCGTCTACTGGGGCGGGCGGCCGATCGAGGATCTGATGTTCTCGACCGCCTACCAGAGCGGCGTGGCCTGGAACGACAGCTTCTGGTCGAACGCCCGGTTCGACGAGCTGCTGCTCAAGGCCCGCGCGGAGCTCGACGACGCCAAGCGCCGGGAGATGTACTACGAGATGCAGCTGATCCTGAACCAGGACGGCGGCGTCATCATCCCGATGTTCGCGTCCTACGTCTTCGCGACGACCGACGCCGTCGGCCACAACGATTTCGGCTCCAACTGGGACCTGGATGGGGCCCGCTGGATGGAGCGCTGGTGGATGGCCTGATCGGCATCCGAGCACGGCCGAAAGACCAGGAGCGGCGGGCCTTCGGGCCCGCCGTTTCGCTTGCGCGATCGCGCGATGCTGCCTACCGTTGCGCCATGGGAGACTCAGCGGACAGCACGGTCGGTCGGCGCCGAGGGAGCGATGAGCCCACGGTTGTGCTGGGTCGCACCGCGACCACGCCCTATGGCAAGAACGAGTGGTGGTGGCCTTCGGGAGCGGCGGTCTGAGACGACCGCAGTTTCCCGACGCTATCGATCACAGGACCGACCCCATGCTCACCGCAGAACTGAATGCCGCGACGCGCACCGTGCGCGTGCGCTGGCCCGACGGCGACAGCGCCGACTACCCCTATCTCTGGCTGCGCGACAACTGCCCGAGCGGCCTGCATCCCGACACTCGCGAACGCAGTTTCGACCTGCTCAGCGTGTCGGAGGAGGTCCACCCGCTCAAGCTGGCGTGCGACGAAGACGGCCTCCGCGTCATCTGGTCCGAGGCGGCCCATGTGAGCCGGTTTCCCGAGCCTTGGCTGCGGGCCCATCGGCCGGGACGGGCCGAGGCCGATCCCGCAGCCGTGGCCCCGGAGCCTTGGCGCGCCGGTCTGACGCGCGCGGCGATCCCCCGGGCGGCGGCGGCCGACCTTCTCACCGACGATGCGGCCCTGTTGCGGTGGCTGGTGGCGGGCAAGCGGTTCGGCATCGCGTTGGTCGACGGGTTGGACGACCGGGCGGATGCGGGCGAGGCGGTGGCCCGGCGCATCGGCTTCCTGCGCGAGACCAATTTCGGCGTCACCTTCGAGGTGATCTCCAAGCCGAACCCGAACAACCTGGCCTACACCGCAGACGCCCTGCCGCCGCATACCGACCTGACCAACCAGGAGCTGCCGCCTGGCTTCCAGTTCCTGCACTGCATCGCCAATGCGGCGACCGGCGGCGGGTCGATGTTCTGCGACGGCTTCGCCGCGGCCGAGGATCTGCGGGCGACCGATCCCGAGGCCTTCTCGCTGCTGAGCGAGATGGAGATTCCGATGCGCTTTCACGACGCCGAGGTGGATATCCGGCGCCACGACACGGTGATCGAGACCGATCGGGCCGGGGCGCTGGTGCAGCTTCGCTTCAACGCCCACCTGGCGGGGATCTTCGACATGCCGGCGGCGTCCCTGGACGCTTACTACCGGGCCTATCGCCGCCTCATGGCGATGACCCGGGACCCGGCCTATCTGATCACGCTCCGGCTGGCGGCCGGCGAGATGGTGGTGTTCGACAACCGCCGGGTCCTGCACGGCCGCGACGCCTTCGACCCCTCCACCGGATTCCGTCACCTGCGCGGCTGCTACGTCGACCGCGGCGAATGGGACAGCCGGATCAGGGTCCTGGCGCGGGGCTAGCCGAGGCGGGACGGGCCGGTATCAGCCCGCCTCCGCCGGCGCGGTCTTCCGCCGGCCGAACAGGCGGCGCAGGACCACGTAGAAGATCGGCGTGAAGATCAGGCCGAAGAACGTGACGCCGAGCATGCCGGAGAACACCGCCGTGCCGATCGATTGGCGCATCTCCGCGCCGGGACCGGTGGCGATGGCCAGCGGCACCACGCCGAGAATGAAGGCGAACGCCGTCATCAGGATCGGCCGCAGGCGCAGGCGCGAGGCCTCCACCGTCGCCTCGACCAGCGACTTGCCCTGGTCCTCCAGCTGCTTGGCGAATTCCACGATTAGGATCGCGTTCTTCGCCGCCAACCCGACCAGCACGATCAGACCGACCTGGGTGAGGATGTTGTTGTCCATGCCGCGCAGCGAGACGCCGATCAGGGCGGCGAAGATGCTGGTCGGCACGATCAGGATGATGGCCATCGGCAGCACCCAGCTCTCGTATTGGGCCGCCAGCACCAGGAAGGCGAAGGCGACGGCAAGCGCGAAGATGTAGATGGCGGCGTCGCCGGCGGTCTTTTCCTGGTAGGCGAGCTCGGTCCACTCGAAGGTGGTGCCCTGGGGCAGCACCTCGGCGGCGACCTCCTCCATGACCTCCAGCGCCTCGCCGGTCGACACGCCGGGCAGCGGCGTTCCCTGCACCGGGACCGAGACCAGCTGGTTGTAGCGCTGCACCAGGTCCGGGCCCGCGCGGTCCTGGATCTCGACCAGCGTGCCGAGCGGAACCAGGGCGCCGGTGCTGGAGCGGACCTTCAGCCCAAGGATGTCGGCGGGATCGCGGCGGAACTCGTCATCGGCCTGGGCGCGCACCTGGTAGACCCGGCCGAAGGTGTTGAAGTCGTTCACATAGGTCGCGCCGAGATTGGTCGAGAGCGCCTCGAAGATGTTGGCGATCGGCACGTTCAGCATCTGTGCCCGCACCCGGTCGATCTCGAGATAGATCTGTGGGCTGGAGGCGGAGAAGGTGGTGAACAGACCGGTCAGCTCGGGCCGCTGGGAGGCGGTGCCGATCACCGCGTAGGCTGATTGCAGCACCCGGCCGATTTCGGCGCGCTCGATGTCCTGCACCTGCATCTTGAAGCCGCCGCCCTGGCCGACGCCGCGCACCGGCGGCGGCGGGATGGCGATGATGAACGCCTCCTCGATCGCCTGCAGCCGGCCGAACATGTCGCCGATGATCGCCGTCGCCGGACGGCCGGTGGCGAGCCGGTTCTCGAAGCTGTCGAAGCGGGCGAAGATCACCCCCTGGTTCGAGGCGTTGGTGAAGGTGGCGCCGGAGAATCCGGCGAAGGCGACGGCGTCCGTGACCCCGTCGGTGCCATTGACGATCTCGGAGGCCTCGCGGATGACCGCGTCCGTGCGGTCGAGGGCGGCGCCGCTCGGCAGCTGCACGACGACGATGGCGTAGCCCTGGTCCAGGGTCGGGATGAACCCGCGCGGCACGGTGGTCAGCATGTGGTAGGCGCCGAACAGCAGGCCGCCGAAGGCCGCCAGGGTCAGCAGCAACGTGCTCCAGCGACCCGCGAGGAAACCGATGAAGGCGCCATAGGCGTTGGAGAGCCGCTCGAAGCCGTTGTTGAAGATCGCCGCCGCCCCGGCGCCGAGCCGGGCCATCGCGCCGGTCGGCGGGCCGGTCCGGTGGGGCCGCAGAACCACGCCGGCCAGGGCGGGCGACAGGGTCAGGGAATTGATCGTCGAGATCGCCGTCGAGACCGCGATGGTGACCGCGAACTGCGTGTAGAACTGCCCCGAGATGCCGGGGACGAACGCGGTTGGCACGAACACCGCGATCAGCACCAGCGAGGTGGCGACCAGCGCGCCCGCGACCTCGGTCATGGTCCGCCGGGCCGCCTCCTTCGGCGAGAACCCGTCGGCGATGTTCCGTTCCACGTTCTCCACGACGACGATCGCGTCGTCCACCACGATGCCGATCGCCAGCACCAAACCGAACAGGGTCAGCATGTTGAGCGAGTAGCCGAGCGCCAGCATCACCGCGAAGGTGCCGATGAGCGAGACCGGGATCGCCAGGATCGGAATCAGCGCCGTACGCCAGCTCTGCAGGAACACGATGATCACCACGATGACCAGAAGCACCGCCTCGAAGATCGTGGTGTAGACGGCGTCGATCGACGCGGAGATGAACTCGGTCGGATTGTAGACGACCTGATAGGCCAGGCCCGGCGGGAAATCGGCGGAGACGTCCTGCATCATCGCCAGGATCTCGTCGGCCGTCGCCAGTGCGTTGGTGCCGGGGCGTTGGAAGATGCCGAGTGCCACCGCCGGCTTGTTGTTGAGATAGGAGTTCGTCGTGTATTCCCGCGCCCCCAGCTCGACCCGGGCGATGTCGCGGACCCGAACGATCCGCCCGTCCTCGGTCGAGCGCACGATGATGTTCTCGAACTCCTTGGCCTCCTCGAACCGTCCCTGGGTGGTGACAATGTACTGGAAGGCGTTGTCGTCCCTGTTCGGCGGGGTGCCGAGCGCGCCGCCCGAGACCTGGATGTTCTGCTCGCGCAAGGCGCCGACCACATCGCCGGGCGTGATCCCGTAGGCGGCCAGCTTGTCGGTGTTCAGCCAGACGCGGATCGCGTATTGCCGCTCGCCGAAGATGATGACCTCGCCGATGCCGCCCAGTCTGACCAGTTGGTCGCGGACCCGGTTGCGGGCGTAGTTCGAGACGTAGAGCTGATCGAAGGTGTCGTCGGGCGAGAGCATGTGCACGACCATCATCAGGTCGGGCGAACTCTTCGACGTGGTGATGCCGAGCCGGCGCACCTCCTCTGGTAGGCGCGCCTCGGCGATCGACACGCGGTTTTGAACCAGCACCTGCGCCTCGTCCAGATCGGTGCCGAGCTCGAAGGTGATCGTCAGCGACATCGACCCGTCCGAGGTCGAGTAGGAGGACATGTAGAGCATGCCCTCGACGCCGTTGACCTCCTGCTCGAGCGGGTTGGCGACGGTGGCCGCCACCGTGTCCGCATCGGCGCCCGGGTAGCTCGCCCGCACCACGATCGAGGGCGGAGCGATCTCCGGATACTGCGACACCGGGAGCTGGGTGTAGGCGACGATGCCCAGGATGACGGTGATCAGCGACAGGACGGTCGCGAAGATCGGCCGATCGACGAAGAAATGCCCGATGCCCATGGGGGGCTCCTCTGTTCGGCCGGGGTCAGTTGGCGACCGGTGGCAGCTCGGTCTCCTGTGGCGTCACCGGGGCGCCGGGGCGGACCCGCATGAGCCCGTTCACGATGATGCGTTCCTCGCCGGTCAGACCCTCGCGGATCACCCGGTACCCGTCGATCCGCGGCCCGGGGCGGACCTCCTGCTGGCGGGCGGTGTTGTCGGCGTCGACCACGTAGACCAGCCGGCGCTGCTGGTCCGCGACCACCGCCGCGTCGGGGATCAGGATGCCCCGATAGGGCAGGGATCCGGGCACATTGATGCGGCCGAACAGCCCGGCCTGAAGCACCAGGTCCTCATTCGCCATCACGGCGCGGACCCGCATCGTCCCAGTCTCTTCGTCCAGGCGGTTCTCCGAGAAATCGAGACGGCCGGTCCGCGGCGGTTCGCGCGGGTCACCCAGGTGCACCGTCACCTCGAGTTCGCCGCCGCCCTGTTGCAGTGCCGCCCCGCGGGCGCGGGCGTCGCGGGCATAGGCCAGGAAATAGCGCTCGTTGATGTCGAAATAGAAGTACATCGGGTCGGTCGACACGATGGTGGTCAGCGCGGTGTCGTTGGCGTTGACCAGGTTGCCGACCGAGACCAGGTCGCGGTCGATGCGCCCGGAGATCGGCGCGCGGATCTGGGTGTAGTCGAGGTCGAGCTGCGCCTGTTCAAGTGCCGCGCGCGATCCCTCGATGGCGGCCTGGGCCGACAGGAAGCCCTCGCGGCGTTCATCCAGGATGCTGCGCGAGATGTTGCCTCGCTGAACCAGGCTCTCCGCGCGTTCCAACTGCTGCTTGGCGAACTCGAACTGCGCCTGATCGACCCGCAGGCTTGCCTGCGCTTGGCGCAGGGCCGCCTGGAACGGCCGCTGGTCGATGGTGAACAGCAGATCGCCCGCGGTGACCATCTGGCCGTCGCTGAAATGCACCTCCTCCAGATAGCCGCCGGTGCGGGCGCGGACCACGACTTCCTCCGCGGCCTCGAACCGTCCGACGAATTCGTCATCCTCGATGATCTGCTTGACCACCGGCTTGGCCACCGTGACGGAGGGCGGTGGGCGCTGGCCGTCGCCGCCCTGGCTGTTGGCCGTTTCCTGATCGCAGGCGGCGAGGGCGAGCGACAGGACGGCCGCCAACGCAAGTCTCGTGGGGATCGGGCGCATCATCCGGGTCCTGGGTTTGCCGTGGGCGATCCGGATCGCACGCGCCGGCGCGGGTTGGCGATGGGTCGATTTAATACCTGCGCGGGGGAATGCCAAGGCCGAACGCCCCCGCGTCGGCCGTCCGCTTCCGGGTGCCCCGGACCGTGCAAGACGACGACTCTAAAGAGATTGCTAGTAGAACTGCACAATCAAGAGTGCTGCGTCTCTGACCGTGAGCATGGTTAACATGACGTTAATTTCGCATGCGTCTCTACGTGCAGGGGCATTCGTTGACATAATATTTCATGTGATCTTTCAATAAATCCGATCATGCGTCACCAGTCTAAAGTGATCGACGGTGTCGTTCGGCCAGAAATGTGAGTTTTCGCACGTCTGTGTCTGTGGATAACTGCTGTTTGATGTGAGTTTCATCTCATTGTCATGGTAATGAGTCGAATCTGCATTGTGGCTAATTGATCGTTCACCTTATCGTGACTCCATCACTGGGGTGGGGTGAGCGTTATGGCAGTAGCGACTTTCGGCGTGGTCACTACGGTGAACACCACGTCAACGCTGACGGCGAACGAGAGCGGTGTCTCGATCAACGTGACCCGCAGCGACGGCGGCGGGATGGCGGTCGACTCCGGCTTCCTGAACCCGGGCACCATCGGCGGGGCGGTCTCCTACACCCTGAGCTTCGACGTTCCGGTGACCATCACGCAGTTCCAGATCGGCGAGTTCGTCAATCTGTCGACCGGAGCGAACTACGTGTTCACGCCGGATAGCGGGACGGCGGCGACGATCGCCGACAACAGCGGGTCCATTGTTGGAGCGATCGCGACCCTGAATCCCGGGGACTGGACGTCGGTGTCGTCCCTGACCGTGTCCTACAGCGGCGGCGCCGACTGGCGCCTGGGCATCGATAACATCAACTTCACGGTCTCGGCGGCCCCCGATACGACACCACCGACGGTGACGGCCCCGGATCTGCTGGCGAGCTCGGATACGGGTGTCTCCAGCAGCGACAACGTGACCACGGATGCGACCCCGACCTTCAGCGGGACGACGGAGGCGAATGCCCAGGTCGATCTGCTGGTGTCCGGCGTGACGGTGGCCTCGACGACGGCGGGTGGTGCGGGCACGTGGACGCTGACCGTTGCTCAGACCCTGTCGCCGGGCTCCTATTTCGTGCAGGCGCAGGCGACAGACGCCGCCGGCAATTCGACGGTCTCCGGGGCACTGGGCGTCGTCGTCGAGGATGCGGTGGTTCCGGTCACGGTGACCGCCCCCGACCTCGTCACCGCCAGCGATACCGGGGTGTCCTTCAGCGACAACGTTACCGCCGATGCCACGCCGACCTTCGGCGGCTTTGCCACGCCGGGCTCCCAGGTGTCGGTCCTGATCGACGGAACGACGGTGGGCACGACGACCGCGACCGGCAGCGGCGGCTGGTCCGTGACCGTCGCCTCGACCCTGGCGGACGGCACGTTCACCGTC
>JGI12316J15310_10000061_pt19 | contig 39256 bp, 36 predicted proteins | sample MarCyaLeptolynsp_FD_15310 | JGI IMG/M metagenome (IMG submission 15310)
CCATCGATATAGGTCTTGTCATCGAACAGCTCTGCCAGCTTGGCGCCGGGATAGCCCGCCAGATGAAGTGCCGTGGGCAGAATGTCGGCCAGGTCGAACAGTTGGTCTGATTTGCGCGGGGCGATCATGCCTTTCCAGTAGGCGAAAGTCGGAACGCGGACGCCGCCTTCCCAGCTCGACCCCTTGCAGCCGCGGAACGGCGTGCGTCCGCGCGGTGGGATCTCGCATTCCGGTCCATTGTCGGAGGTGAAGATCACGAGCGTGTTCTCCGCCTCGCCGATCTCTTCCAGCTTCTTCATGAGTTGGCCGAAGATATAGTCCATGTGCACCATGCAATCGCTGAACACGGTGCGCGCCATGGACCTACCGGCCCATTCGTCGGTTGGGTAGTTATCGAAGTGGCAGCCGCGGGTGGCATGGTAGAGATAGAACGGCTTGTCGGAGCCCTTCATCTTGTCGAGAAAGCCGAGGCTGACCTCCATCCAATGGTCGTCGAGCTTCTTGATGTAGTCGAGGTCGATGAGCTTGCCGTTCTTGCACTGCTTCTTGTCGGCGGGCGTGCAATGCACCTCGTAGTGGTTGAAGTCGTCCTCCTCCAACATCTTGAAGCGGTCCGGGGACAACGCGACTTCGGGATTGAAGTAGACGTCGCGCCATTCGGTGTACATGTCGGACACACCGAGGAAACCGATATAGTCGTCGTAGCCAACGTTCTGGGGAAGCGAGCCTTCGTTCTCTCCCATGTGCCACTTGCCGACACCTTGGGTGACGTAGCCTTCCTTCTTGAGGAGCATGGGCATGGTCGTTGCGCCATCGAGACCGCCCGGCTCGCCGTACATCGGCGGACGCAAAATGCCGTGATGCAGCGGGTTCTGCCCCGTGTGGATGGTGGCGCGCGTGGGCGAGCATGACGGTGTGGAATAGGCCGAGGTGAGGATCAAGCCTTCCGCGGCGATCTTGTCCATCTCCGGCGTGGCATTGCCGACGGAAACGCCACCGCCATTGAAGCCAGGGTCCATCCAGCCAACATCGTCCAGCAGGAAAATGAGGATGTTCGGCTTCTTGCCCGTCTTCTCGGCGAGCGCTGCCAGTTTCTCGGCGGCGTTCTTCTCAAGCTCAGGATGCTTGATGACCGGATACATGTTCGGGGCTGGCGCCACCGCCTTCAGATGCATGTATTGCTCCGGATGATTGTAGCCGGGCGCAGTGGTGGGGCCTGTCGAAGACCCCCTGATATTGGACTCCGCGACGGCCGGACCGATGAGAGCAAGGCCTACGACGGCGGTGGCACATGATCTGGCGAGAGAGGACCTCAGCATTCGGCAACTCCTTGGCTGATTGTCTGGACGCGAAGCGGACTATACCGCCGCCCGACGACTGCGCCCACGATGGCTCGATCGGCATCGGGGACACAGCCGATTATCGGGGGGCGTGCCGCGTGGAATCAAGTTACGAGCCTGTGACGGCAGACTTGGCAGCCGTTCCATTGCACCGCACAAGGGCGATGCGGAACGCCTTTGAGAGCCAGCGCAGCTCTTCAGGGCTCATGGCCGGTAACCGGGAGAGTAGTGGCCTTGGATATGCCGCTCTTCATCTGAGCCGTCCTCAAGCGCAGAGGCTTGGCTGAGCGGGTTCTCGCGGCAAGGCCCTTGGTACCGCTGACTGGATTCGAACCAGTGACCTCTTGATCCACAATCAAGCGCTCTAACCAACTGAGCTACAGCGGCACTTTGCCTTGACCTTGGGCCGTCCGGCCAGGCTGAGTGGGCTTCAACACGCGGACCCTAAGGGCAGGCCCGACCGCTTGCAAGCGGCAGCCTTCTGCCTGCTTGGCGTTCCTCCGCGGCGGACTGATCGAGGCGGATTAATAAAACGGCATCGGCGACCAAGGAAACTCCGATGAGCCCGGTCCGGCCCTCCGATCGCCTGGTTGACTTCGATCAATCCCGTCTGCGGCACAGGATTCGACACTCGACCCCCTGGAGAACGCGAAGAGCATGGAGGCGTAACGTGGAGCAGTCCAAACCAGCACTGATGCCCGTTGGCGATTTCATCAAGCAAGTTCCGCTCGGGCACCCGATAATGCCGATGCTTGGATCGCAGGCCAAGCACTTCTGGGAGATCCAGGAGAGCATTCTGAACGAAACGGAAGCCTTCTCGAAAAACTGGTTCGAGCGGCACCACAAGGCCAGCCGGGCCGGCCTGGAAGCGGCCAACAGTTTCAAGGAGAACGGCGCTACCAATCCTGGCGCAGTCCTGCGGACGATCGCCGATTGGCAAACACAATCCATGCAGCGGCTGGTCGACGATTTCCAAGAATGGGTCGCGTTGTACTCCCGCTGCACTGCGCACCTGGCCAATCAAGAGATGCAGAGCATGGAGGACGTCAAGGAGAAGGCCGCAGAGACGGTGGGCTCATCGGGCAAGCCTTGACCAACTGATACGGTTGTCGGCGCCGAGAGCCTAGACCCTGCCGTAGTGTCATGAAGCGTCCCTAGGATCGGTCACGATTTCATGCGTCCAGTTCGCCGAATGGGACGAGATGTCCTTCTTGGAGCTGGCGGGCAGTGCGGACAGGGTCGAGGATAGGGTCCATGTCAAAATACCTGGCCGTAGTCATGCACGGGAAGCGAGGCGGCGAAGGTCGTTACGAATTCGAAGGCCCTGACGGCTTGCTTGACCGAACACCTGTGCGGATCATGCGCGCTTTCATGGACAGCATCGAAGCGACGAATGGGATCGGTCATCTCGACTACGAGATAAACGCCGCACTGAAGAACAAGCAATACGGCATTATCACCGTTATCGGTGAGGTCGTATTCGAGGGCGGCGATCACCAGCCGTTCATGTGCATGCTATCAAAGCCATAGACGCGCTTGATCGAAGCCCTTGGTACCGCTGCCTGGATTCGAACCAGGGACCTCTTGATCCACAATCAAGCGCTCTAGCCAACTGAGCTACAGCGGCACGTGGCCCCATTGGCCACCGAAACGGCAGCCCGGCTTGGTGCAAACTGCGCCTGCACCCCACGCAAAGCCTATGCGCAAAACGAAAGGCCCGGGACACGGCCCCGGGCCTCAACAGATACGCAAAACGCAACGCTACGTAACGAACGCTGCCACGGCGCTACTGCTTAGGACTTGCGCATGCCCTCGAAGGAACGCGTAACCTGCTCCTTGATGGGCTCGCTGGTGTCCGCGGCGATCTTTGTGGTCAAAGCCCGGATCTCGCCCGCCTGGCCGGCGAACACGTCGAACTGGCTGCGGATGAACGCCGACTGAAGCTCGACGATCTCGGCGACGTTCTTGGCACCGGCCATGCTCTTGGCAAGGTCGAAGCAGGAATTGAGATTGCGCTGGGCAATGTCGATGAGCTTGCGGTTGTAAGCCGTCGCGCCTTGACCGGCGGCATCGAAGGACCGCTCCAGCGCGTCGATCGACTCCTCAAGAGCATCCTTGCCGCGCTCGTAGGCATCGCGGGCCTGATTGACGGTGTTCTCGGCAAGAGCCCGTACGCTCTCAGGAACGTTGGCATCGAGCTTCATAACGTCGAAATCCTTCGCGGCGTTCTTGAAGGTCTCGGTGATCTGCTCGGCGGCTTCTTGGGGGGTCTGGGGAATTGAAGGAGTCTCAGCAGTCATGATGCACCTCTTGTGAATCTCCTCGTCTCGCTTCTCGCGGGACTGAACGCGGTTTGCCCTATTGCATCCGCAGCCGTTTTTGTTGCACTGCAATATAGATTGTGCAGTGCAATGTTGCAATAGGAGAATGCAGAAAATGGCGTGTTTTGTCCGCTGTGGACGATTTCTCGCATTCGCGCTTGCAATGGGGCGAAATTGCCTAAATTTAGTGGTTGAATCGCCTAGGCGCCCCTAATTGGCGCCATTTCGTGGCCGAGCGCGTTCCCAGTGCGCCAGCATCGGAGCGGGCCTATTTGTATGTGTGGGGCCGAGGATGGCCGATCTCAGACTGAACCGGCAGCTCCAAGACGGAGACCGCGAGGCGCTAGAGCATATTGCCCGTGCGCTTGAAGGCCGCGTGCTGTCCGGCCCCGGTCTGGTGGCGCCCGATGCGGAGGTGAGCGGCACGCCGGCCAATGGCAATGCCGCCCACGAGCCAACCGGGACTGCGGACGCTGACGGCAGCCCGCAAACGGCGCTGGCGCTGCCGCCGGAGAGCCTCAACATCCTACTTGAAGCGATGCCCGCAGCGATCGGGCTTCTGCAAGGCGAGACCCTCATCTATGCCAACAGCGCCTTCGCCTATGCCTTCGGCTACCGGTCGCCTGCGGAGCTGATCGAGGCGGGCGGCCTCAACGCGATCCTACCGGGGGGCGCGGCCGGTCTTCAGGCCGGTGCCCAAACGGGCCCGGAGGACGGGCCGACAGGCGAGGTCGATGCCCTGACGCGCTCCCGCCGGCGCGTCAAAGTCACCTTCGCGCGGGCAACGCTCGATGGCGAAGCGGGCATTGCGCTTCTGCGGCTGATCGATCAGGCGGACCTGGAGCCCGCGCCGCCCATACCGGCCAGCGAGGATACACCCGCCACCGCGCCTGCCTCCCCTGCGGACGAGACCGAGCCCGCCGAAGACAATGCCGCTCACAACGCCCAAGCCAATGCCGATGCTGATGCTGCGGGCCGCCGGTTGGATTTCCTCGCCAAGGTCAGCCACGAAGTGCGCACGCCGCTCAACTCCATTCTCGGTTTTGCCGAGCTGATGCTCCAAGAGCGGTTCGGGCCGATCGGGAATAGGCGCTACAAAGGCTACGCGGAGGACATCCACCAAAGCGGCCTCTATGCGCTGAGCCTGCTGAACGACCTGCTCGACATCTCCAAGATCGAGGCAGGCAAGTTTGAACTCGACTTCACCGCGGTCGATGTCGCCGAGGTCGTCGAGGCTTGCGTGTCCAGCCTTCAGCCGCTGGCCAAGCAGGGCCGCATCGTCCTTAGAACCTCGCTTGCCGACGACCTTCCTGTCGTCGTGGCCGATCCGAGACGGCTGCGGCAGATACTGCTCAACCTCCTCACCAACGCGATCAAGTTCACCAAAGAGGGCGGCCAGGTGATCGTGTCCGGGACTCTGGTCGATGGGGACTTGCGCCTTCGCGTGCGTGACAGCGGCGTGGGCATGAGCGAGGCCGAGATCGCCTACGCAATGCAGCCCTTTCACCAGCTCGACACCACGCCGCGGGTCCAGTCGGGCACCGGGCTTGGCCTGCCGCTGACCAAAGCCCTGGCCGATGCGAATCGCGCGCGGCTGGCTCTTGCCAGCGAGCCCGGCGTCGGCACGTCAGCCGACTTGATCTTTCCTGCCGAGCGCTTGTTCAAAGCCTGACCCCCGCGGAGACGGCAATCAGTCTACCGTTTTGCCCGGCTGACGCTGCGCGCGTCCGGCACAAATACAGCATAGTTGGAATTTTATTGCTCATATCTACTACACTTCCAATGATCGTTACTAACTTTATCGAATGTTTCTAAACTAACGCGCCGAGTTAGAAGACTTCTAAGTTTGGTTTCATTTCGATAATCTTGTTGACGCGCGCAAGCCCACGTCTTAAGCGGAATTATGGGGCTCTCTGGAACCGCCAGAGCGCCATGTTTTTGGTCCGATACCGGGGCCTTGAACCCCGGCCATTGGAGGTCTTGATGCGTCTGACACTTGCGTGCGCCCTGGCGCTCGCCCTTCTTATCCCTGCTTGCTTGGTCCCCACCGCCCACGCCGAAGATACCGGCGAGGTGAATGTGTACTCGTACCGGCAGCCCTTCCTCATCGAGCCGCTGTTGGAGGCCTTCACCGAGGAGACGGGCATCAAAGCCAATGTCATTTTCGCCTCGAAAGGTCTGATCGAGCGCATCCAAGAGGAAGGGCGCAACAGTCCGGCCGATGTGCTGCTGACCACGGATATCGCCAATCTCAGCCAGGCGGCAGCCGCGGACATCGCTCAGCCGGTCACCTCCGAGGCGGTCGACGCGGCGGTGCCTGCCTCCTACCGCGCCAAGGACAATGCCTGGATAGGCCTCACCCGGCGCGCCCGCGTGGTGTATGCGTCCAAGGACCGCGTGACACAGGACAGCATCACCTATGAGGAGCTGGCCGACCCCAAGTGGCGCGGCAAGATCTGCGTCCGTTCGGGCCATCACCCTTACAATGTCGCCTTGATCGCCTCCATGATCGCGGCGCACGGCGAGGATTGGACCGAGGAGTGGCTGCGTGGCGTCAAGGCCAACCTCGCGCGCAAGCCCGCCGGCAACGACCGCCTTCAGGTGAAGGGCGTCTACGCCGGCGAATGCGATCTCGCCATCGGCAACACCTACTACATGGGCAAGATGCTCACAGAGGAGAAGAACCCGGAGCAGAAGGACTGGGCGAACGCCGTCAACATTCTGTTTCCCGATACCTCCGACCGCGGCACGCATGTGAACCTGTCCGGAGCCGTCTTGGCGAAGAACGCGCCGAACAAGGAGAACGGGATCAAGCTGATCGAATTCCTGACCTCAGACAAAGGCCAGGAGATGTACGCCGAGGTGAACCACGAATACCCGGTGAAGGACGGCGTTCAATGGTCGGACCTGGTTCAGTCCTGGGGCACGTTCAAGGCCGATCCGGTTTTGCTCGACGACATCGCGGACTTGCGCAAGTCGGCCAGCGAACTCGTGGACAAAGTCCGCTTCAACGAAGGTCCAAGCTCATAAGGGGGCGGCAATGAGCTTTCACAATAGAATCGACCGGCACACCAGCCGGCAGGCTTTCGTACCTCCCAGGACCGGTGCCGAATGGCTCGTGGGCGTGGGCTTCCGCTGCTGGCTTGCCGGCTACGACACCGGCGACATCGGCTGCTGGGAAAACGGTTGGAACGAATACAACCGCGTGCTCGGACCATCCCGGGCGAAACGCGCGGTCACCGAGCTGGCCTGCTGGGTCCGCGCGGTGCGGACTTCTGCTTCGCGCAAGATCGACTACCAATCGTTCGAGTGTCCTGGCTTTTGCCCTGACGAGTGCATGGCGATCTCGCTGATTGCGGCGTCTCAGCACCACCGCTGTCCGGCGATGCAAGCCTGCGCGCTGGCGCTCACGGGATCGGAACTCGTTACGCCTGTGATCGATACGGCAAACGCCTTTGCCGATGCCCTACAGGAGGCAGACCAGCGGCTCTCGCCTGAGGTGGTCACCGCACTCATGGCCACCCGAACGGGCCGTGAGGACGGATTCGCTGGCCAGCACTGAGCATCGCGCGGGCGGCGCTCCGGCGGCGTCCGTTGCAACGCGGCGCCGATTGGCCCGCCTCATCGAGAGCGGCAATCTCGGCTGGTCCATCGCCGCGCTGATTCTGTCGGTCGTCGCCCTTGGGCCGATCATCGCCATCGCGGTGATCGCCTTCCAGCCGAGCGGCGACACCTGGCCCCACCTTATCGACCATGTGCTCCCAGGCGCGGTCCAGCGCACTTTGGGCTTGATGCTTGGCGTCGGCGTACTGACGCTCCTGATCGGCACAGGTACCGCTTGGCTCGTCACGATGTACCGCTTTCCGGGACGCCGCTACTTCCAGTGGCTCCTGCTGCTCCCCTTGGCGATGCCCACCTATATCATTGCCTTTTGCTATCTGGAGCTGTTCGACTATTCCGGTCTGGTGCAGACGGGCTTGCGCGACCTGTTCGGCTGGCGCAACGCGCAAGACTACTGGTTCCCTGACATCCGCAGCCTGGGCGGCGCGATCTTCTTCATGAGTGTCGTGCTGTACCCGTATGTCTATATCACCGCGCGCGCGAGTTTCTTGGCGCAGTCCATCTGCGTCATCGAGGTGAGCCGCACGCTTGGCCGCAGCGCCGCGGAGACGTTCTGGCAGATCGCACTGCCGCTGGCCCGGCCCGCGCTCGCCGCCGGTGTCGCGCTCGCGCTGATGGAGACTCTGAACGACATCGGCGCAGTGGAGTTCTTCGGCGTGGATACGCTGACCGTCGCGGTCTACAGCACCTGGCTCGACCGTGGGAGCCTTGCGGGTGCGACCCAGATCGCGTGCGTGATGCTGGCTTTCGTCTTCGTGCTTCTCGCCGTCGAGCGCGCGCTGAGAGCGGGGCGCCGCTTTCATCACACCACGGGCAAGTACCGGGATCTGCCAGAAGAGACGCTGACCGGCATGAAGGGCGCCCTGGCCACGCTCGCCTGCGCACTACCGCTTCTCATCGGCTTCGTGCTGCCGGCGGGCGTGCTTGTGAGCAATGCCATGGCGCATATCTCGTCCGGACTCTCCCCGGCGTTTTGGCAAGCCGCCATCAACAGTTTGACTCTGTCGCTGGCGGCCGCGCTGCTCGCCGTGTCCTGCGCGGTGGTTCTCGCCTACGGGCGCCGGCAGACGCGCTCCAAGCTCGTTCATGTGGCGAGCCTGGTACCAGCGATCAGCTACGCCGTGCCGGGAACCGTGCTCGCCATCGGACTGCTCATTCCGCTGGCCGCCCTCGACAACGGGATCGATCAAGCGATGCGCGACCTGTTCGGCATCTCAACGGGGCTTCTGTTGTCCGGCACCGCCTTCGCAATCGTGCTGGCCTATACGATACGCTTTCTGGCCGCGTCGCTCGGCGCGGTGGAGGCTGGGCTGAGCAAGATCTCGCGGAATATCGATTCGGCAGGGCGGACCCTGGGGGCTTCGATCAGCGACATGTTGTGGCGGGTGCACCTGCCTCTCCTGCGCCCCGCCCTCGGCGCCGCCGCCATGTTGGTCTTCGTGGACTCCATGAAAGAACTCCCGGCGACCCTGCTGCTGCGGCCCTTCAATTTCGATACCCTCGCCACCCAGGTCTTCACCCTCGCCTCACTCTATCGCTACGAGGAAGCAGGGTTGTCGGCCCTGACCATCGTCTTGGTCAGCTTGGCGCCGGTTCTGCTGCTGCATGGCATGATTGCGCGCAGCCGCCCAGGCAGCTCCGTAGGAAAGCTGTCCCCGTCACCGTGACGCGCCGAATCGACGTTGCGAATAGGCTGATAAACCAAGACAATGTGGCCGGCTCGGATTTGGGTTAAACCGATCCGGGTCAGACCGAGTGGCGCCCTCGCGCGCCTCAGCCGCAGCGCTCGTTCTTCGAAGCGCCACGCCGATACCGACGCAGAAAGGCCGGCATGAAGCCTCGCAAGATCCCGGGGAAATGGCTTCTCATCGGCCTCTTGGCACTACTCGTGGCGGGGGCTGTCGCTCTCCCCCGCCAGATCGGCACCTCCTCCGAGCTTCGCGACCGCGTCGCCGCAGACCTCTCGGACTGGACGGGCGGCACGATCACCCTGACGGAGCCCTTGCGCGTCAGGTACTTCCCGCCCTTGTCGCTGCGCGGCGGCTTCGTCCTCACCAACGCCACCAAGCTGCCCGCCATCAGCGCCATCACCGCCCCTGATGTAAAGATCTCCTTGGATTTCTCTGAGCTTCTGCTCGGCCAACTCAAGATCGATGCGGTTCGGCTCTCCAAGCCTATCGTCACGCTCAAGGAGGCGGGCATGGCGGCATCCGAGGAGCCGCTGATCGTCACGGCCCTGGTCGATCCTCCCATCGGCGCGGTAAGGCTGCGCCGCGGCACGATCAACACGGCTGCGGGTGTCTCCGTGGTCAAGGACCTCGATGCCAGTCTCAATCCCAAAGGACGCCGAGGCGCGCTCGACGCGCGCGGATCCTTCCACTATCGGGGCGAGGCCGTGGCCTTCGCCATCGACACGAGCAATGTCTCCCAGACCGAGGGGGGCGCCGAAGTGCCCGTCACGATGAGACTCACCACCGACCACGGGGCGGCGCGGTTCTCCGGAGACGTCCTCACCGTGGACGGTCTTCAGGCCACCGGCGAATTGGACGCCGAGATGAGCGATGCCCGTCGCGTCTTGACTTGGCTCGGACTATCGCTGCCTAAGGGCGAGAGCCTTCGGACCGCCACAGCCTCAGGCGATGCTACTTGGAGCGGCGACACGCTGACGTTTGAGCGGGGCACGTTCTCCCTAGACGGCAACGAGGCGGTCGGGCTCCTGGTATTCACGGCAAGCGAGCGGCCTCGCATCGAGGGAACGTTAGATTTCGAGCGGCTGGTCGTTGATCCCTATCTGGGCGCGGGCGAAGCCTGGAGTGCGGACGAAAATCCACTCCAACGAATCCTCTTGAAGGACCTCGATGCCGACCTACGACTCTCGGCCGCGGAGATTGCGGCGGACAAGTTGGAGCTCGGACCGGGAGGCCTGACGATCACGGCCAAGGGCGGCGTTATCTCGACCGAGATCGGCGAGCTTCAACTTTGCGGCGGCCAAGCGACCGGCCGCGTGGCCTTGAACCTGACCCAAGCGCGGACGGAAGCCTCCTTGTCGGGCACCCTCTCTGACATCGCCGTCGAGACCTGCCTTGCGCCATTCGACGTCGCGGTCCCAATTGCGGGCACCGGCACACTGAAGCTCGATGTTTCTACGAGCGGCGAGACCCACCGCGCGCTCATTCGGAGCCTCGTCGGTAAGATCGAGATCGCGGCGCAAGATGGCGAGGTCCCAGTCGATTTTCTCGCGCTTGCCTCCGGCGCCAACCAAGACGAGACGGGTTGGAGCCAAGACACCCCGACCGCCTTTCAGACGCTGGACGCCGGCTGCCGCATCTCCGCCGGACATGTTTGGTGTCAGTCCTTCACCATGCAGACGTCGCAAGGGACCGTCTCGGGCTCCGGCAGTGTGGATGTCGGAAAACAGACGGTTGATTGGGACTTCCTGATCGCCAATCCTGTCGCGCCGTTGAGCGCTTCCCAGCTTGTCATGGAGACGCCACCGCGGGTCACCATTCGTGGCCCGTTGACCCAACCAGAGGTTCGGGGTGCTGACCCGCCCGAACAAACGCAATCCGCCGACTGAGACGCGCGCCCGTGTTTTGGCATCGCCATAGCCACTCTTTGCAACAGGCCACCCCCGTGAGGCGGTGGAAGACCGGCTTGCTTGTCCTCACGGTCGCCGCAGCTCTGGGGGCCGCACCGAGCGTGGGCCAAGCACAGACGACGCTGGGCGTTGCCACCTGGGGTGGTGCTTACGGACAATCGCAGGAGGTTGTGTTCTTCGAGCCCTTTGCCAAAGAGACCGGGATCTCGATTACCACGGTGATCTACGATGGCGATCTGGCGAAGCTGAAGACGATGATCGAGGGCGGCGGCACACCAATCGACGTGGTCGACCTCTCCGCGAGCGCACTCGATACGCTCTGCAAGGAAGGTCTGCTGGAGACTATCGACCCCTCGGCGCTTAGCGCGGCGTCAACAGAGGGCGGCGCCCAAGAGGACTTTCTGACCGGCGCGCTGTCGCGCTGTGGCGTTGCAAGCATGGCTTGGTCGGCGGCCGTTGCTTTCGACCGCGCGGCGTTTCCCAGCGGCGCGCCCACCTCCATCACCGCGCTGCTCGACACAAACCGCTTCCCGGGAAAACGCGCACTTCCGCGCAACCCGCGCCATTCGATCGAGCTTGCGTTGCTCGCCGATGGCGTGCCGCCGCAGAGTGTCTACACGGCGCTCGGTACACCTGAGGGCGCAGACCGCGCCTTCGCCGCACTCGACAAGATCGCAGACGATGTCCTCTTGTGGGACAGGGCCGAGCAGCCGATGACCTGGCTCTTGGAGGACAAAGTCGTGATGGGCGCAAGCTATAGCGGGCGCCTTTTTCGCGCGGCCGCAGGCGATCGTAATGTCGGTATCTTGTGGGACGGTCAGATCTACGAGTTCGACGCCTGGGCGATCCCCAAGACGTCGGACAACAAGGCGGAGGCCATGCGCTTCATCAGCTTCGCCACCAGTCCTGCGCGTCTTGCGGAGCAGGCTGCGCTGATTGCCTATGGACCCATGCGCAAATCGGCTTTGCAGCTTGTCGGCAAGCACCCCATCCTCGACGTCGAGATGCTGGGGTTCTTGCCGACCGCGCCCCAGAACTTCGGAGGGGCACTCAAGTTCGACGATGCCTGGTGGCGCGACAATGGGGAGGCGCTCAGCAAGCGCTTTTCGGCGTGGCAAGCAAAGGTGGAAGCGGCGGCAGCGGCACGCAAGGCTGCACAAGAGGCTGCCGAGGATGAACCGGCGGAGGCGTCACCCTGAGACTGCGCGCCGGACGTGCGAACAGCGAACTTCGCATAACCGATGACGGCGGAAAGAAAACTCGGGGTAAGAACCAAGTCTCGTTTGCCTTGTCTGTTGTCTTCATGTCATGCTGAGCGTCAGAGTGAGTCTTCAGTGACATCTGGCGACATCCCTCTACACAGAATGCACGACCAGAGCACGGCATGACCGCATGTCATGCTGAGGATCTAAGCACTGCCGGGGCGGGGCCGGCAGTGCACTCTGGTAAGATTGCTCATCAAAGCATCTTCTATCAGGCTGTGTTCCATCAGAACGTGCGATAGACGCCGAGTGCGACATAGCCGCTCGGATCCTCCATCAGATAGTCGCCGGTGAAGCCGCCCGAGAGCGTCATCTCGAGGCTGCGAAGGACGTTGACACGCACGAACCCGCCCCCGCGACCGGCATCGTATTCCGAATTGCCGAGCGCGCCGCCTTCAAGGCCGAGCGACAATCGTGGCCAAGCGCGGAAACCGAGGCGGGCGCGGCTCCAGTATTGCTGGAAGGCTGTGCCATAGGACGCATCGGCAGAGGCAAACCATCGCGGCGCGAGCTCGTACCATGTCTCCGCGATCAGCCGCAGACCGATCTTGCTGCCTTGCACGCTGTTGTTGGGATCGCGCGGCTCGATGTGCTGGTCCTCGGCTTCGATCCCAGCAAATAGTTTGACGGTTGCTACGCCCGGGCGGAATTGATAGCCGAGAAGCGCCGCAGCGAAGCCCACCTGGCCTTGGAACGTCGTCGCCACGCTGTTCGGCCCCACAATCACGTCGCCGTTGTAATGGTAACGGCCATAAGCCCCGACAGCGCGAAGGCGCAGGCCCGGCGCATAGAGGCCGTTGCCGAAGGCATAGCCGCCACCCACATAGCCACTGGCGTAGTTGTCGCTTGCTTCGAAACCGGAGAACATCTCGGCCTGGGGCGGGTCGGGCTCGGCTCGAAGCGGAGCGACCGCCGCCGCGAGACAGCAAACGGCCAACGCCAGCGACCCGCAGGTGCGGCGCACAGATCGGTCCCCTGCTATGCTACCCCCCTGCATAGCGCAGTCTCGCGTGCAATTTGTCTTGCCGCATCTTACGCGGGAGACCGCAAACACGGAGGCAGGTAGGTTGCGTGCAACAGGGCAAAGTGCAATTTCAAGTTGGTGAATCCGTGCTTTGTTCCCCACACGCAGCAATGAAATGGCCGCGAGACCCTTTACCGACTGGCTGACCATCGACGCGCACGGGCTCTACTGCCGGCCCGGCGGTTTCCACATCGACCCGCACAGGCCGGTGGCGCGCGCCATTGTCACCCACGCCCATTCCGACCATGCCAGGCCGGGACACGAGGCCGCGCTGGCGACGCGCGAGACGCAGACCATCATGCGCGCGCGGCTGGGCGAGGGAGCCCCAAGGCACACACAGGAGGTGGCCTATGGCGAACCCACCACCATGGGCGACGTGACCGTGACCTTGTTCCCCGCCGGTCATGTGCTCGGCAGCGCACAGGTGCTGATGGAGTATCGCGGTGCACGGGCGGTCGTGTCGGGGGACTACAAGCGCGCACCGGACCCGACATGCACGCCCTTCGAGCTCGTACCGTGCGATCTCTTCATCACCGAGGCGACATTCGCACTTCCGGTGTTCGAACATGGCGACGCGTCCCACGAGGTGGCCAAGCTCATGACCTCGGCCGCGCAGTTTCCGGACCGCGCCCACGTGGTCGGCGCCTACGGGCTCGGCAAGACGCAGCGTCTGATCGCGCTCTTGCGTGAGGCTGGTTACGACGAGCCCATCTATCTGCACGGGGCGCTGCAAGCGTGTTGCGACCTCTACGAGTCTTTCGGTGTGCGGCTTGGCGATTTGAGACCCGCCACGGGCGCGGATCGCGATGTGCTCAAAGGCGCGATCGTGCTGGCGCCGCCATCGGCCCTTGCCGACCGTTGGTCGCGCCGTCTCCCTGATCCCCTCACCGCGTTCGCCTCTGGCTGGATGCGGGTGCGCGCCCGGGCGCGCCAGCGTGGGGTCGAATTGCCCTTGGTCATCTCCGACCACGCCGATTGGGGCGAACTGACCGCAACCATCGCCGAGACCGGCGCCGAGGAGATCTGGGTGACCCACGGGAGAGAGGACGCGCTTCTGCACCACATCGCGACCACCGGACGGCGCGGACGGGCGCTCGCTCTGATCGGCCGTGAGGACGAAGACCAGTGAAGTCCTTTGCCGCGCTTCTGGACCGGCTCGCCTATACGCCGTCGCGCAACGACAAGGTGCGCTTGCTGGCGGACTATTTCGCGGCCACGCCGGACCCCGATCGCGGATATGCGCTGGCGGCGTTGACCGACGGGCTGTTCTTCCGCGTCCCCTTCCGGCGCATCTTTGCCGAGATGCTGGAGGCTCGTGTCGACCCCGTGCTGTTCCGCTTGTCGCGCGACTATGTGGGCGACACTGCGGAGACCATCGCGCTGATGTGGCCCGCGCGCGATACGCAGTGCGAGACGCCCCGGCTTGCCGCGGTGGTGGAGACGGTTCAGGCCCTGGCGCCTGCCGACATCTCGGACCGGCTCGCCGGATGGCTCGACGGGCTCGATGCCACGGGGCGCTGGGCCCTTCTCAAGCTCCTCACCGGCGCCTTGCGCGTGGGCGTTTCAGCTCGGCTTGCGAAGACGGCGCTCGCCGAATGGTCGGGCAAGCCCCTGACCGACATCGAAGAAGTCTGGCATGGCCTCGACCCGCCCTATCAGCCCCTCTTTTCCTGGCTGGCCGGTGAAGGCCCGCGCCCGGATACGGCAGGCCGGGCGGTGTTCCGGCCGCTGATGCTGTCGCACGCCATCGAGGACCGCGAGCTGGCAACCATCACACCCGGCGACTTCGTGGCGGAATGGAAATGGGACGGCATCCGCGTGCAAGCGAGCCGGGAAGGTGGCGAGACGCGGCTCTTCTCGCGGACCGGCGACGACATCTCGCGCGCTTTTCCAGATGTGGTCGAGCAACTGCCGGATACCGCCGTGCTGGACGGAGAGTTGCTCGTGGTGCGCGGCGGCGAGGTCGCACCCTTCAACGATCTGCAGCAGAGACTGAACCGCAAGACCGTGACGCCGGCCATGTTGAAATCGCACCCGGCGCATTTGCGGCTCTACGATCTCTTGTTCGAAAACGGCGAGGACCTGCGCGCCCTTCCGTTCGTCGAGCGCCGGGCACGGCTGGAAGCCTGGCACGCGGCGCATGCGCCGGAGCGCACGGACTTGTCGGAGATCGTCACGTTCGACGGGATCGATGAGCTCTCGCGGCTTTGGGCCGGGGCCCGCGAGACCGGCATCGAGGGACTGATGCTGAAGCGGCGCGACAGCCCCTATATCGCCGGACGCCCGAAAGGCCATTGGTACAAATGGAAGCGTGCCCCGCTCATGATCGACGCAGTCCTGATGTATGCCCAGCGCGGCAGCGGCAAACGCTCCTCCTATTACTCCGACTACACGTTCGGGGCGTGGCGCCCGGGAGAGGACGGCGCGCCGGAGCTGGTCCCCGTGGGCAAGTCCTATTTCGGCTTCACCGACGAGGAGCTGAAGGCGCTCGACAGTTTCGTGCGGGCCAACACGGTGGAGAGCTTCGGCCCCGTGCGCCAAGTGGCACCCAAGCTGGTGTTCGAAGTCGCCTTCGATTCCGTCCACCGGTCCAAACGGCACAAGTCCGGCGTGGCCATGCGCTTCCCCCGCATCCACCGCATCCGGTGGGACAAGCCCGCCGGCGAGGCAGATCATCTGGAAACGCTTGAGAAGATGATCGCGGACTAGAGGGGCCGCGCCCCGTTGGTCCTGGACCGCTCAAGGCTTGAAGATTAGGACTATATAGGTCGCGAACAGCACCAGGTGGACGAAGCCCAAGAGGATGTTCGTCGGCGCGCCCGAGAACGTGATGTGGCAGACGACCAGGGTCACCGCCAGGAGCACGATGTCGACACTGTCAAGGCCAAGCTCCAGGGGCGCGCCCGTCATCACGCTGATCGCCAGCACCACAGGCACCGTGAGCCCGATGGTCGAAAGCGCACTGCCGAGACTGAGATTGACGGCGCGCTGCAGCTGATCGCGGGCGGCCGCCGACAGCGCCGCCGCCCACTCCGGCGAGAGAATGAGCATGGCAATCACCACGCCGCCCAGCGCATTCGGCAGCCCCATTTGACCGACACCATGGTCCAAGAGCTTGGCCAAGGGCTTCGACAACAGGACCACAGGCAGGAGCGTCGCAATCAGCAGCACACCATGATACGCGGCCGAATAGGTCGGCCCATGATGATGGGGCTCGGGACTTGCCGGAGGCTCAAGCTCGGCGTTCTTTCCCTTCGGCTTGGGCTGAAGGAAGAACTGCCGGTGCCGCGTCGTCTGAATGGTGAGGAAGGCACCGTAGAGGAGCGCGGTGAGCGTGCCGAACATGACGGCCTGATAGGTGGTGAAGGTCGGCGCGTCGGTCGAGCGCGTGAAGGTCGGCAGGATCAAGGCAATGACCGCAAGCGGGGTGATCACGGCGAGGTAGGCCAACGCGCCTTGCAGATTGTATTGCTGGACCACGTGACGGAAGCCGCCAATGGCGAGCACGGTTCCCACCATGCCGTTCAGCACGATCATCAAGATGGCGAACATGGTCTCGCGCGGCAGCGTGGCATTGGGCGGGCCGGTGAGCATAACCGTGGCGAGGATCGCCACCTCCATGCTGATGACGGAGATGGTGAGAATCAGCGTCCCGTAGGGTTCGCCTAGGATCTCGGCCAGCGCATCGGCATGGCGGACCACGCCAAAGGCACACCAGACCATCACGCCGAACAGCAAGACGAACAGGAAGGTCATCCATGCCAAGCTGTCGAGTTGGGCGGTCCACTCGCTTCCGACCGTGTAGAAAATGACGGTCGAGACGACGCCCGCGATCAGGCCGAGCTCAGGCCGGAGACGCGTCCCGAAGCCACCTCCAGAAGAGCGCTTCGCCGTCCCACCTCGTGCCATGCCGGCCGTCCTGCGTGTTTCGACCATGGACCCCTCTTGCCGGGCCAACGCCCCCAACGAAGCGCCTTCTATCCAATTGGGCGGGCCAATGAAAGGTGGCAGGTTGCGGTTACCCACCGCGCGCTATAGCCACGCCGGGATACCCTCCACTGCCCCTCAGAGCCCAGTCCGACCAGCAAAGGCTCACGCGCGACTAGCTCCCAGCCAGAATCGTGGCCGATATCGTGAAACGCCTTGGCGTTTTTGCCAAGCACACCCCGTGCAAGACGCGGCCAGACACGCCACAATCCCCCATGCTCGAAACCGCCCTGACCGCCTTTGCCACGTTCTTCGCCGTGATCGGACCGATCGATTCCGCCGTCCTCGTGGCTTCACTGACGCCGAATATGACCGCGGCCGAGCGGCGCGCGGTCTCCATTAAGGCGGTCGCCATCGCCACCATCATCATCTTGCTATTCGCCTTGGTCGGAGAGCCCATCTTGCGGCGGCTGGGCGTCTCGCTCGCGGCGCTGCAGACGGCAGGCGGCATCATCTTGTTCATGATCGCGCTGGACATGATCTTCTCCAAGCGCGCCAGCCCCTCCCTACTCACGGTGAAGGAGAGCGAGGAGGCCGAGACCAAGGCCGAGGCTCATGCGGAGCTTGCCGTATTCCCGCTGGCGACCCCGCTTCTGGCCGGACCTGGCGCCATGACTGGCGCCATCGTCCTTGCCGCCAACACCAAGGGCGATCCGGGGCTGCTAGCCGCCGTGGCCGCGGGGATTCTCGCCGTGATGATCCTCACGCTGGCTTTGCTGCTCGCCGCCCAAGAGGTCCACCGGGTGATCGGCATCACGGCACGGAAGGTGATCGTGCGCGTGTTCGGCGTGCTCCTCGCCGCTCTTGCGGTGCAGATGACGTTTAACGGGATCTCGGACGCTCGCCTCTTTGGCTGAACCTATCGCTAGGGCTCACGCGGACGGGACGGGCTGCGCAGCGCGTGCCAAATGAGATAGGCGAGGCCCATCGCCAGAAGCCCGGCGAGGATGCCCGCCGCGATCGCCGTCCACGAGATCTCGGTGGTCACCGCCTCGTCCCGGTCGATCTCGGCCAACAGGATCCACGGCTGGCCGCCGAAATTGACCGGCGCATAAACCGAGAGGACGTCGATACCACGGTAGTCCTTGACGATGCGGGCACCGCTCTTGCCGGCCATCCCCTTATGCACCGAGGCGTTGTCGACTTCGACCTCAAGGAGTGTCGGCGTCTCGATGAAACGCGATTGGCTGCGCATCATGCCGTCAGGGCCCACGAGATAGGTCTCGCCGGTGGCCCCCATTCCGGCAGTAAAATGCATGAGCTCGTTCAGAGGCTCGGCCGGGATCTGCACGGCGAACACGCCGATGACCTTGCCGTCTTTGGTAATGGACTTGGCGGCGAATGCGGCCGGGTCGTCGCCACTTGGCGCGTAGCGGGCGAAGTCGGAGAAGTCGACCGCCGCGGAGGGGTTGATCATGGCGCGGCGAAACACTTCGGCCAGCGGGCTCTGTCGGTAGGGACCGGTTTTCAGGCTCGTGGCGAAATCGCGCTCTTTGGCCACGGTGTAGACGATGTCGCCCCGCGGGTTGATGAGGAAGGCGTCGTAATAGCCGAAGTGCTCGAGGAATTGGCGCGCCCAGCCATGGAACGCACGGTGATACTGACTGTAGTAGGACCCGTCGGGCGCTTGCATGAGTTGGGCCCGGTCGTCGGCCGGCGCGGGATTCTCGTCGATATAGAGCCGCGGCAGCACTCTGCGCGCATCGGGCCCGTATGTGCTCCAAGCGAAGTCGAGCTTCTCCATCGCCTCCACGACGCGGGGATTCTCGCTGGCCGCCCGCACATCGGACGCCATCGACTGCAAATAGTCCTCGAGAGCCGCTTGTCTCAGATCGTGAAATAAGCGCAACCGGTCGAAAGCCGTCTCCAGGGACTTGGCGTCCTGGCGCCGCTCGACCAGAACCGCTACGGCAAACCCGACGGCAACACCAAGCACTGACAACAGAAGGAACGAGATCAGGCGTCTCAGCATTTGGCCTAGCTCTCGGCCTCTTGCTTGGCTGTCAGCCGGTCAAACGAGCCGCCGCCGGTCTCGCGCTCCTGACGCTCCAGCTGAATGCGGCGATCGTTGATCGCGTCCTCCACAGCGGTATAGGTGAAGTTGAACAGCGTGAACTCCGAGGGGTTGATGCGCCCGCGCTCCGTTTCTTGCACGATGCGGCCGACAAACTCCGCAAGCTTGCTGTTGCACTCATCAAGCGTGGGAAAGTTCGGCGCACGGCGAGCCTTTTGACCCAGCGTAATCAGTTCTCGGTTGTAGCCGTCCATGACCTTCCGGCGCCGCCGGTTGGCCAGTTGCAGGTAGGCAGACGTCGTGACCACGGCGATCGTGATCATGAGCGCAATCGGCTCGGCGTTTTCTTGGATGAAGGACGGTTTGTCCCGGTCCCAGAACGCGCGCACGCCGGCATGGACCGGGACGAGGGTCTGTCCGCTGGCGTCGGGCGTCATGATCTGACCGGCAATCGGCACAAGCTCCATCAACTCACGGCGATGCTCGAAGAGGACTGATGCGATCTTGGCGACAACGTCGGGCGGCACTTGCTCACGCGCCAGCAGGAGCTGTTTGACGGAGATGGTCTGCTCGTCGCTGCGCGGGATCGCGGGCCGGCCGTTGTAAGAGCCTTGCGGAATGCTGCCGGACTCAAGTGCCGGATGCCGCAGCTGCAGCGCGGCAGCCTGGGGAATAGGAATGACCCGACCGCGGACTTGGCGGATGAGTCGCAAGATCGATGCGTCCCCCGGCGCACGAATGCGAAACAGCGCATCCACGTCGCCGTTCATCAACAGCCAATCGGTGGTCTGCTCAGTGCCGGTGAAGGCCCGCAGGCTCTCATTGGTCAGCGAATAGTAGCTTGCGAGAAACCAGAAGGCTTCGAACTCGCCGCTCTGCTCCGGCGGCAGGGCAATGCGCTTGCCGATGAGATCGGAGATCGTCTGAATACCGCTGTCGCCGCGCACCACGATTTGAAACGTGTCCGGATAGAGCTCCGCCACCATGCGCGCAGAGCTGCCTGCGGCCTGATCGGCCTGAAGCGTGGCAAGTTGGACGGCACCCTCGTCGAGCAGCTTGGCATTGTGAAGCGAGCCACGCGTCTCGAAGACCTCCATCTTGATCTCAGGATGGTGCCGGGCAACCACCTTGCGCAGGGCATCGGCCAGCTGAAAGGCCTGGCTCGACTTCTGGCCGGCGGCCACCAGCAGGGTGTACTCGCGGGAGGCCTGCCAGTACCACAGACCGGCCAGCGCCAGGCCCAGCAATGCAATCATGACCAAGACGAAGCTGCGCGTACCCACGGCCCTATCTCCTGGAGCGCCGGTCCGGCGCGCTGAGACGGTGGCCATTCTCAGGCGCCACCTACCGTGCAACCTAGCAGAGAGTCCACGCCGCGCGGAAATCGGCCCGATTTCTAAGTAAACCGCCCCGCCCCCAGGAGCCTATTCGGCGGGGCTCGGGTGCTCGCTACTACCGCGCTGCTTCGGCTTCGGCGCGAACTTGCGGACGATGACGTAGAAGATCGGGGTGAAGATCAGCCCGAATGCGGTCACGCCAATCATTCCGGAGAACACCGCCGTCCCGAGCGACTGGCGCATCTCCGAGCCGGCGCCCGTGGCGATGACCAGCGGAACCACGCCCAAGATGAAGGCCAGCGCTGTCATCAGAATGGGACGCAAGCGCACACGCGCCGCCTCGACCGCCGCCTGAAAGCGGTCTTCGCCAGCCTCCTCGTTTTGCCGCGCGAACTCGACGATGAGAATGGCGTTCTTCGCCGCCAGTGCGATCAAGACGACGAACCCGATCTGGCCGAGAATGTTGACGTCCATCCCTCGCAGCAACAGACCGCTCACGGCCGCGAGCAAGCACATGGGCACGATGAGAATGACCGCAAGCGGCAGTCCCCAGCTTTCATATTGCGCGGCCAAGAGCAAGAACACGAAGACCACCGCGGCAAGGAACACGAAGAGCGCGGTGTCGCCGGCCTGTTTTTCCTGATAGGCGAGTTCGGTCCATTGGAAGGAATAGCCTTCAGGGAGCATCTCACCGGCAAGCCTCTCCATGGTCTCCAGCCCATAGCCCGTGGAGTAGCCGGGCTGGGTTGAGCCTTGGACGGCGGCCGACGCATAGAGATTGAATTGCTCCACGCGATAGGGCCCGGTGATATCTCGGAAGGAGGCGACCGAGCCCAACGGCACCATGTCACCGGAGGCGTTCCGCGTCTGGAGCTGCGAGATGGCGTGCAGATCCTGCCGGAACTCGCCGTCGGCCTGCGCGGTCACACGGTAGGTGCGCCCCAAGAAATTGAAGTCGTTGACGTATTGCGAGCCGAGATAGACCTCCAAGGTCTCGAACACATCGTCCGCGTTGACCCCCAACATCTCCGCCCGAACCCGATCGATGTCGGCATAGACCTTCGGGGTCTGCGTACTGAAGGTGGTGAACACCCGCGCCAGGCCCGGTTGCTGGTTGGCGGCGCCAACCAATGTTTGGGCGACCTGCTCAAGCTGCTCCAGCGGCGCGCCTTGCGTATCTTGCACCTGCATCTTGAACCCGCCGGTGGTGCCGATACCTCGGACAGGCGGCGGCGAGATGCTGAGAACGAATGCTTCTTGGATTCCGCTGAAGCCCCGATTGAGCTGCGCAGAGATCGACTGGGCCGTCTGGTTCTTCCTGGCCCGCTCGGAGAAGGAGTCGAGCGGGGTGAACACAACCGCGGAGTTGGGGGCCGTGGTGAAGGTCGCGCCGTCCAGACCGACGATGGGGACCGCATGCGCCACGCCCGGTGTGTCGAGGGCGATCTTCGTGACTTGGCGCGCCACCTCGTCCGTTCGCGCCAGCGAAGAGCCCGGCGGCAACTGGATGATGTTGATGAGATAGCCTAAGTCTTGGTTCGGGATGAAGCCCGTCGGCGCGGCTCGGAACTGGTAGACCGTGAACCCGATCAGACCGGCATAGACCACGAGCATGATGCCCGAGATGCGTATCAGCCGCGCGGTGAGCGCGCCGTATCGGGACGACACCCAATCGAAGCCGACATTGAACCAGTGAAAGAAGCGGCCGATGGCGCGCGATACCATGCTCTTGCGCTGATGGAACGGCTCATGCGGTTTGAACAGGAGCGCGCAAAGCGCAGGGCTGAGCGTCAAGGAGACGATGAGCGAGATCACCGTCGAGGTGGCGATGGTCACGGCGAACTGCCGGAAGAACTGGCCGAGGATGCCGTCGAGGAACACGGTGGGGATGAACACGGCGCAGACCACGAGTGTCATCGCGATCAGTGCTGTACCCACCTCGTCCATGGTGCGGTGCGCGGCCTGCCGCGGTGACATCCCGGCGCGAATATTGCGCTCCACGTTCTCCACGACGACGATCGCGTCATCGACGACAATGCCGATGGCGAGGACCAAGCCGAACAGCGAGAGATTGTTCAGCGAATATCCGAGCGCCGCGAGCACGGCAAACGTGCCGATCAGTGAGACCGGGATAGCGATGATCGGCACGAGGGACGCACGCCAAGTCTGGAGGAAAATGACGATCACCAGAATGACGAGGATGACCGCCTCGAACATGGTCTCGATCACCGCCGACACGGAGTCCGAGATGAAGACGGTCGGGTTATAGACGATGTCGTAGCGCAAGCCGTTGGGGAAGGACTTGGCAAGCTCCCTCATCGCCGCCTCGACCTCGTCGGCCGTATTCAAGGCATTCGAGCCGGGCCGCTGGAAGATGCCCAACGGAATCGCGACGCGCTCGTCGAGATAGCCGTTGCGGTTGTAATCGGCGGCGCCGAGCTCGACGCGTGCCACGTCGCGCACACGCACGACGCGGCCGTCTCCCTCCGACTTGACGATGATGTTGCCGAACGCCTCCGGCGTCGTGAGCCGGCCTTGCGTCTCGACATTGAGCTGAAACGCGCCGGGTTGCGGAACCGGCGGCTGATTGATGACGCCGGCGGCCACTTGGACGTTCTGACCCCGCAAGGCGTCCATCACATCGCCTGCGGTCAACTCTCGTATCGCGAGTTTGTCGGGATCGAGCCAGACGCGCATGGAGTAGTCGCGGGCGCCGAAGATCGTCACATTGCCGACGCCGTCGATGCGCGACAGCACGTCCTTCACGTGCAAGGTGGCGTAATTGGAGATGTACAGCAGATCGCGGCTGTCGTCCGGCGAGCTCAGATGGATGACCATCATCAGGTCGGGGGACTGCTTGACCACCTGCACGCCGAGTGATCTGACCTCCGCGGGCAAGCGGGGCTCGGCGATGGCGACGCGGTTCTGCACCAGCACTTGCGCGGTATCGAGATCAGTGCCGAGCTTGAAGGTCACGGTCAGTGCCATGGACCCGTCGCCGGTCGATTGGGACGTCATGTAGATCATGTCGTCCACGCCGTTCACCTCTTGCTCGATGGGCGTGGCGACCGTATCGGCGACGATCTCAGCGGACGCGCCGGGGTACTGCGCCGTCACCTGAATCGACGGCGGGGCGATATCGGGATACTGGGCCACCGGCAGGCTGAAATAAGATACGACGCCCACCAACGTGATGAGGATCGAGACAACGGCGGCGAAGATCGGCCGGTCGATGAAGAAGTGAGAGAGGGTCATCGCCGGATGGCCCGCTATTGCTGGCTTTGCGGCGCAGCCGAGGGCGGCTGGACCTCGCCCTTATTCGGCGTGACCTTCTGGCCGGGACGAGCCCGCAACAACCCGCTGACGATGACCTCATCTTCGGGAGTTATCCCACTGCGGACGATGCGCAAACCGTCATCGGCGATCGACCCGAGTTCGACGGGCTTCGGCACGACGGTGCCGTCCTCCGTGACCGTGAAGAGCATCTTCACCGACTGGTCGGTCACGACGGCCGCATCCGGCACCAGCATGGTGGGCTTGTCCTGCGACATGGGCACGCGCACGCGGCCGAACTGCCCCGGCGTGATGAACAGGTCCTCGTTGGGGAAGGACGCGCGCACGCGGATCGTGCCCGAGGATCGGTCGTACTGGTTGTCGACGAAGTCAATGGTGCCCTTGAGCGGCCAGTCCTTCTCGTCCATCAGCTGACCTTCGACCTCGACACGGCTGTTGCGTGCGGATTGAAGCTCACCTTTCTGGATCAGGCGCTTGAAGGTCATGCCGTCGCCCTCGCTCACGTTGAACATGAGCCAGATCGGATCCAGCGAGACGATCGTGGTCAGCAGGGTCGTGGACCCTTCCGTGCCGCCCATCACGAGATTGCCGACGCTGACCTCGTGCCGGCCGACACGGCCGGAGACAGGCGCCAGAACACGCGTGTAATCGAGATTGAGTTGCGCTTGGTTCACCGCGGCCTGGGCGTCTTCGAGTGAGGCCGTCGCGCTCTTCACCTGTGCCACGCGCTCGTCGAAGGTTTGCTCCGAGGCGAAGTCGTTCTTGCGCAGCTGCGCGGTGCGCTCAAGCTGCACCTTGGCGAGATCGAGCTCAGCTTCCGCTTGCGACAGCTGGGCCTTAGCGGAATCGAGAGCGATCTCAAAAGGACGTGGCTCGATAACAAAGAGAAGGTCTCCTTTGTTCACGAGCTGGCCGTCGGAGAAGTTGACCGACTCCAAGTAGCCGCTTACGCGGGCCCGAATCTCCACCGATTCTTGCGCCTCGAACTGGCCGGTGAAGTCCAGCCATTCGCGCAGCGTCTTGACCAACGGCTCGGCAACCGTGACAGGCGGCGCGGGCGGAGGACCTGGCGGCGCGCCGGCCTGCTCGGCGCCTTGTGGGGCGGCCAGATAGCGATAGGCAAGCACCGCCACCGCGACGACGGCGAGCGTGATCAACAGAATGCGGCCGCCCCGGCGTGCGGTTTCCGAAGACTGAGGTATCGACCCGTCTTTGGCTCCCGGCCCGGGGGTGGACGGAGGCGCGTCCGAAGTGACGGGGCTTTCAGCCTTCGTCTTTTTCGGTGCCTCGCCTGCGGCGGTTTCGCTGCTCGTGGATTTGCCGCTTGCGGTTTCGTCGCTAGCGGCCTTGCCACGGCTGGTGCGCTTGGCGCTTGGATTGTCTTGCTGCATCTTGGCTTCTCAAAGTGAGCCGACCGTTGGCGTCCTTGGACGCGTCCTCCGCGACTCCTGGAAGGAGACGCTACCCCAAACGGGCCGTCAAACACAGGGGTTGAAGCCAGGCCCTATCAAGCCTATGCGGCGGACACCCCCTCCCCGGCAACCACTTAGGCGGAGATCACGGCATTTTGTCCCAGTCTCCGCTTAAGCCGCGTCTCGTGGCCGACATCATCAACGCGCTATAGTGCACCGGCGCCGATACACGCCAAAGAAGAGGCCTCATGGTATCCCTCCGGCCTGCAAAGCTCCTCGCCATTGCCGTCGTCTTGTCTTTCCTGGCCGGTTGCGGGGAGGAGGCGACGCTACCTGTCGACGCCGGCACGGGACCCGAGCCGCAACTGCCGCCCCCGGTCCAGACATTGCTGCCGACGGTTGTTCTGGCACGCGCGGTTGGCTGGCCAGAAGGCGTGCAGCCCAAAGCCGCGTCGGGGTTGCGGGTGCAGGCGTTTGCTGAGGACCTCGATCACCCGCGCTGGCTCTACCTGCTGCCCAACGGCGACGTCCTCGTGGCTGAGAGTTCCGCTCCGCCGCAACCTGGCTTGTCGCGCGGGCTCGTGAACTGGCTCATGAAGCTGGGGATGCGCTGGGCCGGCGCCGCAGTCCCGAGCGCCAACCGCATCACCCTCCTGCGCGACGCGGACGGAGATGGCGAAGCGGAGACACGTGCGACCTTCCTGACCGGTTTGAACTCACCGATCGGCATGGCACTGGTGGGCGACAGCCTCTACGTGGCGAACACCGACGGCGTGATGCGGTTTCCCTACCGCGCGGGCGACATAGAGATCATCGCGGCGGGCGAGACGATCGCCGACCTTCCCGCAGGCCCCGTCAATCTCCACTGGACGAAGAATATCGTGGCGAGCCCGGACGGCGCGCGCCTCTATGCCAGTGTCGGCTCCAACAGCAATCTGGGCGAAGGCGGCATGGAGCAGGAGGACGGACGCGCCGCGATTCATGAGATCGATCTTGCGACCAATACCTCGCGCCTGTTCGCCTCCGGCTTGCGCAACCCGGTCGGACTCGCCTTTCACCCGGATAGCGGCGTGTTGTGGACCACCGTCAACGAGCGCGACGAACTCGGTAGCGACTTGGTGCCGGACTACATGACCACGGTGAAAGACGGCGGATTCTACGGCTGGCCATATAGTTATTTCGGCACCCATCTTGATCCGCGGGCGCAGCCGCAGCGGCCGGACCTGGTCGCCAAGGCCCTTGTGCCCGACTATGCGCTGGGACCGCACACGGCCTCGCTCGGACTTGCCTTCTACGAAGGCTCGCTGTTTCCGGGGCGCTATCGCGGGGGCGCGTTCGTCGGCCAGCATGGCTCGTGGAATAGGCGTCCTCCGAGCGGCTATAAGGTGATCTTCATCCCGTTCGAAAACGGGCGTCCTTCGGGAATGCCCGAGGACGTGCTAACCGGGTTCTTGAGCGACAAGGGAAGGGCGTATGGGCGGCCGGTCGGTGTTGCCGTTGATCGGTTGGGCGCATTGCTCGTCGCCGACGATGTCGGCAATACTATATGGCGTGTCTCGCCTAAGGAGCCCGCTCCGCCGGCCGGCGACTGACATCTTGAGGGAACAGACCAAGCATGAAGTCCATTCTGTGTTTCGGCGATTCGATCACCTGGGGGTACAACCCGGCGAGCGGCACGCGCTATCCCCCGGAGGATCGCTGGCCGCGGGCGCTGGAGACGGCGCTTGAGGGCCGCGCCCGGGTCATCGAAGAAGGCCTCAACGGACGCACCGTGGCGACGGATGAGCCTTCACGTCCCTATCGCAACGGGCTCTCCATGTTCCCGCCGCTCCTGGAAGCGCACGCACCTCTCGACGTGATCATCATCATGCTCGGCACCAATGACAGTGCCCCGTGCTACGGCCTCACGGCGGGCACGATCGCCTACAATTGCGGGGCGCTGATCCGGGCGATCAACGCAAGCCTTGCGGGCCCAGGCGGGACCACGCCGAAGGCACTCCTGGTCGCGCCCCCGCCTCTCGGCTCGCTCAGTGCGGAGATGGCACTGTTCTATTCCGGCGGCCAGACGACCTCGCGCGGCTTGGCGGCCGCCTACGAGACGACGGCGCGGTGGTTCGACATCCTTTTTCTCGATGCAGGCAAGACCACGAAGGTCAGCGCCATCGACGGTGTGCATTTGGACCCGCATGATCAGCGCCAGCTCGGGCAGGCCGTCGCGGCGATGGTAGCGCCGCTTCTCTGATTGGCGCGCCTCTGCGCGCTTTCATGCTTTGAATACAGTGTTGGGCTAGGTTGCGCGCGAGGGAGACGCTTCATGGCTCAGGTTCAAGACGATAGCGACGGCACACTCTTCGTGGCCTATCGCGAGAAGTTCCACAAAGTCGTCGGCCGCGATTTTCAACGGCTGGTCCTGTTCGAGACCAACGCCCATGAAGGGCCGGTCTATGTCGCGTCCGAGCATGCGCTCTACTTCACGACTGTGCCGGAACCAGGCCCTCAGAACGTCGCCATCATGCGCTTGCAACTGAGCGGGAGCCGATTTCCCTTCACTGCCCATTCCCTTGAGACCATACGTCAGCCGTCGAACATGGCGAATGGCATGACACTCGACCGCGAAGGGCGTTTGGTGATCTGCGAGCAAGGAACGCGGGAGGAGCCCGCCCGCATCAGCCGCATGGACCTCAAGACCCGCGCGCTGGAGACAGTCGTCGATCAGTGGCGCGGTCTGCATTTCAACTCGCCGAACGACGTCGTCGTGAAGTCGGACGGAACGGTGTGGTTCACCGACCCGAACTACGGCGCACTGCAGAATTTCAAGCCGGCGCCGGAACTCGGGGCCTTCGTATACCGCCACGATCCGGCGACGGGCGACACGAGCGTGGTGGCTGACAGCTTCAACAAGCCGAACGGGCTTGCCTTCTCACCCGATGAGAGCGTGCTCTACATCACCGACACAGGCGCCAACCAGGCGCCGGGGACATATTTCGTCAATCTGCCGCATCACGTGCGGGCCTTCGACGTCTACGGACGCCACTTACGCAACAATCGGCTGTTCGCCGTGGTCAGCCCCGGCTACCCGGACGGCATCAAGCTGGACACCAAGGGACGCGTCTATACGTCATCGTCGAGCGGCGTTCAGGTGTTTGGCCCGCAAGGCGACCACTTTGGTGAGATCCTGGCGCCGGGCGTGACGAATTTCACGTTCGGCGGTCCCAAGAACGATGTCTTGTTCATCCTTGGCGATACGCGTATCTGGCAGGTCAGTCTCGGCGCGAGGGGCGTTACACGCGCGCGGATATCATGATCACGGAAGCGGACTACAGACGGTATATCGCGGACTTCAATGCAGCCTGCGATGGCGATGGCAGCGGGTTCGCGCCGTTCTTCGACAAGTGGTACGCGCCCGACGCTGTCTTCGAGTACATTCCAACGGCTCACCGCAATGTCGGTAAGGACATGACCGTCTCCTTCTGGAGGCACGTCCACGACATCATGCACGAGAAAATTCAAGAGCATACGTCGTTCCTGGCGTCCGAGACGGAGATCGCGACGGAAGCCCCGATCGACTTTCTGTGCCGCCAGGACCTGGAATGGGTCGGCGTCAAATACCGGAAGGGCACGTCGTTCCGGTTGCTTATGGCGGGGTTCTACCGCGTCGGTCCAGACGACAAATTTCAATCGGTCCGGGTCTACTCGATCTATAACCCGGCCTATCAATTGACGCCGAAGGACGCTTGAGGCGGGACCGAGGCTTAGGGCTCCGTCTTGGTCGGATCATCGAAAGACAGCAGGTCTTCCGGAGGCCTCTTGTCTTGGGTCGGCCGCGCGCTGGCCAGAGCGCGCAGCCCCGCGCTCGTCTCGATGTTCTCATGCTGAAGTAGATCGCGCATGCCAAGGGCGATCTCACGCAGAGCGCCATCCATGGTCGCGTGCGAGTGCTTCAAGAGATGAAACTCGCGGCGGATGGTGTGATGGTCCTGCTTGGCGCGCCGCTCCGAGTCGCGGTTCAGGATGGCCGAGCCCACGGTGATGACGGGTAAGAATACGAGCTGGAGGAAGTTGGACCAGTAGAGAATTTGCGTCTCGTATTCCGGCCACAAGATCGGCGTCAGGCCGAAGATCACAAACGCATAGAAGGCCCAGATCGAGCCGACGATCATGGTGATGCGTAGGGCCAGGACGTCGTTGATCTTGGCAATCAGGCCTTCGCTCTGCGGTTCCTTCATCGCTTCGGTCTCCGCGTAGCCAAGCGGGATGGGCGCTCGCCCGTGTGCCGTCAGGCTTTCTAGGAAAGGTCGAACCGCCAGTGTTGCGTAATGGCCTTAATGAATTGCTGCGGGCCCGCGCGGCTCCACGCCTGCGCTACCACTATCCAGCGCAATTCGGTGATCTTGGCCTTCGCCGCCGGCGCGCGGCGGCTGTTCTGGGAGGCGCTGCGCGGTGCCTCCCGGACGCGACGCTATACGACTTGACCCAACTCGGCGAGGACGACCGCCCTACCCTTTGAGCGCATCGTCGAAGCTCTTCGACGCCGTCTCGAGGGACTTGGTGAAGGCGTCGCGCGATTGATCGAGCGCTTCGTTCATGGCGGTCCATGAGGCTTGCCCGGCCTTGCTTAGTTCGTCGACCTTGGTGTTGAGGTCGGTTTGCGCCTTCTGGGCCTCGGCCTTGAATTGCTCCACCTGCGCTTCGACTTGCGCCTTGTTCTGTTCGTGGACGTCATTCAGGCGCTGCATGTAGCCGTTGACGGCGTCCTGCCAGGCTTTCACCTGGGCTTGGGCGCGGGCTTGGAAGGTAGCGTGCTGATCCTGCGCCAGCGCGGCCCATTTCTCAGAGTCGGTCTGGAACTGAGCCCAAAGCGTCTCCATGTCGGCCTTAGCCTTCGCCACGGCCGCCTCGCCTTGCGCCTGGACGTCCTTGATGTCGCTTTGCCCCTTTGCGATCCACTGATTGAGCTGGGCGATGGCCTGCTCCGCTTGTGCGCGGGCGGTCGCATCAAGCTGGTCCAGATTGGCCTGAAGCGTGCCGGCGTTCGCGGCCATCTCGTCGAGACGGGCCTTTGCCCACTCGACAAAAACGTTCACGCTGCTCTGTAAAGGGGATTGCTCACTCATGGGTCAAACCTCTCTTGCTTCGCGTTTCCGTCTCCAGGTTGAACGATTTGCGTCGGCCGATCGTTCATTGCTTTTTGCCCGCCACCAATCAAAGGACCGGTTTTCGACCCCTTTAGGAGTACCGGACGCCAGCAACAGCCGTGTGTAGCCCGACACATCCAAGCACATGCGCCCGCGTGCCGAAATACGACTTCAGGCCGTCTTGTGGCTAGGGGATCAGGCCGATCGTGGGCGGCTAGCGGGCCTGCCGCGGATACTCAAAAGGCCGGACGCAAAACGGCTCATCGGCGGAAATTGTGTCGGCTCTGCGCTTCTGGCCGCTTCGGCGCACCGGCGCTGCCTTCTGGACCAGCACACCTCTTTGCGCCTTCGCCTCGTTCACCGAGGAGTGGTGGGCGGCCTTTCCGGCAAGCGCCGGCGACAGCAGCAAAAGCGAAGCAAGCGCGAAGACCAGGCTAGTCATCATGATTTCGAGGCTAAGGGGCACAGGCTTGTGCGTCCAGCCGGAAATTGGAGGGCGCCTTGGCGCGACCGCTAGTCGGACGGTTCGGCGGTGAGGCTGCGATAGAGTTCCCAGGCGCTCCTCTCAACCCAGTTGTGGGCCAGTTTCGGGCCATCGGGCGTCCAGCGGATCTCCCAAATGGCGATCCCAGTGAAGGCGATAGGACGGCCGTCAGGCTTCGTGCCGAGGACCCCGCCATTGCGCGCACTCACCCGCCAACGGGAGGTGACCCGCGTCGCGTCGGCATTGGCGAACGTCTCCACCGCGTCGAGCCGCGCATCCTTGACCTTCGTTTGAAACGTCTTGAGCCAGGCCCTAAAAGCCTCTCGCCCTGAAATCTCGGAGCCCGCGCTGGTCAGCACGAAATCCTCGACGACCAGATCGTCCACCGCTTGCAGGTCCACCGGCGGCGTCCAGACCCGATCCCAGAACTCGGTGACGACCTGCTCGGCTTGCGCGCGCTTCTCAACCGGGTTTTCGCTTGCGAGCGCAAGGGCCGCGAGACCGAAGAGCAGTGCCGCCGCAACGAGTGCCATGAGGAGAAATCTACGCACGATCGGTAGGCTCCAGCTTAGTAGACCTTCGGGACGTAGAGCTCCGGCGGCAGCGTCTTGCGGTCGTAGTCGGGGCTGAACACGCGGTCCGGTAGCTCGATCTTGTCGTAGGGTACGTCCTCGTAAGGGATCTTGGACAAGATGTGCTCGATGCAGTTGAGGCGCTCGCGCTTCTTGTCATTGCCCTCGACGATGTACCAAGGCGCCTCCGGGATATTCGTGCGCTCGAACATCTCCTCCTTGGCCCTGGTGTACTGTTCCCAGCGCACCCGGGACTGCAAATCCATCGGCGACAGCTTCCATTGCTTCATGGGGTCGTGAATGCGGATCATGAACCGCAGCTGCTGCTCCTTGTCGGTAATCGACAGCCAGTACTTTAGAACGTAGATCCCAGACCGAACGAGCATGCGTTCGAACTCCGGCACATCGCGAAAGAACTCCTCGACCTGCTCCTCAGTCGCAAACCCCATGACGCGCTCAACCCCAGCCCGGTTGTACCAGGAGCGGTCGAACAGCACGATCTCGCCGCCGGCCGGCAGGTGGGGCACGTAGCGCTGGAAGTACCATTCCGTTTGCTCACGCTCGGTCGGTTTTGGCAACGCCACGACACGCGCTGTGCGCGGATTGAGCCGCTGCATGATGCGCTTGATGACGCCTCCCTTTCCCGCAGAATCCCGGCCTTCGAAGATGATCAGGACTTTGGCGCCGGTATGCTCCACCCAGGTCTGCATCTTGATCAGCTCAGCTTGCAGCCGGAGGAGATTGGTAAAATAGGTCCGCCGGTCGAGCATGTCCGGATGGGCATCCCGATAGATCCGGCGCAGCTCCTCGCTCAGCATCGGCTCGGAGAGTTCTGCCTCAAGCGTTTCGTCGAGCGTCTCCTCGAGCTCGGCCTCGAGCCAGCCACGCTTGTCCTTGGTACCTGTCTTGTCGAAGTTCACGATCCTCGGTCCTTCCGGTTGTTTCGCCGTCGCAGGCGGCCTCTCGAGCGTGTGCCGAGCTTCCGCGCCGAGGGCCGACGCGGCGCTCAGCCCTGCGGCGAACTATCGAACCTCAGCGGGACAGCGCCGATTTGCTGCAACAAGCCCAGCATGTCCTCGGCGCCGTCATGTTCTGTGATTTTGCCATCAACGATCGTCTCGATATCGACGCCCGTGATCTTGAACGTCTTTCCCATTGGTTTGAAACCGAAATACTCTCCGGTCTGGGTGCCCGTCAGGGTCCATTTCACAATGTACTTGTTGCCATGTTCGATAACGTAATCGACGGCGATATGCCAATCGGGAAACGCCGCGGCTTGCGCCTTCAGCAGTTTCTTGACGCCCTCGACCCCGGACCCCAAACCGAAGGGCGCGATGTGATTGACGTAGCCAGGCGCGTAGAGCTCATCGAGCACCTCGAACTTCTTCTGATTGATGACCTCGTGATAGAAGCGATAGAGGGGGTTGCGCTCGTCGAACATCGATCCTGGGTCCTTTTCTGCGTCGATTGGAGGCACCACATAGCGTTGATGCGGAATGAGAAGATCTCAATTGTCTTCATGTCTGAAGTTTGCCACCAACCGTGTCTACGATGATGGCAGGCGAGGCCCAAGAGACCGACGCCTGCCAGCCGAGGTGCCAAATGCCGAAGTGGGTCGTACTGGTCGTTGTCGCCGCCCTGTCTGTCGCGAGCCCGAGCTATGCCGGGAACGGGTTCTCGTTCACGTTCCAAGGCTACAATGGTGAACCGCTCAAGCTCGATCAGTTTGAGGGCAAGGCGCTTCTCGTCGTCAATACGGCGACGGAGTGCGGCTTCAGCGAACAGTTCAAGCATCTTGAAACCGTCTGGCAAGACCGCAAGGACCAGGGTCTCGTGGTTGTGGCGGTTGCGTCCAACGACTTTGGCGGACAAGAGCCGCGCTCTGGCGAAGCGCTCGCCAATTACTGCGAGCGGACCTACGGCATTAGCTTCCCGCTGACTGACCGCACGCCGGTGATCGGCGACGATGCACATCCCTTCTACAAGTGGGCCGCTGCCCAGTCCGGTTCGGCGCCTCGATGGAACTTCCACAAATATGTCGTGGGCCGCGATGGTGAGGTCGTTGCGGCCTTTCCCAGCTCCGTCGACCCGCGCTCGTCGCAAGTCGCCTTGGCGATCACGGCGGCACTCAAGCGGCCGACCAGATAGCCTTTGTGTTCTCGTTCTCCCTAAGCATCCGATTTTCGTTCCCAACTGACCGCAGCAGCCCTCGGCAAAGCACCTTTGCGTGTTGCCCGGCATTTGGCCGGGCCGGTAAGGTTGGGTGGGCTTCTTGACCGCCCGCAAGGCTGCGGCATGCCCAACCACTTCGGGGAGGACCCATGCTCGCTGAGAGTCACTTCTACTTCCACAAGGCCGCCGACGTGCTCGGCTTGTCGGACAAGGTCCGGACGATCCTCCTGACACCGCACCGCACGGTCAAAGTCGGGATCGCCATTGAAGGCGAAGACGGCGAACTCCATTCCTTCGAGGGCTTCCGGGTTCAGCACAATCTGGCCCGCGGACCGATGAAGGGCGGCCTCCGCTATCACCCGACAATGGACGAAGACCATGCCGCGGCCCTCGCCAATCTGATGACCTGGAAGACGGCTGTGGTGGATGTCCCGTTCGGCGGCGCCAAGGGCGGCATCAACTGCGACCCGCGCACTCTTTCCGACCGGGAGCTGTTCCAGGTCACGGTTCAGTTCGTCGAGCATATGAAAGAAGTGATCGGTCCCACGACAGACATTCCCGCCCCCGACGTCAACACCAACGCGACGGTCATGGGGTGGATCATGCACGAGTACTCCAAATATGCGGGCTTCTCGCCCGGCGTCGTGACAGGCAAGCCTCTGGACCTGTTCGGCTCCGAGGGCCGTGCGGCGGCAACAGGCCGTGGCGTCATGGATGTGCTGGGCGAGGCCCTCGCCGAACGTGGCCGGAGCTTTCAAGGTGTGACCGTGGCCATCCAAGGGTTCGGCAATGTGGGCAGCAATGCCGCACGGCTCATTGCCGAGCAAGGCGCCCATGTGGTGGCGGTGGCCGACCACACAGGTGGCGTGTGCCTGGACAGCGGGCTCGACATCCCCGCCCTGATCGCCTGGACGGCGGAGCACGGCGGGGTCTCTGGGTTCCCCGGCGGCGGGGCCTTCGACGCGGCCGAGATCATCACCTGGGACTGCGACGTGCTGGTGCCGGCGGCTCTGGAGGACGCGATCAACGAAGACAACGCGGACGGCGTCAAGGCCGGCATCATCATAGAGGGCGCAAACGCGCCGACCACGCCGGAGGCTCACCAGATCCTGGTCGATCGCGATGCGCTCGTGGTGCCGGACATCCTCGCCAATGCCGGCGGCGTCACCGTCAGCTATTTCGAGTGGGCGCAGAACATTCAGCAGTTCCGCTGGGATGAGGACCGGGTGAATCTGGAGTTGGACAAGAAGATGAGCCGGGCCTACGGAGCGGTCCGGGAGGTGGCGGAGCAACACGGCATCGACCGGCGGACCGCAGCGTTCGTGCTGGCCATTCGCCGCGTCGGGCGCGCCGCGCTGTCACGCATCCACATCAAGCAGGACCTGCCCTTCTGAGGTGCCTCGGAACAGGTACTTTGACGCACTCACCACACCTCTTCCTCCTGAGCGATCTTTTTGAGCAGGCTCGGGCGAGCGCTCATGATGCCATTGACGCCGAGGCGGATCAGGCGGCGCATTTCGTCGGCTTCGTCAATCGTCCACACGTGCACGGCAATATCCCTCGCATTGCAGAAGGCAATGAAGCGACGCGTGGGGATGGTAATGCCGTATTGAGATACCGGCACCTGTGCGCAGTGGCAACGGCTGCGCAAAAAGGGTACGCCCCACGATGCGAACTTAAGTGCCGCAACATCGCGCGGTCCGGCACCGGTACATCCTGCGCGGCCAAGCTGATCGCGTATTCGGCTGAGCCGGCGATCACTGAAGGAGGCAAGGCAAACTCGGTTCAAGACGTCCATCTTGCGGACAAGCGCAAGCGTTGGCTCCAGTGCAAGATCGCTCTTGATATCAATATTGAAATGCGTCTCCGGAAAGCTGACCAGCGCCTCCTCAAGCGTCATGATCGGCTCGGTTCCGTCGATCCTGGCCTGGCGCACCTCGCTGTGGGGAAGGGTAGCAATGTCGCCTTCGCCGTCGGTCAAACGCGAAAGCTCGTCATCGTGGAAGACCAGCAAGACGTTGTCGGCCGTCGCCTGCACGTCGGTTTCAATGTAGCGGTATCCCATGGCGACGGCGGCCGCAAAGGCGCGTTTGCTGTTTTCCGGCTCCTCCAGCTCGCCGCCGCGATGGGCGAAGGCAGCAAAGCGTGTACCAGCGAGATAGGGGTGTGAGAATTTGAAAGCAGCCATGGCTTAACGTAACCGATTGGCAGGATATCCGCTTCTGACACGCAGCCGACATGAAGCATCAGGAACCCGATTTCCGGTACTTGTCGGAAGTCGACATCTGGTGGGCAGGGTTGTTCCTGAAATCCATGGCGCCGGAGAGCTCGGCCAAACAGGAGCAAAAACGGCGCTAGATCAACGCCTGAGAAATGAGATGGTGCCCAGGGGCGGGATCGAACCACCGACACGCGGATTTTCAGTCCGCTGCTCTACCAACTGAGCTACCTGGGCTAAGCCTTGGAGGCCGGGCGCGCTGGCTTCGTCGAAAGCCGGCCGGCGCATATCAAGGCCTTGGGCTTATAAGAAATCGGCCCCCGTCTGTCGAGACTGCGATTTTTCGGCCGACAGCCCTCTTGGCGCGCCGCTCACTCGATGTCGTCGTCGATCCGCCCGCCGATCTCGTCGGAAGGGTCGCCGGGGAGCGCATATTGGCCCTTGAGCCAGCGGCCAAGATCGACCTCAGCGCAGCGCTTGGAGCAGAATGGCCGGTGCGCCGCCACCTTGGGCTTGCCGCAGATGGGACAGGGCACGGGGCTCTTGCTTCCCTGAGGCTCGGGCGCGGGTGTCACTCGGTTTCGACCTCCGCCTTGGAAAGCCATAACAACGACACGGGGTAGCCCTCGCCCGCCAGCAGGCTCACCACCTCGGTCAGCGGCAGGCCGACGATATTCGTGTAAGAGCCCACGAGCTTGACCACGAAGGCGCCGGCGATGCCCTGAATGGCATAGCCACCCGCCTTGCCCCGCCATTCGCCGCTGGCCAGATAAGCGCCAATCTCCTGGTCGGAGATGTTGCGGAAACGCACCCGCGTCTCGACCACGCGCTCCCGCCAGCGCCCTTCCGGCGTCACCAGGCACACGCCCGTGTGCACCCGGTGAGCGCGGCCACGCAGCAGGCGCAGCATATCGGCGGCCTCGTGCTCCAGCTCGGCCTTGCCCAGCACGCGGCGCCCCACGGCCACCACGGTGTCCGCGGCAAGCAGGAAGGCCTTGGCGAACTCGGGCTCCGACTTGGTGATCTTCAGGGCGGCTTCCGCCTTGGCGCGCGCCAGCCGGCGGACGATGTGCCGGGGCACCTCGCCCTTCGACACGCTCTCGTCGATGGACGCGGGCCTCAGCGCATCCGGGGCGATGCCCGCCTGCTCGAGCAGCTGCAACCGCCGGGGGGAGGCAGAGGCGAGCACCAGCTTGGGCCGGAAGCTGGAGCCGGGCGTGGGCGTGCGCCGACGCGGCGGCCGCTTCGGCGTCTTCGCCTGGCTCGGCGCCGGTGCCACAGGCTCGGCTTTGGCGGGTGTGCTCCGCTTCAGCCCGAGCTTGCTACTTAAACCGGTAAGTGATCCGACCTTTAGTGAGATCATAAGGGGTCATCTCGACCAGAACCTTGTCGCCCGCAAGCACCCTGATCCGGTTCTTGCGCATCCGTCCCGCCGTGTGGGCGATGATCTCGTGATCGTTCTCGAGCTTCACCCGAAAGGTGGCGTTCGGGAGCAGTTCGGTGACCACTCCCGGAAATTCGAGCATCTCTTCCTTCGCCATATGGCTCCTTCCGCATCGTCCGGCTGCCGCGGAGAATGGTCGGGTGAGCCGCCAAAATCAAGGATGATTCCTAGTTTTGCATCGTGCACAGCCGGGGGCTCCGACCCCGATGGCCAGCCGGGGATAGGGCCTATACCTTTTGTCGGACGGCCCACCCGCAGATCGCGGGCAGCCGACATCTCACAAACAGCAGGTCTTGTTCCGATGCCAAACATTGATCTCGAAGTCGTCGCAAACACCTCATATGCGATCTTGCTCGTGTCCTACATCATGCGGGACATACTCTGGCTACGCGTCCTGACCGTCGTTTCTCTCAGCTTCGAGATCCCCTATTTCTTTTTTCAGCCAGACCCCCTATGGGACGGCATCGGTTGGGACGTTGCCTTCATCGCGATCAATGCCTATTGGATCGCTCGCCTGGCTTATGATCGCCGTCCCGTGCGGTTCACCGCCGAGCAAAAGCGCCTCTGGAAAACGGCACTCCACCGGCTCCATCCAAGACATGCACGCGCGCTCTTCAAGCGCGGGACACCTCACTCAATCACGCCAAACGAAACCGTCTTCAAGCAAGGCGATGCGCTGGACGAGCTCATGCTCATATCGGAAGGCAAAGTCGAACTGCGACTCAATGAACAGAAAATCGAAGAGCTCGGCCCGGGTCACTTCATCGGCTCCGCCAACTTCCTCGAACGAGATTTGGATTTTCCAGCGGCAACGACAATTGTCGCTGTAGAACCGACGCGTTTCATCACATGGAAGCAGAACGAGCTGCGGACGTTGATCGATGGAGACAATGAGCTCAGCACGGCCATCGAAGCCACGCTTGGTTTGGATATGGCAGATCTGGTGAGGAGGGCATGGAACCGCGAAGCATCGGCGCAACAGGGACTTCGTGCACGTTGAGCGCATGCCGGCTCTATTCTTGCGCTACCGCGCTTGTCTCATTGCCCTACCGGCCTCCGGCCTACTTGAGGGCAGGCGCGACTTGAGCGCAGGCCGTCTGCACGTCACCAGTTGACGCGCATACCGGCCTTGCCGCCGACGCCGGTGATGTCGTTGCCGACGGTGACGTCGACCTTGGCGAACACGGCGGTGGTCTGGCTGAAGTTGAAGAAATTGACGCCGCCGGAGATCTCGCCCCAGACGTCTTCCAGATCGTCTTGGAAACTGAACGTGCGGCCATTGGAGACGAGCGTCGCGGAATTGTCATCGGTGAGGTTGCCCCACAGGCTGCCGATGACGAAGGGTTCCATGAGCGTGCCTTCCCACGCTTCCATGGTGGTGCCGGCGCGCAGGCCGAGGCGTCCTCTGACATTCGCGTCGTCGTCGAAGCTGACGGTGTTGCCGCCGAGACTGAACCCGTCGATGTCGGCCCAAAGGACTTCGATGGTGGCGAGCGGCTCTAGGAAGGCGCCGCCGGTGAACGAGCCGAAGCGGTAGCCGGCGTCTGTGCGGAGACCCACCGTGTTGGCATCAAGCGAACTGGGGAAGCCCCGCGTCGCCGTCGACAACTCATAGAGATGAACGTTCAAGAGCGTGTCGACGAAGAGCCCACCGTTCAGATAGGTCGCATAAGCACCGACTTGTCCGCCGGAGAAGTCGAAGTTGCGTGGGATCGCATCGTAGTCGAGACCGCCGTAGACGAAGCCGCCGAGCATCCCGAAGACGAGCGCGTCGCCGTCGCTCATGACATCGCGCTGGCCGAGGTCGACTCCGACTTGGAAGTCGAGTGTGGTCAGCTCGCGGTCGAGGTCGAGACTGTAATTGCGGCCATAGGCGCGCGTCTTGGCGCTGTCGTCGCGGTCAAGCCAGCCGCCGGACCCGCGCGCCCATACCGCCGGCGTCAGCGGATAGGGGCCCGCAGCTTCCAACGATTTGCTTCCACCTGGGTCATAGGCCGTCGGCGCGGCACCACCGGCAAGCA
>JGI12316J15310_10000015_pt43 | contig 39205 bp, 32 predicted proteins | sample MarCyaLeptolynsp_FD_15310 | JGI IMG/M metagenome (IMG submission 15310)
ATTTTCCTCGATGACTTGCAGTGGGCAGATGCGGCCTCGTTGTCGTTGATGCAGTGGTTGATTGGGGAGACAGAGACCCCATACCTGCTGCTGCTGGGCGCTTATCGCAACAATGAGGTCAGTGCCGCCCATCCACTGATGCTGACGGTGGCAGAGATTCGCAAGCTGGGGGTCGTAGTCAATCAACTGACCCTGGCCCCCCTGGATCTGGCAGCGACGAATGATTGGGTGGCGGCAACGTTGCGGTGCGCTCCGGAGCGGGCCTTGCCCTTGAGCGAGCTGGTGTATCGTCAGACCCAGGGCAATCCGTTCTTTATCACTCAGTTTCTCCAGGCCCTGCATCAGGAGGGATTAATCGCCTACGATGTGGGGGAGGGGTGCTGGCAGTGCGACCTGGCTCAGGTGAGGGCACTGTCGGCGAGCGAGGATGTGGTGACGTTTATGGCGACGCAGTTGCAGAAGTTGCCGGTACGATCTCAACAAGTACTCAAACTTGCTGCCTGCATGGGAAATTGCTTCGATCTCGACACTCTGGCCCTTACCCATTGCTCGGCTTCAGCCCCGTCGCTGCAACAGTCCCAGAGCGAGACCGCAGCCGATCTATGGCCAGCCCTGCAAGCGGGGTTAGTGTTACCCACCAGCGAGTTGTACAAATTTTTCCCGGTGCAAACGACCCAAACAGCTGCTTCTCAGTCAGCGCAGTCGTTGTCCCTGAGCGATAGCCCTGCAACGACCTATAAGTTTCTGCATGACCGGGTACAGCAGGCGGCATATTCTCTGATTGCAGACAGCGACAGACAGTCCACCCACCTCAAGATTGGTCAGCTGATGCTGCAAGAAACGCCAGTCGAGCACCGGGAAGAAAAAATCTTTGACATTGTCAATCAACTCAATCTGGGTCGAGCATTAATTGCCGCGCAAAGCGAGCGCGACCAGCTGGCTGAGCTGAATCGTATTGCCGGGCAGAAGGCCAGAGCTGCGACGGCCTATGCTGCGGCTGTCCGGTATTTATCAACTGGCATTGAATTATTGGCCGCGGATGGCTGGCAGCGATGCTACGACCTGACGTTAGTCTTGCATGAACTGGCTGCAGAGGCGGCTTATCTCAGTGGCGACTTTGAGCAGATGGAAAATCTGGCTGAGACGGTACTATTGCAGAAGCAGACGCTGTTGCACAGCATCAAAGTCTACGAGGTCAAAATCCAGGCGTATATGGCGAAAAACGAACCGCTTGCAGCGGTCAAAATTGCCCTAGAGAGTCTGCGGTTGCTGGGCATTAAATTGACTGGATCTCCCAATAAACTGGTGATTTTGCTCAGTTTAGTTGAGACAAAACTAACAACCCTGGGCCGCAAAATAGAGACGTTGATCGATTTACCTGAGATGACGCGACCTTCCTGGAAAGCAGCAATGCGCCTGTTGTCGGCGGTGGGTTCTGCGGCCTATTTTGCCACACCAGACTTATATCCGTTAATTGTCTTCAAGCAAGTTTTAGCCTCTGTAAAATATGGCAATGTTGCAGGTTCTGCGTTTGCCTATGCGACCTATGGTTCTATCCTCTGTGGGGTTTTAGGTGAAATCGAGACGGGGTACCAATTCGGTCAGGTGGCGCTCAAGTTACTAGACCGATTAGAGGCAAGAGACACCCAGGCGAGAACGATCTTTGTCGTCAATTCTCTAATCGATCATTGGAAGGTTCATGTGCGAGAAACCTTGCCCCCCCTGCAGCAGGCGTATCAAGTCGGATTGGACACTGGGGATTTAGAATTTGCTGCCCTTTCTATTCTTTTATATTGTTGCTATTCCTACTTTGCGGGGAATGCCCTGGTTACGCTTGAGCGCGAGACAGAAATTTATGGTCAAGCTATGCAGGAACTGAAGCAGGAAACGGCACTGCATACCAACAACCTCTATCGACAAGTTATCTTGAATTTGTCGGGTCGGGCTGAAGATCCATGTTGCTTAACGGGTGAGAGCTATCGCGAACAGGATATGGTGTTGCTGCATCAGAAGGCCAATGACACCACTGCAATTTACTCCTTATATTTTCATAAGCTCATTCTCTGTTATGTTTTTCGGGATTATGCTCAGGCGGTTGCGAATGCGATTGAGGCAGAAAAATATTTGGAAGCGGCGGTTGCGACCTTGGGGTTTGCTCTCTTCCCGTTTTATGATTCTCTGGCCCGGTTAGCTTTATATCCGGTGGAATCCAGGATCGAAAAAAAGCGCATTCTCAGAAAGGTGAAAGCCAATCAAAAGAAACTGAAAAAATATGCCCGCTCTGCGCCGATGAATCATTTGCATAGATTTTACTTAGTGGAGGCAGAACGACATCGAGTCCTGAGCCAGAATGTGGTGGCCATGGGCGAGTACGATCGGGCAATTGCATTGGCCCAGGAACAGGGATATATCCAGGAAGAAGCACTGGCAAATGAACTTGCTGCCTGCTTCTATCTTTCATGGGGAAAACAGGCCATTGCCCAAACTTATTTAACTCAGGCTTATTATGCCTATGCCCGCTGGGGAGCCAGAGCGAAGGTTGAGGCTTTAGAAATGCTTTATCCCCAATTGCTTGCCCCTATCCTGAATCGGGAAGTTGGGTATCGAATGGTGAATGCAGAGACTGTAAACCAGATCGATGTAGCCACATCTACAAGTACAAGCAAAATTGCCACTTTGGATTTGGCGGCGGTGATGAAAGCAGCTCAGGCTCTTTCTGAGGAAATCTGGCTCGACCGGTTGCTCTCGACCTTATTAAAAGTGGCACTGGAGAATGCTGGCGCTGAAAAATGCGCGCTCGTTTTGTTGCAAGAGGAGACGTTAGCGATCGAAGCAATGGGAACGACAGGTGTAGAGGAAACTGACGGGTTAAATGTCCTATCTTTATTGCAGGCGATTCCGCTTGAGTCTTGCCAGGAGTTGCCTGTCACAACGATTAATTATGCCTGGCGTACTCAGGACGCTTTATTATTGGAGGATGCGACGAGCGAGAGTATGTTTGCGTCCGATCCTTATATTGTCCGACAACAGCCGCGATCGATCTTATGCTTTCCAATATTCAAGCAAGCTAAATTGCTTGGTATCCTCTACCTGGAAAATAATCTGACTACGGCAGCGTTTACTCAGGATCGGGTGGAGGTTTTGAGTATTTTGACGTCTCAGGCTGCGATCGCAATTGAAAATGCCAGATTTTATAACACGCTAGAACAAAAGGTGGCTGAGCGGACTCAGGAGCTGTCTCAAACGCTCAATCGTCTCAAAACGGCTCAGGGTCAGTTGATTGAAGCAGAGAAAATGGCAGCTTTGGGCGGGTTGGTGGCTGGGGTTGCCCATGAGATTAATACCCCTGTCGGTACGGGAATGATGGCAGCTTCGATCCTGGCAAACGAAACCCAATCGTTCAGAGCGGCTTACGCGCAAGGACAGTTAAAGCGATCGATGCTGGATTCGTATTTGACCGTTGCCCAAGAAAGTAGCGATCTCATTCTCAATAACTTGAAACGGGCTGGGGAATTAGTACAAAGTTTTAAGCAGGTGGCTGTCGATCGAACCAGTATGGAACGACGGCAGTTTGTAGTGATGGACTATCTTGAAGAGACGTTGCTCAGTTTGGATCCTCAACTGAAGCAGGCACAGCATACGTTGACAGTACGTGGGGATCGGACGATGACCCTCGAAAGCTACCCAGGAGCGCTCTCTCAGGTGGTGTCGCATTTGGTGATGAATTCTATTGTCCATGCCTATCAACCGGGACAAAGGGGGCAGCTCTGCTTTGCCCTTAGCTGCGATCGCGATCGACTGTTGATTCAATACTCCGATGATGGCTGCGGCATTTCAGCAGAGATCGTCGGTCGCATTTTTGAGCCTTTTTTTACCACTGCTCGTCATCAGGGGAGCACTGGATTAGGGTTGCATATTGTTTATAATCTTGTCACTCAAAAACTGCAGGGGACGATTCAGTGCAAAAGTCATCCTGGTAGCCAAACAACGTTCATTCTTGATTTACCTCTTACAATACAAGATCGGTCTTAAATTATGAAAACGACTTTAGCAGGTCATTTAGAAATTTCTCCCCCAGGAGAAGACGATGAACTCATTTTCCAGGATGAAAACGATAGCCAATCGATAAGCATTGATGTAACCTCTCCGCAGGAAGAGCGCAATTTTATGGCCCAAACTCAGTACGTACATTGGAACAGACAAGCAACATCCTGGAAAATTATGTTGGTTGATGACGATCCCCAGGTTCATCAGGTTACTCGATTGGGCTTGAGGCGATTTACGTTTGAAAATAAAAAATTAAGTTTCATCTCAGCTTATTCTGGTGCCGAAGCCAAGCGTCTGATTGAGGCCCATCCCGATACTGCTCTGATGCTATTAGATGTGGTGATGGAAACAGGTGATGCGGGGTTGACGGTGGTGCAACATGTGCGAGACGTGCTCAAAAATAAGTTAGTTCGTATTGTTCTTCGCACTGGTCAACCGGGTGAAGCGCCAGAAGAATCAGTTGTGCTGAATTATGATATCAACGACTATAAAACCAAACTTGAACTCAATCAACAAAAGTTATTTACCACGGTGATTGCTGCCCTGCGTTCCTATCGGGATGTGACCGAAATTGAAAGCAGACGCCAGGAAATAGAAACCCTTTATGCTGCACTCGAATCTTTCAATCATAATTTAGAAGACCTGGTTGAAGCGCGCACGCAGGAACTGGCTGTCAAAAACTCACAGTTGGAGCAAGAAATCCACGAACGTCACCAGGCAGAAGCTGCACTACGTCTTTCAGAGGAAAAATTCTCCAAGGCGTTTCACTCCAGTCCCGATCCAATGGCGATTAGTACGCTCGATGAAGGGCGTTATATCGAAGTGAATGAGAGTTTCTGTCGGATGTCAGGTTATTCCCGCGAGGACATCATTGGGGCTACTGTTTTCGATCTCAAGATCTGGGCTAATCCAGACGATCGGCACAAAATGACCCAAACGTTGCGGGAAACTGGAAGAGTTCGCGCCCAAGATTTTAACTTTCACTTTCGTACCGGCGAGGTCAGAACGCTATTACTGTCAGCTGAAATCATCAATCTGCGCGGAGAAGTGTGTCTGATTGGTACGGGCAAGGATATTACTGAACGCAAGTACCGGGAGGAGGCACTGCAGCTGATTGTAGAAGGCACAGCGGCCAAGACGGGCGAGCAATTTTTTCGGGCTTGCGTGCGGTATCTGGCGGAAATCTTGCAAGTCCGGTTTGCCCTGGTGACTCAGTGCGCGAATCCAGAACGCAGCCGGGTGCGGACGCTTGCCCTCTGGCGGGGCGAGGAGTGGAGCGAGAATATTGAGTACGACCTGGCAACGACGCCCTGCGGCGAAGTCATTTTGCAGGGAGAGTTGTGTTGCTATCCCGATCGGTTGCAAAGTTGCTTTCCTAACGATACGCAATTGGTTGAATGGGGGGCACAGAGTTTTGCTGGGATTCCGTTGCTCGACTCAATGGGAAGACTCCTAGGCCATCTGGCAGTTCTGGATGTGAAACCAATTGTGGATGACCAGACTCTGGAATTGATTTTGAAGATCTTTGCGGCCCGGGCAGGTGCAGAGTTGGAGCGCGAGCTGGCTGAAGAAGCATTGCAATACCAGGCTGAAATGGATAGTTTGCTCACTCAGATCTCGACCCAATTTATCGATCGGGATTTAGATACTGCGATTAACTTTGTGCTCCAGGCCATGGGGCAGTTTACAGAGAGCGATCGCAGTTATGTTTTTCAATACTCCGATGACCAGCGCCAAGTAACGAATACTCATGAATGGTGTGCAGCAGGAATCCAGTCGTTTATCGAGGAGTTGCAGGACCTGCCAGTTGAGCCTTATGTCTGGCTCCACCAAGAGCTGCTGGCGGGCAAAACATTCCAAATTTTGCGGGTTGCCGATCTGCCTCCGACGGCTGCCGTGTTGAAGGCAGAATTGGAGCGCGAGTCAATTCAGTCTATTGTTCATGTGCCGATTTTTCACTTTGGTAAAGTCGTTGGCTTTTTGGGTCTGGATGCGGTGCGTTCGGAGAAGGTGTGGAAGCAAGAGGATATTAACCTGCTCAAACGTGTGGGAGAAATGATTGCGATCGCGCAGGCGCGGCACGAGGCTGAAACTGCATTGCGCAACAGCGAAGTGCGGTATCGCTCTCTCTACAACAACACCCCTGGCATGTTGTATTCTGTAGACGCAAATTTTCAGCTGGTCAGCGTCAGCGACTACTGGCTTGATTTCATGGGCTATACCCGCGAGGAAGTGGTGGGTCGAAGAAGTCAAGAATTTTTGACAGAAGATTCTCAGCGCTATGCTGCTGAAGTTGTGATTCCAACATTTTTGGAAACGGGTGCGGTTAAGGATGTTCCCTTGCAATTCGTTAAAAAAAATGGTGGGGTGGTTGATATGTTGCTGTCTGCGATCGCAGAACGTACTCCAACAGGAGACGTGATCCGCACCCTTGCCGTTCTCACGGATATCACCGATCGAAAACGCAGCGAAATAGAATTGCAAAAAGCTAAAGAAACGGCTGAAGTGGCCAACCATGCCAAAAGCGAATTCCTGGCCAAAATGAGCCACGAACTGCGCACTCCTCTCAATGCCATTCTGGGCTTTACCCAATTAATGTTGCGCGACACCTCCCTTGCAGAAGAACAGCAACAACACCTGAATATCATCAGTCGCAGCGGCGAGCACTTACTCACCCTGATCAACGATGTACTGGAAATGTCAAAAATCGAGGTCGGTAAGATTGCCCTGAAAGAAACGCGTTTTGACCTGCATCGGATGCTCGCCAGCCTTGAAGAAATGTTGCAACTCAAAGCGAGTTCCAAAGGACTGCAACTTATCTTTGTTCAGGCACCCGACGTTCCCCAATACGTGCAAACTGATGAGAGCAAATTACGTCAGGTCTTGATTAACCTGCTTGGCAACGCCATCAAGTTTACGCAAAAGGGCAGCGTCACCTTGCGGGTAAAAATGGTTGATGGCTCATTGTTCATGGCTCATGGCGATCGCACAACAATCGACACTGAACGATCAACAATGAGCAATGAACTATTAACCACGAACCTGGCCTTTGAAGTGGAAGATAGCGGCCCTGGAATTGCCCCTGATGAGATCAATAGCTTATTCGATCCCTTCGTCCAAACTAAAACGGGTCAACAATTTCAGGAAGGAACAGGTTTAGGTTTATCCATTAGCAAACAGTTTGTGCAACTGATGGGAGGCCAGATCGCCGTTAACAGCCGCCTGGGCCAGGGAACGCTGTTTAAATTCACCATCCAAATGGGGCTAACTGAGTCTAGCGAGATGCAGAAGGCTCAAAAATCTCGAAAGATCGTTGGTCTTGCACCCGATCAACCCTCCTTCAGGATTCTGGTGGTTGATGACGACCGCGCTGGGCGGCTCCTCTTGCTCAAACTGTTAACGTCTCTGGGATTCCAGGTTAAACAAGCGGCGAATGGCCAAGAAGCAATTGCGCTATGGGAAAGCTGGCAACCTGATTTAATTTGGATGGATATGCAGATGCCGATCGTAGATGGGTATGAAACGACCAAACGGATCAAATTCAGAGAACACCAGAACCAAATGACCAGACCGACTATGGAGATTAAGGGGGCAGGACAGGGGGAGCGAGCAAGCGAGCAAGCCTCATCGACCTCCATCGGTCAACGCCCAACGACCAATGAGCCATTAACCATGAGCGTTCGCCCCTTAGCAACCCACGATCGACAAACAATTATTATTGCTCTGACTGCTAGCGCATTTGAAGAAGAGCGAGCGGCAATTTTGGCTGCAGGTTGTGACGATTTTGTCAGCAAACCCTTCCATCGAGAAGTTATTCTTGGCAAAATAGCCCAATATTTGACCGTGCGTTATCTCTATGAAGATGAAAGTGGGAAAACTGAAGACACAGGTGGAGATGCTAACGAAGCGCTAACGGATGCAAGCTTAGAGCACCATCTCTCCCAAATGTCCAATGATTGGCTCGATCAACTCTACCAGGCAGCGGTCAGGGGAAGCGATGAACGGGTGCTGCAATTGGTCGAAAAAATTCCTGCTGCTCAAGCGCCTTTCGCGGCTGCGATCGCGAATCTAGCGAATAACTTTCAGTTCGATCGACTCGTTGCCCTGACCCAACGGGTCAAACTGTAAATTTTTACCCAGCTGTTATGTCCAGAGCAGATATTCTGATTGTTGACGATGTGCCAGATAATCTACGGCTTCTGTCAGCAATACTGACAGAGCACGAATATGAGGTTCGTAAGGCTCTGAACGGGCAAATGGCCTTAACGGCAGCCAATGCCTATCCACCTGACTTAATTTTGCTTGATATTACCATGCCGGATCTGGATGGTTATACCGTTTGCGAGCGTTTAAAAGCAGACGATCTCACGGCTGCAATACCTGTCATTTTTATCAGCGCCCTTGATGATGTATTGGACAAAGTGAAAGCATTTGGAATTGGTGGTGTAGACTATATCACAAAGCCATTTCAGGGCGAAGAGGTGTTGGCGCGAGTAGAAAATCACCTCAGGCTGCAATGCTTACAAAAGCAATTGATGAAACAAAACATCTTATTGCAAGAAAAAGTTCAGCTGGCAGAAGCTGCTGTCAAGCATCGTCAAGCAGTAGAGGTGATTCTGCGAGAGTCGGAATCCAGAGAAAAAAGAAAAGCGGTTCAGCTAGAACAAACGCTAAACGAACTGAAACAGGCTCAGGCGCAATTGATTCAAACTGAGAAAATGTCTGGTTTAGGACAGATGGTGGCAGGGATTGCCCATGAAATCAATAACCCGGTCAGTTTTATTCACGGTAATATTGACTATGCTGAAAGCTATGTTCGCGATCTGCTGAGTTTGCTGAATCTCTATCAACAAGAATATCCAGAGCCAACGCTTGCAGTCCAGGCTGCGATCGCAGATCTGGATCTGGACTTTGTCGTCAAAGATCTAAAGAAGCTGCTCATCTCGATGAAAATGGGCAGCGAGCGCATCCGTCAAATTGTCCTCTCCTTAAGAATTTTCTCCAGGCTGGAAAAATCAGATATCAAACCCGCAGATCTTCATGAGGGCATCGACAACACCCTGCTCATTTTGCAGCACCGATTAAAGGCGACAACCAAACGTCCTGCGATTGAAGTGGTTAAAGAATACGGCGACCTGCCTCATGTGACCTGCCACGCCGGACAGCTCAACCAGGTCTTTATGAATTTGCTCAGTAATGCCATCGATGCCCTGGAGTCGTTTGCAGGTTGGAACGTTGAAACGTTGGAACGTTCTAGCCCAACGACCAACCTGTCAACCTGTCAACCTGCAAACCTACCCACCCCAACGATCTGCATTCATACTGAAGTGACAGCGGGTGATGTTGTCACGATTTCGATTGCGGATAATGGCCCCGGCATGGAAGAAGAGGTGCGATCGCGCATCTTCGATCCCTTCTTTACTACCAAACCCGTTGGCAAAGGAACCGGGTTAGGTCTGTCGATCAGCCACGAAATTGTCGTCGAAAAACACAGCGGTCAGCTCAGCTGCCATTCAGCGCCAGGAGAGGGAACCAAATTCGCGATCGAAATCCCCTTGAGAACCGGCGATCGATAGCTGGGTTATAAGTCCCTATTTACAAAGACTTGCCAACCAGTATAAGCTCTCCGATCGCCCCTACCTCAGACCCATCAACTGCAAGATGATGTCGTACGATTTTATCTTTACGGGCTGTGCTATCCGACAAAACTTCTGCTAAGAGTAAAGGATGTTGTTCGTACAGATCCGATTCTTCTTCGTCGCCAGCGAGCATAACATCAGGATAAGTCGAGGAGTCTTTCGCATTTGCCTCGAGATCTGCATCAACCCGTAATTTAACATCCGCGACATAGAGTTGACAGTGTTTGTCTTTTTGCCTATCGATTTCTGTAAATAAGCCAAGCGCAACTAAATTATGCGCTTTTGTCCCCTCTGTCATTGCCACAATATGGCCATCAATGAGCTCGTACTTGAGGCCAGTTAATTCCTCTAATTCGAGCAAATCGTCAAAGCTGTAGATTGCGTTTGGGTTAGGGAGTGCGCTGCTCATGGTTCGCTATCGTGAATAGAAGCGATAGAGTGAAAGTTTAATGCGAAAGTCTAATAAAGGGGTTACCCAGATCGCTATCAATCGGTTGAATAACGAACGTCAAATTTAAGGTAGTCCTCCAGATTTGTAAGGTGGGCATTTCCAATCCAGGCTCTCTTTTTTAAATATGAATACACCTGCTGAGAAATGCCAATCAGCGTAGACTCGGGTGGGGTGGGCATTGTTGCTCGAAACCTGCAATCAGAACGCTTGAAGCCTCAAAATCGATGCCCACTCTACGCGAAATCGTTGCTCATTTTAGTACTATTGATCTATAAACCATGAACGATGCACCATGAACTATAAACCAATAATGAACAATCCCTAAAGCCAATATAAGCCTTTTCTCATGATCGATCGCTATGCTGAATGAGGGCCGTTACCCTCATCTATTTTGCGATCTGGGATTTTCCTGGGGACAATCTGCAGTTTTCAAAATAGATGGAGTCTAGATGGTTTATTCGCATTCACACTGTTTTTTGGGATGAAGCTTTTCCCTCGTCTGACAAGATTGGCCGATCGTCTGTGGCAGCAGATCGATCCGTTTTCGTTGCGATCGCGCCTGACCTTTGGCATTGCCATCGTCTCCATTGTGGGAATTGGTAGCGTTGCCATCTGGACAAGCTGGAAAATGCAGCAAATTCTGGTGGTCTCGCACAAGCAAAGCACACAATACATTGCCGAACGCTTTGCCCGTGACGTTGAATTTTATCGAGAGCAGTTGATGATGAAGTCAGAACTGCAGGTGGTAGTCGATAACCTGACTACCGATGAGATTCATCTCTGGGTGACCGATCCCAATGGCAGAATTATCGCTCAGTCGGGTGCATTAGACCCCCCCGCGACGACCCCCGTTGTGGCGTTAATGTCAATGCCCGAAATTCCCATGATGCCCAAGGTTTATGAAGTCAAAGGGCGTTATCTGGTATCGTGCAGCGGCCCGCTCAAAGTCCAGGGGCAGCTCATTGGCAAGCTTTCCATTGCCAAAGATATTACCGTGAACCAGCACATGTTGCAGCGGGTGATTCGCAGCGTCACCATTGCCAGCAGTCTGGCAATTGTTGCTATTACAGTTGCGATCGCGATCTACATCCAGCGTTCCCTCAAACCCCTGCGCCGCATCAGCCAGATGGCAGGTACCATTTCAGCAGAGGATCTGGGTGAAGTGCGGCTGAGGCTGGGTTCAGCACCCACGGAGGTCAAAGAACTGGCCCAAACCTGCAACCTCATGCTGGCTCGTCTTTCAGAGTCCTGGGAACAGCAACGGCAATTTGTCAGCAATGTGTCCCACGAACTGCGAACGCCCCTGACCCTGGTATCGGGTTACTTACAAAGCACGCTGCGGCGAAGCAGCAACCTGACAGAACCGCAACGGGAAGCCCTGACCATCGCCGCCTCCGAAACCGATCGCACCATTAGCCTGATGCAGGAATTGCTCAGTCTAGCCCGGGCAGATAGCGGTCACCTGCACTTTCAAATCGAGACCTTCGTCCTCAAAGATCTGGTGGTGGAAGTAGTCGAAATGGCCCAACAGGTCAGCAAGCGTAAGATCGACCTGGAAGCCGTTTCGCCATTTATGAAAGTCCAGGCCGATCGCAATTACCTGAAACAGGTTTTAATTAACCTGGTTGATAACGCTATGAAATATTCTGAACCTGAAACGCCAGTTGTTTTGAAGTTGAACCAAATAGGCGAAAATGTAACCATTCAAGTGTGCGATCGCGGTTGTGGCATCCCCCTGCAACACCAGGCCCGCATTTTCGAGCGATTCTATCGGGTCGATCGAACCCGAACCCGCTCAACCGGCGGCTGTGGGTTAGGGCTAGCCATTGTCCAAACCTTTGTTAAAGGAATGGGAGGAACCGTTACCCTGCGATCCAGCCCCGATGAGGGAAGCACCTTTACCGTGACCTTACCTGTACCAGCAGCGGAATAACAATGGCTCATATTTTGGTTGTGGAAGATGAAGAGAAATTAGCCCGCTTCATTGAATTGGAGCTTGGCTACGAAGGTTACAAAGTCAGCGTTGCTGGCGACGGCTTATCAGGACTCACTGCAGCACGGGAATCCAAGCCCGATCTGGTTATTCTGGACTGGATGTTACCGGGTTTATCCGGCATTGAACTCTGTCGCCGACTGCGCGCCACAGGAGATATGGTGCCTGTGATTTTATTAACGGCCAAAGATGAAGTGAGCGATCGCGTCACCGGTCTGGACGCCGGTGCCGATGACTATGTGGTCAAACCCTTCAGCGTCGAAGAACTGCTGGCCAGAGTACGCGCCCACCTGCGACGTACCCAGGAAAGCGATCCCGACAGCTTTCAATTTGAAGATCTCAGCCTCAACCGTCGTACGCGCGAAGTTTTTCGGGGAGAACGCTCGATCGAACTCACCGCAAAGGAATTCGACTTATTGGAACACTTGCTCGCTCATCCACGTCAAGTCATCCCCCGCGATCGCATCCTGGAATGCGTCTGGGGCTATGACTTTATGGGCGATTCCAACGTCATCGAAGTCTACGTCCGCTACCTGCGGCTGAAGTTAGAGGCAGCAGGCGAGAAACGACTGATCCAGACCGTACGAGGAGTTGGCTACGTCCTGCGCGAATAATCGAGACTCTACTTTCAGCGATACATAGCAGTTTGACTGAGCGGAAACTCCACACCGTTCATAGTCAGCAATTTAGTGCTACAAAGTTTTCTGGGCAAGCACTACCGTCTTCTCTACAACCCAACTTGCATTTCTCTTCTACCTGGTTCGCATCCACTACCAATCCAATCTTCGTTTGCTGCCAACTTAATGGTTATTCACAACCCATTCCAGATACTCTAAACTCCATGCCAGACTGTATAAACTTCTTTCAAAACTAAAACAAGCAGTTTAAACTCTACGCAAACTGCTTCATAGACCACAGGAACTCGTTTATAGACTACTGACTTAAGCGTAGGATGGGCACGCGTTGCTTTGCCCATCAAAGAGCCTGTGATGAGAACAGGCACAGCCCTTTGACCATCCTTGTATCTTGAAACTGGGCTTTGTTGCATGATTCGAGAATGAGTCAGGAAGAGGCTTAGCTGTATCAGTTGTTTAAGCTTCAACCCGATAGCTATCGGCGGTGGGCACCACTGGCATGGCAATCGATAACGCACCCAGCCGCGGCGGCAACGTACTATGGTCTGGTACCAGTAAATCAACCCCCATCAACTCAAAAATTGATTCCATAAATCCCTGACATTGCCGTCCGGTCAAGCGGTAAATTGGCTTTGAGGGTTGCCATCGTGGTAGCGGTAAATTGGCCTTGAGGGTTGCCATCGTGGTAATGGCTATAAGGCTACCCCGTTGCTTGAGGGCAGCGTTATAATCAGACCCATTGTGGATACGGTATGTCATAGTGATTTGGGTTTTGGGTGGTACTTAAACCTTATCACTTTACCCATCCGCAGTTTTTATGCAACAACACCGTTTGGTGCAAACTCCTGCCTAATAGATCAGTTGGGTTAGCGATCGCGTACCCCAACATTTTCGTAGCTTGGCCATGCTTAACAATGTCTTATCGGCGGACGCGAAGACAAGCTGAAAGTGGGGTACGCACAGCCTGGAGAGCGATTTGAAGTTGTAGTTGATGGATTTGCGATCGCAATTGTTCGAGACGATCGGTTGCTGGAAATCCAGACCCGCAATTTCGCAGCCATCCAGTCGCAGCTAACAACCCTTTGACGAGCAACAGGGTTGGGGCATTGAGCGATTAAAAGACGAGCAATAGGGTTGGGGCATTGAGCGATTAAAATAAGGGCAGGGATAGGTTGGACTGACAGGATTAGCGGTTTCATCGCTGATTCCAGCAACGGTGAATCGATCCCTTTGTATAACCGAGTTGGCAAAATAACCGAGTTGGCAAAATAACCGAGTTGGCAAAATAACCGAGTTGGCAAAATAACCGAGTTGGCAAAGGTAGCGATGAGTCAGACAATTGAACGCGTTCGATGGACAATCCGCGACCTTGAGGTCTTGCCTCAAAGCGAAGGCACTCGCTATGAACTGATTGATGGAGAGTTATTTGTGACCCGATCGCCCCATCGCAAGCACCAGCAGGTGACTGGCAGAATTTATCAAGTCTTGAACATTTGGTCCGATGCATCTGGGTTAGGAGAGGCAATTCCCGGTCCAGGAATTATTCCGTCGAATGCAGATAATGTCATCCCCGATGTCGTCTGGGTGAGCCACGAACGGCTGGCCCTGATTGAGGATGAGGCGGGGCACCTCACAGGCTTTCCAGAATTGGTAGTGGAAGTGCTATCGCCAGGAGAGAAAAACATTCAGCGAGATCGGGAAGCAAAGTTGAAACTGTACTCATTGCAGGGAGTTCAAGAATATTGGATCGCGGATCGGTTTGCAAAACGGTTAGAGATTTATCGTCGCGACAAGGGACAGTTGGTTTTGGTGGCGACGCTGCTAGAAGGAGATGAGATCGTTTCACCGCTTTTGCCTGGGTTTCAGTGCCGGGTCGGCCAATTTTTCGTGTAGTGTCTTAGTTGACCCGACCCACGATCGGGAGCAAAATGGAGACCTGTTTATTCGCCAATTGCCAACGATCCCAATCTTTAGCGATTTGTTGACCCACTTTCACCTCCCGGCCATTGGGATGGATCGCATCTTCCACTGTCACCGTACCAGTCAGCACCAATACATCAGTTTTGACAGTATTCGGATGTTGGGGCCGAATCGGCGCATTGGTGTCCACCTCCAGCAAGACAAACTCCGGACCCAGAATTACCATCACTGGGCCAGACGCAGCAAACTGCTGGGCCAACTCCACCTTAGTCAAGCTCTTCCGACTCGCCTGAAGCAATGATCCTGGCACGTCGCGGTGAGCACAACTTTCGATGACTGCTCCTACTTTAAACCATTAGCACAAGCTCGAAATCCTCCACCCACTGCTGGTCGCCAGGTAACGTAAACCTTTCCTCTTTGTGACAAATCTTCAATGGTCATTGTGGATGGGAAAGATTTGGTTTGGATTTAATTTTACCCACAGTGCTAACCTTCATCATTGCAAATGTTGTCCTCAATCGATACATTCCGACATGCCGATTTTTGTTCAAGGCTGGTAAATCATTGGGGTTGTTTTGCCATTTTCTGAGGCTAATATTCAGCTTGCCTTGAGAAGAAGACTGGTTCTGCGTTCTCTGAACGTTGTGGGCTTACTCTGGCTTGCAGGTGAGGCGGTACCAGCTGGCAGTGGCGCAGACGGGGAACAATCGCTGACCCAATCGTCGAATAGTCAAAGACTTTGCCGCCCAGACTTTCTCCATCTAGCAGGGTGCAGTCGGTATCGACAAAGTAGTCGTCACCAACCCAATCGCATTGATTGTCGGTGTACTGACGCCACAGCTCCTGAATTGTTTTGAGCGTCTCACAGGGCATCATGCTGGCTTCTGCCTCACTTTCAACCAGACCGTTGCGATTGGCATCGGCTCCCGCACCAAAATCCATCATCAGGATCTGATAGGTCAACTGTAGGGCTGTATCAGGCTCGTATTGTAGATCGAAGTCAGTCAGTTCAGAGGGATCGTCTTCGTTTTTGAGTAAGTCGCCGAAACGCCCTTGCTGAAGATACTCTTCAAGTTGGGGTAAATGGTAATGCTGAATCATAGTGACCAGAGAAGCTTCAGCATTTTGAGCCAGGGTGTTGACTCGATCCAAATCTCCAGGCAAAAATGAGGAAAAAGATGGATCCTTCTGTTCTTTATCTCGCTTAATTTGTTCTTTAAGCAGAGGAATGTTCTTCAAGATGGTGCGATAGTAGTCGAGGGCTTCTAAGTTTTGCTGCTTTCGCAATCGATCGCCCTCCTGCTGTAACTCTTGTAAGCCAACAATCAGATCCCGCCCCCCTTTTTGCACAATGACTGCCTGGGTTCGGCGGAGCCTTCTTTGCTGTTGCCATTGTTGCCATAGGGTGACTGCGCCTGCTCCGATAATAATAACGACAGTGGTTAGAAGAGCTACAAAGCTTCGTTGGGAGGCTTTCCTGAGTTTGCGTTCTTGTTCGAGCTGGCGCTGGCGGGCACGGTCTCTCAGGCTCAGGCTGGCTTGAATGAAGGCGGTGGCGGTTTGGCTGAAGCCGCCTAATACCTGATTGAAAGTGTCGTCGTGTTGCAGTTCCAGTACCTGCTCTAGTTTGGAGCCGCTCCAGAGTTCGTCGTCGGGTTTGGAACCTTGCCAGCGAGCTATGTCGCTGTTGAGACGGTTGCGTAGGGCGATGGCACTGCGGTTGTCCTGGATCCAGGTTTTGAGCGTGGGCCAGGAGGTCAGCAGGATTTCATGGGCCAGTTCAATAGTGGCTTTGTCTTGGAGGGCGTTGTTTCCTGGAGAGTGTGGGTGCAGCGATGGTTCCTGGGCTGGCAGTTCCAGGTTGCTCACCAGCAGCTTTTCGTCGATCAGCTTTGCCAGGATGGGCTGCTCCAGAGTGGAGTCGAATTCTGAGCGCAGGGCGCGGCGGCGGATGGGAGTCCAGTCCTGGCCTAATGCTTCATCGCTGCCGATGCCCACCAGTTTGAGGAAGATGCGCTGGGTGGCCAGCTGTTCTGCCGGGGAGAGGGCGCGGTAGAATCGATCGACGTGTTGCTGGAGGGCACCGCGAACGCCGCCCAACTGTCGGTAGGTGCGGAGGTGAAGGGTGCGCTCTTTCAGCTGGTTGGTCTGGAATTCTGTTTCCCAGAGCAGGTTGAGGCTGTATTGCAGCAGCGGTAAATAGCCGGCTTGTCCCTGCACGTCTTTGATGGCGGCTTCCACCAGACCTGTCTCGAAGACAACGCCGTGTTGGGCGGCGGGTTGCTCGATTGCCTGGCGCAGTTCGTCCTGGAACATTTCGGCGATTAGAGGACGATGTTTGTGAGTGGCTTGTACCAGGTCAGGATAGGGGCTGAGCTGATGGATAAAGTCGGCGCGCATGGTGGCGACAATTTTGACGGTGTCGTCGCGGCGTCGGATAAGCTGTACCAGGGCCGTGATGAAACGATTGCGCTGCTCTGGCAGGCTCCGGACCAATAGTTCTTCGAATTGATCGATAAAGATAACCCAATAGCGATCGGGGGGTTTCAATTGTTTGACGACCGTGGTTAAAGTATGGGGCTGACTGGCCAGGGCTAGTTTGGCCTCGGACTGGCTGTACTGACCGAGCAAACTGGCATAGAGGGATTCGAAGGGATTGAGATCGGGAGTGAAGGTGAGGGCGGTCAGCTGGGATCCCCATTGGCGGGCGAGCCAGGGCAGGAGTCCGGCGCGTACGACCGACGATTTACCGCTACCGGAAGCCCCCAGGAGCAGAGTCAGGGGAGCCTGGGTGAGTCCTTCGGCGAGCTGCAGCAGGAATTGATCGCGACCAAAGAATTTGTCGCGATCGCGTTCTTCAAACTTTTTCAGTCCTTTGTAGGGGGAGGTATCAATTAACGGTCGCGTTTTGATTTCGTCAACCGTAATCTGGATAATTTGGGTCTGGTTGAAGGTAACGTTCTGGATGTTGGCAACGGCAACGTTGTGGATCTGCTGTTGCTGTCCAGGGTCGAGGGGGCGAGTCCAGGGGGGCTGATTCATCCGGGTATCCACGCTTTGGCAATCAGGTCTGCAATTGTTTTCACAGGATCGGCCAGAACTTTGACACCCGCAAGTCCTTGTTTGAGCAGTCCGATGATTTGCTCGACCAAATTTTTATCGGGTTGGGGCTGTTTGAGTTCGGCTTCCAGGGTTTCGCTCGATTCCTGGGTCGTTTTTTCTCGGTGGGGGTGAGATCGGGGGTGAGCGCGATCGCATGCCTCAATAGATATTATCGATGGGAACGACGCAAGTGAAGCACAGACAGGTTTACTGCGTCAATTAAGGAAACTATACCAGAAGGTTGCCAACTGTCAACGTTCTGTCAAACGGGTTGTCAATTAGCATCATTTACTTCTCAATCTGCCTCTGACAGAATCGAGGCATGGGAAAAGCAGGCAAAGCGCTCAGGCGGGTGTTGAAAACACATAGCATTAGCCAATACCACCTGGCAACAAAAATGGGGATCGACCGCTCAAATATAAGCCGCTGGGTAAGCGAACACAGAGACCCAGCAGCAGAAGCTGTTTTTCAAATCAGGCAGGCACTTGAAACCATAAACCCATCTGCCGCCAGCGACTTTGTCCATTTCTACTTTTATGAACCTATAGACTCTGAACCCCGGGCAGAGGAATAGCGCTAACCCTCAAGCAGCTGTTTTCATTTCTCCGCTAACCTCCTAGCCCAAAAAGCAACAACAGCGTCAGGGGAGGATGAATGCCTGTCAAGTGGGGTAACTCCTTGAGGTAAACATCTCATAAAATACCTTGTGATTGCCCAGAGGACACCCAAGGAAGAAACAGATACATGGTTTTTGGTATCAAGAATAGCCAGTTTGCGCTGATCCTATTCCATTCTAACCTAATCGTAGTCCAATCGGTGTCATTTACTCAATCATAACCCTCTGACACAATCAGAGGCATGGGAAAAGCAGGCAAGGCACTCAAGCAGGTGCTAGCAACTTATCAAATTAGCCAGTATCAGGTCGCAGTTCAAATGGGCATCGGACGATCGAACATTTATCGCTGGGTGAATGAGATTAGAGACCCTGGTGCAGAGATGGTGATTAGCTTGAGGGATGCGCTTCACCAAATCAACCCTGCTGCTGCTGAAGATTTTGTTACCCTCTATCTGGGACGGCCAGAACAGAGCAGCGGATCCTCCTAGTTGCCTCGAACCGTCTGTCTATTGCTCCCACACCAGAATTCTGGAATAGGGCAACAAAAGACATGTCGCAGTCCTCTATAGGGGCGACTCCAGCAATGGGAAGAGCAGATAAAGCTCCCAGTCAGGCTTAACAAGATCGATGGTAACCAAAACCCTACCTCACAACAAAACTGCTTTGATGGTTTGAATTGGTTTGGATGGGTTAGGGAAAACCAGGATTCCTCAGTCAGATATTTTGTTCATCCTACCTTTAGCGGTGACATCACGGCAACAAAATTTTTCAAATTCTTCAACGTGACATTCTGGCAGCATTTACTGAAGTATGAGCCTCTGACAGAATTTGAGGCATGGGAAAAGCAGGCAAAGCCCTCAAACGGGTATTAGAAGACTATGGCATTAGCCAAAATCGGTTGGCTGTTGTAATGGGAGTCGATCGCGCTAATGTGAACCGCTGGGTCCATGAAGTCCGGGATCCAGCGGCAGAAGTAGTATTTCGGATTCGGCAGGCACTGGAGACCATAGACCCAGCTGCCGCCGAAGATTTTGTGAGGTTTTATTTGTATAAGTCGACAGAACCTCAAGAATAGCTCAATTGTATCTATTCGCTGATTTGTAAATCTTTATTGCTGATGGAAGGTATTTTGATGACTGAATATAGCCCAGAAGAATTTTGAAAAGATTCCGATTCTTGCTCCCATATTCCCTGCCGATGGGTGTGGTTCGATGCTATATCGATTGCATGGCAGAAGGCATGAAGTAGGAGGAAAATGGGAATCGCTTGCTATTAGCAACTATCAGCCTGTCAAGATATCTTGATGTGCCTCTGTCTTGCTGTAGCCATTGTTAACGTTCTGGGGACAGGGTTGAGCGGGAATCGCCGATTTGCCTGGACGAATTTTTGGAGTCTGGGTAAGCATACTATCCAGGCGATCTAGAAAAATGGAACTGGGATGAAATAGGACAAAGTTGATTGACCTGCAATATTCTAAAGATAAGAATGTTTGGGCGAGTGGGTGGACCCCGCTCCAATACTGTTCGGTTTAAGCAGTAGGATGGGCAAAGCGAAGCGTGCCCATCTATATCTGTTATGGGCACGGGCGCTTACCCTTTGCCCATCCTACGGGACTGTTAGGACTTTTGCACGGACTCGATAGACCCAGGGTCGGCATAAGAGCGACCCTTACAGGTTCGTTGCGATCGCGCAATCTCCAGGGTGTTCTGTAGGGGCATCCCTTATGGGTGTTCTGGGGGCATGGGGATGCTGTGAGGCTCAACTGCCATGGGGGAAGATCGCAAACCGTTAGCGCACCATATCCCATGGGATTCGGAAAAATGTGCGAACCGACAGCCCAAGATCTCAGCGTCTAAGTTGTATATCGAAAAATTGGTAATCCTTGTAGAGGTAATGATTTTTGGGTGCGTGGGTTCCACCTACGCACCCAAAAATCATTACCTGTTTACCACCACCGAAAAATTTAGCTCTGCTTAAGAGAGATCAAAAGCATTATCATCTTGTAGCTCTTTTAACAGTTCAGTTCCCTGTAATTGCTGGGTAAGCCGATCGAAATTCTCTACAATCAGGCGCAGATCGTCGGGGTTTTGTTTGCGGCTAGAACCATGGAGTTGCTGATAGGGAAGGCCAAGGAAGGATAAGATCCTTTCTTGGGTATTTTTCTGATCTAGATCTTCATAGGTGACGACGCAAGAGGCTTGATGGGTTTGATGCAGGCGGGTTTCGATTTCAGCATAATAGTTGTTGTTAAATTCAATATCCTGATGTAGACGATCGAGGTCGATGCAGATTCGAGTGGGCTGTTTGGGCAAGGTAAATTCGCCGTAATACTCCCAGATTCCCCGATGCTCGGCAATCAGCTTTGAGACATGGGTTTTGATGCGGTTTTTACGCTTCAGAACAATTTTTTCGATATGTGGATCTGCAAGGATGGTGTTGAAGACAATCAGGTTTTGTCGATGAGTCATTTTGAACCCAACGCAAGCGTTTCCTCTGGACTGTTCCCAGACGCGGGAGAGAAATTCTAGAGGGTGTTGGTCTCGTTCTGCAACGGTTGCGAGATGAAAGCTGGTGTTGCGCAGTGGCAGGGCGTAAAAGACTTCCTTTGGGTTAAAGATCTCGTGATGGCATAGGATATCGGGATGGGAATTGAGCAGCGTACATAAAAAGTTGCTGCCGGTGCGGGGTGCAGCCAGGATCGTAAATCGGGTTTTTGGGAGGGGATTAGGCAAACATGGGCCTCCTGACTTTCTGTGTCATGGAGCGCAGGGTCTGAATCACTGAGAGATCGTCTTGCTGCACTAGATAAATGGCACCGTCGTAGGAGGCTGCAGCTAGACTACCATTGAGACGGGTAATCGAACTGATGCCGTTCTGGGCTACGGTAGACCGAAGAATCTGGCCATCTGTTAGTGAGACTCGTAATAGTTCTCCCCAGTAGTTTGTGACAATGACAACATCGGTTTCTAGAAAGCAGACAGCTTTGGGGGAGCGCCGTCCCAGGGGAATGCTGTGGTAGAGGACGCCGTCTTCGATGCCGTGAATTTTCAGGATAAAATCTCGGCCAGCGCTGGCGATGTAGGTACCGGTGGGGTCAATGTCGACGTCATCAACAATAGCAGTATGACCGGCATAGTGTCGTATCAGGTTGCCGTTATAGTCCCAGGAGGCGAGTAAACCATCGGCGCTGCAACTGACGCCGATGGCCTGATGAGGATGGAGTCGCAGGGCTTTTACAGCATTTTCGTGAACCCAGATCTTATCAATTGGGTGGCCGTCGCGATCGAGATGGGCAATGGCTCCGGTGTAGCAGCCGACGAATAGATGACCTGCGAATTCTGGGTGTTCGGAGGTACGAATGCAATTGATCGGGCCTTCTGCTAGATCGATGGTTTGTTCTTGCTGGAGTTGGCTGTCAAGGGTTTTGAATAGGTGTAGTTTTCGATTATGGGTACCCGCGATAATGCGCTGATTGGTGGTGTCGGTTGCGATCGCATTCATCAAGATGCGACCGGAATCGGGTGCGATCGCACAATTCCATTGGGCCGTTCCTGCATCAAGTTGCCCCAACCGCACATAGCCATCGTCGCTAACGGCCACAATCTGGTTCGCTCGATTGGCAGCGATATCATTAAAACAAGCGTTTCCTGGGCAGGTAGAGCGATCGCCCAGTTCATCAAGACACTGGCCAGTTTCAGCTTGCCAGATTAACACGGTTCCATCAAATGTTCCCGCAACAACCCGTTCGCCATCAGGAGACCAGTTGAACGATCGTTCCCAGAGCGCTGGGTGAGATTCGAGCTGTTGCTTCTGTTGAAAAGAATTTACGTCCCATACCAGGATGCGTTGGTCGTAAGCCGCAGACAGAATATCACCTGTGGCTGGAGAAACAGCAACTTTCTTAATTCCAGCAGCATGGGCGGGGAGTTCTGCCAGCAACTGGCCAGAACCGATATCAAATACGCGAATCGCACCATCGTCGCAGCCCAATACAGCTCGTTTGTGCAATGGATCGATGGCGCAGGTGTCTGTTTCGGTTTGGAATGGCCCCCACATAGATAGTTGCTTACCAGTGTTCAAGTCCCAAACCCGCAACGTCATGTCATCCCCGGAGGTGAAGAGCTGATCCTCCAGATAGCTGACAGAGAGCACATCTTTTTCATGACCCAGGATAATTCGCTCGATATTGCCGGTACTGAGATTCCAGATAATAATTCGCCAATCGCGGGATACAGAGGCCCCTCGATTCTCGTCAATAAAGGCAAAGTCTTCCACATCGTCGTTATGTCCTTGCAAAACTCGCACGACTTTGCCCGTCGTTAAATTCCAGAGATAAATCGTGTAATCAGAGGATACTGTTGCAGCCAGAGTCCCTTGATGATTAACAGTTACCCGGTTGACCAGGTGGCTATGGTAGCCCAACAGGGTTGCCTGTTTGGTCTCGCGATCGAAGAGTGCTGTAGCTCCATCGTACCCAGAAGTTATGATTTTTCGAGTACCCGGAATTTCAGCAGCACAGGTTACTGGCCCGCGATGACGCAGAAATTGTTCGGTCTCATTCATGGTCTTTCATTACCTCATCTAAAAGCTGAATCTAAAAGCTGAATCTAAAAGCGGATCTCAACATTTCCTCGTTTCTTGGGATTCAGTTCATCGCAGGGATCTGCGCGGTAGCAGTGTAGGTAGTCTTGAACAGTGAGTCCATTGACCGCGATGTTGTTGTAGTCAGCACCATTGATCTGACAGTGGGGATTGGCTGCGGCTAACGATGCGATCCACTGCTCGTAGATTGCTTTTCGTTCAGCGGTTCGATAATACCAGTTACCGTACACGGTAAAGAAGGCGTTACTCCACCAGAGATAGGTGCGGGTTGGCGATCGCATCTTTTGCAAAAGGGGCTGAGAGTTTGTCAGCAAATTGCAGCAAAGGTATTCATGGGACAACTGTTGATAGGTTTGCCAGTGTTTCTTGAACGCTTGTGCTCCCCCCCACTGGTCTAATTCCTTTTGCCAGCACCATTCAATATCGGCCCAATCGACTGTTTCTGGAGTCGCTCCATGCCAGAGTTGATAAAAGGTTTGGGGATGGGGGTAAGTCTCAAATAGATGACGGACGAATTGGGGGAAATTGTCCCCGTCCCAGGATGTAACCAGATGTTTGCGGATGTTGAGGGCCGGTTGGCTGTAATCAAAGAAAATAACCCGGGTATCGGTATCAAATCCATGGGTTTCCAGGATCCGGTTTGGTTTAAAGCCAGCTGCAACGCTGTACAATGCCTGCAAACTTTCATCTCCCTGGGATGGCATCAGATCCTGGTAAGATTCGATATTCCAGAGAAACACGCCCTGTTGAGCATGAGCAATCTGATTTTCGATTCGTTTCAGGAAAGTCTTCTGATCGGTCGTGAAGGTGGGCTGGTTTTGCAAGGCTAGTCTTTGACCATCGCGTTGCTGTGTTTTAATGAGTTGCCCTAGCTGGCAACAGAAGTCATCATTGGCACTGTTTTCGATGGCAATGATGTCTCCTCGCTGATTTCCTAAAAGATTCAATCGGTTTTCATCCATTGACAACGGCAAACGACTGACTGGGATACCTTGACGCAAACTGACATCAATAAAGTGCCAACCTGGCAAATTGGGTTTGGCCTCAATTGTTTCCGGAGAGGGATTCAACCGATCTTTATCCAGGGAAGATATCTCATAACCACAAAGTTTTCGCGCATCTTGCGTACCTTGACCAAAAAATGGCTTGCCAAGCTTGAGATACCATTGCAGATCGACGAGCATACAGTCTGTTTGGAGGCCAACGTAACCAGAACGATCTCTCTGCCACGATCCAGCAACCAGGAAATCTGCATTTTGCAGCCAGGTGTGTAGAGTTTGATGGAACCCTTCTTTTTGCCAGTGAGGGAGATACCACTGTTCGTCAACAATATGGCCTACTGACTGGATCAAACAATAGCGAAATTCCTTTTCCAGAGATCGATCGAGTATCTCGCTGATGCTGGCTGCCTCAATGATTGGACCCCGGTATCCGTAACGCGACCAGGCAATGGTGAGTTCTCTAAGTTTTGCCCACTTGCCAGTCTCATCGTTAGCATTGTTTTGCTGCAGTTTGGGAGCGAGCAGGCCGAAAACCAGATTCTTCATAGCAGTTAGCCATTAGCGGTTAGCCATTAGTGATTAGCCATTAGCGATTAGCCATTAGCGATTAGCCATTAGCGGTTAGCCATTAGCGGTTAGCCATTAGCAGGTCGTTTTTGTCTTCTATCTTCTACTTTCTGCCCTTTTGTCGTTATGGCTCTGGGGTTGTTGAGAGCAACACACCATTACCAAACCGCTCTGCTGCAAGTGCGTCGGCTGGTAACCTCGGCAGTGCCCTCAGTGCCGCCTGGATTGCTGTCTCAGAGCAGGTTGTCCTGACATAGATGGTCAACAGATCTAATACTCCCTGGGAAAGGAAGGAACGAATCAAGGTTAATCCTCCTTCTACCAGCAACGAGGTAATGTTGTGGTGTTGAAGTGCCTTCAGTGGTGGCAAAACGTCATGATCTGGAGTGTGGATAAAGATACTCTCCGATGCTTCTATCGGCCCTAAACCACCAATGAGAAATGTGCGACGTTGTGGGTCCTTGGTAAAAGGACAGGGGGTTCCTCCAGCAAAAATTACCCGATCGGGCTGGCGCATTGGTGGACGTCCCAGGTATTCCGAACGGGCTGTCAGACGAGGACTGTCGTTGAGCCATGTTTTTGCTCCAACCGCGATCGCTGAGTATTGTTCCCTCAGTCTGTGGACTCTTTGCCAATCGCGATCGCAAGATAATAATGTTTGTTTGCCATCTTTAGTCGTAGTGCGAGCTTCATCATCCAGGGCAAAATTGATATGAACAAAAGGCCGGTAAATTCCAGATTGGAAGACAGTGACTGGTTGCACCTTCCTATCAAACTTTTCCCGAACATCCAACACGTTCACCATAAATCCTCATCCATTTTTCAGGGAAGGTTATTTCCCTTTGCAAGCAATTCTATAGTTCTCCTGACTGGAGCACTCAAAAAAGCAGTTTCATTCTAGACACTACTCAAAATTTAAGGAATGCGAACGGATTATTAACGGAATCATGTAAACAAGCTACAAATTGTATTAGACTCATTCGAGAACTGGAGTGGAAGCCTCCCGGAGGGGGCTTCCACTCCAGTTCTCAGACAGGTCTATTTGTTAGAAGATGATACGCAAACCAGATTTTTTGCGAGTCAAGACACTATATTGGACTGCACTGCTGCACAACCCAACTTGAAAACCGCCCGATTTTTTTGTTTCAGTGCTATCCAACTCTAAAAACCTCCATCCAAGCTGAGAACAGCAAATCCTTTACAAGAAAGATACCTGATACCAAAGTGGATGGGGTTTGATTTTCATAGGGTAGAGAAAGCGATCGCCAAGAAAGCTGGTTATGGATATGGTTTCATCCATAGCCTTGAGCATCAAACAATATTCTATGGAATCATCGATTCAAGTCAGAGACAAGGATATAAAACGTCATAGTTTTTGTGCGTTTGTACTAAAAACAAGGGAAGCCCTGTAATAACTGATTCTCTTTCAAACACGATTTGTAAAGTTGGGGCCCCTTCAGAGGTGCTAACCCTCGCTCTTTGTACTGGTTACCAAAATAGCCCTCCAAGTCCTGGTTCAACATTCTGCTAAAGAACGAGCAATTGCTTGCAGTTGCAAACCGGGTGGATATCGGCCTTCTTCTTTGATGCATTGGATTTCTGTCTCAGACATGAAGACATTCAATTTTTGGGTTACTGCACGGACAATATCGCCTCGATCGATGGTCCCTGAAATCGCACCTGCCGCTGAAAGCACTGCAATTTGGTGCAACCGATGGTGCTCCAGGAGATTGATAGTCTGCACCAGGGATGTTTTTTCTACGACAGAAATAATCTCAGTAAACGGTTGCAGAATATCCTGCAAGGTCTGGTTTTTCCAGTGACTGCTGTTGATAGAACTCAGCTCGCTGACAGACACCATGCCCTGATAGCGACCTTTAGAGGCAGCAAAGTAAAGTTCGGGATAGGATGCTTCTAACAGATATTTGTCCGCAAACTGACGCAGGGTTAGATTGACATCTACGACCCGAAATTCGCGGTTCATGGCATTGGCGGCTTTGAGCGTTAATAACGTTTCTTGCAACTGGATGAGGCGGTCATAGAGATTCGCATTGCGCCAAACTAACCCGCCAGCTAGCAAGATCCACAGGCTATTGAGCACTTGCTGGTACAGGAAGATTGCTAAACCCAATACAACGCTGCAGCCACCGACCAGCATGCCGATTCTCACAGCCCAGCGCCCGCCTTGAAAACGACTGCCAGTCATTTTCCAAACCACTGCTTTAAGCACCTGGCCACCGTCTAGAGGTAAGCCAGGCATCAAATTGAAGATCCCCAGGACAAGATTGAGTATGGCAAGATGGCGGGATAGAAATTTAACAGTATTGAGGGGGGCAGGCAAAGCATCAGGTAAGAGAACAGCGAGCAACCCCAGCAAGCTGGCAAGCGTCAAACTGACTGCAGGCCCTGCAATGGCAACTTGAAAAGCCTGATACGGAGTTTTAGCGTCCTGTTCGATGGCAGCAATACCGCCAAAGAGAAATAAGGTAATGGATCTGATTTTTATACTCTGCGATCGCGCTACCAGGCTATGCCCCAGTTCATGGAGCAATACCGATCCCAACAGCAGCATGGCGCTCGTTCCTCCCCCGATCCAGCTCGCTACCTGCGACCCAATCGAGTAAGCGTGCAAGTAATGTTGCTGATACAACACGGTTGAGAGACTGAGGATGAAAAACCAGGAGAGATCTAGAAATAGGGGAACACCCAAGAGTTCCCCCACTCTCAACTCTGTCCGCATTCGGTAGTCCTCCAGAAGTAAAGGGTTTTGAGCGTTCGGATAGACCCCGCGCGCTCAAAAATCCTTACTTGTCGATCGCCACCCCTTTTCCCTGGTTTAGAGCAAGCCTGCATTGCTCAGACCCAGAATCATGCCCGCTCCCAGGATATGTCCAAAGCTGGTCGTTGCTAGTAATTCTGTCAGACCAAAGCCAGTGAAAATAGCCGGTAAATCGGCAGGCAGGGAAGGGCCAACACCAGGGTTTCTGATGGCATAGCGACCGATGACGATCGCAAACAAGTTGCAAGTAATCATGATCAGAGCAACTTTAAAAGACCATTCTGGCGTCTGAGGAGCTGCTGCTTGGACTGCGAATAGAATAGAGCTAAGCAAGTTTCTAATCTCCCAATTACTTTGAAATAATTCATGGCGATCATAAAGAGTTCTTAAGCGCTTAATCGGGTTTCGTTTTAAGAATTAACAGTCATTTGAATTTTTGATACAAAACGTAGACAAGTTGACCGTTGTGGCACATTGCGATCGGGCAAACGGTGTTGGTAATTTAAAGGGTAGTGATAAAGCAAGTAAGGATTTGTGAGCGCGAGGGTTCCAACCTCGCGCTCACAAATCCTTACATCTGGAGGACTACCATTTAAGGGATGAATTGGAACCTGGGGCCTTCGGCCCCAGGTTCCAATTCATCACCCCTATTGACTGATGCCATCAAGCAAATTGATAGAAAGCATGCGAGTTAAAATTTGCGGTATTACTCAACCAGCACAGGGCGCGGCGATTGCTCGTATGGGCGCAACAGCTTTGGGATTCATCTGCGTACACCAGTCACCGCGATATGTTTCTCCCGAACAAATTCGCGCAGTAGTAGCACAGCTGCCCATTGCAATATCGGGGCGTCCAGCTATCGATCGCATTGGGGTTTTTGTAGATGCGGCCCTGTCTGAAATTTGCCAGACCGTTGCGATCGCAAACCTGAGCGGCGTCCAGCTCCACGGTCAGGAATCGCCTGAATTCTGTGCTCAACTGTGTCAATTGCTCCCGAACATTGAGATCCTCAAAGCCATCCGGGTGCGCAATATTGCAGCACTACAAGCAACAGAGATTTATGCTAATTGTATTGATACACTGCTTCTGGATGCCTATCATCCTAATATTCTGGGAGGAACGGGCAAGACATTAGACTGGAAAGCATTACAGCAGTTTCGTTCAGCCTTACCCTGGTTGCTTGCTGGCGGTCTCAACCCAGACAATGTTCTAGATGCTTTGCGACAGCTTCATCCCGATGGTATCGATCTATCCAGTGGAGTCGAGCATGCTCCTGGAGATAAAAACTTGGACAAAGTAGCGCGGTTGTTTGAGCGGTTAGCAGAGGGCAGAGGGTAAAGGGCAGAGAGCAGAAGGCAGAAGGCAGGGGGCAGAAGGCAGAAACTTGTTTAGGTTTTCCGTAGTGATTTAATGCTCGCTTCTTTACCCTTTTTCCTTGTTTCCCGTTCCCTGTTTCCCGTTCCCTGTTTCCCGTTCCCCGTTCCCCATTCCCCGTTCCCTATTCCCCCTCTCTAGGCTTTACACCATAACTAGCCTAAAATAAGCGGTCAGCAGCAATTGTACTCAATAGGAAGATTATGACGCGATACAACATATACGGTCTTGGCAATGCCCTGGTAGACATTGAATTTGAGATTTTGCCAGCATTGCTCCAGGAACTGGAAATTGATAAGGGGGTAATGACTCTACTCGAAGAAGATCATCAACAAAGAATTCTCAGTCATCTAGATGGCCAGCCAGCGAAACGGGGATGCGGTGGGTCTGCTGCGAATACTGCGATCGCGGTCAGTCAATTTGGTGGAAAAGCTTTCTATTCTTGCAAAGTCGCAGAAGACGAACCCGGACAATTTTATCTTGAAGATCTGCTCCGGTGCGGTGTCGATACCAATCTGCAGCACCACACCCCAGAACCCGGCATCACTGGTAAATGTCTGGTCTTCGTCACCCCCGACGCCGATCGTACCATGGGCACCTTTCTGGGCATTACCGCCAATTTCTCAGAGACAGAACTGATGCCTGAAACCATTGCCGATGCAGAATACACGTACATCGAAGGCTATCTTGTCAGCGCTCCTGCCGCGAAAGACGCAGCCATAAAAGCCCGTCAGATTGCCAAAGCTGCAGGTCGCAAAGTATCGTTATCCCTTTCCGATTTCAATATGGTCAAATTCTTCAAAGAAGGTTTGCTAGAAATGATTGGGACCAGCATTGACTTCTTGTTTGCTAATGAAAGCGAAGCCCTCGGCATGGCAGACACACAAGACCTGATGGTCGCAATCGACTACCTCAAAACCCTTGCCAGTTGTTTTGCCATTACCCGTGGCGCTGAAGGGTCGCTCATCTTTGATGGTCAGGAACTGATTGAGATTGCCCCCGTGTCCGTTAAAGCGATCGATACCGTTGGCGCTGGCGATATGTATGCTGGTGCGGTTCTTTACGGTCTTACCCACGGCATGAGTTTTGCCGAGGCAGGTCGTTTGGGTTCTCTAGCCTCGGCCCGCTTGGTGACGAGCCTTGGCCCCCGGTTGAAGACAGAAACGACCCGTGCCCTCTTAGACGAGCTAAAGCACTTGCCTGTCGCATAAAACCAGTACGACGTCTCGTTCCAGTCCAGATTTGCTCGCGATTGCGTAAATAGCAAATAAGTCTTGGGTTACTTTAACAACAGTAACTCCTAAAACGTATCGCTCCTAAAACCGACTGAAAAGACAACTACAAAGAATATTTGAAAGTCTTTTTCTAAAAGGCTTTCAAATATTTTTACCCAAACTCTGGTTCTATCGACAGGTTCGAAAAGCCCGATTAATTAGAGAGCTTCAAAAATAACAGAGATACGCCTTAGAGACAAGAATCAAATAAGATGTAAACAATCTGTAGGGGCAATCCCTTGCGATCGCCCCAAGAGTCTCCAAATAGGGTGTTGTTTAGCCAGGATGTGGGAACAATGCCAGTTAATTGTCCCGATAGTTTCTGGAGAGGGTACCCACAAGTACCCCTACAAATTGACGAATGATTACATTCTTGTTCCTAATAGACACGACTTGGAAGGTTAGCGCCCCTGCGGGGGCGCTAACCCCCATTTCTTCGAAAATGGGTTATTTTAAAAGCCTTGCTCCGCAAGGCTTTTAAAATAACCTTCCCAGTCGTGTATAGAGCCAAAAATCAGATTTTCCGGAGTTTAGGCACGCTGGATAGAGTATTACTTTACTTTTGGAAAGGTCTATTAGACTCATTCGGAAATTGGAGTGGAAGCCCCTCTCCGGGGGGCTTCCACTCCAGTCCTCGGACAAGTCTATTGAGGACTGATTGTAAAGTTTGATTACAATAAACAAGGCACTGCGTAAAATGGGCAGTATTTCGCCGAGATCCCATTAGAAGGAGATGCTCTTTCAGCATTGCCTTCCTCAACCTCCAGCAGTGCAGATTCCAAGCAAGAATTGCCTTGGAGGACTGCCCACTGACCATCCCCAGTAAGCTACTGCGTACTTTCTGATGGTTACAAATCTTATGGTGCTAGGAAAGGACTTTTCAGATGACCCCAACTCATACAAAACGACCTCGATTCTTCTTGCTGGCTCCTGACATCTTCGGCAGCACAGGAGGAATTCAAATCTATACAGGATTTCTCTTCAAAGCTCTACAGGAACTATACCCTCACGCCAGCTATGAGGTTTTTCTCAAGTACGACCATCATTCTGATATTCCAAATTCTCAATCCAAAACCCAGTTTCATTGCTTCGGCCAATGGCCGCGCTGGTTGCAAAGTGTCTTACTGATGCTGAAAATTATTCTCCTGGGCATCCAGAGAAAGCCCACTCTTGTCATCGCCACCCACCTCAACTATGCCATTGCCTGTGATTGGCTGAAGAGACTAACCGGTATTCCATATTGGGTTGTAGTTCACGGTTGGGAAGGATGGAATCTACGACACCCTCTCCGGCAGGCAGCACTCCGTCATGCAAATCAGGTGGTTGCAGTCAGTCAGTACACGCGGAATCGCTTATTAAAGGAACAACCCCTTGCTCCAGGTCATGTTGCTGTCTTACCGAACACTTTTCTTGCGAGCAAATTTCAACCCAGGCCAAAACCAGCATATCTGCTGAAACGCTACGGCCTGATAGCAGATGCTCCTGTCATCTTCACAATTGGTCGTCTAGCTCGCTACAAAGGGTACGAACAAATCCTGCAAGCCCTGGTTGAGGTGCGTCGTCACCTGCCAACGGTTCGTTATGTGCTAGCTGGGACAGGCAACCTGGCTGGTATTCGCGATCTAGCTGTGCAGTTGGGTGTAGAAGACGCGCTTACGCTTCCCGGCTTCATCCCAGATGAGGAACTCTGCGATCACTACAACCTTTGCGATGTCTTCGCCATGCCCAGTCAAGGAGAGGGATTCGGTATTGTCTATCTAGAAGCGCTAGCCTGCGGTAAGCCAGTACTGGCTGGCAACCGTGATGGTGCTATCGATCCATTAGTGGGTGGCAAGTTAGGCTGTCTGGTGGATCCAGAAGACGTAGCTGTTATTGCCCAAAGCCTGATCCAAATTCTGCGACAGACTTACCCTAATCCTGTGTTATACAATGCAGTAGCCTTGCGGCAAGAGACCATTGAGCGATTTGAATTCGATCAGTTTAGACAAACTCTGGCAACCTTAGTCCAAGCTGAAATGCAAGCTAAACAACCTCTTTATTCCCACAGGCACTCGGTTGACCCTCACAATAGAGAAATGAAGACATTCATGCGATCGCATATTCAGCGTACTCCCGGACTTCAAGGGGATGAAAAGCAAGCACAATGCAATCTTTGGAGATTCCTGCCGCAAAGAGATCTGCAGTAATGCTGGCTTCAATGCCATCGTAATGCATCCAGATTTTGCTGTCACGAATCAAGGAACTCGTGTGTCTCACTCTAGTGAGAGGAAAATGCTTCGCCACAAACTCGCGCCAATGGGTTTCCTGTTCATAGGTTCTGCTCTCTTATTGGGCCGGAGCATCTGTTGCTTCAGCCCGAGCAAATTCAGCCAGTTGTTTAGCTTGTGCCGTTAATGCCGCTAAATCCAGACGGGCATCCAACTGTAGCGCTTGCTGAAACCTTTCCAGCGCTCCCGGCACATCCGCGTCCAACCGCGCCAACGTCCACCCCTGTCGCACCCGAAACTGAGCAATTTCCGCGTCACTCCAGGTTCCAGCATTGATGCAAGTCTTGACAGCCTCTGGAGAAATGTCTGCAAACTCAGCATCAGGGTAGACTAGCACCGGGTGCAATCTCACCTGCTGACACCCTCGACGTAGCCAATCTTGTAAGGTTAAGTCCCGCCACAGCCGCATTGTACTATCTCGACTGCCGCTGACAACCGTCTGACCATCGGGACTAAACGCTACTGACCAGACTACATCCTTATGCCCGATGAAAGGGTGCCCGATAGGATTGCCCTGCAAATCCCACAGGCGTACTGTTTTGTCTCCGCTGCCACTGACAATCGTCTGACCATCAGGACTAAACGCCACTGCCCTGGCCCAATCCTCATGCCCGATGAAGGGTTGGCCGATAGAGTTACCCTGCAAATCCCACAGCCGCAAGGTGTTGTCCCCACTGGCACTGGCAATCATCTGGCCGTCGGGACTAAACGCCACTGAAATTACCCAATGCTTATGCCCGGTAAAGGGTTGCCCGATAAGATTGCCCTGCAAATCCCATAGCCGCACAGTGTTGTCAAAGCTGCCACTGGCAATCGTCTGGCCGTCAGGACTGAAGGCCACCGCCCTGACCCAATGCTTGTGACCGGTGAAGGGTTGTCCAAGGGGAGTGCCCTGCAAATTCCATAACCGCAATGTCTTGTCTTCAGCACCACTAACAATCGTCTGGCCATCAGGACTAAACGCCACTGCCCTGATTGCCCGCTGATGCCCAATGAAAGGCTCCCCGACGAGGTCGCCTTTCACATTCCACAGCCGTAAGGTTTTGTCCCCACTGCCACTAACAATTGTCTTGCCATTGGGACTAAAGGCGACAGAGGTCACCCGATCCTCATGCCCCGTGAAAGGTTGCCCGACAGGATTGCTCTGCAAATCCCACAGCCGCACCGTCTTGTCATCGCTACCACTGACAATCGTCTGGCCGTCGCGGCTAAAGGCAACGGAGGTCACCCGATCCCCATGGCCGATGAAGGATTGCCCGCTGGGGTTGTCTTGTAAATCCCACAACCGCACCGTCTTGTCATCGCCGCCAGTGACCAGAGCCTGTCCATCGGGGCTAAAAGCCAGCGAGGTGACCCATGCCGTATGCCCAGTGAAGGGTTTCCCAATGGATTTGCCTCGCAAATCCCACATTCGCACTGTTTTGTCTTCACTGCCACTGACAATCGTTTGGCCATCGGGACTAAAGGCGACAGAGGTCACCCGATTCTCATGGCCAGTGAAGGGTCGAGCAACAGGGTTGCCCTGCAAATCCCACAGCCGCACCGTCTTGTCATCGCTGCCACTGGCAATCGTCTGGCCGTCGGGACTAAAGGCAACAGAAGTGACCCGCTTCCCATGACCGGTGAAGGATTGAGCAACAGGATTGCCCTGCAAGTCCCACAGCCGCACTGTCTTATCCCCGCTGCCACTGATGATAGTCTGGCCGTCAGGACTAAAGGCCACTGACCAGACTGTCAACCCATGACCCGTGAAGGGTTGAGCGACGGGATTGCCCTGCAGGTCCCACAGCCGCACCGTCTTGTCATCGCTGCCGCTGACAATCGTCTGGCCGTCAGGACTAAAGGCTACTGCTCTGACCCATGCCGTATGCCCAGTGAGGGGTTGGCCGATGGGATTACCCTGCAGGTCCCACAGCCGCACCGTCTTGTCCTCACTACCGCTGATAATCGTCTGGCCGTCAGGGCTAAAGGCCACAGACCAGACTGTCGATCTATGGCCAGTGAAGGGTTGGCCGATGGGATTACCCTGCAGGTCCCACAGCCGCACGGTGTTGTCTTCGCTGCCGCTGATAATCATCTGTCCGTCGGGGCTAAAGGCCACAGACCTGACCAAGTTCTCATGATCTTGAAACCGATTGCGCTCCCGCACCCCGATTGCTGCCCGATGCAAGTTCGCTTTAACCAGGTGCAGCAGCATTTCTACATCCTGCTGGTCTTTGCTTGCACTAAAGGTATGAATGCTCCGAACCAGAGACTCGACAGGTTCTCGCTCCATTAGCGTTTCAACTTGATACGCCTCAGCTCGCAGGTTGGCAATCTTTTTTTGTTTGTTGGCTTCTTGAAAGGCATGAAACGCAATGATACCGAAGCTGACGGCTAAGACCAGGGCACTGCTCATGCCTGCCAGCGTGGCCCACAGTGTAGCAACCCGGCGCTTTTCTTGTTTCTTTCCTGCTTCGATCGCCTGTTGGCTGCGGCTAATGAATTCCTGTTGCAATGCTGTTACCAGCGGCTGTTTCCTGACTGACTGTGCTCGCTGCCACCAATATTGAGCAATGGCAAACTCGCTGCCGCGCAAGAGTAAGTCCTCACTCTTGCCTTTTTCTGACCATTCCAGGGCTCGTTGCGACCATTTGGTATGGTTATGAACGTGGTCGCGGTCCGTATCCAGAGTACGGACTAATTGATTGAAGCTGGTGTTAAAATCTTCAGTTTGGGGGTTGAAGTCAATCCACTGAACTCTGGCCAATTCGTCATGCATGCCTACAGTCTGCACGGGTTGCGATAAGACCGTGACAACGCGTTTGCTTAACTTTGCGGCATACTCCACTTCGTCAGCACAATAGGGGGAATTGACCGCTTGGGGAGAGAGAATAAACAAAAAGTTATCGGCAGTTTCAATGCCCCGATAAATTTCCTGCTGGAAATCGGCTCCAGTGGCAATGCTTTCTTGATCGAACCAGGTGGTTTTTCCCTGCAGCTGCAGAGCATCATTAAGTTTGCGGGCAAAGTCAGCATCCGTGCGGGAGTAGGAAATGAACACATCCAGGGAACTGAGGGGAGGCTGTTGCAGACTGGCGGTGAGGAATTGTTCTTGTAAGGGGGTGGGTAACTGTTGCTGGCGTTGTTGCGCGATCTTCCACCAGGCGTCTGCTGAACGTAGGTTGTAGCCTCGCAGTAGAATACTGGGGTTATGGTGCTGTTGTTGCCACTTCAGGGCGCGGGTGAGTAAGATTTTGTGCTCTTCGTGGTAGGCAGCGTCTTGTTGTAGGATTTTGAGCAGTTGACTTTCATCCAGGACATAATCGGTTTCGCCAACATTATCGGTGAGATCGATATACTGGAGCGCTCTTAACGCTGGGGGGATGTCTTCTGGTGCTGTGGGACGGACCAGAATGGGAATGATGCGCTTGTTTAACTGCAAGCCATAGTCTAATTCCTGGCGGCAATAGTGAGAGGTTTGCGAGTCTGGGGAGAGGAGATAGACTAGATTGTCTGCCTGTTCGATGCCGCGACGAATAGCGTCTTCAAAGGCTTCGCCAGTTTGGATATCGCTCTGGCTAGTCCAGACAGTGAAGCCTTCTCGTCGCAGGGAATTGCGGACTGTCTCCATGACAACGATGTCGGCTTCTGCATGAGCGAGAAAGACCTGGGTCATCAGGTTGTTGGCGTTTTTGATGCTTTCGGTAATAAATTCGCAGTGTAAGTCTGTGGGGGTACAGGGGGGTTGCTCATTTTTGAAGCGCGTGTTTAGCCAGGATTCCCCGGCTTTGCGGTTTTCGCCGGTTAACAGGTAGCGGGTTTGTTTTTGCTGACGTTCCCACTCCAATGCCTGGTTGAGTAAGACAGTGTGTTGGTTGACGTAGGTGACCTGGTGCTGGAAGGTGGCAATCAGTCCCTCTAGAGAGGTCTCAAACTCATCGCTGTCTTCACGGAAATAGATCCAGTTAATTTTGCCAATTTCGGGGTGCATGTTGGGAAAGCTGGAGTGCAGTCCTTTGGCCTGGTAGGTTTGCCAATCTGCATCGGGTGCTTCTGGATGGCGCGTTTGCCAGGTTTGGTGGCTAATTTGCTCGACGTGGAGAAGGGGAATGATGCGTTTGCGATAGTGGAGGGCTAGTTCGATTTCTTTCAGACAATAGGGGGAATTGACGGAGTGGGGGGCAATGATGAAGATAAAGTTATCGGCTCTGGCAATACCATCGTTGATTTGTTCTTGAAAGTCAACGGCCAGGGGAATATCGTTTTGGTCGAACCAGATGTTAAGGTCTTTTTCGCACAGGCGATTGTATAGTTTTGTGGCAAAGGCTTTGCTATCTGCGCGACCATAGGAAATGAAGGCATGATAAAAGCTCATGGTTGACCCCTGCGAGGTTACAGTTGGGCTTTGGACAGGATTCGAGATCCTCTCTTGAAGTCCTGAATATTGATTAGACGATCCCACAGAGCTATTCCTGAATTTTTGCCGCCGATAAATTTTTCAGCGATGGGATGTCTGCCCCAATAGACAATTCCGCAGAGTATGGGAACGAGGAAATTGTGCAAAGTTCGTAGTCAGCACTTTAGTGCTGCAAAGAATGCTCTCAGCACTGGACGATTTTGATTGAGGATGGCAAGAAGAAGGGGCTGACGCTGCAGCAGTTGGGGCGCTATGGGGGGCAAAAGAAGCGAACGAAAGGGCGATCTCCTGGAGAAATCAGGTGTATTCCCCCACTATCTGCTGCGGGTCATTCGTATTGTGCAAGGATATTGCGTACGGTTTCAACATTAATATCAGACAGATCAGATTTAGAGTAAACCGTGACCAAAATAATTCGTTCTTGGGTCTTGAGATAGTAAATAACGCGATAACCTGCGCTTTTTCCCTTTTGGATATCGCTATTTTTCAGGCGGACTTTGAAAAGGCTGAAATTCATTTCTGAAATTCGATCGCCGGGGAGTTCGCCTGCTTGAAGTTGTTCGATTAGCGGTTGCAAGTCAGAACGAATCCGGCGATAGCGCTTGGCCAGGGTGCGAAGATCTTTTTGAAACTTTGTCGTGAGTTCAATTTGAATCGGGGAAGCATCATTCGGCATCAATGCCCTCCCACATTTGTGCCAGAGGGATGGTTTGTCCAGCCAGTGCTTCCTGTAAACCCTGGCGAAGTCCCTCAATCACGACCTCGGTTGGAGTATCGTCAGGATCGGGTTCGCATGCATCCTCCAGAAGGCTGGGACTCTCTTCGATGTCAACTCGAACTTCTGTGCCATCGGCGATGTCGATGTCTTCAAATAGCTCGATGTTTTTGCCCCGTTTGATGCCTTTCAGTTGCATGGCGCTTGCTCTCAATCCATCTTTTTCATCATATCTGGAATGAGCGGCTTCAACAGAATCATGTCCAGGTTTACACTGGAATGGATGGACTGGGGAACAGGGAGCAGCAATGACCGCATTCCTTTAAAACCTTCCAGGATATCTTCATACGAGGAACATGCCCATGCAATCAGCTTTACGACTTGAAACCAAAGTGTTACCGGGCAATAAAATCAAAATCGAGCTACCGCCTGAGACTGCTGTCAATGCTGTTGGCAAAACCATTGAGGTGATTCTGCTGCTGCCCAACTCGCCAGCGGCATCAACGGCTCAGTCTGCAACTCAATCGGTTCAGGAACTGTTAGTGGAAATCCATGGGCAGCGTCCCGTTGGTCGTAGCGTTGAAGCGATTAACCGGGACTTGCAAGCTGAGAGGGATGCATGGGACGACTGAATTTACTGGATCTGGATGCGTTTGCGTCTTACTCCTGATTCTCTGCTTCTGCAATTTTGCGCTGGAAGACGGCTTTCATATGTTTCATATTTTCCTCGGTATAGGGATAACCAGCACCTCTAGCATCCGGATCGGGGACACAGCGATCTATAAAGACATACAGCGCCTCCATATCTTCGCGATGGGCCAGCACGTCAGCCCTCAACTCTGCCCAGGGCATGGTTTCAAAATCAAGCTTCGCGGACAAATTCCCAGTCTCTCTATCAATCTACGTCAGCCAGTTTTCTAAGTGTAGCGTTGGAATATGCATGAAATCGCGAATGTTGTTCGTGACCAGAATATCGCCACGAGAGCGAGCAATGGCTGCAATCGCAGCATCCAGCTCCCCTGTGGGTTTGCCAGGTTGTCTTAATTCAGCCTGAATCTTGCCGAATTCCATCGCAGCGTCCCGATCGAATTCAACTACAGCAGGCATCAACTCAAAAAATTGCTCTAGATTGTCAATGTTTTGTTGAACTCTTTGAGAACAGTATGCCCCTTTGTACAGCTCAGCCATCACAATGGTTGGAAGGCAACATTGACTCGATCGACGTCCAAATGCTCTCAGCACCGGACGATTTTGATTGAGGATGGCAATACAAATATTGGTATCTAATAAATACACAACTCGATTCAACTAACCAGCTAAAGGTTCAGGTTCAGGATCGGCATGGTGTTCCCGATCGAGTTCCATCAACACGGCCACCAATTCCTCTCGACCTTCCCAGTTGTCCAGCAGAGCATGCAATTTCCGCATGCGTTCTGAGTCGCTCTCTTTCTCATTATCCCAATTTGCATCGCTCTGTTGTCGATCGCTTAAGGGCAGCAGTTCGATTTCAACCTGAACTTCTGTGCCATCGGCGATGTCGATGTCTTCAAATAGCTCGATGGTTTTGCCCCGTTTGATGCCTTTCAGTTGCATGGTGCTCGCTCCCAATCTATCCCTTTCATCATATCCTGGAATGATTACGTAGGTTGTCCCTATGATGAAAAAGGAAGTGCGGTGAGACAACCATCCCGTAAGCTTGAATAATCCAACCATCAAGCGAGGGAGATTTGTATGAAACCCACCACACAAACTAGATTATATACCGGTGAATCAGCTTATGCTGGCATTGATGTGCATAAACGGACCTATTCAGTTGTGGTTCGA
>JGI12316J15310_10000069_pt14 | contig 39176 bp, 37 predicted proteins | sample MarCyaLeptolynsp_FD_15310 | JGI IMG/M metagenome (IMG submission 15310)
CCGTAGAGCAGGTTGGTATTTGGGGTGTAGGGGAAGTTCCCGGTCGGGTTCTGGCCGAGCTGGGCCGACCAGTCCCAGTAGGACTTGGTCATCGTCGAGGTCTTGGCCGCCTCCAGCGCCTTGTCGCTGACCGCGTTGAAGCTGATCCCCGGCGGCAGCATCAGGCCCTTCTGGGAGCCGGATATGGTGACGTCCACGCCCCACTCGTCATGGCGGAAATCGGCCGAGGCGAGGCCCGAGATGGTGTCGACCAGGAACAGCGCCGGGTGGCCGGCGGCGTCGATCGCCTTGCGCACCTCGCCGATCCGCGAGGTCGCGCCGGTCGAGGTCTCGTTGTGGACGCAGCAGACCGCCTTGATCTCGTGGCCCTTGTCCTTGGACAGCCGCTCCTCGACCGCCGCCGGATCGACGCCGCGCCGCCAGTCACCGGCGATCACCTCGGGCACGAGGCCGATACGCGTCGCCAGCTCGACCCAGAGCGTGGAGAACTGCCCGGTCTCCACCATCAGCACCCTGTCGCCGGGCGAGAGCGTGTTGACCAGGGCCGCCTCCCAGGCGCCGGTGCCCGAGGCCGGGAAGATGATCACCGGGTTCTCGGTCTTGAAGATCGGCTTGATCTTGGCCAGCGCCTCCTTGGCCAGCGCCTGGAACTCGGGGCCGCGGTGGTCGATGGTCGGCCTCTCGATGGCGCGCAGGATGCGGCCCGGCACGTTGGAGGGACCGGGGATCTGCAGGAAATGGGGGCCGGCGCGGTGGGCCATGGGGTGTTCCTCCTTCGGTGTTTGCTCGGGCCGACTTCTGGTCCGGCCTGTATTCCGTACGTCTCTCTCAAATCGACGTCCTGGACGGCCCGCAGGGTCGATCCAGGATCCAGACCGGCGATGCGGCCCGGATCCTCGATCACCCGACCTTGGGTCGGGCGTCCAGGACGTCGATGAAGGGGTGCACCGGCCTCATCCGGACGGTGCCTTCTCCAGCGCGCGTTCGAGCACGCGGGCGACGTGGATCGCCTCGCGCTGCGCGCCGCTGTTATTGGGATTGCAGGACGACGTTCCGTCGTGGATCTGGTGGCGGCACGAGGTGCCATCGGCGACGAGAATGGTATCGGGATCGGCCGCGCGCACCGCCGGCAGCAGGCTGAGCTCGGCCATCTTCATCGACACGTCCAGGTGCTCCGCCTCGTAGCCGAAGGCGCCGGCCATGCCGCAGCAGCTCGACTCGATGACCGATACGTCCAGGTCGGGGATGAGCTTCAGGGCGGTCTGCACCGACCCCATGGCGGCGAAGGCCTTCTGATGGCAATGGCCGTGAACCAGGGCCTTGGCGCCGATCGGCTTGAGCCTGAGCGTGTCGAGCCGGCCGGCCTCGGCCTCGCGGGCGAGGAACTCCTCGAACAGCATGGCCATCTCGGGGATCCGGCCGGCCCGGTCGCGCAACAGCGACGGCAGCTCGTCCTTCAGGGTGAACAGGCAGGACGGCTCCAGCCCGACGATCGCCACGCCGCGCTCGGCGAAGGGGGCGAAGGCATCCACCAGCCGGGCCATTTCGGCTTCCGCCTTCTCGATCAGGCCGCTCGCCAGGTAGGTGCGCCCGCAGCAGAGATGGCGCCCGCCCTCTGGCACGGGGTCAATCACATGGATGACGTAGCCTGCGGCCTCCAGCACGGCGACGGCGGCGCGCAGGTTCTCCGGCTCGAAATAGGTGTTGAAGGTATCGGCGAACAGCACGACCTCGCGGCCGTCGGCGACCGGACGGTCGCTGACCTCCGCGCCGCGGAACGGCGACGACGTCCAGCGCGGCAGCGTGCGTTCCCTAGCGAACCCCAGAAGCTTCTCGCTGAGCCAGGCGGCGCCCGGCACCGCGTCGCGCAGGTTGGCAAGGTAGGAGAACCGGCTCGCCGCCTCGGCGTAGCGCGGCATCTCGGCGATCAGCCGGTCCTTGGCGGACAGCCCGTGCTGTTTGATATATTGGCCCAGCACCTCGGTCTTCATCTTGGCCATGTCGACGCCGGTCGGGCATTCCCGCTTGCAGCCCTTGCAGCCGACGCAGAGGTCCAGGGTCTCCTTCAGCGCCGGATCGGTCAGCGCGGTCTCGCCGAGCTGGCCCGACAGCGCCAGGCGCAGGGTGTTGGCCCGGCCGCGCACCAGATGCTGCTCGTCGCCGGTGGCGCGGAAGCTCGGGCACATCACGCCCGGGTCGCGCTTGCGGCAGGCGCCGTTGTTGTTGCACATCTCGACCGCGCCCGAGAGCCCGCCCCAGGCCGACCAGTCGAAGCGCGTGTCCGGATTGACCGCCGCGTAGCCCGGCTTGAAACGGAACAGCGAGCGGTCGTCCATCTTCGGCGGATCGACGATCCGGCCCGGGTTCATCAGGCCCTTGGGGTCGAACGCCCGCTTCACCTCGCCGAAGGCGTCAACCACCCGGTCGCCGAACATCGCGCGGTGGAACTCCGAGCGCACGATGCCGTCGCCATGCTCGCCGGAGTGGGAGCCCTTGTACTCCCGCACCATTTCGAAGGCCTCCTCGGCGATGGCGCGCATCTTCTTCACGTCGCCGCCGTCCTTCATGTTCAGGATCGGGCGCACGTGCAGGGTGCCGACCGAGGCATGGGCGTACCAGGTTCCCTTGGTCCCGTGCTTGGTGAACACGTCGGTCAGCCGCGAGGTGTAGTCGGCCAGGTGCTCCAGCGGCACCGCGCAGTCCTCGATGAAGGAGACCGGTTTCCCGTCGGTCTTCATCGACATCATGATGTTCAGGCCCGACTGGCGAACCTCGGTGATCCGCGCCTGCAGGCCCGGGTCCTCGGCCCGCACCACCGAATCCGGGAAGCCGAGATCGCCCATCATGGCGACCAGGTCATCCAGCTTCGACAGCAGCGGCGCCTTCTCGTCGCCGGCGAACTCGACCAGCAGCAGGGCGTCCGGCTCGCCCGTCACGAACTCGCGCAAGGCCGCCTGGAACATCGGGATCTCGCGGGCCAGCTCGATCATCGTGCGGTCGATCAGCTCGACCCCGAACGGTTTCAGCGTCACCAGATGCTTGGTGTTCTCCATCGCCGCCCGGAAGGTCGGGAAATGGCACACCCCGACCACCCGATGCTTCGGGATCGCGTGGGTCTTCAGGCGCAGGCGCCGCGACAGCGCCAGCGTGCCCTCCGAGCCGACCAGCAGCGAAGCCATGTTATGGCCGCCCGCCGCGTCCCGCCCGGTCACCCGCTCCAGGTTGTAGCCGCCGACCTTGCGCATCAGCTTGGGGATGCGCCCCTCGATCTCGGCCTCCTCGCGCTCGGCGATGGCGCGGATCTGCTGCACCAGGTCGCGGTACCGCGCCGGGCCGGCCAGCTCGCCGAGGTTCCCCGGCACCCGGTCAAACCGGGCCTCGGTGCCGTCCATCAGGATGGCGTCGATCGCCTCCACGTTGTCGACCATGATGCCGTAATGGATCGACCGCCCGCCGCAGGAGTTGTTGGCCGCCATGCCGCCGATGGTGGCCCGAGACGCGGTCGAGACGTCGACCGGAAAGATCCGGCCCTTCGGCTTCAGCCAGGCGTTCAGGTGATCCAGCACGATGCCCGGCTGCACCGTGACCTCGTGGGTCTCTCCGTCGTAGTCGGTGATCTCGCGCAGGTGCTTGGTGCAGTCGAGCACCAGCGCGGAGTTCACCGTCTGCCCGCATTGCGAGGTGCCGCCGCCGCGCGGCAGGACCGGAATGCCCTCCATCTCGGCGATGTGCACGGCGGCGCGCAGGTCGTTCTCGGTCTTCGGGATCACCACGCCGACCGGCTCGACCTGATAGATCGACGCGTCGGTTGCATACCGCCCGCGGGTGAAGGCGTCGAACCTGACCTCGCCCTCGATCTCGCGCTGCAGCCGTTCAGCCAGCGCGGAGTCGCCGATCCGTGATGTCGCATCCACCATGGCAGTGGACCCCATTCGCGTTTCCTCGCGTGCTAATCTAGCGCCTGCGCTGGGGCAGAGATACAAGGCGAGCGGACAACGAATGTCGCCGAGCGGACAGGATGAACGGTCATTGAAGGACCCGGTGAGCGGTCACGAGGAGACCGACACGCCGGTGATCGGCCACGCTGCGTCCTTCGCCCCGGGGGCCAGCGTGCCGTGGCACACCCATGACCGGGGGCAACTGGCGCTGACGCTGGCGCGGGTGATGCGGGTGGAGACGCCGGAGCGGGTCTGGCTGGTGCCGCGGGGCAGCGTGCTGTGGCTGCCGGCCGGCACGCCGCACCGATCGCTCGCGCCGGAGGAACGCTCGATGCGCAGCCTGTTCGTGCGCGATGACGGCGCCGGCGCGCTGCCGGGGAACCCGAGCGCGGTCGAGCAGGGCACGCCGCTGGCTGACATGGTAACCTGGCTCGCCGAGACCTATGACAGCGACCGTCTGGACAAGGCCTGGACCACGGTAGCGGGGGCGGCACTGGCCCTGGTCCGGCCGGCGCCGGGGGTCAGCGTGCGCCTGCCCCGGCCGGCCGATCCCGTGGTGGCGCGGATCGCCGACGCGGTCTCGGCGGACCCGTCCGACCCGCGAACGCTGGAGGAATGGGGCGACATCCTCGCGATCAGCCCGCGCACCCTGCGCCGGCGGGTGCAGGCGGAGACCGGGCTTACCTATCGCGACTGGCGCCGGTACCTGGCGCTGACCGTGGCGGCGGAACGGCTGCTGACCGGGGGGCGGGTGACCGACGTGGCGTTCGAGGCCGGTTACGCGACCTCCAGCGCCTTCGTCGCCGCCTTCCACAAGGCGTTCCAGGTGACGCCGGGTCAGTTCCAGCGGCTGGCGGGCGGCTGAACCACTCCCCGCCGCAACGCCCGATATCAGAATCGGTAGCCCACGGTGAAACCGCCGAACACGCTCGGCCCCGACTGGCCGTTGAACTCCTGGGTCCGCAACGCGTGCACATAGGCCAGCCGCAGGTCGCCGACGGTGAGCACCACCCCGGCGGACAGGTCGCCGACGAACGGGTTGCTACCCACGCTGGGCGAACTCTGGAAGGTGTTGCCGTCGAGGAAGATGTTGCGGCCCACCGCCCGTCCCTCGACCCCGGCGAACACGTACCAGCCGAACGCGTCGCCATCGTCCAGCGCGCCGAAATAGGTCGAGCCCGGGCTGTGCGGCTGGATCCGTGGCGGCCCGTAATCGGAGGCCGGCGGCTCGCCGAAGCGAAGCGTCAGCCCGGCGGCGGCATGGGTGAACACGTTGCCGAGCGCCAGCGCGCCGTGGGGAGCGGCGTCGACCCGCAGCCCCGCCACCTGCAGCGGCGCGCCGAAGATCCAGCGCTGCTGCAGCATGAGCAGGACCGCCGGCTCGTTGTGCAGCTGTTCGTCCCAGCCCTGGGGGTCGGGGCTGTCGATCACATCGTGCACGAAATCCTGCACCGGCTCGCCCAGCGCCAGCGGCCCGACCACGCCGAGGGACAGCAGGGCGCTGGTCTGGGTGCGGCGGTAGGCGTCGTGCTCGACATCGGCGATCACCCCGACGGAACCGTAGAGCCAGGCGGCATAGGGCTGGTCGTTCGGATCGGGTGTCTTGGTGGTGATGTCGGTCGGCGTGTACAGGTTCTGGCCGAACGCCGCCTGCCAGCGGAACCGCCCCTCCTCGCCGAGCACCGGACGGGAAGCGGACTTGATCCGCGCCGGCACCTCGTCCAGCCGGCTGGTCCAGGTGAAACGGAAGCCATTGGTGTAGTAGCGGTCGGTATCCGCCGGCAGGTCATTCTCCAGGGTGAAGCTGAAGACCGACCGGTCGACCGGTTCCTCGGCCCAGGCGGTGCCGGTGGCCGGCAGGGCAGCGCACATGGCAAGAGCGGCGAGAAGCGGTCGATAGCGGGTCATGGGAGATTACCTATGCTACCGCGCGGCCGCCGACCAGTCGGTACTTGACCGCAGGGACGGCTTGTGGCTCAACTGCGGTCATGATGTTCGGAACCGCGACGCTCGGCCTGCGACTTATCAGCCCGGCTCTCTAGGAGAGACCGGGACAGATTCGTTCGCCCCACGCGTCCAGACCAAGGTTCCAGAGGCCGACCCATGATCGGCAGCGACACCCGACAGGCACAGAAGACTTCGACCGCGCTCCGTGCGGCAGCGGCTTCATGCGCCTGGAGCGTGACGGCGGCAGACAGCAGCAGAGAACGACGACAAACGGGCGCCCGCCCCTGACCCCCGGCCCGCGCATGGGACCGGACCGGCGGCGCGCCTCCCTGGAGGAAAGACCATGTTGAACCGCATGCCGATCGAGAAATACCGCGCCTACGACCAGGTCGACCTGACCAGGCGCAGCTGGCCGGACAAGGTCATCGACACCGCCCCGATCTGGTGCTCCGTCGACCTGCGCGACGGCAACCAGGCCCTGGTCGACCCCATGGACGGCCCGCGCAAGCGCCGCATGTGGGACGCGCTGGTGAAGATGGGCTTCAAGCAGATCGAGGTCGGGTTCCCGTCCGCCTCGGACACCGATTTCAACTTCGTGCGCCAGCTGATCGACGAGAACCTGATCCCCGATGACGTCACCATCCAGGTCCTGACCCAGGCGCGCGAGCACCTGATCCAGCGCACCTTCGAGAGCGTCATCGGCGCCAAGAACGTCATCATCCACCTGTACAACTCGACCTCCGAGCTGCAGCGCCGGGTGGTGTTCCAGGAGGACCAGGCCGGCGTGAAGAAGATCGCCACCGACGGCGCCGAGATGGTCCGCGACCGCCTGCCGATGCTGGCCGGCCAGAACGTGCAGCTGCAGTACTCGCCCGAGAGCTTCACCGGCACCGAGCTGGAATACGCGCTGGAGGTCTGCGAGGCGGTGATGGACGTCTGGGTGCCGGCGACCGACAACAAGATCATCATCAACCTGCCGTCCACCGTGGAGATGTCGACCCCGAACATCTTCGCCGACCAGATCGAGTGGATGCACCGCAACTTCACCCGCCGCGACCGGGTCTGCCTGTCGGTTCACCCGCATAACGACCGCGGCACCGGCGTCGCGGCGGCCGAGATGTCGGTCATGGCCGGCGCCGACCGCATCGAGGGCACCCTGTTCGGCAACGGCGAGCGTACCGGCAACGTCGATATCGTCACCCTGGGCCTGAACCTGTTCACCCAGGGGGTCGACCCCAAGCTGGACTTCTCCGACATCAACGGCCTGATGGAAACGGCGGAGTACTGCAACCAGCTGCCGATCCACCCGCGCCACCCCTATGCCGGCGAGCTGGTGCACACCGCCTTCTCGGGCTCGCACCAGGACGCCATCAACAAGGGCATGAAGGCGATCAGGTCGGCCAACAGCGCGGTCTGGGAGGTGCCGTACCTGCCGATCGACCCGCATGACATCGGCCGCGACTACGAGGCGGTGATCCGGGTCAACTCGCAGTCCGGCAAGGGCGGCATCGCCTACGTCCTGGAGACCGACCACCACATCAAGCTGCCGAAGGAATGGCAGGCGCAGTTCAGCCAGGTCATCCAGCGCCTGACCGACGCCACCTCGCGGGAGATCTCCAGCCAGGAGATCTGGACCGCCTTCGAGACCGAATACGTCTCCCAGCCCGAGGGGCGGTTCGGCCTGGTCTCCTTCGAGTCGCGCCGGGTGCCCGGCTCGAACCAGACGGTGCGGGTCGAGGCGGTGGTGACCGATAACGGGGTCGAGAAGACCATGACCGGCGAGGGCAACGGCCCGGTGAACGCCTTCTCCCGGATGATGCGCGAGGCGTTCGGCCTGAAGTTCCGCCTCAAGGACTATGTCGAGCACACACGCTCGGTCGGCTCCGACGCCGAGGCGGCGGCCTATATCGAGCTGAAGGCCCCGGACGAGAGCGGCCAGAGCGTGTTCGGGGTCGGCATCGACACCGACATCACCCTGGCCCCGGTCAAGGCAGTGGTCAGCGCGTGTAACCGACTGTAACCACGCTGCCGGTCCTCGGAGGTCCGGTCACGAGCTGTCGGCGGACCGCGTCGGCTTAGGCGCCGGTCCGCCATTCCGCATCAGCCAGCGGATCATTGCACGGTCAGCGCCGCCTGGAACAGCGTACGGCTGCGGTCGGTGTGGCGGCATGTGACGCTCGCCACGTCGACCACGGCCGCCGCATCCGGGGCCAGCTCGGCCTTGACGCAGATCCTCGAGCCGCCACCGGTAACCAGCCTGGAGTCAGCGCCGATCGCCCCCTGACCGCTGTCTGCCAGCAGAATGGTCCGCGAGGCGAAGATCTGGCTCTTGGACTGAACGTAGTCGTCGAGATCCCGGTCGATACCGGAGACGATCGCCTGGCCGATATCCCCGATCAGTTGGCCGCCGATCTGGGCAACCACCGGGAATGCGCCGCTGAGGTAACTCGTCGCCGCGGACTGCAGCGCGCCGGTCACGTCGGAGACGGCGTTCTCGGCTTCCCGCGTCGCACGCTCCAACTTGCGCTGAAACGCGCTGGTCCGCATTAGGCGAATGTCGATGGTGATCATGTCCGCTTCGCCCCCGCGCCAAACAAGGATCGGATCGAGGGTCGCCTTGAACGGTTTGGGATCCAGCGACGGTTGCCAGAACCCGCGCAATGCCCGTGTCGGCCGATAAACCGATTGGGTGACGGAGGCGGTGTCCGATGAGCGGTCGGCGCTGGTCTGGCTGGCCGCTTTCGCCGTCCTGGACGTCGACGACTGAGACTTGGTCTCGGTGTCCGATCTCGTGACCGTCTCGCCCACTGGCAGGGCCAGCCCCGTCACCTCCGGCCCGTCGATCACCGATGGCCGCCCGGAGATCTGGAGCCGATAGAAGGCGCGCATCTCCTCGCTCAGGAAGTCCGCCATCGACTTGGAGAATGCCTCGACGTGCTTTTTGGGATCGATGCCCTGCTGCGCCGCCGCCGCCTCGATCCTGGCCCGCACCCCCGGCGTGATGACCCGGGCCACCGCATGATCCGACGGACGGGCCTCCGCGCCCGGCACGGGCATGGCAGACGCCTCCTGATGCTCGATGTGCAAAAGCGCGCACCGCTCCAGCCGGTTGCCGACCCCGTCCAGGATGACGATCTCCGACATGGTGATGCTGTAAAGCGCTTTGGTGGACACCGGCTGCCCGGTGCCCGGCTCGTAGCCGGTGACGATCTCAGGATCGGAATACGCGCCCTCACGCTTCATGCACGCATGGAAGTCCTTGCCGACACTGACCTTGGAGACGGTCTCGGAGACTTCCGTGAAGTCCTCGATCGCCGCGCATGCCGGAAGCAAGATCAGGCTTGCCACGCTCAGATATCTGCGGAACTGCATCGTCATCTCCCCCGCTTCGCTCAGTTCGGACTCTGGCCGGCGTCAACACGCGCCCGCGTCAGAGCCACCGAGATGTCGCCCTGCGCGACATCCACGAAATCGTTCAGAATGACCTGAAGCATCGGGCAGGCCGTGGCCAAGCTCAGGGCCTCGCTCGACTGGAAATAGCGGTAGGTCTGGTAGTCGAAGACCGGTTTTGTCGCCAGAAGCGGCGACCCCAAGGGATTGACGGCGATCGGCCCGAGCAGACCAAGGATCGGGTCCGCGAGGATGGAGATATCCTCCTTCATGATCACGATCAGCGCGCCGACCACGATCACGGCCGTGTCGGCGACCGCGATGGCGACCCCCGCCGACGCCACCCCACCAGCGATGACCGCTCCGGCGCCCAGGACTTCCGCCGGCACCTTGAGGTCGCTTGCGACATCCTCAAGCAACCCAAGCGTCTCCAGGGCCTGGTTGGCGATGTATTGCGTCGACGTGTCCTGGACCTGCAGCACCGCGACGCGCTGCAGCTCCCGCTTGGTCATGATGTCGTCGCCCTGTCCTGGCGTGCCGGCGGCGCGGTCGCTCTGGCGCTGCACCTGCGAGACCTGCGGCCGCGCGCCAGCGCAGGCCTGGTAGGTCTTGGTGACGGTCTGAATGATCTCCTCGGCGCTCGTCAGTGATTTGCCGTAGGCGTCGCTATTGACGTTGTAGCTGTCGATGAACTCCGGGTCCGACGACGATTGCGAGTACCGCACCAGCACCCGCTGGTCCGACGCGACCACCTGGTCCAACGTGAGGTCGTTCAACGCGTCGAAGCTGCGGATATAGCGATAGCCGACATCGTCGGTGATCGATTGCCGGAGCTCGAAGTCCAGATCGGTCTCGGTGATCGGCGTGAAGGGATCGGTGATGCCGTTCGGCTGGATATGGAGAACCGCGATCTCTTTCGGATTATTCTTCAGAAACGTGTTGATCGAGGCCAGAGAGTCCGAGAACTTCTCCCCCGGAATGATCATATGTATGTGGTAGTATTTCTGATCTGCCCCGCTGATATTTAATTTTCCCGGCCTGTAGTCAAAAAACCGAATGCCAGATCGCATCATTGTCTCTGGCGAATCTTTTTGCGTCATTGACGCGTTATTCAGCACGTGTTGCACATCCTGATCGTTCAGAAGGCTGTTCGCGATGTCGGAGCAGGACATGTCCGCGAGAGAAAACAGATCCAGGATGAAGCTCGGCACGTCGGTGTCGCAGTAGTTCGCCAGCGCCGAGCTCAGCGCCTCCTTCGATCCAAGACCGCGCATGCCGGCGTCATGGGCGCCCGCCAGGACCAGATCACCGACCCGAACCGCCCCCGGAAAATCGGCCTGGAGTTGCTCCATCCACCGCGAATTGTCGGCTCCGACATAAACGTATGCCTGGGTGTTCAGCGGATCGTTGAACTGAGCCAATCCAAGGTTCGCGACATAGGACGTCGCGGTTCCGTCACCGATGATCTGCGAGTACTGCTGAGTGAAGGGCGCTCCAGCGTATTGAAACTGGTAGGGCTCCGGGGCACTGAGGATGTCGTCCAAGAAAGAGCTCGTATCCGTCAGGGTGAAATCACCCTCGGCATCGACCGACCCGCTGCCGAGCACCTCAAGGCTGAGCAGCCCCCCGACGTCGTTGGGATCGCATTCATCCGTGTTCAGCGTGCCGGTGCCCGCGAGGGCCGATTCCTCATGGTCATAGGAGTAACGCCCCTCGGATCCGCAATCGACCTGCGGGACCAGGCCAGGCGCGCCGGGATAGGCGAAGAACTGAACGTCGAACGGGGAGCTTGTGTTGGAGAGTTGAAAGTCATCGGCGCGCGATCCGCCGACTCCGGACACTACGATCGCGGCCGCGCCCGCCAGAGCGCGGAAAACCGACAGTGCATAGCCGGCGCTGTTGCGATACCTCGATGCCATTGCCCCACCGATCCGATATTTCGGCGGCAAATGTACACGCATATAACGATTAGACTTAGAGAATAACTTTAATAAATAGTTGAATGCACCGACCGCACGCTCATCCAGATGATGCCTGTGGCGCCGGTAACGGTTGCCGGCGACGCCCCTGGTCCTTTCGGGCCGTAGTGCTCGCGCTGGCCGAATGCAACCGGGCGCCCAGCGACGGACGACGCGCGAAAGATGCCTGGCAGTTGAGAGGTCATTTAGAGATCGAGCGATGTCCGGGCGGGTCACCGATGCACGTCGGTGGGTCCCCGTCCCGTGATGCCCGCCGCGCTGGTGCCCCCGGTCCGACTCGAACGGACACTCCCTTGCGGGAAACAGATTTTGAGTCTGTCGCGTCTACCAATTCCGCCACGGGGGCATCCGGGCGTCGGCGGCACTATGGCGAGGCCCCGGGACACGGTCAATGCGCTCGCGAACGGGGGCCGCAGCCGTTAGTCTGTGCCCGCCAACACGGAGGCGGCATGGCGGGACAGACACTGCCCGACTGGGCGCTGGAGATGCGCGAGAGGGACCGGCCGATCTTCATCGCCGGGGCCTCGGCTCGCAGCGGCACCACCGCCCTGCACCGCCTGATGAACACCCACCCCGACGTCATGCTGCATGGCGAGGAGCCGATCGTCTTCGACATGGCCCACATCTGCGCCAGCCGCATCATGCGCTTCATGCAGGAGCGGGCGCTGTACGACAAACTCCGCCAGGACGCGCTGGAACAGCGCGGCGACATGTGGTTCGACGCGTTCCTGCCGCCCGCCGACGCCCTGATCCAGAACGCCTTCCTGCTGTTCTACCAGGCGGTCCTGCCGTTCCGCGAGGATGCGCAGCGCCTCGGCAAGCCACGCTGGGGCATGAAGCGACCCAATGTCGGCGTCCATCAGGTGGCCGGGCTGAGCGTGCTGCTGCCACGCTCGCGCACGGTCTATCTGGTGCGCGACCTGGCGGAGGTGCTTCGCTCCGGCAAGGCGTTCTACCGGCCCCGCGGCGAGTACCAGCCCGCGGAAATCTGCCGGCAATGGGCGGCACGGGTCGTCGCCTGGGCACAGCACAGCCGAACCGCCCAGCATTTCACCCTGAACTACGCCGATCTCGACGATCGGCCGGCCTGGGTTGTCGAGCAACTGGCCGGTTTCCTGGAGCTGGACGGCCTCGACCCGGCCGCCCTCGCCCGCAAGGTCAACGCCCGTACGACGGCCGCTTCCGACGTCTATGTCGCGCCAGAACCGCTGAACGACGAGGAGACCGCGCTGGTGCGCCAGACGGAAACGGCGATGCGGGCGGAGCTTGCCGGCACCGCCCTGCCCGCGACGGGCATCGGCTGAGGCGACACCGCGCGGCTTGCGGGCGCCGCATCCCCCTGCTATCGCAGCGCCACCCGTTCCAGCCGCCACCGAGTCGCCGATGCTCCGCCCGTTCTACGACTGGACCCTGCGCGTCTCCGGCCATCCCTATGCCGAGCGCTGGCTCGCGGCGGTGTCCTTCGTCGAGAGCTCGGTGTTCCCGATCCCGCCCGATGTGATGATCGTGCCGATGGTCCTGGCCGACCGGGCGAACGCCTGGCGCATCGCGCTGGTCGCCACCATCGCCTCGGTCCTGGGCGGACTGGCCGGCTACGCCATCGGGCTGTTCTTCTTCGAGGCGATCGGCCAGCCGGTCCTCGAACTCTACGGCAAGGCCGACAAGTTCGGTGAGTTCGCCGAGATGTACAACGCCTGGGGCGCCTGGGTGGTGTTCGGCGCCGGGGTCACGCCCTTCCCGTACAAGGTGATCACCATCGCCAGCGGCGTGACGCAGCTCGACCTGCTGGTCTTCGTCCTCGCCTCGGCGCTGGCCCGCGGCCTGCGGTTCTTCGCAGTCGCCGGCCTGCTCTGGTACTTTGGCCCGCCGATCCGCCGGCTGCTGGAGAAGCATCTCGGGCTGATCAGCATCGTGTTCTTCGTGCTCCTGCTGGGAGGCTTCGTGGCGATCAGATGGCTGCTTTGACCCCCCTCTTGGTCGCCGGCGCGGCCGCCGGCGCGCTGGTCGTCGCGTTGATCTCGCAATACGGCTTCGACCTGCAGCCCTGCGTGCTCTGCATCTGGCAGCGGTGGCCCTATGTCGCGGCGATCGCCCTCGCCGCCGCCGCCGTCGCCCTGCGCCGCAGCCCCGCCGCGGCGACGGCACTGACCGGGCTCGCGGTCCTGGCCGTTCTCGCCTCCGGCGGCATCGGCGCCTTTCACGTCGGGGTCGAGCAGGGCTGGTGGGAGGGGACGGACGGCTGCGGTTCGGTCGCCAGCACCGACGACCTCGCCACCCTGCGCGCGCAGATCATGAACGCGCCGATCGTGCGCTGTGACGAGGTGGCGTTCTCGCTGCTCGGCATCTCCATGGCCGGCTGGAACGCGCTGTTCGCCCTCGGGGTTGCACTGGTCGCGATCCGCGCCATGCTCAAGTCCAACACCGTTCGTTCCGGAGCCTGAGAATGACCGACACCGCATCCCGCCCGCCGCGGCGCCGCACCGCCGATCGCCGTCTGCCGGGCGATCTGAGCAAGCGCGAGCTCATCGACCGAATCGTGCGCGTCGATCACGCCGGCGAGTTCGGGGCGCAGCGGATCTACGCGGGTCAGCTCGCGGTTCTGGGCCACAAGCCCTGCGGCAAGACGATCCGCCACATGAAGGAGCAGGAGGAGAAACACCTGGCCGCCTTCGAGCGGCTGATCGTCGAGCGGCGGGCGCGGCCGACCCTCCTGCATCCGATCTGGAACGTCGCCGGCTTCGCGCTTGGCGCCGGCACCGCGCTGATGGGCGAGAAGGCGGCCATGGCCTGCACCATCGCCGTCGAGGAGGTGATCGACGATCACTATCGCCGGCAGTACGAGGCCCTGGGCGACGACGAGGCGGAGCTGAAGCAGACGATCGAGGAGTTCCGCGCCGAGGAGGCCGAGCACGCCCATATCGGCCGTGAGCATGGCGGCGAGGAAACCGTCGGCTATCCGGTGATGCGCGCCGCCATCGCCGCCGGCTCCCGGTTGGCGATCTGGCTGAGCGAGCGGGTCTAGGATCCGCCGCCGACGCGCCGTTCATGCGGAGATCGCCGCCGCGTGGTAGAAGGCGGCATCGTCGGCCGTCGGGGGCCGATCCCGTTGCAAGTGCCGACGCGAGCCCATGCTGAAATCCATCCTCAGGAGCGATGCCGGCGTCGCCGTCCTGACCTGGCTGATCCGGGGCTATATCGGACTGCTGCTGGCCACGGTGCGGCTCGAGCGCCGGATCGACCCCGAGACCGCCCGGCTCTTCGACAGCGGCAAGCCGTTCCTCGGCGCGTTCTGGCACAACCGGCTCGGTCTGATCGCCGCCGCCTGGAGGGACGGCAAACCGATGGCCATGGTTCATTCCTCGCACGGGGACGGCCGCATGCTCGGGGCCGCGCTGGACAAGTTCATCACACGCCCGATCGAGGGGTCGACCCGGCGCAATCCCCTGGGCGCCCTGCGCGGGATACTGCGGGCCCTCGACGACGGCCTGCCGGTGGCGATCACGCCGGACGGCCCCCGTGGCCCACGCATGCGCTGCCAGCCTGGCGTCGTCGAGGCGGCGCGGCGCAGCGGCGTGCCGGTGGTGCCGGTCGCCTGCAGCTCCCGTCCCCGGTTGCGGGCGAACTCCTGGGACCAGTTCCTGATTCCGTTGCCCTTCACCCGCGGCGTGATCGTCTACGGCGCCCCGATCCGATTGGCCGGCGCGGTGGGCGAGCGCGAGGCGCTGCGGCGGCATCTTGAGGAGACGCTCACCGCCGTCACCGACGAGGCGGACCGCCTGGCGGGGGTAGAGCCCATCGCGGCGGCGCCCGAGAGGCCGCGCCGATGATGGTGACGCTGTACAAGGCGCTGGCCACCGCCGCCGGGCCGGCGATCGACGCCTATTTGGCGAAGCGCGTCGCCCGCGGCAAGGAGGATCCGGCCCGCCTGGCCGAGCGGCGCGGCATCGCCGGCGCCCCGCGGCCCGACGGCCCCCTGGTCTGGCTTCACGCCGCCAGCGTCGGCGAGGCGGTGGGCCTGCTGACGCTGGTCAACGCGCTGGCCGAGAACCGCCCCGACCTCACCCTGCTGATGACCACCGGCACCGTCACCTCGGCCGAGGCGATGGCGAGGCGCCTGCCCGAGGGCATCATCCACCAGTACGTGCCGGTCGACCGGCCGGCCTGGGTCCGGCGGTTCCTCGACCACTGGCGCCCGGATCTGGGGATCTGGATGGAATCCGACCTGTGGCCGGCGCTGGTGACCGAGGCCGGCGGACGCGGCATCCCCCTGGCCATCGTCGATGGCCGGCTGTCGGTCGGCGCATTCCAGCGCTGGCGGCGGATGGGGGTGCTGGCGCAGCCGCTGTTCGCCGCCTTCGAGCTGGTGCTGGCGGCGAGCGAGGATCAGGCCCGGCGGTTCGCCGCCCTGGGCTGCCCGGACGTGCGCCATGTCGCCAACCTGAAGGCCGCCGGCGACCCGCCGCCGGTCGATCCCGCTCTTGTGACCGCGATCCGGCAGATGACGGCCGGGCGACCGGTCTGGCTGGCGGCCAACACCCATCCCGGGGAGGAGGCGGTGGTGCTCGACGCCCATGCCCGCCTGGCGGCGACCCGTCCGGACCTTCTCACCGTCATCGCGCCGCGCCATGCCAGTCGAGGCACCGAGGTGGCGGCGCTGATCGAGGGCCGCGATCTCGGGCTCGCCCGGCGATCCGCCGGCGACGCCGCCACGGCGGGCACGGCGGTTTACCTCGCTGACACCATGGGCGAGCTGGCGGCGTTCTATTCGGCGATCCCGATCAGCTTCCTGGCGGGCTCGCTGGTCCCGGTCGGTGGCCACAATCCGGTGGAACCGGCCCATTGCGGCACGGCGCTGCTGCTCGGCCCGCTGATTCCCAATAACCGCGACGCCGCCGACGCCCTGCTGCGCGCCGGCGCCGCGCGGCCGGTGACCGACGCCGCGAGCCTGGCCGACGCCGTCGCCGCCCTGCTCGACGATCCCGCCGCCGCTGAGGCGATGGCGCGGGACGGCCGGCGCGTCGCCGCCGAGGGGCGCGCCGGCCTGGCCCGGATCCTCGACGCCCTCGGTCCGCTGCTGCCGCGGGACGCCCGGTGAAAGCCCCGGCGTTCTGGCATACCGGTGGCTGGCCGGCCGTGGCGTTGACGCCGGCGAGCTGGCTGTGGCGCCTGGGCGGCGTCCTCCGCGCGGCCACCGCCACCGCCTATCGGCCGGCCGTGCCCCTGCTCTGCGTCGGCAACGTCACCGCCGGCGGGGCGGGCAAGACACCGACCGTGCTCGCGCTCGCCGCGGAACTGCTGGCGCGGGGATGCCGGGTCGGGCTTCTGTCGCGCGGCCATGGCGGCCGGCTGACCGGCCCGGTCACGGTCGATCCGGAGATCCATACGGCGGCGGATGTCGGCGACGAGCCGCTGCTGCTGGCCGCCCTGGCGCCGACGGTGATCGCCCGCGACCGCGCCGCCGGGGCGCGGCGGCTGGAAGCGCTCGGCGTCGAGGCCATCGTCATGGACGACGGGCTGCAGAACCCGTCGCTGGCGCCAACCCTGTCGCTGCTCGTGATCGATGGCGCTGCCGGGCTGGGCAACGGCAGCATCATCCCCGCCGGGCCCCTGCGGGAGCCCTGGGAGGCCGCCCTCGCGAAAGCGACGGCCGTCATCCTGATCGGCGACGACCCCACCGGCATCACCGGTCGGGTGGGAGGGCAGCGACCAGTCCTGCAGGCGCGTCTGGAGCCCGCCGCCTCGGCCCAGGACCTGCGCGGCCGACGCGTGTTCGGGTTCGCTGGCATCGGCCGTCCCGAGAAGTTCCGCGAGACCCTGGAAAGCCTCGGCGCCGAGATCGCCGGGTTCCGGGCCTTGCCCGACCACCACCGATACCGGCCGATGGAGGTGATGGACCTGGTGGAGACGGCCGCCGCCCGGGGCGCGATCCCGGTCACCACGGCCAAGGACGCGATCCGCCTGCCATCCGAGGCGCGGGCCATGGTGACGGTAGTCGAGGTCTCGCTGGTCTGGCGCGATCCGGCGGCGGTCTCCCGCCTGCTGGATCAGTGGCTCGGCATCGGCGGCACGACATAGGCCGGGTCGAGACGCCGGTCGAACCAGTTGATCCGCCAGTCGAGGTGCGGTCCGGTCGCCCGGCCGCTGGCGCCGACCGTGCCGATCGCCGCGCCCTGCCGCACCGCGTCGCCGACCTCGACCGATACGGTGTCGAGATGGATGAAGGTGCTGGACAGGCCGTGGCCGTGATCCAGGATCAGAGTGCCGCCGGTGAAATAGTGATCGGTCGCGGCCAATGTCACCTCGCCGTCGGCGGGCGCCACCACCGGCGTGCCGGTCGCGGCCGCAATGTCGATGCCGTAATGCGGCTGGCGCGGCTCGCCGTTGAGGATCCGCTGACTGCCGTAGACGCCGGTGATGATGCCGGTGACCGGCCAGATGAAGCCGGAGCGGAAATCGGCGACGGGCCGGTCCGTCGCCCGCGCCGCGCGGACCTCGGCGGCGTCACGGCGGATCCGGTCGAGCACCTCCTTCGGCGGCGTGACCATGGTGGCGGGCAGGCCGTCGATCCGCTGAACGGCGTAGTCCCGGGCGGCGATCTCCAAGCTCCGCCGCTCCACGGTCCCCCCCGGCGGGGTGATCTCCAGGACCGAGGACGCCGGCGCGTCGCGATGGAAGCCGAAAACGAAGATCCCGTCGCCATCGACCCGCACCGGAATCCCGTCGAGCACCAGGCGGGTGCCGGGAGCGGTGCGGCCGAACACGACGCCGCCCTGGGAGAACACCCCGTCGAATATCATCTCCGCCCGAGCCGTCGGCGCGAGCAGCAGGACCAGCGCAAGCAACGCCCAGCGGATCGAAAGCCGGGACATAAGAACGCGGGGCATCAGAACAGCGTCTCCTGGGTCGGTGGCGGCTTCGCCGCCGGCCGCGCCTTGGGCTTCGGCCGCGCGGTCCCGCCGCCACCATCGCCGATCACCGCGCCGACCTCGCCATCGCGGAACCGCAGCGTCACGGCCTGACCGTCGCCGGTCTCGGCGGCGGCTTTGACCGGGGCGCCGCTCTCGTCGCGGACCAGGGCGAAGCCGCGTTCCAGCACCCGCTCGAAGGAGTTGGCATCGAGCAGCTTGCCGATGCCCGTCAGCCGGTCGCCCTCCGTCTTCAGACGGCGGGAATAGGCGCTCTCGGCGCCGCGCAACAAGCGGGCGAGCTCCCGGTCGCCATCCGCCATGGAGCGCTCTATCGGGGTCAGTCGCAGCCCCCGGGCGACCGTGTCGAAGCGGCCCCGGGTGCGGGCCAGGATCTCCGCCGGTGAGGGAATCGGGCGACCGACCGCGTAGCCGAGCCGGTCGAGCATCGCCGTCATCCGGCTCTCCGCCGTGCCGGCGGCGTAATCGACCCGCTGCTGCGCCTGCTCGATCCGCGCCGCCGGGTCGCCGAGGCCACGCGCCAGGCCGGCGACGACGGTCCCGCCCTCGCTCAGGCGGCGGGTGACGGCGCCGGTCAGCCGCGCGGTATCCTCCGCGATTCGCGCGATCAGATCGGCGCGCACCGGCACCGCCATCTCCGCCGCCGCCGTCGGCGTCGGGGCGCGTCGGTCGCTGGCGAAGTCGATCAGGGTTGTGTCGGTCTCGTGCCCGACGGCGGAGATCAGCGGGATGTCCGATGCCGCCGCCGCACGCACCACCTCCTCCTCGTTGAAGGTCCAGAGGTCCTCCAGGCTGCCGCCGCCGCGGGCGACGATCAGCAGGTCCGGGCGCGGCATCGGCCCACCCGCGGCCGGCAGCGCGTTGAAGCCGTGGATCGCCCGGGTCACCTGATCCTTCGCCCCCTCGCCCTGGACCAGCACCGGCCAGACGATGACATGCACCGGGAAGCGGTCGGCGAGGCGGTGCAGGATGTCGCGGATCACCGCCCCGGTCGGCGAGGTGACGACGCCGATGACGCCCGGCAGGAAGGGAATCGACCGCTTGCGCTCGGCGTCGAACAGGCCCTCCGCGGCGAGCCGCTTGCGCCGGTCCTCCAGGAGCTTGAGCAGCGCGCCCTCGCCCGCCAGCTCCATCTGCTCGACGACCATCTGGTACTTCGAGCGCCCGGGATAGGTGGTCAGCTTGCCGGTGGCGATGACTTCCATGCCCTCTTCCGGCTGGATCGACAGGCGCTGCGCCGCGCCGCGCCAGCACACGGCGTCGAGCACCGCGCTGTCGTCCTTCAGGGTCATGTAGAGATGGCCGGAGCCGGCCCGGGTCGGACGGGAGATCTCGCCGCGCACCCGCACCCGCTCGAAACTGGACTCGACGGTGCGCTTGACCGCCTGGCTGATCTCGCCGACGGAGAATTCGGGCAGGTTGCCGGGGGGGGCGGAGGCTGTGTCTTGCATGGGACCAATCTATGCTACACACGGCCGTCTTGTGAACGATGCCACGCAGCGGAAATCGAGCATGCGCATTCTTGTCGTCGGATCGGGCGGGCGCGAGCACGCGCTCTGCTGGGCGATCGCCGCCTCGCCGATGGTCACCGCCCTGTATTGCGCGCCTGGCAATGCCGGCATCGCCCGCGAGGCGACCTGCTTGGCGATCGGAGTCGACGACGACGACGCGATCATCGCCTTCTGCCGCGACGAATCGATCGATTTCGTCGTCGTCGGCCCCGAGGCGCCGCTGGTCGCCGGCCTGGTCGACCGCCTGACCGCAGCCGGGATCAAGGCCTTCGGGCCGACCGCCGCCGCCGCCGTCCTGGAGGGCTCGAAGGCGTTCACCAAGGATTTCTGCGCCCGCCACGGCATTCCGACCGCCGCCTACGGCCGCTTCACCGACGCCGAGGCGGCCAAGGCCTACGTCCGGGCCCAGGGCGCGCCGATCGTGGTCAAGGCCGACGGGCTGGCCGCTGGCAAGGGCGTGATCATGGCCGAGACCCTGGACGACGCGCTGGCCGCCATCGACGCCATCATGGCCGACAAGGCGTTCGGCGCGGCCGGGGCCGAGATCGTCGTCGAGGAATGGATGGTCGGCGAGGAGGCGAGCTTCTTCGCGCTCACCGACGGGACCGCGATCCTGCCGCTCGCCGGCGCCCAGGACCACAAGCGGGTCGGCGAGGGCGACACCGGGCCGAACACCGGCGGCATGGGGGCCTACTCCCCCGCCCCCGTGGTCGACGACGCCATGGCCGCGCGGATCGTGGCGGAGATCATCGCCCCGACCGTCGCCGGCATGGCGGCTGAGGGCCGCCCGTTCCAGGGCGTGCTGTTCGCCGGCCTGATGATCACCGACAGCGGACCGAAGCTGATCGAGTACAACGTCCGCTTCGGCGATCCGGAGTGCCAGACCCTGATGCTCCGCCTCAAGGGCGATTTCCTGGCCGCCCTGCTGGCGACAGTCGACGGCCAGCTCGATCATTTCCAGTTGCGCTGGCACGACGAGACCGCGATGTGCGTCGTCATGGCGGCCAGGGGCTATCCGGGGTCGTACGAGAAGAACACGGTCATTACCGGCGCCGACGCGGTCGAAAGCGACGATGTCATGGTGTTCCATGCCGGCACGGCGCGGGGCGAGGACGGCAGCCTGCGGGCGGTCGGCGGCCGGGTGCTGGGGGTGACCGCGACCGGCGCGGACGCCGCCGAGGCGAAGGCGCGGGCCTACTTGGCGGTGGACGGGATCGACTGGCCGGAGGGGTTCTGCCGGCGGGACATCGGCTGGCGGGCTGTCACGTCCTAGCGCATGATCGTAGATGACGGAATCGCGTCGCGATCACGCCAAAGGATGATCCGCCCTAGATGTCGCGTTTCGGCATCAGCTCCTTTTTCAGCGCGCCCCAGTCCCAGCCGACGACCCGCGAACGGTGCAGGCCATCCGGCAGATTGGTATGCGCGGTGGCGCCGGCGATCAGCACACCGACCAGGTTCAGGTTCGCGTGTTTCGCGAACTTTACCTCTTCGTTAACATTGCGGCTCACGCCCGACATCGGGGTCACCAGGACCAGCGCGTATTTCGCGGCGCGCATGCGCTCGGTGACGACCACCTCCTTGTGCCTCGGCTCCAGGTCCTCGCGCTTCGATACGCCGGTCACTTTCACCGGCCAGTTCTGCTGCGCCATCTCATGCAGAAAGGTGCGCGCGGTGATGCGGTCGCGCTCCAGATCGAAGATCACGTGAATGCGGATGAGGTCGTCGGTCATGTTTGGGACAACTTTTCCGAAAAATTCCAGAAACTGGAGGGGTGGCGGTTAAGGGTTGATTAGGCTTTTCTGTGCGACATCTTGAATTACCGTCAAGCGTTGCGGACGAGAGCCCGATGCATCGAGCAGACGCAGACCTCTACGGCGTGCCGTCAGATGTCGCCGCCTCGACAACCGCCTCCGATGAGCCGGTGTCGGAGGCGGAGCGACTGCTCGACGCTGTCGAAACCACGCTTGTCTACGCCTTCCAACCGATCGTCAACATCGATACGGGCATCGCCTTCGGATACGAGGCACTGCTGCGCGGCGTCGACCGGATCGGGTTCGACTCGATCGCCGCGTTCTTCGACGCCGCCTACGCCCATGGCATCCTGGCAGCGGTCGAGGCCCGCCTGCAGCGCAAGGCGGTGGATGCCTTCCTCAAGCTGCCGAGCCGCTCGGCGATCCTGTTCCTCAACGTTGATGCCCGCGTGCTGATCGGCGGTCGGGGCCTGATCGATGGCATGGCCGCCGCCATCGCCGCCAGCGGGCTCAGCCCGGACCGGTTCTGCCTGGAGATCCCGGAATCCAACGATGTGGTCGGGGCCGACGACGCGATGGCGTTGATGCACCAGGTCTCGGGCGCCGGGGTCCGCCTCGCACTGGACGATTTCGGCCAGGGCTATTCCCGTCTGCGGCTGCTGCACGAACTGCAGCCGAACTTCGTGAAGATCGACCGGTACTTCGTCTCCGGCGTCTCCACCGACCCGAAGCGGCGCCTGTTCCTGTCGCGGCTGGTCGACATCATGCATGTCTTCGGCATCGCCATGATCGCCGAGGGCGTGGAGACCGAGGCCGAGTTCCGGACCTGCAAGGATCTTGGGTTCGACTACGTCCAGGGCTATCTGATCCAGAAGCCGACCACCGATCTCGACCACGTCCTGGCGCATTATCCGATCGTCGCCGGCCTCAACGCCCGCGAGCGCCGCAACCGCTCGACCGACAAGTCCCGGGTGCGCGTCCACATGGAGGTCCTGCCGACGCTGTCGATCGACCTGCCGATGGTCGAGGTGTTCGACAGCTTCCGGCGCAACCGTGACCTCACGCTGTTCCCGGTGGTCGACGAGAACGGCATCCCGATCGGGGTGGTCGGCGACAGCGACCTGAAGACCTACGCCTATTCGCCCTACGGCCGCGACCTGATGGCCAACAAGGCCTACGGCCGCACGTTGCGCGATCTGGTGCGCTCCTGCCCGACGGCCAGCACCGACATGGCGATCGAGAAGATCCTGGAGATCTTCGCCCACCGCACCGAGGCGCCGGGCATCCTCATGGTCGAGCGCGGCCGCTACGCCGGGTTCATGAGCTCGGCCGCTCTGCTCAAGGTCCTGCACGAGAAGACCATCGCCGCCGCCCGCGACCAGAACCCGCTGACCCGGCTTCCGGGCAATCTGTCGATCGGCGACTGGGTAACCGACGCCATCGAGGATCGCGCGACCAGCATCGTGCTCGCCTATTTCGACTTCGACAGCTTCAAGCCGTTCAACGATACCTACGGCTTCCGCAACGGCGATCGGGCGATCCAGCTGTTCGCCGAACTGCTGCAGAAGCACGCCCCGGCCCAGGGCGCCTTCGTCGGCCATGTCGGTGGGGACGATTTCTTCGCCGGGTTCCGCACCGACGAACCGCGTGAGGTGACCGAGCGGGTGTCGGCGCTGCTCGCCCAGTTCGCCCACGACGTCGAGAGCTTCTACGATCCCGAGACCCGCGAGCGCGGGTTCCTGGAGATGCGGGGGCGCGACGGCAAGGTCCACCGCTACGGACTGCTGACCGTGAGTGCCGGCCTGCTGAACCTGCGCGCCGGGCGCGACGAGGTGCCGATCGACACGGTCATGGACGTGATCGCCCAGCTGAAGAAGAAGGCGAAGATGGCCGCCAGCGGCATGGCGGTGGCGAGCCTGGGCTGAGCCGGTCTGCCGGCGGCGGCGTCTCCCCTCACGCCCGGGGGGCGATCCGGCACTACCGCCGGGCGGCGAAGAAGCTCTTCAGCAGAGCCGCGGCCTCCCGTTCCTGCACGCCGCCGACCACCTCCGGGCGGTGGTGGCAGGTCGGCTGGGCGAACACCCGCGCGCCGTGCTCCACGCCACCGCCCTTCGGATCGTAGGCGCCGAACACCAGACGGCGGATCCGGGCATGGGCGATCGCCTGGGCGCACATCGCGCAGGGCTCCAGCGTCACCACCAGATCGCAGTCGACGAGCCGCGGGGTCCCGAGGATCCGGGCGGCGTCGCGCAGAGCCAGGATCTCGGCATGGCCGGTCGGGTCCGGTGGCGCTTCGACCCGGTTGTGCGCCCGGGCGATCACCCGCCCCCCGGCATCGACCACGGCGGCACCGACCGGGACCTCGCCGGCCTCGGCGGCCCGGCGGGCCTCCTGCAGGGCGATCGCCATCGGGGTCGTCGGTTCGCTCATGCCGCCTGGATAGGCGCTCGCCGCCGGGCTGTCCATCACCAGCGGCGTTGCGGCGGCGGCCGGCGCGCGCTACACGCTGGCCGATGACCACGCCTCGAAAACAGCCCGCCAAGCCGGCGACCGACCTCGCCCACCTGTTCGAGGACACGCGCGCGCCCGAGCGGATCGCCAAGCGCCTGGCGCGTGCCGGGCTCTGCTCACGCCGCGATGCCGAGCGATGGATCGCCGACGGCCGGGTCGCGGTCGACGGCAGGCTGCTGGACAGCCCCGCCGTCACCGTCACCGACGCCAACGAGATCGTGGTCGACGGCAAACCGTTGCCGCGCATCGAGCCGCCCCGGCTCTGGCGCTATCACAAGACGCGCGGAACGGTGACCACGGCGCGCGATCCCGAAGGCCGAAAGACCGTGTTCGACGCCCTGCCGGCGGACGTGCCGCGGGTGATCTCCGTCGGCCGCCTCGATCTTGACAGCGAGGGGCTGCTGCTTCTGACCAATGACGGCGCGCTCGCCCGCTACCTGGAACTGCCGTCGACCGGCTGGACCCGGCGCTATCGGGTCCGGGTGTTCGGCCCGCTCGACGAGAAGGCGCTGGCGGGGCTGAAGCGCGGGGTGACGATCGACGGCGTCGCCTACGGCTCGATCGAGGTGACGGTCGACAAGGCCTCGCGCACCAATTCCTGGCTCACGGTCGGCCTGAAGGAGGGCAAGAACCGCGAGATCCGCCGGGTCATGGAACATATGGGCCTCAGCGTCAGCCGGCTGCTGCGCGTCTCCTACGGGCCGTTCCAGCTCGGCGATATCGCGCCCGGCGCGATCGAGGAGGTGAAAACCCGGGTGCTGAAGAATCAGCTCGGCCTGGACCCGGGGGACGAGACGGGACGGGCGAAGGCCAAGCCGAAACGCACCGGCACCAAGCCGCCCTCGAGGACGCCGACGGCGGCGAAGCCAGGCGCCAAGACCCAGGGGACCAAGACCCGGGGTACCAAGACTGGGGAGGCCCAGCGTGCGGATCATCGCCGGAGAGCACCGCGGCGCTAAGCTGGCCGCGCCGGACGGGCTCGACACCCGACCGACGCCCGAGCGGGTGCGCGAGGCGGTGTTCAGCATGCTGGAGAGCGGCCGTTTCGGGCCGGTTCTGCGCGACCGATTGGTGCTCGACCTGTTCGCCGGCACCGGGGCGATGGGGCTGGAGGCGCTGTCGCGCGGCGCCGAGCGGGTCGTGCTGGTCGACACCCATCCGGCAGCCCTGGACGCACTGCGGGCCAATGTCGAGAAGCTCCGGGCCGAAGGGCGGGCGCAGGTCCGCTCCGGCGACGCCACCCGCTGGCACGAGCGGGCGCAGACCGCCGCCGGGGTGGTGTTCATGGACCCGCCCTACGACACCAGCGCCTGGGAGCCGGCGATCGCGGCGGCGGTGCGCACCGGGTGGATCGGGCCGGACACGGTCGTGGTGATCGAGACCGACAAGCGCGAGCGGGTCACCGAGCCCGAGGGCTTCGAGGTGCTCGAGGACCGCGCCTACGGCCGGTCGCGGATCACGGTGCTGGCGCTCTCCGTTTAGAGCGGATCGTGTCTCGACGCGATCGCGACGCGAGCCCGTCATGGCCGATCATGCTCTACCCCCAGGGCCCGCGCTGCGGCGCCGGCTGGCCCGCCATCTCCATCAGCTTGGCGATACGCGACCGCATCGGCGGATGGGTCGAGAACAGCCCGTCCACCGCGTGCGCGTGCAGCGGGTTGACGATGAACATATGCGCTGTCGCCGGGTTGTTCTCGGCGGCGTGGTTGTCGATCCGCCGCGCGCCGTCCTCGAGCTTCTGCAGCGCCGAGGCGAGCCAGAGCGGACGCCCGCAGATCTCCGCCCCGACCCGGTCGGCGTCGTACTCCCGCACCCGGCTGATCGCCATCTGCACCAGCGTCGCGGCCAGCGGCGCCAGGATCGTCATCGCCAGCACGCCGACGATGCCGAGCGGGTTGTTGCGGTTGCCGCCGAGGAACGAGCTCCACATCGCCATGTTGGCCAGCATCGAGATGGCGCCGGCGATGGTCGCGGTGATGGTCATGATCAGGGTGTCGCGGTTCTTCACATGCGCCAGCTCGTGCGCCATGACCCCGGCGATCTCCTCATGGCTGAGATTGCGCATCAGCCCGGTGGTCGCGGCGACGGCCGCGTTCTCCGGATTGCGGCCGGTGGCGAAGGCGTTCGGCTGGTCCTGGTCGATCAGGTAGACCTTCGGCATCGGCAGCTCGGCGCGGGCCGCCATCTGGGCGATCATGTCGTGGAACCACGGCAGCTCGGCCCGCGAGATCTCGCGAGCGCCGTGCATCGACAGCACCATGCGGTCGGAATTCCAGTAGGCGAAGGCGTTCATGCCGCCGGCGAGCACCAGCGCGATCAGCATGCCGCCCTCGCCGCCCAGCAGGAAGCCGACCCCCATGAACAGCGCCGTCAGCGCCGCGATCATCAGGCTGACCCGAAACATGCTTGCGTGATCCATCGACTGTGGTTGGGGCTGGACAACAAGTGAGCGCGGGGCCGGGCGGCTTCAAGATCTGGCCTCCCGCGCCCGGAGCGCCTATATCCGAGTTCCATGAGCGAGAAGAAACCGCAGTTCCGGGAAGTCACGGTCCCGCAGTCGCGCAAGACCCGCACCATCCCCGCCCCGGGCGAGGAGGTGACGGTCCCGCCGCAGCTCGACCCGCGCGCCGCGGCGAAGGACCTGCCGCCCGAGCGCGGCGGCTATGACGGCCCGGAACCGACCCGCTTCGGCGACTGGGAACACAAGGGCCGCACGACGGATTTCTGAGGGTCGGATCCGTCAAGGGTCACGCAGAACGAGCGCGTCGATGAACATCCGCAGTTCGCCGTCTGAAGTTACCCTGTCGCCGTCAGCGCACAGGTATCCTTTACTGATCTCTCGTCTCGGACGGTCTGCGAATTTGAAGTAGAGGCAATTGCGGAAATAGCCCTTCCAATTGATCTCGAAGTCCAGGGCTTCAACTCTACCCTTGTCGGTCTCGATGATGCGGACGTCACCACGCCGTATGCCACCGTGGCTGCCGACCTCGGCATCGAACTCATCCTTGACGCTGTAGTACCGGAAGTTGATTGCACGCTGGTGATTGAACCGCGCGGTAGGGCTGATGGAAGCGGCCGATCCCCAGCGTAGCCATTCCGACCTGCCGGCGCCTTTGTCATTGACGCTGATCGAGAGCCAATCCGGCTCGGCGAAACCCCACGGATTCCCTTCCGCAATGAACACCGATTGACGACCGTTCTCCAGTTTTCGCCATGCGATATCGGCAAGGGCAGGCGTGGAGACCAGAACACAGGCCAAAGGAAGCACCATCGCGTACCGAGGCAGATCGAACCGCATTCTCGACCTCTTCTCAAAAGAGAAACGACTGGAAGGTATATCATCCTATCAGCGTGGCTAGATGGCCGGAACCACTTCCGCATCTTTGATCCCCGCGCCGCTCGGCGTACCCTCCCGGCAACAAGGATCCACGGGAGGACGACCAGAATGACCACTCTCAAGAGCAAGCTGCAGAAGGGTAAGCTGCTGACCGCGCCCGGCGTGTTCGATGGCGTGTCGGTGCGGCTCGCCGACGCCATGGGCTTCGACGCGCTGTACATGACCGGCTACGGCACGGTGGCCTCGCATCTCGGCCTGCCCGATGCCGGCCTCGCCTCCTACCGCGATATGGTCGACCGGGTGCGGACACTGTCCGAAATGTCCAAGGCGCCGCTGATCTGCGACGGCGACACCGGCTATGGCGGGCTGCTCAATGTCGACCACACGGTCAAGGGCTACGAGCGCGCCGGCGCGGCGGCGATCCAGCTCGAGGACCAGGAATTTCCGAAGAAATGCGGCCACACGCCGAACCGCAAGGTGATCCCGATCGACCAGGCGGCGGCCAAGATCAAGGTCGCGGCCGAGGCGCGGGACAGCGCCGACTTCCTGATCATCGCCCGCACCGACGCCCGCACCGCCCACGGGCTTGACGAAGCGCTGCGCCGGGCCGACGCCTTCGCCGAGGCGGGCGCCGACATCCTGTTCATCGAGGCGCCGGAATCGGTCGCGGAGATGGAGATCATCGGCCAGCGCTTCGACCTGCCACTGCTGGTCAACGTGGTCGAGGGCGGCAAGACGCCGGTGCTCTCGGCCGAGGACTACCGCGACCTCGGCTATCAGCTGGCGATCTACCCGGCGGCCGGTTTCCTCGCCGTCGGCCACGCGCTCAACTCGGTCTACGCCACCCTCAAGCGCACCGGGGCATCGACCGAGCTCGACGTGCCGATCGCCGACTTCATGACCTTCTCCAAGGCGATGGGTTTCGAGGACGTCTGGCGGTTCGAGCGCGAGCACGCCGACCTGGAAGCCCCGAGCCAGGCGGCCGAGTGATGCGCGCGACCGTCCTGCACGGCATCGAGGACCTGCGGGTCGAACCGCGCGACGAGCGCCCGCTCGGCCCCGGCGAGGTGCGGGTTCGGGTCGAGGCCGGCGGCATCTGCGGCTCCGACCTGCACTATTTCCATCACGCGCGGATGGGCGATTTCCCGGTGCGCGAGCCATTCGTGCTCGGTCACGAGGCGGCCGGACGGATCGCCGAGACCGGTCCGGAGGTGGAGGGGCTCTCGGTCGGCGACCCGGTGGCGATCAACCCGAGCCACCCCTGCGGGCATTGCGCGTTCTGCCGCACCGGCCGCGAGAACCTGTGCGCCGACATGATCTTCCTCGGCTCCTCGCGCCGGTTCCCGCATGTCCAGGGCGTGTTCGCCGAGACCTACGCCACCCACGCGCGGCAGTGCGTCCCGGTGCCGGCCGGCACCGATCCGGGGGTGGCGGCGCTGGCGGAACCGCTGTCGATCTGCCTCCACGCCGCCAGTCATGCCGGCCCGCTGCTCGGCCGCAGGGTGCTGGTGACCGGGGCCGGGCCGATCGGCGCGCTCTGCCTGGTCGTCGCCCGGCTCGGCGGGGCGGTGGAGACGGTCATCACCGACGTGATGGACGAGCCGCTGACGGCGGCGGAGGCGCTGGGGGCGACCCGCACGGTCAACGTCGCCACCCGGCCCGACGGCCTGACGGACCCCGCGCATCCGCGCGGGCGGTTCGATGTCGCCTTCGAATGTTCAGGCAACCCGCACGCCCAGCGGTCGTGCATTGAGGCCCTAGCGCCCGGCGGCACGCTGGTGCAGGTCGGCACCTATCCCGATCCGAAGGTCACGGTCCCGGCGGACTACATCATGGTCAAGGAGCTGGTGCTGAAGAGTTCCTTCCGCTTCGCCCGCGAGTTCCCGACGGCGGTCGAACTGCTGGCGTCGGGGCGGATCGATACCGCCCCGCTGCTCAGCCACAGCTTCGCCATCGAGGACGCGATGGACGCATTCCGCACCGCCGCCGACCGCAAGCGGGCGATGAAGGTGCAGATCCGGTTCTGAGCGTTACCGCTTGCCCAGGAAGCCGAGCACCGCGTCGTCGAACGCCTCGGGCTGTTCCATGTTCGCAAGATGCGCGGCGTCCTCCAGGATGACCAGCGTCGAGCCGGCGATCCGCTCATGGATCTCGCGCGCCTTCTCCGGTGTCGTCGCGGGATCGTCGGCCCCGACTAGCACCAGGGTCGGCGCGGTGATCGCCCGGATCGTCTCGCGCTGGTCCATCGCCTGGATCGCCCGGCTGCAGCCGACGAAGCCCGGCACCGGCGTGTTCAGGATCATGTCGCGGATCTTCTCGACCGTCGCCGGATCGCGCTTCTGGAACGGTTCGGTGAGCCAGCGCTGGATGGTGGCGTCGACCACCCCGGCCATGCCGTTGGTCGAGGCCGCCTCGATCCTGCCCTCCCACATCTCCGGCGGGCCCATGTAGCAGCCGGTGTCGCAGAGCACGACCTTCGCCACCCGGTTCGGATGCCGCGTCGCCAGCATCTGGCCGACCATGCCGCCCTTGGAGAGGCCGCAGAAATCGGTCTTATCGATCCCGAGGTGGTCGAGCAGGCCAAGCGCGTCGTCGACCAGCATCTCGATGCTGTACGGGCCCTCCGGCGCCGCCGACTTGCCATGCCCGCGGCTGTCGTAGCGGATCACCTTGTAATGCGCCTCGAAGGCCGGCATCTGCGGGTCCCACATGTGCAGGGTCGATGCCAGCGAGTTCGACAACAGGATCGGCGGGCCGTCCTGCTGTCCGGAGATCTCGTAGTACAGATCGATGCCGTTGATCGCCGCGTGCGGCATGATGGTCCCCCTGCCTTGCTCGGTGTCGCGCCATTAGAGCGCCCGAGCCGGACGGCGTCGACCCCTCGACATCGCCGGCCGCGCGGTGTCGAATGCCCTGCGTCTGCCCCGAGGACCGCCATGCCCGTTCCAGCCCTGCGCGTCGAGGACCTCTACCGCCACACCGATCTCTCGGCGCTCGGCTTCAAGACGACGAAGGACTTGGAACCGGTCGAGACCCTGATCGGCCAGGACCGGGCGCTGGAGGCGGTCCGCTTCGCCGCCCGGATGCGGTCGCGGGGGTACAATCTCTTTGTGATCGGCCGAAAGGGCTCCGGTAAGCACGCGGCCGTGAAGAGCTACCTGGACACCCGGGCCGCGCGCTTTCCCGCCGGGGGTGACTGGGTCTACGTCAACGACTTCAAGGACTCCCACCGGCCGCGCGCGCTGCGGCTCCCGCCGGGAAAGGGCCCGGACCTGCACCGCCGGATCGAGAAGCTGATCGCTGACCTCACCGCCTCGGTCGCGGCGGTTCTGGAAGGCGAGGACTATCGGACCCGGCGCGAGGCGATCGACCGGGACTTCGCCAAGCGCAGCGAGGCGCTGCTCGACTCCGTCGCCGCGTCCGCCAAGGAGCGGGACCTTCTTCTAGTGCGCACCGAACAGGGCTTCGCCGTGGTTCCGAACGAGGACGGCAAACCGATGGCGCAGGACAAGTTCAACGCCCTGCCGGAGGTCCGCCGCACCCGCCTGCAGGAGGAGATCGAGGCGGTCCAGGCACTGTTGCGGGACGCCTTGCACAAGGCACCGCTGCTGGAGCGCGACCGACAGAAGGCCGTGCGGGCCCTGAACGACAGCATCGCCCGGTCCCTGGTCGACGAAGAGGTCGACGAGGTGCGCGAGGGCCTAGCGGCGAATCCGGATCTGGAGGCCTGGCTGACCGACCTTCACCGGGAGCTGGTGGCGCAGATCCACCTGTTCGCGCAGCCCGCCCCGGGTCAGCCATCGGCAGGTCAGTCTGCGGCGGGCCCGTCGCCCGGGAGCCCGCCCACCCAAGGTCAGGCCGATCCCGCCGCCGCCGACCCGCTGCGCCGCTTCCGGATCAACGTCTTCGTCACCTGCGATCCGGACTGCGGCGCCCCTGTGGTGATCGAGGACCATCCGACCCTGGGCCGGCTGGTCGGCCGCATCGAGTACCGCGCCCAGATGGGGTCGATGCTGACCGACTTCACCCTGGTCCGACCGGGCGCCCTGCATCGCGCCAACGGCGGCTACCTGCTGATCGACGCGCTGAAGCTCCTGCAGCAGCCGTTCGCCTGGGACGCCCTAAAGCGCGCGCTGTACAACGCCCGGATCACGATCGAGAGCCCCAACGACGCGGCAACCACCGCCCTGGCGGTGTCGATCCAGCCGGCGGACATTCCCCTGTCGGTCAAGGTCGTGCTGTTCGGCGACCAGCGGCTCTATCACGCGATGGCGGCGGCGGATCCGGATTTCGCCGACCTGTTCAAGGTGGCGGCCGATTTCGACGACATCATGGAGCGCGATGCCGAGCACGACGCGCTCTACGCCCGTCTGATCGCGACCATCCAGCAGAGCGAGGGCCTACGCCCACTCGACCGCAAAGGTGTGGAGCGGGTGATCGAGCATTGCTCGCGCCTGGTGGCGGACCGCGACCGGCTCACCACCCGCGTCGGGCTGATCGCCGACCTGATGCGCGAGGCCGATTACCAGGCGCGCGAGGCGAAGCACCGCACCGTCGGAGAAGCCGACGTGGCCGCCGCCCTGGACGCCGCGCGCCGGCGATCGGACCGGATCGAGCGGCGCATGCGGGAGCAGATTCTCACCGAGACGGTGCTCATCGACACCGACGGCACCGCCATCGGTCAGGTCAACGGGCTTAGCGTGCTGCAGATCGGCGGCCACGCCTTCGGGCGGCCGACCCGGATCACCGCGCGGGTGCGACCGGGCACCGGACGGGTGGTCGACATCGAACGCGAGGTCGAACTCGGCGGCCCGCTGCATTCCAAGGGCGTGCTGATCCTTCAGGGCTACCTGGCGGCCACCTTCGCGACCGATGTTCCCACATCGCTTCAGGCGAGTCTCGTTTTCGAGCAGTCCTATGGCGGGGTCGATGGCGACAGCGCGTCGTCGACGGAGCTCTACGCCCTGCTTTCCGCCCTGGCGGAGACACCGATCAACCAGGGCATCGCCGTCACCGGCTCGGTCAACCAGATGGGAGCCGTCCAGGCGATCGGCGGCGTCAACGAGAAGATCGAGGGTTTCTTCGAGGTATGTGCGGCCCGCGGTCTGACCGGCGACCAGGGCGTGATGATCCCGGCCGCCAACGCCCGCCACCTCATGCTCCGGCAGGCGGTGCGCGACGCGGTGAAGGCCGGCAGCTTCCGGATCTGGGCGGTCTCGACGGTCGCGGAGGGCATCGAGATCCTGACAGGCGTTCCCGCCGGCACGCGCGGCACCGACGGGACCTTCCCGGACGACACCATCAACGCCCGGGTCGAGGCCCGCCTGCGTGCCTTCGCCGAGGCCCGGCGCCGGTTCGCCGGTTCAACGGGTTTGGACGGCTCAGCCGACTGACGGTCCGGTCCACTCGCTGACAACGTCGTCATACGCCGGCCGGCCCCGCTCCGTCGGCAGCTCGATCGGCGTGCCGATGTAGATGAAGCCGATGATGTCGGTCTCCGGGTCATGACCGAGCGCTTGCTTCACCGCCGGGTGAAACGCGCACCACTCGGTCAGCCACTGGGCCGCGAAGCCGCTGGCATGGGCCGCGACCAGGATGTTCTGGCACAGGGCGCCGCCGGACAGCCGCTGCTCGATCTCGGGAATCTTCGGATGCAGCGGGTCGACGCACGACGTCACCGCCAGCAGGACCGGCGCCCGCTGCGGTCGCTGGCGCTCCAGCTCGACCAGGCGATCCTCGGCCTCGGGATTGTCGGCGGCGAAGACCGCGGCGAACACGTCGCCGAGCGCGGCCTGACCCTGCTTGTGGAGCACCTGGACACGCCAGGGACCGAGCTTCCCGTGATCCGGCACCCGCAGCCCGGCGGCGATGATCTGCGCCAAGGTCGCCGCGTCCGGTCCCGGCTCGCCCAGGTTCTTGGCGACGACCGAGCGGCGCTTGAGCAGCAGCTCGAGGGTCGCGGGCGAGGTCGGGGTGACGGCGTCGGCGGTCTCTGCGACGGACATGGCTCGGTTCTCCAAATGGCGTCTCCGGCGAACATAGGGATGGGCACGGGCCGGGCAAAGGGGCGATCACCGCAACACCGATCCGCGGCGGGCGAAAAGGGGCTGGAAATATCCGGCATTTTATGTATTATGCCGCCGTCGCCAAAACGGCGCCCACCGGGCCCCTCGGCCCGTTACCCTGGACCCCGAAAGAAGTTCGGAGGATGACCATGGCCCGATCGACCGCCGCACGCGTTACCGTCCCGCGCCTCGCCAGCCTGCGCCCCACCGTCGCGCGCCTGACCGGTGCCGCCCTGATCCTGGGGACGCTCGGCGCCTGCAACCCCTACATCCTCGGCAGCGCCGCCTTCACCACGGTGCCGAACGCGGCAACCGGGCGCAACGCGTTCTATCACATCGACCGGGTGGTCGGGAAACACTGCTCCGACAGCACCTATTTCGACCGGCCGCTGCGCTGCGTGAATGATGCCGACTAGACGCCGGCTCTGCTGACGGCGGGGCCCGGCGACGGCTCAGAACTCTGCGTCGTCGATCACCATCGGCTCGTCTTCGGCGGCGTCGCGCCAGGCCCGCATCGAGTCCAAACCCCAGATCGCGTCGCAATACGCCTTCTCCTCAGCGCCGAGCTCGACGGCGAACGTCCGGAACCGACTCACCACTGGGGCATACATGGCATCGGCGATGGTGAAGCGGCCGAACAGGAACGGCCCACCCTCACCGTGGCGGGATCGGCACAAACGCCAGATCGCCCGGACCCGGTCGATGTCTTCCTGCACGCCGGGCTTTCGGCCTTCCTTGGGAAAGCTGGACCGTATGTTCATCGGCATGTGCGTGCGCAGCGCCGCGAAGCCGCTGTGCATCTCCGCCGCCGCCGAGCGCGCCAGCGCCCGGGCGCCGATGTCCTCGGGCCATAGGCCGGCCTCCGGCACCAGGTCCGCCATGTACTCACCGATCGCCAGGCTGTCCCACACCTTGGTCTCGCGATCGCCGGTGCGGTGGATCAGGCAGGGCACGCGACCCGAGGGCGAGTGCTTCAGGATCGCAGACTTGTACCCCGGCTCGTCGAGGGGGATCAGGATCTCCTTGGCATCGAGGCCGGCCTGGCGGACCGCCAGCCAGGCCCGCAGCGACCAGCTCGAGTAGTTCTTGTTGCCGATGATCAGGGTTAGCTGACTGTCTGCCGTCTCGGACATGGGTCTCTCTCGGGTTGATGCCGCCCCCCCCCGTCCGGGGAGGTCGCTTGTGCCTGTTAAGCCGCAGCGAGTATATCGCAAGGACGGCTTTGTCACCGTCCCGTCATTCCGGTCACCCGCGAGGAGCTTTCGCCGTGTCCCTGAACCTCGTCGCCCGCGCCACCGCCGGCACCATCCCGATCACCCCCGTCACCGCCGAGGGGCTGCAGACCTGGGCGGTCGAGGCCGACGCCGCGACCAAGACCTGGATCGCCGCCACGGGCTACACGGCGAAGCCGGGCGAGACCTGCACCGTCCCCAGCGCCAGCGGCGAGATCGCCCGCGTCCTGCTGGGCGTGGAGGCGGCGGACCGGATCGGGCTGTGGGAGCTCGCCGGGCTGCCGGGTTCCCTGCCGGCCGGGCGCTACGCTCTCGACACCGACCTCTCGCCTGACGATGCCACCCGGGCGGCCGCCGGCTGGGCGTTGGCGACGTATCAGTTCACCCGCTACACCGAGAAACCGGCGCTCACGGCGGAGCTGGTCTGGCCGAAGGGCGCGGACCGGGATTATGTGGAGAACGCCGCGACGGCGACCGCGCTCGCCCGCGACCTGATCAACACCCCTGGCTCCGACCTGCGGCCGACCGAACTTGCCGAGACGGCGAAGGCGCTGGCCAAGGAGTTCAAGGCCAAGATCGCGGTCACGGTCGGCGATCAGCTGCTCAAGAAGAACTACCCGACCATCCACATGGTCGGCCGTGGCGCTGATGACGCGCCGCGCCTGATCGATCTGACCTGGGGCGACCCCAAGCATCCGAAGGTGACCCTTGTCGGCAAGGGCGTCTGCTTCGATACCGGCGGCTACGACCTCAAGCCGTCCAACGGCATGCTGACCATGAAGAAGGACATGGGCGGCTCGGCCCAGGTGCTGGCGCTGGCGCGGATGATCATGGCGGCCAACCTGCCGGTGCGCCTGCGGGCGTTGGTACCGGCGGTGATGAACATGGTCTCCGGCAACGCCTTCCTGCCGATGGACATCTGCCGGACGCGCAAGGGAACGACGGTCGAGGTCGGCAACACCGACGCCGAGGGGCGGCTGGTGCTGTGCGACGCCCTGGCCGACGCCGACAGCGAGAATCCCGCCCTGCTGATCGATTTCGCCACCCTCACCGGCGCCGCCCGGGTCGCCCTCGGCCCCGACCTGCCGGCGATGTTCTGCAACGACGATTCGCTGGCGTCGGAGATCCTGGCCAACGGCCTTGGCGAGGAGGATCCGATGTGGCGGCTGCCGTTGCACCAGCCCTACAAGGCCATGCTCAAGACCAAGATCGCCGACCTCTCCAACACCGGATCGGGACCGTTCGGCGGGGCGATCACGGCGGCGCTGTTCCTTGAGCATTTCGTTTCCAAAACAACGCCCTGGATGCATGTCGACCTGATCGCCTGGAATCTGCGCGACCGGCCGGGGCGCCCGGAAGGCGGCGAGGCTCAGGGCATTCGCGCGGTGTTCCGCACAATCCAGGCGCGCTTCGCCGCCTAAACCTTGGATAAACCGAAACGATCACTCTTCCCTTCCGCACCGGGGCCGGGTATCTTTGATCCGGCTCCGGAATGACCGGGAATACCCCACGATGCATCGATCCGATCAGCAGCACCGAGTCCTCAACCTGTGGCGGGCGGCCACCGTGCAAAGCGTGCGGCGCGACGGGCCCGATCTGACCGCGCGCCAGATGGGCCTGCTGCTGACGGTCTATCTGACGGCGCCGCCGCACACCGTGCGGGGGCTGTCGGTCGCCCTGAACATCTCCAAGCCGGCGGTGACCCGCGCGTTGGACCGGCTGTGCACGCTCGGTTTCCTGCGCCGCAAGGTCGACGAGGAGGACCGGCGCAGCGTTCTGGTCCAGCGCACGGTCAAGGGGTCTGTCTTCCTGTCGGAATTCGCCGGCCTGATTCTCGGCGCCGAGGCGGAGGAGGCCGGCGAGGCGCTGTCGGCGGCCGAGGAACAGGCGATCGCGGTCTGACATCCTGGCCGCGCCGTGCGCGCTCCGACACCAGCATCAGTTCAGGTCCAACGCCTCCAGCCGGGCCCGCGCCGCATCGGCGACGGCCCCATCCGGGCTCAGTTCCAGCACCTTGATCCAGGCTCGGCGCGCCGCCTGCGTGTCACCGGTCATCCGGTCGAGGATTCCCCGCTCCAGCCAGGCGGCGGCATGCCCGGCATCCAGCGCCAGCGCCCGGTCGACATCGTCGCGGGCCAGATCCGGGACCTCGAGGTAGCGATACGCCGACGCCCGGTACAGCAGCAGCTCGGGATCCTCGGGCGTGAGGGTCAGCGCGATGTCGAGATCGTCGATCGCCGCCCAGTAGCGGCCGAGGGTCAGTCGGGAGACGGCCCGGTCGGCGCGAAGCTGTGGATCGTCCGGTCGGGCATCGACCGCGAGGGTCTGCAGCGCCTCCGCCCGTTGCGCGCGACCGGAGATCAGCCAGGCCTGAGCCGCCTGCGCCAACAGGCCGAGGCGCAGGTCCGGGCGGCTGTCGGGAACCTCCGTGGCCAGGGTCTCCAACCGCGTCGCCGCCTCGTCATGGGCGCCCAGCCCCAGAAGGGCGACGGCCGCGCAATGGCGGGCCGGCAGGCCGCCTCCCGCCGCGTGCCAGTCCAACGCCGCCGTGTAGGCCTCCTCGGGGGCGACGCGCGCCTGGGCGAGACAGGCATCGTAGATCCCTGCCTGCGCCGCCCCGTCACGCCCCGGTGTGGCACTCTGCGCCGAGACGGCCCCGGTCTGGACCAGAGTCAGCCCCAGGATCGCCACGAAGGTCGACAAGATACTCGCCTGGGCCTTTACCGATTGGTAAGGATCAGTGGGATATAGAGGGGGCATGATGACGACTGAACGCCTTGATCCGACCACGGAACCGGCAGCCGACTCGTCGCGGCTGGCGCCCGATGCGGCGGCGCAACTGCGCGAGATCGCGCACGAATTGCGCAATCCGCTCAATGCGTTGACGGCGATCATGGAAATCATGAAAGACGAGCGGTTCGGCCCGCTCGGCAACCCCCGATACGTCGAATACGCGGACCTCGCCCACGACGCCGCGGCCAGGATGATTCGGTTGTGCGACCGGCTGGTGCTCACACGATCGGAGCAGGAGGCCGCGCCACGGATTCGGACCGGCCAGCTCCTGGACGACGTCGCGGCGATGTATCGGCCGATGGCGGAGGCCCGGGGCCTGACGCTGGACGTCGATCTCGGCAAGGATCTGCCCGACCTGGCAATCGACACGGAAACGCTGACGGCCATCGTGAGCAACCTGCTGACCAACGCCATCAAGTTCACACCAAGCGGTGGGCGGGTGACCCTGATGGCCCGGCGCGAGCCGTTGGAGAACGTCGCCATGTTCGTCATCTCCGACACCGGCATCGGCCTCGACGCCGAGGAATTGGCGCAGCAGATGCGGCCCATCTCGAACGATACCGACGCGATCTCCACCGCCGGCGTCCACGGCGATTCCGGCTCCGGCCTCGGCCTCGCGATCACCCGCAAGGCGGTGGCGGAGCTCGGCGGGACCCTTGAGCTGCGCTCGCGCAAGGGCGTTGGCACCTGCGCCATCGTCCGTCTGCCCCTCGGTCTCGGCGCGACGGCGGCCTAGAACCCCGAAAGCTCGCTGACCGCCCCGGTGAGCAGCCCGAGATCCCGGTCCGTCGACAGCCGGTGATCGCCGTCCTTCACCAGGCGGACCTGCACATCCTCGGTCTCCAGCCGCTCGGCAAGCAGCACCGACAGGCGGTGCGGCACGTCGCTGTCCCGCATGCCGTGAAGCAGGCGGACCGGTGCGTGGATCGGGATCGGGCCGCGCATGATCAGATGGTTCCGGCCCTCCTCGATCAGGTCCATGGTGATGGTGTAGGGCTCGTCGGAATACTCCGACGGCTCGTGGTAGACCCGCTCAGTCAGCAGCGTCTGGCGCACCTCCTCCTCGAACTCCGCCCACATCAGATCCTCGGTGAAGTCGGGGGCGGCGGCGACGCCGACCAGACCGGCCACCCGGTCCGGACGCGCCAGCGCCAGCAGCAGCGCGATCCAGCCTCCCATCGACGAGCCGACGATGACCAGCGGTCCGCTGGTGACGTCATCCAGCACGGCGAGCGCGTCCGACGTCCAGGCGCCGATGGTGCCGTCGGCGAAGGCGCCCGTCGACTGGCCGTGGCCGCGGTAGTCGAACCGGGTGAAGGCCTGCCCGCGCTCGCCGGCGAAGGCCTGGAGGGTCATCGCCTTGGTGCCGGTCATGTCGGACATGAAGCCGCCGCAGAACAGGATGCCCGGTCCCCGGCCCGCATGGTGATGATAGGCGATCCGCTCGCCATCCGAGGTCTCCAGGATGGCGGGGGCAGCGGTGGTCGTTTCGTCAGGCTGTGACGCGTGCGTCATTGTGCTAGGGTCCCTTCCGAATTGGACCGTACGATGGCTGGATTCGCCGGTGATAGAGCCGATGGAGGCCGGCGCGACCTCCGCGCCCGATCCTAACATTTCCGTCGAGGATTTCGAGGCGTTCCGGCCAACCCATGGTGGCGCCGGGCCGACGATCCTCCAGGTGTTGCCCGCGCTGGTCTCCGGCGGCGTGGAACGCGGTACCGTGGACATGGCCCGGGCCCTTGTCCAGGCCGGCTGGCGGGCGCTGGTCGTGTCCCGGGGCGGGCCGATGGTGC
>JGI12316J15310_10000194_pt2 | contig 39010 bp, 37 predicted proteins | sample MarCyaLeptolynsp_FD_15310 | JGI IMG/M metagenome (IMG submission 15310)
GGCGCGGATGCTGTGAAGGTCGGGATCGGTCCCGGTTCGATCTGCACCACCCGGATCGTGGCCGGGGTCGGCGTCCCGCAACTGACGGCGATCCTTGAAGCCGTCGGCGAAGCCAACAGCCAGGACGTGCCGGTGATTGCCGATGGCGGTATCAAATATTCCGGCGATCTTGCCAAGGCGCTGGCCGCCGGTGCCGCCGGCGCGATGATCGGGTCGCTGTTCGCCGGAACCGAGGAGAGCCCGGGCGAGGTCTACCTGCACCAGGGCCGGAGCTACAAGGCCTATCGCGGCATGGGCTCGGTCGGCGCGATGGCGCGCGGATCCGCGGACCGCTACTTCCAGTCCGAGGTCCGCGACGCGTTGAAACTTGTGCCCGAAGGCATTGAAGGTCAGGTGCCGTACAAGGGGCCGCTTGAGAGCGTCCTGCACCAGCTTGCCGGCGGTGTGCGGGCGGCGATGGGCTATGTCGGCGCCGGGACATTGCCGGATTTCCAGGAAAAGGCGAATTTCGTTCGGATCTCAGGGGCCGGCATGCGCGAAAGCCATACCCACGACGTGACGATTACCCGCGAGAGCCCCAACTACCCGTCGAATATCTGACATGAGGCTGGGTGGGCGCATATCAGCCGCAATCGAGGTTCTGGCCGACATCGCCACCAGGCGCCGTCCGGCGACGGACGCGTTGAAGGATTGGGGATTGTCGCACCGGTTCGCCGGATCGGGCGACCGCGCGGCGATCGGCAATCTGGTGTTCGACTGTCTGCGCTGGCGCGCGTCTTCGGCCTGGCGCATGGACAGCGACGATCCGCGCGCCGTGGTTCTGGCGACGCTGGTGCATCGCTGGTCGATGGCGCCCGACGACATGGCCGCGAGTTTCGGCGTCGACCGGCACGCGCCGGAAGCGCTCAGCGACGGCGAGCGGGCGCTGCTGACGGAGGACAGGCTGGTCGAGGCGCCGGGCTGGGTGATGGCCGATATTCCCGAATGGACGGCTGCCGCCTTCATGGAGAATTTCGAAGACGAATATGTTCTGGAGGGCGAGGCGCTGGCTATGCGTCCGCCGGTCGACCTCAGGGTCAACACGTTGAAGGCGGATCGCGAAAAGGTCCTGAAAGCCCTGTCCGGATTCCAGGCGAAAGCCTCGGAAACCGCGCCGCACGGTATCCGCATTCGTCCGCCGGCCGGCTTCAAACGGGCGGCGAACGTGCAAACCGAGGCCGGCTATCAGAAGGGCTGGTTCGAGATTCAGGACGAAGGCAGTCAGATTGCCGGCGCCCTGGTTGGTGCGCGGCCCGGCGAACAGATCCTCGATTATTGCGCCGGCGGCGGCGGCAAGACGCTGGCCATGGCCATGGCCATGGAAAACAAGGGCCAGATCCACGCTTTTGACAGCGACAAGGCCCGGCTCGCACCGATCTACGACCGGCTCAAGCGGGCCGGCACCCGCAACGTGAAGGTCGTCGACCCGCGTCAGGGACTGGGCGACGCGCTCAAGGGCCGGATGGACCGGGTCGTGATCGACGCCCCCTGTACCGGGACCGGCGTCTGGCGCCGCAGGCCCGATGCCAAGTGGCGGCTGACGGAAAATGCCCTTGAAGAGCGGATGCGCGAGCAGGCGGCCATTCTCGATGCCGCATCCGAATTTGTCAGGCCGGGCGGATATGTCTGCTATATCACCTGCTCGGTCCTGATGTCGGAAAACGAGGGCCAGATCGCCGCGTTCCTGGAACGCATGCCGGGCTTTGAGCTTCTGTCGGCCGGCGAGGTCTGGCAGGATCTGATCGGCTATGACAAACGCCAGCCATGGTCGTCGGATTATTGCTCGCTGACAATGACGCCGGCATCGACGGATACGGACGGTTTCTTTTTTTCCGTTCTCGAAAGAACCAAAAACTAACCCTGGCGCCGGCCGCGTGACCGGATCCGGTTTCCTCAACGGCTGACGCCGACTTGCACAGACAGACGGAGCACCATGACAGACTCCATTCTCATCATCGATTTCGGATCGCAGGTAACACAATTGATCGCACGCCGGGTTCGCGAAGCCGGCGTCTATTGCGAAATCGCGCCGTTCCAGTCCGCGGAGGCCGCGTTCCGGCGCATGGCGCCGAAGGGGGTGATCTTTTCCGGCGGGCCGGCATCGACCACGGATATCGACAGTCCGCGCGCGCCGCAGTCGATTTTTGATGCCGGCGTTCCGATTCTCGGGATCTGTTATGGCCAGATGACGATGATCGAGCAGCTCGGCGGGACGGTCGAGAATGCGGACCACCGCGAATTCGGCCGGGCCATTGTGACTGTCAAAGGGGAATGTGCGCTCTTTGACGGGGTCTGGGACAAGGGCACCAATCACCAGGTCTGGATGTCGCACGGTGACCGGGTGATCGATCTGCCGCCGGGGTTCAGCGTGCGCGCGACCTCCGAGAATGCGCCTTATGCGGTCGCGGCCGACGAGGAGCGCGGCTATTACAGCTTCATGTTCCATCCGGAAGTCGTGCACACGCCGGACGGCGCCAGGCTCTTGTCCAACTTTGTACACAAGGTCGCCGGCTGTTCCGGCGACTGGACCATGGCGGCGTTCAAGGATCAGGCGATCGAGGCGATCCGAAAGCAGGTTGGCGACAAGAAGGTGGTCTGCGGCCTGTCCGGCGGGGTCGATTCCGCGGTCGCCGCGGTTCTGATCCATGAAGCCATCGGCGATCAGTTGACATGCATTTTTGTCGATCACGGCCTGATGCGCCTGAACGAGGGGGAGGAGGTTGTTTCCCTGTTTCGCGGTACCTTCAACATTCCGCTCATTCACAAGGACGCGTCCGAGCTGTTTCTGGGCGAACTGGATGGCGTGTCCGACCCGGAAGCCAAGCGCAAGACCATCGGCCGGTTGTTCATCGACGTCTTCGACGCGGAAGCGAAAAAGATCGAGGGCGCGGAGTTTCTGGCGCAGGGGACGCTCTATCCCGATGTCATCGAAAGCGTTTCGTTTACCGGCGGACCGTCGGTGACGATCAAGTCGCATCACAATGTCGGCGGGTTGCCGGAACGGATGAACCTGAAGCTCGTCGAACCCCTGCGCGAGCTGTTCAAGGACGAGGTGCGGGCGCTCGGGCGTGAACTGGGGCTTCCGGAGAGCTTTGTCGGACGGCATCCGTTTCCGGGGCCGGGATTGGCGATTCGCTGTCCCGGCGCGATCACGCCGCAAAAGCTCGACATCCTGCGCAAGGCCGATGCGGTCTATCTCGACGAAATCCGCAATGCCGGCCTCTACGACACAATCTGGCAGGCTTTTGCCGTCCTGTTGCCGGTGCAGACGGTCGGTGTGATGGGCGACGGACGCACCTACGATTTTGTCTGCGCCCTGCGCGCGGTGACGTCCGTCGACGGCATGACCGCCGATTTCTATCCCTACGACATGGGCTTTCTCGGCCGCACCGCCAACCGGATCGTCAACGAGGTCAAGGGCATCAACCGGGTGGTCTACGACATTACCAGCAAGCCGCCGGGCACGATCGAGTGGGAGTAACTGGAGAATGGATTTGCGTCTTACAGTCAGTTCGGAATTGGAATGGTCATGAAGCTCTTTGGAATCCGCAATTGCGACACCATGAAGAAGGCAAGGCAATGGCTTGACGCCCGGGGCATCGACTACGCGTTTCACGACTACAAGAAACAGGGCGTCGATCGCGGGCACCTCAACCATCAGATCCAGGCCGCGGGCTGGGAAAGTCTCGTCAACAAGCGCGGCACGACATGGCGCAAACTGCCCGAGGGCGAACAGGCCAGGCTTGTCGACGCGGCCTCGGCCGTGGAGCTTTTGAGCGAACATTCGTCCATGATCAAACGTCCGATCCTTGATACCGGGAACGACGTGCTCGTCGGCTTCGACGAAAAAGTCTGGTCGGAGCGGCTCGGCTGATCGATTGAGCTGATCCGGTCGGAGACGGGCCGGCCCGAACCGGCCGTCCGGGATTTCAAGGAGGAAACATGGACGAACAGATGCCGGCGGCGGCACACTATGATTTTGCGGCGCTCGGGAGCCTGGTGAACCCCGGGTCCGTGGCAATCGTCGGTGCGTCGGCGGATCCGACACGGATCGGCGGTCGCCCCATCGCGGCCATGCTTTCGGCCGGTTACAAGGGCCGCATCTTTCCGGTCAATCCGGGCCGGGACATCATTCAGGGTCTGACCTGTTATGCGTCGGTTGCGGACCTGCCCGATGCGCCGGATTCCGGTATCGTGGCGGTCGCGGCAAAACACGCCCTGGGCGTCGTCGAGGCGCTGGGCGCGCGGGGATGCCGTTCGGTGATCCTGTTTTCGGCCGGCTTCGCCGAAACCGGCACCGAGGGCGTCGAGGCGCAGGAAGAGCTGCTTGCGATCGCCGCCCGCTACGGCATGCGGGTGCTCGGCCCGAACACGCTTGGCGTCTACAATGTCGGCAGCGGTTATTACGGCACGTTTTCGTCGTCCCTGGAGATGGCATTTCCACTCCCCGGCAATATCGGGATCGCCAGCCAGTCCGGCGCCTACGGCGTCCATCTTTCGGTCGCGGCAAGGCTGCGCGGGCTCGGAGCGTCCGTGCTGATCACCACCGGCAACGAGGCCGATGTCAACGTTGCCGACGCGATCGGATGGATGGCCCAAAATGACGGCATCGACGTGATCTGCGCCTATCAGGAAGGCTTTCGCGATGCCGACCGGTTGATCGCGGCGCTCAATGCGGCACGGGCCGCGCGCAAGCCAGTCTTCATGCTGAAAGCCGGCCGCAGCCAGCTCGGCGCCTCGGCGGCCGCTTCGCACACGGCCTCGCTTTCCGGCGACGATGCCGTCGCCGAGGCGGTGCTGGCCGAATATGGCGTGATCCGGGTAAACGATACCGAACAAATGCTGGATTGCGCCTACGCGGCCCACAAGCGGGTCTATCCCGTCGACAACAACCTGGCCGTGATCACAATCAGCGGCGGCGCCGGTATCGTCGCATCGGACGAGGCCGAGATCGTCGGCCTGCCGATGCCGGTCATGCCCGAGGAGGCGCAGGCGCGGCTGAAGGAGATCCTGCCCTACGGCGCTCCCGCAAACCCGCTGGACTGCACGGCGCAGGCCCTGAACGACCTTTCCCTGTTCGAGGACTATACCATCGCCGCCCTCAGGGACGGGGGGTACAGGTCGGTGCTCTGCTTTCTCACCTATGTGGCCGGCAGCGCGTCGCTGGCACCGCGATTGCTGGATTCGCTGCGCAAGATCCGGGCGGACTTCCCCGACCGGCTGCTGGCGCTCTGCGTCCTCGCCAGCCCGGAGATCACACGCGCATACGAGGATGCCGGGTTTCTCGTCTTCACCGATCCAAGCCGCGCCGTGCGCACGATCGCCGCCATGGGGCGGGTTGGCGATATGCTGGCGGTGAAAGCGACCGTCCCGCCGGAGCTGCCGCAGGTCGCGCTTCCGACCCGAACCCCGGACGAATACGCGGCGAAGGCACTGCTGGCCGATGCCGGAATTGACGCCGCGCCGGAGCGTCTCGTGCATTCGGCCGACGATGCCGCGGCCGCCGCGACAGAACTGGGATTTCCGGTCGTCATGAAAATCGTATCGCCCGATCTCGCACACAAGTCCGACATTGGCGGGGTCCGGCTCGGGCTCGCCAATGAAGACGCCGTGCGGGCCGCCTATGCCGGAATCCTGGACGCGGTCAGGTCGGCGGCTCCCGAGGCCCGGATCAACGGGATCCTTGTCGCACGACAGCTATCCGGCGGTGTTGAATGCCTGATGGGGATCAACCGCGATCCCGTGTTCGGTCCCGTCGCCGTGTTCGGGCTTGGCGGGATCTTTGTCGAGTTGCTCGACGACGTGGCGATCCGCCCCTGTCCGTTCGATGTGGAGACGGCCCGCGAGATGATCCTGTCGATCAAGGCCGCCGGAATCCTGACCGGCGCGCGAGGACGCGATGCCGTCGATCTCGAGGCGCTTGCGACGATGCTGTCGCGGCTGTCGGCGTTCGCGGTAGCGGCCGGCCCAGCCTTGCGTGCGATCGATCTGAACCCGGTGCTGGCGCTGCCGGAGGGCGCCTATGCGCTTGACGCGGTGATTGAAATCGAGCCGGAGGCCGCGGTATGATCGATCCGGACCATCTTCTGGCCTACGACATACCCGAGGTGCGCGAGACATACGGACCGCGCGAATGCGCAACCTATGCCCTGTCGATCGGCGTCGGCCAGGACCCGCTGGATCGCCCCGACCTCCGGTTTGTCGGCGCAGGAGATCTGGTGCCGTTTCCGACCCTGCCGCTGGTTCTCGGCCATCCCGGCTTCTGGCTCGCAAACCCCGATACAGGCGTCGATGCGGTCCGGCTCGTTCACGGCGAACAGGGAATTGCCCTGCACGCGCCGCTGCCGATCGCGGGCACAGTGGTCGGCAAGACACGGGTGACCGGGATTGTCGACAAGGGCGCGGGACGCGGCGCGCTGCTTTATTCCGAAAAACAATTGCGCGACGCCGACACAGGCCTGCTTTATGCGACGACGACATCGACAACCTTCCTGCGCGGCGACGGCGGATTCGGCGGACCCCAAGGGCCGGTCAAACCGGTGCACAAGATGCCCGAGACGCAACCCGATTTCATGCATGACACCGTCACGCGACCCGAACAGGCATTGTGGTATCGCTGGAACGGCGACGATAATCCGTTGCACCTGGACCCGGACGTTGCGGCAAAGGCAGGCTTCGACCGGCCGATCCTGCACGGTCTCTGCAGCCTTGGCATTGCGGCTCACGCCCTGGTCGCGACCCTGTGCGACGGCGATCCGGCCCGGTTGCAGGGGCTGGACGCCCGGTTCACGGCGACGGTCACACCGGGCGAAACGCTTCGCACCGACATCTGGTCGGACGGTTCGTTCCGGACGCGTGTGGTGGAGCGCGATGTTGTTGCGATCGGCAACGGGATTGCCCGGATCGTTTGAGTGTACGGGGTTTGGCTCCGGACTTGAAGTTTATTGGCGGTAGGAGACGAAATGACATTGGATCTCGGTCTGGAAGGCAAGGTCGTCATCGTGACCGGTGCCGGCGGCGGTATCGGGCGCGGAATTGCGCTGGAATTTGCCAGGGCCGGAGCGCGGGTCGTGATCAACGATATCGGTGTGTCGCTTGGCGGGGACGGCGAACGCTCCGCCGCGCCCGCCGAGGAAACCCGATCGATGATCGAGGCCCTTGGCGGAGAGGCGATCATCAGCAGTGAAAGCGTGTCCGAATGGGCGGCGGCACGCCGCACCGTCGAAATGGCGATGGATCGGTTCGGGCGGCTGGATGTGGTGGTCAACAATGCCGGCATCCTGCGCGATGCGATCTTTCACAAAATGGAGCCGGAGGATTGGCAAGCCGTCATCAATGTGCATCTGAACGGCAGCTTCTACATGAGCCGCGCGGCGGCCGAACCGTTCCGCGCCCAGCGCAGCGGCGCATTCGTGCACATGACCAGCACGTCCGGCCTGATCGGCAATTTCGGCCAGGCGAACTATTCCGCCGCCAAGATGGGACTGATCGGACTGTCGAAATCGATTGCCCTCGACATGGCCCGGTTCGGGGTGCGCTCAAACTGCGTGGCGCCGTTTGCGTGGAGCCGCATGACCAATTCGATCCCGGCGAAATCGCCCGAGGAGCACGCGCGCGTGGAACGGCTGAAGCAGATGACGCCGGAAACCAACGCGCCGCTTGTCGTCTTTCTCGCCTCCGACGCAGCCGAGGGCGTGACCGCGCAGATCTTTGCCTCCCGTCTCAACGAGTTGTTTCTGTTCAGCCAGACCCGCCCCATTCGCAGCGTACACTGCGCCGAGGGCTGGACGCCGGAGCGGATCGCCGAACGGGCCCTGCCGGCCCTGAGGACGGGATTCGCGGAAGCGGAGCGCAGCGGCGATGTGTTTTCCTGGGATCCGGTTTGAACCGGTTCGGGGTGGTTGGCGACGACGTTTCAGGCGTGCGGTGAGTGTGCCCGTTTCACAAGGCTCTTTACGGTTAGTGCTCGGTCTCGACGACGTCCGTCAACCTTTTCTTCGTCCAGGTTCACATCATGAAAACCGCTCACCACCGCACGTCATCGGCGGATTTAGTCCGGCGATCCATCACGCCGCCCCAGACCGGGTTGAGGATTGGCCGTTACCATGGTGGCTAACCGCGACAAGCGCGGTCATGACGTGTCGGGGAGTTTCGCCCCCCGATTTGCAGCCGGTTCCCGCTCCAGACTAACGCCGATCAGTGTCTATCATGTCTCCAAACACCTTCGAATTATGTCGGCGGGCCGAATAACAAGCCGAGGCATGACCCACCGGCGTGAGGTGAACCCCACGCACATCGCCCCCAACAAATCTCACGAAATCAAAGACCTGCCCGTCATCGCGGCCGGCTGGTCTACGCCGAGCAATTGCAGGATGCTCGGGGCGACATCGGCGAGGATACCGTCGGACAGCGTGCCGCCGTCCGGTTTTTGCAGAATGATCGGCACTGGATTGGTCGTGTGTGCGGTATGGGGCGCGCCGCGTTCATCGAGCATTTGTTCGCAATTGCCATGATCGGCGATTACCAGAAGCGCGCCGCCTTTCGACGCCACGAGCTGCGATACAACGCCGACGGATGTGTCCACGGTTTCAACGGCGGCGATGGCGGCATCGAGATCGCCCGTATGTCCGACCATGTCCGGATTGGCGAAGTTGACCGCTACGAACGCGTGCGCGCCGGCCTCAAGCACCTTGACCAGTTCATCGGTCAGTTCGGGCGCCGACATTTCCGGCTGCAGGTCATAACTTGCGACCTTGGGAGAGGGGACCAGTATCCGGTCTTCGCCCGCATAGGGTTCCTCGCGCCCGCCATTCAGGAAATAGGTGACGTGCGGGTACTTTTCGGTCTCCGCCATGCGCATCTGGGCAAGGCCTGCCTTTGCAAGCGTTTCGCCAAGCCCGTCCGCAAGATCAGGCGGGCCGAACAGGACCTTCATATGGGCATCGAGTTCGGCCCCGTACCGCACCATCCCGACGGCGGCGGCAATGTCCGGCTGGGTCTGGCCGGCAAGCGCGAAGTCCGGATTGAGCAGCGCCGACAATAACTCCCGGGCCCGGTCCGGCCGGAAATTGAAACAGATCAGCCCGTCTCCGTCCTTGATCCCGTCATAGTCCGCAAGCACGGTCGGAACGATGAATTCGGCCGTGGTTTCGGCGCTGACCGCCTGGGCGAGAACATCGTCGACCGTCTTCGCGCTCGGACCGACGCCGGCACGGATGGCCGCGTAGGCCTTTTCGACCCGGTCCCAGCGCTTGTCCCGGTCCATGGCGTAGTAGCGTCCGCTGACGGTGGCGAGAACCGTCTGGTCCGGCAGCCCGTCGCACAGGTGCGCCAATTGTGCCGGCAGGTCGTCGGGGGCCGTGTCGCGTCCGTCGGTGATGGCATGCATGGCGACGGGAATGCCGGCCGATGCCAGAGCCTTGCAGACCGCAATGCCGTGATCGTAATGGGAATGCACCCCGCCTTCCGATACCAGGCCGACGACATGGCAGGTACCGCCGCTTTGCTTGAGTGTGTCGGCAAGCCCGCTCTCGGCAATCAAACGGTCAAACTCGCCGTTGGCGATCGCATTGCTGATGCGCGGCAATTGCTGGTGCACGATGCGTCCGGCGCCGATATTGAGGTGACCGACCTCGGAATTGCCCATCTGGCCTTCCGGCAGGCCGACCTTCGGCCCGAAGGTGGTCAGGGTCGCGTGCGGGCAGTCTTTCCACAATCGATCCATGTTCGGGGTTTTGGCCAGGGCGACGGCGTTGGCCTCGGTGCTCGGATTCAGGCCCCAGCCATCGAGGATGAGAAGAACAGTCGGACGCAAGGGCTTCATGGTTTCACCGGGCGGCTTGTCGATGCTTGACGGAATCGGATAGCGTCCCGTGTTTACAGGAGGCAATCGCTTATTGCGATGACCTTATTGTCGCTTTGAGGACCGGATATTGGCCGGTTCGAGGTCAGCGAAGCCCGGCCACCGCCTTCTGCATGGCAGTGATCATCGCATCCCTTCTCTCGGCGAGCTCCTCCTGGCTGAGACCGCCCGCAGCGTCGTCGATACCCGCAACCAGCTGTTCCTTCACCGCGTCATCGAGATAGACCTGCCCGAGATCGTCCCACCAGCCGTTGAACGTATCGGCAAAATGATCACAAAACGCATCGAGGCCGCCGGCGCCGGCGCCGAGATTGAAGAGCATGGTCGGACCCATTGCGGCCCACCGCAGGCCCGGCCCGGCCCACACGGCCTTGTCGACATCTTCGACGCTGGCAACCCCGGATGTGACCAGATGGATCGCTTCGCGCCAGACGGCGGCCTGCAGCCGGTTGGCGACGTGGCCTGGCACTTCCCGCTGGACCCGGATTGTGGTCTTGCCGACGGATTCATAGAACCGGACGGCGCCATCGACGATCCCCGCCGCGGTCAGATCGTTGCCCATCACCTCGATCAGCGGGATCAGGTGCGGCGGATTGAAGGGATGGCCGAGGACGAAGCGCGACGGATCGCTCCATCCCTTTTGCATTTGTCCGAGCGTGAGGCCGGACGCGGAACTGGCGACAATGGCGTTTGCATCGAGTGCGGGTTCGATTTCGGCAAAGAGCGCGTGTTTGACCGGCAGCCGTTCCGGAACGTTCTCCTGGACGAAGGCGGCGCCCTCAACCGCGTCCGCGGCACTCCTGTGGAACGTGACCCTGTCCGGATTGCCGTTGTCGGTCAGGCCGAGCTCGGTCAGGGTCGGCCAGGCCCGCTCGATGTAGCGGCGCACGCTGTCCTCGACGGTCTCGGAGGGGTCATAGACAGCGACCGACCGGCCGGAAGCCAGAAACAGGGCGGTCCAGCTGGCGCCGATGACGCCGGCTCCGATGTTGGCGGTGTGGGCAAAGTCCATGATCAGAATAATCCCGGGTTGAGGGGGGAGGCCGCGGTCATGCCGCCGTCCACAGTGAAACATGCGCCGGTAACATAGGCCGATTCATCCGACGCCAGCCAGGCAACCATTTTTGCGATGTCGTCGGGTTCGCCGAACCGGCCGACCGGGTGCCGGGACAAGGCGTCCGCCATGGCCTTGTCCGGGTCGCGGGCAAGCGCAAATCCGTCTTCGGCCATCTCGGTCATGATCCAGCCCGGACGGATTGCGTTGCAGCGCACCTTCGGCCCGTGATCGACGGCGATCGAACGGGTCAGACCGTGCACGAAGGCTTTTGACGCGTTGTAAAGCGCCATTGACGGGTCGGCGACCATGCCCGAGATCGATCCGATATTGATGATGTTGCCGCCATGTTTGCTCATGTCGGCAAGGGCGGCGCGGCACATGTTGAACACGCCCCTGCAATTGACGTTCATGATCAGGTCCCAGTCGGAATCGTCGGACTCCGCGACCGTCTTTTCGACCTGCACGCCGGCATTGTTGACGAGCAGCGAGACCGGGCCGAAAGCCGTTTTCGCCGCTTCAATCAGTCCGGCCGCATCGGCGGTTCCGGACACGTCCGCCTGCACCCAGACAATTGGCTCAGGCAGATCGTCCGGGCGGGGTCCGCGTCCGCAGGTGACAACATTGGCGCCGTCGGCCGCCAGCCGGTTCACGATGGCGCGTCCGATGCCGCGGCTGCCGCCGGTGACGATTGCTGTGTGTCCGCTCATCGTCGATCACCCGTGTGCAAACATGACATGTCGAACCGCAGTATAGGCGTCCAGGGCATAGACCGACATGTCGCATCCCGTGCCGGAGCCTTTCATCGCCGCCCAGGGCATTTCAGGCGTGGCGACGCCGTGGGTGTTGACCCAGGTAAAGCCGTAGCGAAGCTTCGCGGTGACCCGCATGGCGCGCCCGGTGTCGCGGGTCCAGACCGAGGAGGCGAGCCCGTAGGGCCCGGCATTGGCGATCTCGAGCGCTTGCTGTTCGTCGCCAAACCGCGAAATCGTGACGACCGGACCGAATATTTCCGTGCAGGCGGCCTCCGCCGCATTGTCGACATTGGCGAGCACGGTCGGCTGATAGAAAAATCCCGGCCCGTCGATAACGTCTCCGCCGACCACGACGTCGCAATGATCCCTGGCGCGGTCCACAAACCCGGCGACGCGGTCGCGCTGCGCCAGCGAGACGAGGGGGCCCATTTCGGTTCCCTCCGCGCGCGGGGTGCCGACCTTGATCTGTGCGACCTGGTCGGCCACGGCCGCGACGACCCTGTCATACACCGCATCGGCGACCATGACCCGGCAGGGCTGGGCGCAATCCTGTCCGGCATTGAAGAAAGAGCCATAGCGCACGGTCTCGGCTACGGCGTCGATGTCGGCGTCCTCGAAAACGATCACCGGCGCCTTGCCGCCCAGCTCCAGGTGCACATGGCGGATCTGGCGCGATGCGGCTTTCATCGCTTCGCGGCCGGTCCGGCCGGACCCGGTAATGGTGATGGCTTCGGTGCGCGGGTGGTTGATCAACTGATCCCCGACCGTCGCTCCTTCGCCGTGAATGACATTGAGCACGCCCTTCGGCACGATGTCCCGGATCAGGTCTGCCGCCTTCAGGGTCGAAAGGGGCGTCACCTCGGAGGGTTTCAGGGTCACGGTGCAGCCTGCTGCCAAAGGTGCGGCGAGTTTCCAGGACGCCATCATCAGCGGATAGTTCCAGGGCGCAATGGCCGCGACCGGTCCGACGGGGTCGCGCCGGATCATGCTGGTATGGTCGCGCACATATTCGCCGGCCTTCACGCCGGTCATGGTCCTGGCGGCTCCGGCAAAAAACCGGAACGTGTCGACGATCAGCGGCATTTCATCGTCAAGCGCCGATGGCCAGGGTTTGCCGACGTCGAGGCTCTCCAGTTCGGCAAGGACGCCGGCATTTTCCTCCAGAACCGCGGCAATCGCGGATAGAATTTCCGCACGCTCGCCGGGGGTCGTCTCGCAATAGCTCTGGAACGCCTCGTGGGAGGCCGCGGCCGCCGCCTCGACCTGCTCCGCCCCTGCGGCGGCGACCGAACAGATTTCCGCACCTGTTGCCGGGTCGACGACCGGGATTGCCGGACCGTTGCCGGCAACCCGTTCGCCATCGATCAAAAGCGTCTCTTGAACATCCGCCATGATTGTCTCTCCCGATTTTTCAAAGGTCCGTCAAAAGGCCACCTGATCGCCGCCCTTCAGGCCGAGGCGCGCGCGGGCCTCGGTCGGGGTGGCGATCGTCAGCCCGAGATTTTCGATGATGGCGCGGATCTTGCGCACCTGCTGGGCACTCGATGTCGCTTTTTCGCCCGGCCCGATATAGAGGCTGTCCTCCATTCCGACCCGCACATTGCCGCCCAGCAGAGCCGACTGGGTGGTGAAGGGCATCTGGTGGCGGCCGGCGGCCAGCACCGACCATTCGTAATCCTCGCCGAACAGCTTGTCGGCGATGGTGTGCATATGCATCAGGTTGTCGAGATCCGCACCGACGCCGCCGAGAATACCGAATACCATCTGGACGAAAATCGGGCCCTCGATCCAGCCCTGGTCGATGATCCAGGCGAGATTGTAGAGGTGTCCGAGGTCGTAACATTCGAATTCGAACCGGGTGCCGTGGCCCTGGCCGAGCTCCTTCAGGCAATATTCGATATCCGCGAACGTATTGCGGAAGATGAAGTCCCGGGTCATGTCGAGAAATTCCGGCTCCCAGGCATGTTTCCAGTCGGAATATTTCTCCTTCATCGGGAAGATGCCGAAATTCATCGATCCGATGTTCATCGAGGCCATTTCCGGACTGGCGACCCTGGCGGCGCGCAGGCGCTCCTCGCGTGACATGCCCAGCCCGCCGCCGGTCGAGACATTCATCACCGCGTCGGTGGATTGTTTGATCCGCGGCAGGAACTGCATGAACAGATCCGGGTCGGGATCGGGCTTTCCCGTTTGCGGATCGCGGGCGTGCAGGTGAATTATCGACGCGCCGGCTTCCGCCGCTTCGATGCTCGCTGCCGCGATCTCGTTCGGGGTGACGGGGAGATGTTCCGACATGGTCGGCGTATGGATGCCGCCGGTCGGGGCGCAGGTGATGATAACCGGTTTGGATTTGGCCATGATTGCCTGCCCTAAAGACGCATCTGCTGGACCTGGGCGCTCAGTCCGCCGTCCAGAACCCAGAGTTGGCCCGACGCATACCGGGCCTCGTCGCCGGCCAGCCAGTTGACCAGGTTGGCAATGTCTTCCGGCGTCCCGTAGGTGCGCATGGGATGGACGTCGCGCACCGCCTTTTGCAGGTCGTCGATGGATTTGCCGCCGCCGCCGGACCCGTCGCCGGTGAAAAAACTCTGCAGCATCGGCGTGTCGATATAGCCGGGACAGATCGCGTTGACGCGGATGCCCTCGGGGCCGTGATCGCAGGCCATCGCACGGGTGAGGGCATGAACCGCGCCCTTGGTCGCGCAATAGGCGGCAAGGCCCGGATCGGCGATGAACCCGTCATAGGAACCGAAATTGATGATCGACGCGCTCGATCCCGATTTGGCGGCGGCGCGCATCAGGGGCAGGGCATATTTGCTGGTCAGGAAGGTGCCGGTGCAATTGACCGCGAAGCTGCGGTTCCATTCTTCCAGCGTCGTGTCCTCGATGGTCTTTTCGATCTCGATCCCGGCCGCATTGACCAGGATATCCAGCTTGCCGGATGTCTCGCGGACAATCTCGATGGCTGCGCGGACATCGTCCTCCGCGCTGACATCCATGCGCACGAAAATGCTGCCGTCATCGTCATGCCGGCTGAGCGAGCCTTCTTCGCTCAGGTCGGCGGCAAACACCTGTGCGCCTTCACGCAGGAAGCGGGCGACGATCGCGCGCCCGATGCCGCCGCGCCCGCCGGTCACCAGGGCGGTCTTACCTTTGAGGGTCATGGTCATCCTTTCGGGGCGGGAAACGATAGCGGCCCGCGGCTTCGGTCCAGTCCATATGATTGCGGACATATTGCTGGCTGGCGTCCGACGGCGGGTTGTAGTCCCAGTGTTCGCCGGCGCCGGCCTGCATGGCGGCGTGCAAGGTGCGCCGCGACTTCTGGGTCGCGATGATCGCTTGCCGCAGATCTTCACTGTTCCATCGCTCGCGCACTTCGGCGGCAAAGGCCGCGGCGATGTTGGCATGCGACGGGTTCTGGGCCAGGTTCACACGCTCCAGCGGGTCGTCCTCAAGATCGTAGAGTTGCGGCGGGTCGGCATCGCAATGGATGTATTTCAGCGGTCCGCGGCGGATCATGAAGACCGGGTAGGGCGTCATCTCGGCACAATATTCACCGATCGCCTCGTCGACCGGATCGTGATGGCCGCGCGCCAGCGGCATCAGGCTGCGCCCGTCGACAGGTTCGCCGAGAAGCGTTGTGTCGCCGCCGCCGATCTCGACCAGGGTTGGCAGGATGTCGATCAGCGAACAGGCATTGCGGGCAGTACCCCGAACAATATCGGGCCCGGCCATGATCAGCGGAACGCGGGAAGAGTGCTCGAAGAAGTTCATCTTGTACCACAGTCCGCGCTCGCCGAGCATGTCGCCATGGTCGGCGGTCACGATGACAATCGTCTTGTCCAGCTCGCCGATTTCATCGAGCGTCTTGACGAGTTCCCCGATCTTGCTGTCGAAATAGCTGACATTGGCCAGATAGGCGCGTCTGGCCCGGCGCACTTCTTCGTCGCTCAGCGGAACGGTGCTGGCTTCGATGCCGTCCATGACTCGCCGCGAAAACGGATCCTGCTGCTCTGGCGGGATCACATTGTGCGGAAGGTCGATCTCCTCGTCGGAATACAGATTCCACCATTCCGGACGGGCGACATAGGGATCGTGCGGATGGATGAAGCTTGCGACCAGGGCGAACGGCGCGTCATCGCCCAGCCCGCGATCCCGGGCGCGGTCGAACAGCCAGCGCTTGGCGGCAAATCCGACTTCGTCGTCGTAGTCGATCTGGAAGGTTGCATGCGCAAGACCGCTTTCCTTGACGGTCTGCATGTTGTGATACCATTTGTCGATGCGCTCGTCCGGCGCTTCCCAATCCGGGGTCCAGGCGAAATCGGCCGGGTAAATGTCCGTGGTGACCCGGTCCTGAAATCCGTGTTTCTGGTCCGGCCCGACAAAGTGCATCTTGCCGGAGAGGCAGGTCCGATAACCCAGCGCCTTCAGATAATGGGCAAAGGTCGGGATCGTCGCCCGGAATTCAGACGCGTTGTCGTAGGCCGCGATCCGGCTGATCAGTTGGCCGGACATGAAGGCGAAGCGGGACGGGGCGCACAGCGGCGAGTTGCAGTAGGCCGCATCGAACCGCATGCCGCGTTCCGCCAGCGCATCCATATTCGGGGTTTTGGCGACCGGATGGCCGTAGGCGCCGCAAAAATGCGGCGCCAGCTGATCGGCCATGATGATCACGATGTTGGGCCGTGTCATCCGGCCGCGCCCGCCGCTGCTGCGGCATAGGCGTCCAGAACGAGGCCGTGAAAATGATGCACGGCGTGTTCGGATTTGCCGGATCCGCTCGGATCGTTGACAATACGGCCCTGGGTGAAGGCCGGCGTGTTCATGCCCTTTTGCACACTTTCCACGAGCGCGATGTCCTCGACCTGCAGAACTTCGTCCAGATAGCGGATCGCCTCCTTTTCCATATCGTCGGCATCCGGCGTTTCCAGAAAGAAATCGTAGGTTTCCAGCGTGCGGTCCGGTCCGGCGGGGATGATGTTGAGCACGATCATGCTCGAGCGTCCGGGGTAGCGCATCAGGCAGGTATTGGGCCACAACCACCAGACCGCATGGGTGCGAACCGTCGCGTTTGAAACGTCATAGGCCGTGTTCGCGCCCTTGCCGGCATCGGCCATATGGCTGGAATAGATGCCGTGTGTGGTCACCTTGTAAGTGTCCATGTCGACCAGCGAACAGAAGTCCTTGTGCGCGGTTGGGCAATGGTAACATTCCAGGAAATTGTCGACGACATTCTTCCAGTTGGATTTGATGTCGTAGGTCAGGCGGTGTCCGAAGGTCAGCTGGTCGATATCCGGCGCCCAGTGGCGGATTTCGGTCTCCAGATCGCCGCTCTGGGAGGAAAGCGACGCGGCTTCGGGATCCAGATTGACGTAGACGAAACCGCAGAACTCTTCCACCTGCACCTGATCCAGGCAGATGTCGCGCGGAACGAAATCCTTCAGATGTTCGGTCTCCGGCGCCCGTGCCAGCTGACCGTCCAGCCGATAGACCCAGGCATGATAGGGACACATGATCCGGGTCGTGGTGCCTTCACCGCTCAAAAGCATGTGGGCACGGTGTTTGCACACATTGTAGAAGGCCCTCAATGTGCCGTCCCGGTCGCGGACGACGGCGATCGGCTGGCCGGCGATTTCAACCGCGACGTAAGATCCGGCGTCGCGGAGCTTTTCGACATGACAGACCCACTGCCACGTCCTGGCAAGGATCGCCTTCACGTCGGCCCGGTACCATTCGTCCTCGGTATAGGCCTCCGCGCGCAGGGACAGGGATTTGCTTGAATCCTGCGAGTACCCGGTCCGGATCTCCGCAAATTGAGCTTGTGTCGGCAACTCACCCATGAATGACCCCTTGTCTGCAAGGCGTGCGGCATGGCGCGGCGCACGCATTTCAGGGATCAGTGTGTCAACATTCGATCATGAGTGATAAACTGATTTCGCCGCTCATTTGATATTTTCGGCCATGAATTTCGATTTACGGCCCTTTGCCTGTTTCGGATTGCGATGCATCGGCCAGGCCCTGAATTCAAACGGAACCCGCCCTTCGATGCGGTCGCGCGACGGCGGCAGGCCGAACCGGTCGCTGTAGGCGCGGCTGAAATGAATCTGACTGTTGAATCCGCAGGCCTGTGCGACATGCGCCATCGGCAATTCGGTCTGGGTGACCAAACCCCGCGCCCGATCGAGGCGAATGTCGCGATAATAGAGCGCCGGCGATTTGCGGATGTAGTGCGAAAACTGCCGGTTCAAATGCCTCTGTGACACACCGATCCGGCTGCAGATCTCCGGGATCGTGCATGGGTCTTCCAGATTGGCTTCCATGACGGCGATTGCGGCGCGCACCATGCCGGGCGTGGTTTTTCCGAGAGGTTCGACAAGGTCGAGGCTCTGTCTGGTTTCGGCAGGTCTGAAACTGCCCTTGAAGATGTAGCGCGCAACCGCATTGCCGAGCGAGTCACCGAGCGCGCCCTGAATCATGGCCAGGGAAAAATCGGTCGAGGCGATCCCGCCGCAACAGCTGGCAAGCCGGCCGTCGAATACATAGATGTCCTCGCTCACCGTCACCTGCGGGTAGAGTTCGGCGAGCGCATCGATATGTTCGTAATGGGCGGTTGCCCGCTTGCCGTCGAGCAATCCGGCCTCGGCAAGGACGAAGGCGCCGGTGTCGAGACCGGCAAGGGTGCTGCCCTCGCGGTACCAGCGCCACAGCGCGGACTGCAGGCTTTTGCTGTTGCTGCTTTCAGGCGCCCAACTGGTCGATACGACAACCAGGTCGAACCTGTCGCCGCGTACTTCCGAAAGCGGTTTCGCGGCAAGGCTCAAACCGTTGCTGGCCAGACAATCCCCGCCACGCTCGGACGCCAGCGTCCAGGTGAAGTATTGCCGCCCTTCAAGATAGTTTGCCGCGCGCAGCGGATCGATAAAACCGACGGTCGCGGCGAGATTGAAATTCTCCGCGATCAGAATCAGGATGTTGGTCGGGCCGTCGCCGGGATTGATCATCTGGCCGGGATTATTAAATCGGAGTCCGTTTCAGGCAAGCGCAAATCCTGCCTCCGCACGCAAATCGGGGACAATTGGAGCGGCGGTGCCGTCACCGCTTCCCCCCGGGTTCGCGACCGGTCCATACTGTGCCCGGTCATCCGGCACCCACGCCCGTTTCCGATCGGAAAGGCATCGATCCATGCGCAGCACAAAGACAATTCACGTGGTTTCCTGTCATGCCGAAGGCGAAGTCGGCGATGTGATTGTCGGAGGTGTGGCGCCGCCGCCCGGCGACACCCTGTGGGAACAGCGTACATTCATCGCCCGGGACCGGACCCTGCGCAATTTCATGCTCAACGAACCGAGGGGCGGCGTGTTTCGCCATGTCAATCTGCTGGTCCCGCCCAAACATCCGGACGCCCAGATGGGCTGGATCATCATGGAACCCGAGGACACGCCGCCAATGTCCGGCTCCAACTCGATCTGTGTGTCCACGGTGCTGCTCGACAGCGGGATCATCCCGATGCAGGAACCGGTGACCGAGATGGTGCTGGAAGCTCCGGGAGGGCTGGTCCGGGTGCGCGCCGAATGCTCCAACGGCAAGGCCGAGCGGATCACCGTCCGGAACCTGCCGTCGTTTGCCGCCCAACGGGGGGTGCCGCTGTCGGTTCCGGGATTGGGGGATATCCTTGTCGATACGGCCTTCGGCGGCGACAGTTTCGTGGTGGTCGATGCCGCGGCGCTCGGATTCGCTCTGGAGGCGGGCGAGGCCAGGACGCTCGCGGAACTGGGTGTGCGCATCACCAATGCCGCCAACCGGGATCTTCAATTCCATCATCCGGAAAATCCGGATTGGACACATTTCTCGTTTTGCCTGTTTGCCGGACCGCTGACACGGGACGGCAACCACGTCAGTGCCCGGGCCGCTGTCGCGATCCAGCCGGGTAAAATCGATCGCTCGCCGACCGGGACGGCCGCCTCGGCCCGCATGGCCCTGTTGCACGCATCCGGCGACATGCAGGTCGGCGACACCTTCACGGCGCGATCGATTATCGGTTCGGAATTCCACGGCAGGATTGCCGCGACCGCGACGGTTGGCGACATTCCGGCAATCGTCCCCGAAATCACCGGCCGGGCCTGGATCACCGGAACCCACCAGCACATGCTGGATCCGAACGATCCCTGGCCGGAGGGCTATCGCTTGAGTGACACGTGGCCGGATCGAGGTGGGGCGGGTTAGTTTGATTGTGTCATGAATTCAGTCCCTTTGCGCTCGACTTCGCGTTTTGTTGCAAGACACGACAGGAGCCAAATCAAGCTGATGTGCGCGATTTTTGTTCCTAAACAGAGGTTTGAAACCCACCGACCTCATCCTGAGGTGCCCGGTTTACCGGGCCTCGAAGGACGATCCAGTGCACGCCATCGGTCCTTCGAGGCTCCGCTTCGCTGCGCACCTCAGGATGAGGTGGAGGATGATGAATATCGGTGTGTTCCGGGACCTTTCAAACAGCTTGCGAGTAATTGAATTGGTTAGTGAATTCGGTTTATGACGCAGTCAAATTGGAGCCCGGTGCCGCCGACCTCGCCTCAGGAATTGTATCCGACCACCCGCAACGTGAACGTCTCGACATAGTCCACCAGTCGCGAAACCGCCTGTTCGGCTGCCGCCGCGTCTCCCGCGGCAATGGCCGCTGCCACGGCCTGATGACATCGGGCCATCTGTTCGACGTCGCCGTGTTTTTCATGGTGCAACACCCAGAACCGGCGCGAAAGGCCCTTCACGACCGCCATCGCCTTGCTCGCGAACGGATTGTCGGCCGCTTCGAGCATGAGCGAATAATTTCCGAGATCCAGTTCTATCATGGCGATATGGTCGTGGTTTGCCACGATCCGGCCGAACCCGTCGGCAAACTTTTCAAACTGCGCCTTTTGCTCCCTGGTTGCGCGTTTGGCCGCCGAACCGGCGACAAGCGCCTCCACGACCCGCCGCAATTCCAGAAGCCGGAATTGCCGTTGATAGTCCATCGGGCCGATCTGCGCGCCGCGCCTCGGGAAGATCTTGACCAATTGCTGGTCTTCGAGCCTTTGCACGGCATGACGTACGGAGGCGCGCGAATGCCCGGACACGTCCATCAGGTCCTTTTCGGACACCCATTGCCCGGGAGCGAGCTGTCCGATCACGATCATGCGCTCAAGGGCGATGAAGGCCTCATCCTTCAACAGGACGGGTTGCGGTTTGTCCGGGTCGACGGGGACAACCGGCACGGAGCCTCCAGGTTTCGTCGCTATCGGCATTGATCCTCCGAAAGTGCCTTGAACGCGTCTCCTTAAGCCGGAATCGACGGTTCAGCAAAGTTTAGCGGCAAAATACCGGACAGGATTCCGGTCAGCCTGTTTGCGACATGTCACTGATCATTTTTCTACAACGCAAAAAACCCAATTGACATGTCAGTATTGTATATTAACATTTCAATATCAGAAAACACACTCGACAGGGGAAATTTTTATGAAGACGTGGAAAGTTCTGGCGCTGTCAGCGACCATGACATTGGCGGGAGCAGGGGCCGGTTTCGCTCAGGAGGTCATCAGGATCGGCGAGCCCAACTGGGCCAGCGCACGCGCCATGGCCGGTCTCCTGAAGGTGATTATCGAAGACAAACTCGGCGCCAAGGCCGAACTGGTGCCGGGCACAAATGCGGTTATCTTCAAGGCAATGGATCGCGGCAAGGGCGAGATCGACGTGCATCCTGACGTGTGGATGCCGAACCAGACCAATTTTACGTCCGAATATGTCGACAAGAACGGCACCGTGGCATTGAGCAAACATGGCTATTCCGGATTCTCCGCCTTTTGTGCGCCGAAGAAATTTGCCGCCGAGCACAATCTGAAGTCCGTGTTCGACCTCGCAACGCCGGAAATGGCCAAGCTGATGGACCGGGACGGCGACGGCATGGGCGACATCTGGGTCGGGGCTCCGGCCTGGACGTCGACCAGACAAAACGAGGTCAAGGTGCGCGATTACGGCATCGGCAACTTCTTCAAACCGGTCGTGGCTGAAGAAGAAACGGCGACGGCCTCGATTTCGGATGCGTTCACCAAAGGCGAGGGCTATGCCTTTTATTGCTACGCGCCTCACTACAATTGGTCGCTGTTCGACATGGTGCGCCTGGAAGAACCCGCATTCGACGAAGCCAAATACAAGATGGTCAATCCCTCGGAGGATGCCGACTGGTTCGCCAAGTCGAAAATCACCACCGCGGACAAGGAAAAGAGCATCCATGTCGGCTATTCCAAGTCGCTTGAAACCCGGGCACCGTCCGTTGCGGCGCTGGTCGCAAATATCGAAATGGACACCGATACGGTGAATGCGTTCACCAACGAAATCGTCGTCAAGAAACGCGACAGCCAGGACGTTGCCCGCGAATGGGTCAACGCCAACAGCGCCCGCGTCGACAAGTGGCTCGGCCTCTAGGTCCTTTCCGACACATCCGATGTCGGCGCGGGCTGACCGCGCCGACAGGATCCCAACCAATTTCGACCAGCAGGACCGCCGGAAACCGGCGGCGAGGGGATCGTTTTGCCTCTTCAAAACACCGGATCGTCCGACTCCGCCGCGATGATCGAGATCGAAGGCGTCTGGAAAATCTTCGGCGAACGCGCCGATGAGGCGCTTGCGGCCGTCCTCAGCGACGGGATGACAAAACCGCAGGTTCTGGAACGCTTCGATTGTGTGATCGGCGTCGCGGACGCGAATTTCTCGGTTCGCGAGGGCGAGATCTTTTGCGTCATGGGACTGTCCGGCAGCGGCAAATCCACCCTGGTCCGGCATATCAATCGGCTGCTTACGCCGACGGCGGGCAAAGTGGTTGTCGCCGGCCAGGACATCATGGCGCTGAACGACACGGAACTGCTGCAGGTGCGCAATCATCAGATCGCCATGGTGTTCCAGGATTTCGGCCTGATGCCGCACCGCTCGGTGCGCGACAATGTCGCCATGCCGCTGGAAATTCGCGGGATGGCGCAGAACCAGCGCTGGGAGGCGGCCGAGAACGCCCTGGCCATGGTCGAGCTTTCGCAATGGGGCGACAAGTTTGCCCATGAATTGTCAGGCGGCATGCAGCAGCGGGTCGGACTGGCCAGAGCGATAGCCGCCGATGCTGCGGTCCTCCTGATGGATGAACCCTTCAGTGCGCTGGATCCGCTGATACGGCGGCAATTGCAGGATGAATTCTCAAGACTGGCCTCGAAAATGAACAAGACCACGGTCTTCATCACCCATGATCTCGACGAGGCCGTGCGCATCGGCGACCGGATCGCCATCATGCGCGACGGGATCATCGTGCAGATCGGCACGCCGGAGGACATCATCATGAACCCGGCGGATTCCTACGTGTCGGATTTCGTGGCCGGGATTTCGCGGATCAATCTGATCCGGGCGCACAGTCTTGTGACCCCGTTGGAAGAGTTCAACGCAAAGGGCGGCGAGGTGACGGATGCATCGCCGCACATGAACGAAAGCGCGACACTCAAGGAACTGATTGACGCGGCAACCCATCTCGACGGGCCGATCGTCATCGACAATCCGGACGGCAGCACCCTTGGAGTGATCACCAAGAACGATCTGTTGCACGGCGTGGTTCAGGGCACGGAGGCGTGATGTCTATTGCGGTTGAAGGACAGGAGGCACCGACTGCCGGGAAGGCCGGGACGACCGATCCGGTGGATCAGTTTGTCGGTGTGAACGGAGGTTATTTCCGGGCGCAATTCAGGAAGATCGGCGACCGGCGCGGCTTCACGCCAACGTTCAATCTGGCGGCCTGTCTGCTTGGCTCGATCTGGTTCGGAATGCGGCATCTCTGGTCGTACTTTCTGCCGTTCGTGGCGCTGGAAACGCTGGCCGTCGTCCAGATGGCCCGCGGTATCTGGGGCGATCTCGGCGCGCCGATCCTGGCGCGACTGGAAGGAATCGAAAGAACGCTGGCGCAGCGTCATGAACAATTGGCCGATGCCCGAATCAATGCGCCGGAGAAGGTGACGGCGTTTGAAAATGCCATCGCGTCGCTGGAGCGCGCGGTCGCCAACATCCGGCTTGAAGCAGACGCCGCGCAGGGCAGCGCGATGATGCTGATCCTGCTTGGACTGGTGATCCTGCTGGCAACCAAGGCCGTTCAGGCGGTGGTCGCCAATACCGCCCTGCAGCAGCGCTACACGAAGTGGCTGTCGGACCGTTCGCTGACGGCAGGGCTCGGCGCACCGCATATCGGGCTGGCGACCGGCCTTGCCCTGACGACCTATGTCACCTGCGCCTTGAAGTTCGGCTTCCCGTCGCAGATCGAGGCCCTGCAGAGCTTTCCGGCCGACCCGACGGTCCAGTCTTCGGTCGCCGCCGCCATCAAAAGCTGGATGAATGCCGCTTCGGTCAACTCGGAATGGTTCTTCGACGGCCTCGTTTTTGGCATCCGGACGGTGCTCGACGCGCTGGAGACCCTGTTCGTGGAAACACCATGGCCGGTCATGTGCGGCTTCATCCTGCTGCTCACCGGCCTGTCGGCAGGGTGGCGCGCGGCGATTTTCACCGGCGCGGCGCTGGCCTATCTCGGCTATCTCGGTTTCTGGGACAAGAGCATGAAGACGATGGCCCTGCTGGGGACGGCTGCGTGCATTTCCATTTCGCTCGGCATTCCGCTGGGCATCATCTGCGCCCGGCGCCCGCGGGTTTACGCCTTTGTCAGGCCCGTGCTCGATTTCATGCAGACAATGCCGGCCTTCGTCTATCTGATCCCGGTGATCGCCTTCTTCGGCACGGGCAAACCGGCCGCCATCGTCGCGACGATGATTTTCGGCGGTTCGCCGGTGGTCCGACTGACCGTGCTCGGTCTGCGCGGGGTGCCGTCGTCGGTTCGCGAGGCGGCCATGGCGTTCGGCGCCAACAAACGGTACCTCTTGTGGAAAGTCGATCTGCCGCTGGCGGCGCCTTCGATCATGGCCGGCGTCAACCAGACGATTTTGCTCAGCCTGGCCATGGTGGTCATCGCTTCGCTGATCGGCGCCAAAGGCCTCGGCGAGGACGTGCTGCAGGCCTTGCAATACGCATCGGAAGGGCTCGGCATTCTCGCCGGACTCGCCATCCTCTGCTGCGCCATGATTCTCGACCGCATCATTCAGGGAAAACGGAGATAGAATTTGACCGTAACCGTCGCGCTGCTCATCAAATATGAAAATGACAAGAAGCGGGAGATGCTTGACACGCCAAGCGATCGGGCCGCCGTGTCGCGAAAGGCCGTCGCCGCCATGGGGGGCAAGCTGCTGCACGCCTACGGCACCTGCGGCGAGTATGACATGCTGTTCATCTACGAAATGCCCGACATGGCCTCGGTTGCCGCGAACATGCATCTGGCGGAGGCGACAGGCATGTCGAAACATCACACGATCCTGCCACTGTTCAGCAATGACGACTTCCTGGCGTCCCAGGCAAAGGCGGGTGCGTTGCGCGACAGCTATGCCGCGGTCGCTCCGCAATGAGCGAGACGCTGTTTTCAGGCGGAGAAATCGTCAGCCTGGAGGATGATTTCCCGTCACCTGAAAGCCTCCTGGTGCGGAACGGCAGGATCGTGCATGTCGGCGCGCTTGCCGAGGGCAGGGCGCAGGCATCGGAAACCGCCGACCATGTCGATCTTGGCGGGCGCTGCCTATTGCCGGGATTCATCGATGCGCATTCTCACCCCCTGTGGGCCGCAAAGACCCGCGGCGCGCCGGTGGTCGATGTGCGCGCGGAAACGGTTCCGACCTATGCGGCGCTGCTTGCCAAGGTCCGGCGGCGTGTCGCAGCGGCCCGGCCCGGCGAATATCTGCTTTTTTTCGGGCTCGACGCCCAATTGCACCCGGACATGGAAGCGCCGACGCGTGACCAGCTCGATGCGATTGCGCCGGACAATCCGATCGGCATTCAGACGTCGAACTGCCATGCTTTGTTCATGAATTCGCGCGGGTTCGAGGCCTGCGGAATCGACGAACGCTTCGAGACCCCGACAGGCAGCATCATCGAGCGCGACGGGAACAATCGCCCGACGGGTAAGATCGAGGAGGCCATAACCTGGACGGCGCTGGAAACGTTCTACCAGGCCTGGGGCGACGACCGGCTGAGCGAAGAGTTCAACGCGTCGATCCAGGATCTTGTGTGCAACGGCATCACCACGGTCACCGAGCATCTCTATCTGCCGTTCTACAAGGCCTATTATCTCAACGCGCTCAAGCGCGGCCTGCCATTGCCGAGGATCGCGGCCTATCAGCAGGCGACGACCTCCGACATGCAGGTCGAAGACATGAGCGTGGGCGATGACCGTTTGTGGATGGCCGGCGTCAAGATCCATGCGGACGGGTCGCCTTTCATCGGCAATATCTGGCTGACAAAGCCCTATCTTGAGAGCGAGATCACCCTCAAGCGCATGCATCTGAAGCCCGGCCACACCGGCAGCCTGAATTATCCGCAAGCCTATTTCGAAAAGATGGTGCGCACCTACTTCGCCATGGGCTGGCAAATGACCGTACACACCCAGGGCGACAGAACCATCGACATGGTGCTGGATCTTGTCGAAGACCTGCTGGTCGAACAGCCGCGCCCGGATCACCGGTTCCGCCTGGAACATTGCGCGCTGATGCGCGGCGATCAGATTGAGCGGGCGCAGCGCCTCGGCGTTCTCTGCAGCTTCTTCATCAACCACATCACCCATTGGGGCGCGCCGATCGAGGATGCTTTGTTCGGTCCCGAACGCGCGGCCCATTACATGCCGGCGGGATCCGCGGCGGCCGCGGGTATGCGCATCAGCCTGCACGCCGACACGCCGATGACCGACCCCTCGGCCCTGCAACTGATGAAAGCGGCGACGACCCGGCTTGCCGGCGACGGCCGCGTTCTGGGGGAAGGCGAACGGCTGGACAGAATGACGGCCCTGCGCTCCGTCACCATCGATGCCGCCTATCAGATCGGGATGGAGGACAAGCTCGGTTCAATCGCGCCCGGCAAACATGCCGATCTCGTTGTGCTGGACAGCAATCCGCTGGAAGGGCCGGCCGTCGCGCTCGCCGACATTCCGGTGATGGCGACCTATCTGGCGGGGAACAGGGTATGGTCCCATGCCTGACGCCGAAGCCCCCGCCCATGCCCCTGCCGCAAGGGTGCCGATCGTCACGATCGGCGGCTTTCTCGGCGCCGGCAAAACCACCCTGGTCAATCAGGTCCTGTCGTCGGCCGATGGTCGCCGGATTGTGGTCTTCGTCAATGATTTCGGCGCCATCAACATCGATCATTCCCTGGTCGAGACCGTCGAGGAAGACCGGATCTCGCTGAAGAACGGATGTGTCTGCTGTTCCCTGAACGACGATCTCGTCGCGTCGGTTGCCGACTTCACCCGCGCCCCGTCACCGCCGGACATGATCCTCATCGAAGCGAGCGGTGTCGCCGACCCGAGGGCGCTCGATGCGTCGCTCGCAGCCCTTGAGGCGGCCGGTCTGGCGCGATTGGACACCCGCCTCTATGTCCTCGATGCCAGCACGTTCGACGCTCTCGGATACGATCTCGCGGAAGAGGTCATCGATCATGCGGCGGCCAGCGACCTGGTGCTGGTCAACAAGACCGATCTTGCCAATGCGGAACAGATCGGTGCCGTCACCCGCACGCTGAACGAGGCCGCACCGTTTTCCCGGGTGATTGAAACGGCACAGGCCGCGATCGGCTGGAGCATTCTCCTGGACACGGATAGCACGCGGTCGGCCGAAAGGCCGTCTGCAACGAAACAGATTGGGGATCATGCGCGCAAATACGATCAGTGGAGCTGCGAAGTGGATGCCGCGATCGATCGGCTGCGCTTTGAAGATTTTGCCGCGACACTCCCGGAAACATGCCTGAGAGCGAAAGGCGTGCTGCGGTTCTCCGACGAGCCGGGCTCCGCATACCTGTTCAATCTGGTGGGATATCGCGCGACATTGGAGCGATCGAAGCGGACGTCAGGATCGTTTCGCTCGCAGATTGTCGCGATCGGCGAGAAGGGACCGTTCGACGGTTCGCGCCTGGAGCGGGCCTTTTCCTGGACCGTCGCCGCGCCTGGATCGTGATGGTGCGCCGGACCGCCCGGGAAAGCCCGGACGGTCCGGCAGCATGTCAGCCGCGGTTCAGGTGTCGTGGCGGCGACGCTTGTCCTTCATCGCACCCTTGACCATCTTGCCGAACGAACGGAACCGTGCCCGGCGTTCAGCCAGGGTTTCGGTGTTGTAGACCTGTTCGGCGGCAAGCTTGCGCCAGCGTTTCAGGCGCGCGGGATCAAGCGTGCCGGCGCCGATGGCGGCCTGAACCGCGCATCCGGGTTCGGACATGTGGCCGCAATCGTTGAACCGGCAAGTCTCCGCCAGCGCCGTAACATCGGAAAACACATCCGCAATGCCGGCATCCACGTCGGTCAGCTGCAGGGCTCGCATGCCGGGCGTGTCCATCAGCCACCCTCCGGCCGCAAGACGGTACAGCGCCCGGCCGGTTGTCGTGTGCCGGCCCTTGGAATCGTCTTCGCGTATGCCTTGCGTTGCGATCCGGTCGGATCCGGTCAAGGTGTTGACCAGGGTCGACTTGCCGACGCCCGACGATCCCAGGAGCGCCACGGTCTCGCCTGTCCCGCACCACGGCAGCAGGCAGGCCACGCTGTCGGGATCACGGGCATCGACACGCTCCACCAGAATATCGGGAAGCAGGCGCGAAGCCGTTCGCACAAACCCGTCGGCTTCGTCGGACAGATCCGCCTTGGTCAGCACGATGACCGGATTGATGCCGGCATCGCGTACCAGGACGAGGTAGCGTTCCAGCCGTGCGACATTGAAATCCTGATTGCAGGAGGACACGATGAACACGGTGTCAACGTTGGCGGCGATGAGCTGGACCTGACGCCCGGTCCCCGCCGCCCGGCGCTTGAGCAGGCTCTTCCTGTGCAAAAGCCGCAAGGGGCGTTTCGTGTCACGGTCGATCAGGAGCCAGTCGCCTGCCGTTGCGCCGGCTTCTTCGTCGCCGGGGATCGCGGGCAGGAGAGGAACAACCCGATCCAGATCGGGGCCGCAGACATGAAGGCCGTTGGCGTGAACCGCCATCACCCGGACAGGAATGGCGGAAGCGTCGTCTTGGGGATCGAATTGCACGTCGAAATGTTTGTTCCAGCCAAAGGCGGCCAGATCGGAGTTTTGCGATATCATTGGTCTCATTCCAGCTTCGGCGCGGCGGCTTTGGCGCGCGCACGAAAATACGTTCAGGCACGGTACGGTGACCGAGTTGCCTGGTGACAGGCCAGATCGAGAAGGTAGGGGTGCTTTCCGGCGCGACCGAAATCCGCCGGCTGGTCCGCTCTATTGCGCGTCCGTGCGACCTATACCTGCCCGAATGGAGACAACGACACTCACAAAATCCCTTTCTCTGTTTGATACCGACATATGGTACAGGCACTGATGTAATGCGAGCATGTCCAAATGCCAACAGTGCAGCGTGGGAATCTGTCCTATGAAAATCGAAAACAGCACGATTCTGATCGTCGGCGGTGCCAGCCTTGTCGGGTCGCACATGACCCGGGAATTCCTGCAACGCGGCGCCGCCGAGATTCGCATTCTCGACCCGCTTGCCTTTGATGGCAAAAGCGCCCTGGGCGCCCTTGCTACAGACGACCGCGTTCAGATGATTTCGGGCGATATCATGCGCCTGAGTGGTCTTGTCGATGCCGCAAGGGGGGCGGATGGCGCCGTCAACCTTGCCGCCTACATGACCCTGCCGATGGCGCGCGATCCCTGGTCCGGTATCGACGTCAATGTGCGCGGCCAGCAGAACTTCCTGGAGGCGGCACGGATCTCGGGCATTCGCAAAGTGCTCTTTGCCTCGTCGAGCGCCGTCTACGGGTATGGATTCGGCGGCGATGTGCACGAAGACCGGCCGCTTGTGACCAAGGATGTGCCGCCGGCCGGCGCACTTTACGGCGCCAGCAAGGTCATGGGGGAACAATTGTGCCGGTATTATCATGGCCGATACGGGCTGGACTATGTCGTGCTGCGCTATTCGACCGTTTATGGCGAAGGTCAGCACTATCGCGCCGCCAATGCGCTCTACATCATCGAGGCCTATGACCGTATTGCCCGTGGCGAGGCACCGGTGATCCGGGGCGACGGTGCCGAATCCAAGAATTTTGTCTATGCCGGAGACGTCGCGGTCGCCAACGCGCTCGCCTTTGAAAGTCCGGCAACGGACATGGCCCTCAACATATCCGGCGACGAAACCGTTTCCTTGAAACAGCTTGCAGACATGGTGCTGCGGTTGGCCGGCTCCGACCTTGAACCCGAATTTCGGCCCGACGAGGCCGGTGGCGTGCGTTTGCCGTCGGGGGACGCGCTTCGCTACGTCAACGACCGGGCCAAGACCATCCTCGGATGGCAGCCGGAGACCCCGCTTGAAACCGGCATCGGCCGGCTGATCGCGTGGCGCCGCGAGAATCCGGGTGAATAACGATTGGCCACAGACCCTAGTCGAACTTGGTGCTTCTGATAATGCCGACATCCGTTACGGCCACGATCAGGCTGTACTGATCGAGCAGCGGTTGCAGAGCCGTCAGGAGCGCGTTCGCCGCGGACTCAGAGACAATCGTCGTAAAGATCACCTTGCTCCCGGCGCCGCCGGTGATCTGATCGTCGTCCCAGCGGCCGCTCTTTCCATCTCCGGCCAGAGTCGGAAGGACCGTGAAACCGGACGCGCCGGCTTCGTCGGCCAGCGCGCGGATGCGGCGAAGCAGCGGCTTGTCGACAAGGATTTCGATCTTCTTGCGGGGATAGGTGGCGACCATATCAAACCATCCATTGTGCCAGCATGAAAAACAGCGGAATGCCGACAATAATATTGAATGGGAACGTGATTGCCAGCGACATTGCGAGATAAAGACCGGCATCCGCCGACGGCAGCGCCAGACGCATGGCGGCCGGAACGGCAATGTAGGAGGCGCTTGCGGCGAGAATTGCGAACGCCGTGGCGGTGCCGACGTCGAATCCGAGACCCGTGGCGATCAGGCAGCCAAGCGTTCCGTTGACCAGCGGGAACAAAAGCGCCAGCACCGTCAGCCGGACCGTCAGGCTTTGCACCTGACGCAGACGGCGGGCCGCGAGCAGGCCCATATCCAGAAGAAAGAAACACAGGAGACCGGTAAACATGGTCTCGAAGACCGGCGCGATCGGCTCAAAACCGGTTTTGCCGATGATCAGGCCAATGATGAAGCTGCCGGTGAGAAGCACAACCGAGCCGTTCAACAAGGTCTCGCGCAGCAGTTCGCCGCGATCCTGAAAACTCTCGGTGGAGGTTTCTGCCGTCGCCCGCGTCGCGCGCCTTGCGAGCATCAGACCGACAATGATCGCCGGTGTCTCCATCAGGGCGAGCACCGCAACCATATATCCCGCCGGAGGAACCCCGGCATCGCTCAGAAACTGATGCCCGGTAATGAAGGTGACGACGCTCACCGATCCGTAGTGAGCCGCAATCGCAGCGGAATTGGTGGAATCAACGCGGCCGAATTGCCGAAGGATGGCGTAGGCTGCCAGGGGAATCAGGCAGCTCATGGCGACGCCGACAAAGCCCGCCAAGACCAGATCTCCCGACAGGCCGTTGTTGGCAACGAGCACACCACCCTTCAGGCCGATGGCGGCCATGAGGTAAAGTGACAACGCCTTTGACAGCGGTTCCGGGATCGCCAGATCGGAACGCGCAAATGCGGCAAGTGCGCCCAGTATGAAGAACAGGACGACCGGGGACAGCAGTGATTCCATATTTATCCCGGATATGGTCGCCGCGTCTCAGAAACGGACGGTCGGGTTATGCCGCTCGTGCAACGGGTGCGGACTCGGTGGCGGTTTTCGGTTTCAGGTCTTTCACCGGTGCGGATGTTCTCGGCTTGGAGGCCGCATCTTTGCCGGTATGGGACAGATACGCGCCATAACACAAAGTGGCAATAGCCGGCGCCGTGATGAGTACGACAGCAAATTCGAAAATGGTCATGCGAAGGCCCTCCATGTGGCGTTCAACGTTGACCCGGATGTGGCATGCGGGCGGCCGATTATCCAATTGAACCGACTGCGGCAATCGATAGGAAATAGCTATCGAACAGGAATTAATCCACCGTTGAATCCGATGATAGGCGGATTGTCGTCGTCAATCTCGGGGATCGGTCTCAGCGGGACTGGCGGCATCCGACGTCGCGACGGCAAGACGGGACAGGCCCAGCCGATCGGCCATGTACCAAAGGGGCAGCGGGGCCAGTGCGCTCAAGGCAAGCGTCCAGCCGGGCTCCTCGGCGCCGAGATGTCCGATCACCGCGAAGGTCAGACACAGCGGCAGTGCGCCGCAGATGACCGCACCGAGAAACAGCGGCAACGGCATGCGGCTGACGCCGGCAACGCAGGAAACCACTTCCGGCAGGACCGGCATCCAGCGCGATGCGGCGACGATCCAGCCGCCGTATCGGGCAAAAACCTTTTCACCGTTCTCGATCGCGTCGCCAATCAGACGTTGTGCTGCCGGCCGGCCGAGAATGCGGCCAATACCATATCCTGTCAAAGCGGCGGCAACGGACCCCGCGAGGGACACCAGCGTCCCGATCGCAGGACCGTAATAAATCCCGAGCGCGGCAATGATCGCCGTGGTCGGAATCGGTAAAAAAATGTCGGCCACAAGCAGGCCGATACCGATCATCCAGGCATAACCGCCGCCGCCGAGAACCTCGCTCGCTCCGCGCCCGGTGAAAAGTGCGGTTAACATATCGCCCCAAACGAGAAATGGACCGATCACAAACAGCGCAAAGACGAGGGGAACAAGCCAGAATCGATTCATAAGCACTAGAAGCCGCGTGCTGGTCAAACTGTCAATACTCGCATGGATTTTGTGGGGGGTTTGACCAGCTTTCGCCTAGATTTCGCCACGCAATCGCCACGATGCAAATCTGGCTTTGTAGCAGCCCGTTACTACGGGTTGTGCGCGCGAAACACCTTTAACAACAACGTTTCTTGACGCTGGACAGTTCGTCGCATTTAATACAAGTGTCAATGAATTGGCGGTTCCGGATTCCCGGTGGGAAATCCTGACCAATGGGAGGAAAAAGTGCGAAAATTGCAATCAATATTGGTGGCGTCGGCTGCCGCGGCCCTGTTGGCGGTGGGATCCGCCGCGGCTGCCGGACCCAAGGTAAAGATGGAAGCGTTCGTTTCCGGTCTGAATTCGCCGCTGGCGATGATCCAGCCTGCCGGCGACAAACGCATGTTCGTCATCGAACAATGGGGCCGCGTGATGATCGTCGAGGACGGAAAGCTGAACGGCACACCGTTCCTCGACATCCGCAGCCTGGTCATCGACCGGCATCCTGATTTTGACGAGCGCGGCCTGCTCGGTCTGGCGTTTCACCCCGATTTTGCCAACAACGGCAAATTCTATGTGGCCTACAGCGGACCCTTGGACTTCCAGGGCGACCTGGGTCAGATGCTCTGGTACAGCCATTCCAACATCGTCTCCGAATTTACGGTTTCGGCGGATGATCCGAATACGGCGGACCGCAAGTCGGAGCGGATTCTGTCCTCGATTCCCTGGCCGCAGTTCAACCACAATGGTCACTGGATCGGTTTCGGCCCGGATGGCATGCTCTACATTTCGACCGGCGATGGCGGGTACGCGAACGACTGGGGCATCGGCCACAATGTGACCGAAGGCAACGGTCAGGACCTGACCACTCCGCTCGGCAAGATGCTGCGCGTCGATCCGGCAACCGGTGCGGCACCCGCGGATAACCCGTTCGTGGACGACGAGGATGCCGACCCGCGCATCTTTGCGTACGGTTTGCGCAATCCCTGGCGCTGTTCCTTCGATGTCGGCGGCGACAACAACCTGTATTGCGCCGATGTGCAGCAGAACTCCTTTGAGGAGGTCAACCTGATCACGGCCGGCGGCAATTACGGCTGGCGCCGGATGGAAGCGGACCAGTGCTTCAACTATCTGGAACCGGACAATCACCCGGCCGAATGCGACAAAGAGGGCCTGATCGAACCGATCATGACCTACAACAATTGCACGGCCAAACCCGATGGATGCGACGGCATCTCGGTCACCGGTGGCTATGTCTATCGCGGTTCCCATGCCGCCTGGGATGGCGCTTACATTTACGGCGACTGGTCGAAGCAGTTCGGTACGATGGACGGTCAGATCATGATCGGCACACCGGACGGCAATGGCAGCTGGAAGCGTGAGATGGCCGATGTGGTCAACATGGAAGGCAATAAGCCTTATGTGCTGGCTTTCGCTCAGGACAATGCGGGAGAAGTCTACGCACTGACGTCGATCACGACCGGTCCGGTCGGTTCCCAGGATACGATCTACAAGATTGTGCCCGCGGAATAATCACATCGAATGAAGCGGGGCCCGCACACTTGCGGGCCCCGTTTTCAATCCGGCGTCACGAAGAGACTTGGCGTACAAAGAGACAACGGACCCACCAAGCTGCCGGGTCCCAGCAATGGAAGCGAAGATGAAATTTGGCCTGTCGACGATCGCTCTTTCCCTGGCCCTGATAGCCGGTGGAACCATGGCGGTGGGTGCCGCCAAGGTGAAAAGCAAACCGCCGGTCCCGTTTACCGAAGCCTATCTGTCTTCGCAGGAGAATGTCGCGGCGGGTGGCGAGATCTGGGCCGATCAATGCAGGCACTGTCATGGTGCGAAGGCCTATCCCGGGAAAGCGCCGAAGCTGAAGCCTCACAAGTACAAACCGGATTTCGTCTATCGGCGGATTACCGACGGGTTCCGCAAGATGCCGGCGTGGATGGATGTCTATTCGGATGACGAACGCATGCAACTCGTCGCCTATATCCTGTCATCCGAGTTTTCGCCCTGATATCACGGTGTAGAGCTACCAGGTCGATTGTTTTCCACCGTGTCAGGCGGCGCGGCGGGCACGGATGGCGACCAGTCCGGCGGCAAGGAGGGCAATGACCAGGATCATCATGCCCATGCCTTCGCGGGCGGTTTCGGTTTCCCACCAGACCTCCTGTTTCCACCAGCCGGGTGTTGTCGGCCAGTACCAGACAACCCCGAACCCGGCGGCGGCAAGGCTGGCAAGATAGAGCAGGAACGGAGGTGTCGAGGCGAAGATGCCGGACCGGAACGCGGCCAGACCGCACCAAATCGCGCCGACGCCATAGACAATCGCCCAAAACGGTCCATCGGGGTCATTGTATTGGACCGCTGCAAAAAGGATCATGAGGGCCAAGAGGACACCGTTGAGAATGCGCATATCGGATCTCCGTTTGCGGGAACGCGAATATGCCTTCAATGTATATCCAAGGGGCCGAGGGGCTAAGGGAAATAATGCCGGCGACGGCAAAAAAATCCGTCAGGGGAGGAATGAATGCAAAACCAGCTGGAAAGGACCGACAACAGTCTTGTCGACGACGATGTCGTCTGGCAACGGTTTTCCGTTCCCTTTGAGTTTCCCGTGGCGTTCACGCGGGGCCTGTTCGATCCGGACAATCCGGTCCTTGTCGACAGTGTGCGGCACCGCGAACCGGCCAAACGGCATCGCTGTCTGGTCTTCATCGATGAGGGGGTCGCCCGGGCGGTTCCCCGGCTGACCCAGGCCGTAACCGATTACGCCGCGGCCCATTCGGATGCGATCGAATTGGTGCAACCGCCGGAGATTGTCGTCGGCGGTGAAAGGATAAAGACCGAGCTGACCCATCTGGAAAGCCTGCAGGATCGAATCCACGAAACCCGCATCGACCGGCATTCCTATGTCATTGCGATCGGCGGCGGCGCTTTGCTCGACGCTGTCGGCCTGGCCGCCGCGACGGCCCATCGCGGCGTGCGGCACATTCGCGTGCCGACCACCGTTCTCAGCCAGAACGACAGCGGCGTCGGGGTCAAGAACGCGGTCAACCTGAAGGGCGTCAAAAACTATGTCGGCACGTTCGCGCCGCCCTGGGCGGTGCTGAACGACTACGATTTCATTCCGGCCCTGCCGACCCGCGAACGAATTGCCGGGCTGGCCGAGGCGGTCAAGGTCGCGTTGATCCGCGACCCGGATTTTTTCAAGTGGCTTGAAGCCAATGCCGACCGGCTGGCGACGTTTGATGCGGACGCAGAGCAAACCATGATCCGCCGCTGCGCGGCGCTGCATATGCGTCAGATCGGAACCGGCGGCGACCCGTTTGAAATGGGGTCGGCGCGCCCGCTCGATTTCGGCCATTGGTCCGCGCACAAGCTGGAGGCCATGACCCGGCACCATGTCCGCCACGGCGAGGCTGTTGCGATCGGGATCGCGCTCGACACAAGGTATTCGGTTCTTGCCGGATTGTTGCCTGAGGGAGAGGATGAGCGGGTCGTTGCGCTGTTGGAGCATCTCGGCTTCAAGATCTTCCATCCGGCCCTGATGCGCACCGACACGGAGGGCAATTCAATTGTCCTGACGGGGCTTGAGGAATTTCGCGAACATCTGGGCGGCGAACTGACCATCACGCTTTTGTCGGCGCTTGGAACCGGACTGGAGGTCAATGCCATGGATCCTGCACTTGTCGGCCAGGCCATGGAATGGCTGCGCCAGCGCGAGGCCGGCTGACATGCTGCTTCCCGCCGGCCTCGGCGATCTCACCTATTGCCTGAACATTCACCCGACCCAGAGCTGGGCTGAAGCGCGCGCCGCGCTGACCGGACCGGTCAGGGCCGTGAAGGCACAGATCTCACCCGATGATCCATTCCCCGTCGGCCTGAGATTTTCGGCCGAAACCATGGATGAACTCGCCGACGGCGACCCCAGGGCGGAGTTGAAGGACATCCTGGAGACGGAAGACTATCGCCCGATCACCATGAACGGATTTCCCTACGGACCCTTCCACGGGACGCGAGTGAAGGAGGATGTCTACCTGCCGGACTGGCGCTCCGAGGAGCGTGTGACCTACACACAGGCGCTTGCCGATCTGCTTGCCGAACTCAATCCGCCGGATGAGTTCGTCAGCCTGTCGACGGTTCCAGGCGCCTTCCGGCCGCTCGGCCGGGGCGCGGAAGCGGCGATGGCTGACAATTATCTGCGGGCGGTTGCGCACCTGGTCGAACTGGAGCGGCGAACCGGCCGATGGATTGCTCTGGCAATCGAACCGGAGCCCTATTGTTTTCTTGAGACGATTTCCGAAACCGTGGCGTATTTCCGGGACTATCTGCACGGCGCCGAAGCCGCAAAGCGGCTTGCCGGCATCACCGGTCTGTCGGAAGCGCAGGCCGCGGAAGCGCTGCCCAGGCATCTTGGCCTGTGTTATGACGTCTGCCATGCCGCGGTCGAGTTCGAGGATGCTTCCGGCAGTCTCGACATGTTGCGTGCCGCCGGCGTGCCGGTGCACAAATTGCAATTGTCGTCCGCGCTTCGCATCGAAACCGGATCCGCCGCGGCGCGGGCGGCGCTTGGCCGGTTCAACGAACCGACCTATCTGCATCAGCTGATTGCCAGCGGCCCGTCCGGGCTTTCCCGCTTTGCCGATCTCGACGAGGCCCTCGGGGCGACCGGCGCCAGGGACGGCGAGGAATGGCGGGTGCATTTCCATGTCCCGGTGTTTCTGGACCGTCTGCCGGATTTCGGAACCACCCAGGCCTTTCTCGGCGAAATCCTGGCGCTGCATCGCAAGACACCGATCTCGCCGCACCTGGAGGTCGAAACCTATACATGGGATGTCTTGCCCGACGCGCTTGGCGCCGGTCCGGTCGATGAAGCCATCGTGCGCGAACTGAACTGGGTGCGGAGCCGGTTGACACAATGAATTTCGGAACCCTGTTGCGCCTGGGGCGTGTCTCCAATCTTCCGACCGTCTGGACCAACGCCCTTGCCGGGGCAAGCCTTGCCGAAGCCGGGAGCGGTACGTTCGATATGGCGTCGGTCTTGCTCGCCGCATTCGCGCTGACCCTGTTCTATGAAGGCGGCATGTGGCTGAACGATGCTTTCGACGCCGAGATCGATGCGCGCGAACGGGCCAACCGTCCGATTCCCAACGGCGAGATTTCCCGCCAGACTGTGTTTGTCGGCGGGTTTGCCATGCTGGCGGCCGGATGTCTGGTGGCAATGACGCTCGGCCTCGCGGCACTCGGGGCCGGGATTGCCCTGGCGCTCGCGGTGATTTTGTACGACTGGCTGCACAAACGCACGATCCTCAGCCCGGTCATCATGGGTTCGACCCGGTTTTTCAGTTACATGCTGGCGGCGCTGGCGGTCGGCGAAATCGGTGCCGCGGCCTTGTTGGGCGGTCTCGGACTGTTTGCCTACATTATCGGCCTGACCTATGCGGCCAAGCAGGAGGCCTATGACCGGATCGGCGCCGCCTGGCCGCTCGCTGTGCTCGCCCTGCCGCTGCTCTACGTGTTGCTGTCCGGGATCGCCAATCCGATGAGCCTGGTCTTCCTGGCTGCTTTGGCCGGTGTCGTCGCTTTCGCCCTGCATCGCCTGTTTCGGCGTGCAAAGGGCGATGTGCCGAAGGCCGTCGTGACGCTGATTGCCGGGGTTTCTCTCTATGATGCCGCACTTGTCGCTTCGACCGGCGACATCGTTCTTGCCTTTATTGCCGCCGGTGGCTTCGTGCTGACGCTCGCGCTTCAGAGAGTTGCGTCAGGCACCTGAACGGCCAAACACGTGATCGAGGACCAGGTGTTTGAACCCGGTGGCCTCGACCGGCCCGTCCGGCATCAGATCCGCTTCAGACGAGATCACCAGCGGCCCATTTTCGGGATTGTCGGTAATCCGCCCGTGGGTTCCTTTCACCAGCCTGGTGTCCTTCAGCGAAATGATATCAAGCAATTGCCGGAACCCGAGTTTTCGCTTTGCGAGCTTCCAGCCGGCCGCAAGTTTCGGTGCGGCGAGCTCCGGATCGGCAAAAAGTTCGACCGGGTCGTATCCGGGTTTGCGGTGAATATCGACCGTGCGGGCAAAGTCCGGCGCAAGAGTGTCGTCGAGCCAGTAATAATAGCTGAACCACCGGTCGGCCTTGGCAATCGCGACCAGTTCTCCCGATCGCGGGTGGTCGAGGCCGTTTTCCCGCTTCTCCGCGTCGCCCCAGACCGCCTCGACACCATCAAGCCCTTCGACGATGGATCTGACCTCCGGGATTCTCGCTTCATCGGCCACATAGATATGGGCGATCTGATGATCGGCCATGGCGAAGGCGGCGCTGGCGCCGGCGTCGAGGATCTCGCGCCCGTGTTCCTCCGGCCGCACCTGTATCAGGCCCGCCTTGCGCAGGGCGCGATTGA
>JGI12316J15310_10000165_pt6 | contig 38947 bp, 36 predicted proteins | sample MarCyaLeptolynsp_FD_15310 | JGI IMG/M metagenome (IMG submission 15310)
CGCTGCAGGGTTCTGCGATGCATATTGAGACGGCGCGCTGTTTCCGACACGTTGCGGTCACACAACTCGTAGACACGTTGTATGTGCTCCCAGCGGACGCGGTCGGCCGACATGGGATTTTCAGGTGGCTGCGCCTTGTCTTCAGGCTTGCGGGCCAATGCCGCGACGATATCGTCCGGGTCGGCGGGCTTGGCGAGGTAATCGATGGCGCCGAGTTTGACCGCCGTCACTGCGGTGGCGATATTGCCGTAACCCGTCAGGATGATCGCGCGCGCATCCGGGCGCTTCTGACGGATTTTTTCGATCACGTCCAGTCCGTTGCCGTCTTCAAGCCGCATGTCGACGATCGCGTAGGCCGGGGCGATGCGGAGAATCTTGGCTGCTGCATCCTGAACGCCATCGGCGGTTTCGGTCGCAAATCCGCGCTTTTCCATTGCACGCGCCAGCCGCTGCTGAAACGGCTTGTCGTCGTCGACGATCAGGAGACTCATGTCCCCCGATCCGTTGAATGAAGTCATCTGGTCCGTCATGGCTCGTTACCGTCTATTCTTACGTCTTCTTGCGCAGAATGGATGATCGTTCCGAAAGAAACCTGCCCAATAATCTGCTTTTGTTGTCGTTATGGGGCTAAAAGGGCGTTTCGTCCACTCCAACAGGTCGTTCGAAGACCGAGCGCGGCCAGCTGACGCGGATATGAGCGCCACTTTCGGGAGGGGCCTTGTTCTCCAGTTGCAGCTTGGCACCCGTGCGTTCCAGAAGGGTTTTGGCGATAAAGATCCCAAGTCCGAGGCCGCCGCCCTTGCCGTTCTGCTGGGACCTGTTGCCGCGGACAGACACGTAAGGGTCTCCGATCTTGCCGAGGATATCCATGGAAAATCCCGGCCCATCGTCGCGGATGGAAATCGACAGCGTGTTTTCATCCCACTGCGCGGAGACATCGACACGCGAATTGGCAAAATCAACGGCGTTTTCGACAAGGTTTCCAAGACCATAGCGGATCGCGGCATTGCGCGTGCCGACGGGTTCGGCGCCCTCGCCGCCATTGGTTGAGTGAATGGCGACCCCGGTGCCGCGATGAGGATCAATCACGTCTTCCAGAAGTTGCGCGACCGGCATTCGCTGATAGGTCTGGTCTTCCTCACTGGACAGGCTGGTCAGCTTCTTCAGGATCTCTCGGCACCTTTCGGCCTGCGAGCGGATCAGAGCGACGTCTTCGCCGCGATGATCCTGCGCTTCAAATTCGTCGGTCAGCTCCTTGGCGACGAGATAAATGGTCGCAAGCGGTGTTCCGAGCTCATGGGCTGCGGCGGTCGCCAGACCGTCAAGGGCGTTGAGGTGCTGTTCTCGCGCCAGAACGAGTTCGGTTGCCGTCAGAGCATTGGCAAGTTGCCGTGCTTCTTCCGCCACCCGGAATGCATAGACCGCCATGAACCCGAGGGTCAGAACCAGCGCGATCCAGATACCGACTGAATAGATGACGGGAAGCTTGAAGATCTCCGTATCCGGCCATGGGAGCGGAAAGTGAAAAACCGCAAGAAAGCTCGCGCAGACCGTCGCGAGAACTCCAAGCATGAAGGTGTAGCGCGCGGACAGGCCGGCGGCGGACACCATGACCGGTGCCATGAGCAGGAATGCAAACGGGTTTCCCAGCCCGCCTGTCAGGAACAGGAGACCGCTCATCTGCACGATGTCATAGGCCAGCTGCAGGGCGGCCGCGCGCTCGGACAGGCGCATGGCCGATGGCCAGCGGATCTTCAGGAAAATGTTAAGCCAGGCCGACAGCGCCACCATCGCGAAGGCCGGTCCGGCGGGGAGTTCGTAACCAAGACCCACATGGACGACCAGAAGGGCGGCGGTCTGGCCGCCGACCGCGAGCCAGCGCAGGCGCACCAGCGTGTCGAGCTTCAGGCGCCTTTGCGTCAATGTGATGTTGGACGCGCTTTCATCCGTCATAATCCCCTTTTGAATCGGAATCCGGGTCCTGACAAGGCCATTGCACTTGTGCCCGCCCTTTTGAGATGTTAGCCAGCCGCTGAAAAGGTTGTTCGGACTACGCGGGCCGGCGGCCATATTGAGGGATACCGGTATTCTTCATCACAGATCAGCACCGCGAAACGGAATGAAACAACATGACCGATACGAATGACGGCGGCGCACAGCCGCAGACGGAAGGCGCTGCTGCTGCACCCGGCATGCATATCCTGGGTCAGTACATCAAGGACTTGTCTTTCGAGAACCCGAACGCTCCGCGAGCCCTGACCCAGGGCGATCAGCCCAAGCTTGACATCAATGTCAATGTGGGCGCCCAGCAGATGGGTGATGACCAGTTTGAGGTCGTTTTGACGCTGACGGCCAAGGCCGAGCGCCCGGACATGGTCATGTTCAATGTCGAGCTGGTTTATGCAGGCCTTTTCAAGCTGACCGGCGTTCCGTCCGAACACATGCACCCGTTTGTCATGATCGAATGCCCGCGCATGATCTTCCCGTTCGCACGCAACATTCTGGCCGAAGCAACCCGAAATGGGGGCTTCCCGCCGCTGATGCTCGATCCGATCGACTTCGCCCAGCTTTATCGCCAGAACATGTCACAGCAGGCTGCTGGACAGGGTGAAGGTGCGGCAAAGCCGAACTGATCTTCCCGATCCCTTTCAATTCGGAACCCGCGCGGACTTTGTTCCACGCGGGTTTTTTCGTGCCGGTTCGCAGGTTGCACGCCTTCAACTGACCTCAAATTCCGGGTCAACCGGCACCTGCAGTGACGTGACCAGCGTGTTGGTCATCGCGGCCAGCCCGATGATCTGCAGCAACTCGCCGTGCTCTTCATCGCTCATGCCTTTCGCACGGGCCGCGGCGGTGTGGGAATGGACGCAGTAGCTGCATCCGTTCGCAGCGGAAACCGCGATATAGATCATTTCCCGTGTCTTCGGGTCCAGCGCTCCGGGAGCCGCCATCACGGATTTAACATGCGCCCATGTGCGCTCCAGGCCCGGCGGGTCCTGCGCCAGCGCGCGCCAAACATTGTTTATGAAATCGGACCCGCGTGTCGCGCGGATGTCGTCAAAGACGGCTTTGACTTGGGGAACCGCTTCCGCTTCCGCATCCGTCATCAGTTTTACAGTCGCCATTGCATCTTTCTCCGAGTTTCCGCGCCGATTGCGGGAATGTGGAACCCTCAGGTTTCTTCCAGGAGCGTCGCCCAGCTTTTCGGAGCAGACCCGTTGAGCGGGTTTTTTGCAGAATGCTTGTAGCGAATGGTCTCCATCCGGAAGCTCCGCGCATCGAACATGATCATGCGTCCGACCAGACCTTCGCCCGTGCCCGTGATCTCCTTGATCACCTCCATGGCCTGCATGGTTCCGATGATGCCCGTCAACGCGCCGAGAACGCCTGCCTCAGCACAGGTTGGCAGCAATCCGTCCCGAGGTTTGCGCGGGAAGAGACACCTGTAGGTCGGATTGGCCTCGCCGCTTGTGTTCTGCTCGAACGGTTTCAGGGTGGTGATCGACCCGTCGAACTGGCCGACGGCCGCCGTCACCAGGGGCTTTTTCGCAAAGAAACAGGCATCGGACACGAGATAGCGCGTGTCAAAATTGTCCGAGCCGTCCACGACGAAGTCGTAATCCGAGACCAGCGCGAGCGCATTGTGACCGGCAAGCCGGGTGGGATGGGGTTCAACGCTGACATTCGGGTTGAGCCTGGCGATCGCTTCCGCCGCGCTTGCAACCTTGGGCTCGCCAAGCCGGTCGGTGTCGTGAATGACCTGACGCTGAAGATTGGAGAGTGAGACCGCGTCATCGTCGACGATGCCGAGCGTGCCAACACCTGCTGCTGCCAGATATTGCAGAACCGGGGCTCCGAGCCCGCCCGCCCCGATCACGAGAACGCGGGCCTTCTTGAGCTTCTGCTGCCCGGGGCCGCCGATTTCCTGCATGACGATGTGGCGGGCATAGCGTTCAAGTTCTGCGGGCGAAAGCATTCTCAGGTCCTGCGAAGTCGGGTTTGAAACGAAATCAGTGCGGCGCTTACTTCAAGATCCGGCTGACAAGGCGCGCGGTGTAGTCGACCATCGGAATGACACGGGCGTAATTCAGCCGTGTCGGACCGATGACCCCGAGGACACCGACGATACGCTGATTGCTGTCCCTGTAGGGAGAGACCACAAGCGACGATCCGGAAAGCGAGAACAGGTTGTTTTCCGAGCCGATGAAAATCCGCACACCGTCGCCCGTTTCGGCGAGACCCAGGAGCTGGATAAGATCCTTCTTGTTTTCCAGGTCATCGAAAAGAAGACGGATGCGTTCAAGGTCTTCCACTGCGTCGAGGTCGGTGAGGAGGTTCGAGCGCCCGCGCACGATCAGCGTGGCCGGGTCGCTGGTGGTGTCGCCGCCCCAGACGGCAAGACCGGCATTGATGACCTTCTGGCTGAGCAGGTCGAGTTCTGCCTGATCGGCATCGCGCACCTTTTCCAACTCACCCTTGATGTCGGAAAGCGTGCGCCCCTGTATCTGTGCATTCAGATAGTTCGTTGCCTCCACGAGCGCAGATGCGGGCAGATCGGCCGGAAGGTCAATGACCCGGTTTTCGACCGACCCGTCCTCGCTCACGAGAATTGCCAGCGCTTTCAACGGCTCGATCCGCACGAACTCGATATGCTTCAGACGCATGTCGTTCTTGTGCGTCATGACCACACCGGCACCCATGGACAGGCCGGAAAGCATCTGGCTGGCTTCCGTGAGAACCTGCTCAGTCGAGTTTGCTTCGTTTGAGGCGCGCACCTGAACATCGATCTGCGCCCGCTCGGCTTCCGTCAGATCGCCGACTTCCAGCAGCGCATCGACAAAGAAACGCAGGCCGATTTCGGTCGGCAGGCGTCCGGCGCTCGTATGCGGCGAATGCAGCAGGCCCAGGTGCTCCAGGTCGGACATGACGTTGCGCACCGAAGCGGGCGACAACGACATGGACAGGTTGCGCGACACGTTGCGGGAGCCGACCGGCTCTCCGGTTTCCAGATAGGTTTCCACGATAGAGCGGAAAATCTCGCGGGATCTCTTGTCGAGGTCGCTGAGGCTCAATGTGTCTTCTCCAAATGCACACTGCGAATATTGGACGATTTTCGTCTTACACCCAAGATATAGGCGCAAAATGGGGCTGACGTGAAGCTGGCCCTTTACCTCGGGCGAATTTGAGGTCTACAAGGCGCAGGAGAACAGCGGGAAACTGTCGTTTCCGGGGAAATACAATCCGGTAGCGAAGGTCGAAAGGAAATTTCATGCGTCCGTCAAAACGCGCAGCCGACGAACTCCGGGCGGTAACTCTGGAACGAAGTGTTTCAAAACATGCCGAAGGGTCGTGCCTCGTCAAGTTCGGCGACACGCACGTGCTTTGCACAGCCAGCCTTGAAGAGCGCATTCCGCATTGGTTGCGGGGCCAGAACAGGGGTTGGGTCACCGCGGAATACGGCATGCTGCCCCGCGCAACGGGAGACCGCATGCGCCGCGAGGCCAGCGCTGGCAAACAGTCCGGCAGGACCCAGGAAATCCAGCGCCTGATCGGACGTTCGTTGCGTGCCGTTGTCGACCTTCAGGCGCTCGGCGAGGTCCAGATCTCGGTGGACTGTGATGTCATCCAGGCAGACGGAGGCACCCGCACCGCATCGATTACGGGTGCCTGGGTCGCACTTCGCGACTGCATTGAATGGATGCGCGCGCGTGACATGGTTTCCGGTGAGGTGCTGAAGGACCATATCGCGGCCATCTCCTGTGGGATTTATGAAGGCGCACCCGTCCTCGATCTTGATTACGCAGAGGACAGCACGGCCGAAACGGATGCAAACTTCGTGATGACAGGATCCGGCGGGATCGTCGAGATCCAGGGAACAGCAGAAGGAGCGCCATTTTCCGAGGACGAGTTCACGCAGCTGCTCGGTCTCGCAAAAACGGGGATCGGCCGTCTTGTGGATCTGCAGAAGATGGCAATTCTATAAGGAGCCGTGCAGATGGGCCATCGCAAACTCGAACCCGGCAGGCTTGTCGTTGCAAGTCACAACAAGGGAAAGATCAGAGAAATCAACGATCTGCTTGCGCCGTACGGTTTCGATGTCGTCTCCGCAGGCGAGCTGAACCTGCCGGAGCCGGAAGAAACCGGGACAACGTTCGAAGCAAACGCAGCGTTGAAGGCGGTTGCTGCCGCCGAAGGCTCTGGTCTGCCGTCGCTGGCGGATGACAGCGGGTTTTGCGTGGCTGCGCTGGGGGGCGACCCGGGGATTTACTCCGCGCGCTGGGCGGGTCCTGACAAGGACTTTGCGATGGCGATGCGGACAATCGAGGAAAAGCTTCAGACTGTTTCGTCTGGGCAGGATGACAACCGCCGCGGATCTTTTGTCGCCGTGCTGTGCCTTGCCTGGCCGGACGGGCATCAGGAGTATTTCCGGGGCGAGGTGGAAGGCGATGTCGTCTGGCCACCGCGCGGAACGCAAGGCTTCGGCTATGACCCGATGTTCCAGCCGGATGGGCACGAGCGCACCTTCGGCGAAATGTCCCCGGATGAGAAACACGGCCTGTCGGACGATCGGGAGCCGCTATCGCACCGCGCCCGCGCCTTCACGCTGTTTGCCGAAGGCTGCCTGAAGGAATAGCAGACGTGACAGCGCAAGGGGCAAACGACGGTGGCTTCGGGATCTATATTCATTGGCCGTTCTGCGCGGCCAAATGCCCGTATTGCGACTTCAATTCGCATGTGCGCCACCAGCCGGTCGACCAGGCCCGCTTTGCTGAAGCATTCAAAAAAGAGCTCTCCTATTTCGCCGATCTCACCGGGGGAAAAAGGGTTGAATCGATCTTTCTGGGCGGCGGAACGCCCTCGCTGATGGAGCCGGCGACGGTCGAAGCTCTCCTGACCGCTGTCGCAGACCGATGGGCCCTTGACGACAATGTCGAAATCACGCTGGAGGCCAACCCGTCATCCGTCGAGGCCAACCGCTTCCGCGGATATCGTTCGGCGGGGGTCAATCGTGTCTCGCTTGGTGTTCAATCCCTGCATGACAGTGATCTGAAACTGCTTGGCCGGCTGCACAATGCCGCGGCCGCGCGCAAGGCCATAGAGACGGCCCGCGCGACATTTCCGCGGCTTTCTTTCGATCTCATCTACGCGCGACCCGGCCAGACCTTGGCCTCGTGGACAGACGAACTCAGGCAGGCGATTTCGCTCGCTGCCGATCACCTGTCGCTCTATCAGCTGACAATCGAGCACGGCACGCCGTTTTATGCGCTTCATCAGGCGGGAAAACTCAAGATGCCGGACCCGGACCTGGCTGCCGAATTCTTCGAGTTGACCCAGGAGGTGACGGCCGAGGCGGGATTGCCAGCCTATGAGGTCTCCAACCACGCACGTCCCGGTGCGGAGTGCCGCCACAACCTCGTTTACTGGCGGTATGGCGACTATGTCGGCGTCGGGCCGGGTGCGCATGGCCGGTTGAGCGTCGGAGCAACGCGCCTTGCCACGTCGACCGAACGGCACCCGGAAACCTGGCTGGAAAGTGTCGAGACCGCAGGTCACGGATTGATCGAGAATGCCGGTCTCAACGAAGAGGAGCAGGGCGACGAATACCTGCTCATGGGGTTGCGTCTCAAAGAGGGGATCGACCTGGGCCGCTACGAGACATTCTCTCACAGGTCCGTTGATCCACGCCGATTGAAGGCGCTCCTGGAGCATGGAATGGTGGAAGAAATCGGGGAAAACCGCGTGCGCGCGACCCGAGAAGGCTTTTTTGTGCTCGATGCGGTTGTCGCAGACCTGGCGGCCTGACACCGGTACGCCCGGGCAGTCTTTAATTCTACCAAATTGATTTAAATAAGGTATCTCGCTTTTGCGGTGCGAATATGTTCGGCGCCGAAACGAGTTTCCTAATGCATTGATTGGCTTAGGTCCCGTTTAACATAGCAAATAGCAGTATTGCAGGCGGTTGCACGGCTGGCTATTCTGCTGCGATGCAATAGATGGTGCCAAAACAAACGGGCCGCGCAAAAATGTATACAAATTTCGTCAAGGGGGCGGGCGGCGGCTTCGTAAATCAGGGAGACGCGTCATTGCCGTTTTATCATCTTTACGAGCTGAATCACGCTGCCATGGCGCCGTACCGGGCGGTTGCCGACATGATGCGGCTCTATTTTCAAAATCCTTTGAATCCCTGGACACATACAAGTTTTGGCCGTCAGATTGCAGCCGGATGCGAGGTGCTCGAACGCACGACGCGTCGTTACGGGAAACCGGAATTCGGACTGAAGGAAACCACCGTTGGCGGCGTTCGCGTTCCGGTGCGCGAGAACATCGTCTGGAGCCGGCCCTTTTGTGACCTGATCCGTTTCGAACGCGGCGTCACGTCACATCGCAACGATCCGAAAGTCCTGATCGTTGCGCCAATGTCGGGTCACTACGCGACCTTGCTGCGCGGCACGGTCGATGCCCTGATGCCGAACGCCGACGTCTACATCACCGACTGGATCGACGCGCGCATGGTGCCGATCCAGGAGGGCAAGTTCGATCTGGACGACTATATCGACTATATCATTTCCATGCTGCATTTCCTGGGCCCGGATGCGCATGTGCTCGGCGTTTGCCAGCCATCCGTGCCAGTGCTTGCCGCGGTTGCCGTCATGGAAGATCGCGAAGATCCGTATGTTCCGTCCACGATGACGCTCATGGGCGGTCCCATCGACACCCGTGTCGAGCCGACCGCCGTGAATGACCTTGCAGTTTCGAAGGGCATTGACTGGTTCAAGAACAATGTCGTCATGAAGGTTCCATTCCCGCATCCGGGCTTCATGCGCGATGTTTACCCGGGCTTTCTCCAGCTCTCCGGTTTCATGAGCATGAACCTGGACCGCCACATGACAGCGCACCGCGAGTTTTTCCAGCATCTTGTCGAAGGCGACGGCGACAGCGCCGAGAAACATCGGGAATTTTACGACGAGTATCTCGCTGTCATGGATCTGACGGCCGAATTCTATCTCCAGACGGTCGAAACCGTCTTTATCAAGCACGCGTTGCCGGAAGGAACGATGGAGCACAACGGCAGGATCGTTGACTGCACCAAGATCAAACGTACTGCACTGCTGACGGTGGAAGGCGAAAAGGACGACATTACCGGTCGTGGCCAGACCCGCGCTGCGCATGACCTTTGCACAAGTCTGCCGGACGACATGAAAGCACACTACGAACAGCCGAATGTCGGTCACTACGGCGTGTTCAACGGCTCGCGCTGGCGCTCTGAAATCGCTCCGCGCGTCATGGATTTCATCCGCTCCAACCGTGCGGGTATGCCCAAGAAACCTGCTCCAAAACCGGAAAAGGCAGCTGCTCCGGTCAAGGCGGTGGTTAAAGCTCCCTCAGAGAAGGCAAAGCCCAAATCCGCGGCCAAGGCCAAGCCGAAGAAAACAACCGCGCCCCGTCCGCTAGAAGACATCCTGCTTGCGAAACCCGACGGAGCCGCCGACAATCTCAAGGAAATCAGCGGGGTCGGTCCGAAGCTGGAATCAACGCTCAACGAGGCGGGCATCTTCCATTTCTGGCAGATTGCTTCACTGACGGCAGAGCAGATCGAGGCGCTGGACGGAAAGCTCGATTTCCGTGGCAGGATCGAACGCGACAAGTGGATCGAGCAGGCGCGGATGCTTTCCGAAACGGTAAGCTGACCAGACTCTCAAATGGCGCCTCTTCGGCGCCTTTTTTCCATTTGCACGCTTATCGTGCGGCTGCGACACCAGAAAATCTTGTCCCTTGCCGAAAGGGTTTCGCCTGCCAGCAGCGCCAGCTTTTTGCATATTGAAAACAAATACTTGAGCAACTTAATCGAGCTACCAGCGATATTATTTCGAACCCGGATCTTTTTGTGACGATCATCACAAATCCTTGAAGCAGGCGTCCCCAATGCCCACCTGAAGAGCGTGGATGTCTTAAATGGATAGGATGATGACGACGACCAAAAGTTGCATGATTAAACCTGCCTGGACGCCTGTTACCATCGGTCTGATGGTGCTTGGGTTTGTGGTGTTCTGGCCGCTTGGCCTTGCCATGCTGGCCTATATTCTGTGGGGCGACCGTTTCGAGTGCATGGCACGCGACGCCAGGGATCAATGGCGTGGAAGCCAGCTGAAGGGAGCATTCGATCAGATGTCAAACACCACTGCATACGCCCGGACCGGAAATGTCGCGTTTGACGACTACCGTGAGCGCGAACTGAAGCGTCTTGAGGAAGAGCGTGCGAAACTTGATGCGATGCGCGCCGATTTTGACGATTTCCTGCGCGAATTGCGCCGGGCACGCGATCAGGAAGAATTTGATCGCTTCATGGCCAACCGTGGCCGGTCGAGTGGCGGAAGCGAAGCAGCGCCTTCCTGACCACTCCTCCTCCCAGATCCGTCACGGGACGGCCTGACCGGAAGCGGCGCTTATCAAGCGCCGCTTTCGTCATTTTTAAGCAAGCGAAAATTCATTAGACTCAGTCCGAAGTGATTCGACCGGACCCGGTGCCATGCTTTTGCGACGCGGCAAACCAAACTTGCCGGACCACATAGAAATCGAAACGGACAGCAGCGCGATCCGGATCCGCTTGCGCGCGAACCCGCGCGCGCAGCGTTATCTGCTCCGCCTACCCGCGGACAGTTCCGGTCCCGTCCTGACGGTACCCAAAGGCGGTGACCTCAGGCGGGCGGAACACTTTGCGCGGCAACATATCGACTGGCTTGTCGAACGGCTTCAGGACCGCCCGCAGCATGTCAGCCTCGCTCCAGGAGATATCTTTCCGTTACGCGGTGTCGAGCACTGCATCCTGCCGACCGGAACCTTGCGCGGCCTTGTCTCCGCCGGCGTTGCCGATGACGGCACACCGGCCCTTTTTGTGCCAGGCGCGGACGATCACGTTCCGCGCAAGGCAATAAGCTGGCTCAAGTCAGAGGCCCGGAAAGATCTGGTCAACCGGACGCAGTTTCACGCGGCCAGAATCGGCAAGAAAATTACGGCGATCAGCGTTCGCGATACAAAAAGCCGTTGGGGATCCTGCGCTTCAAACGGAAAGCTGTCGTTCTCCTGGCGTCTTGTTCTGGCGCCGCCGGAAATCCTCGATTACGTCGCCGCACACGAGGTTGCGCACTTGAAGGAAATGAACCATTCGAGCCGGTTTTGGCGGCTTTGCGAAGAACTGGCTCCGCAAACGCCGACGGCGCGTGTCTGGCTCAAGGAAAATGGCACTTTCCTACACGGTTTCGGTTGAGGCAGGTACGGTGTTTCGGGCTCATGTCTGGGCTTTGGCGTCAAGGTGTGGTTCCCTTCGGTCACGATTTTCAGGAGCCAAAGATGCGAATTTTCTCAAGAACTTTGAAAGGTCTCTCTGCCACAGTCTTTCTGTCAGCGCTCGCAATGCCGATGGCCGGTACAGCGCAGGCGGACAGTTGCTGGAACCACAATGGATCCGTCATGAGGCTTCAGGCGCAGGGCAATCAGCGTTGGCTTTCCTATGAAATTCCCCGCGACGTTCTTCGGGCGGCCGGGGTGCAGCGCGGGACGCTACTTTTCAACGGCGTCAAGAACGGCAACTGGTATTCGGGAACGGCACGCGTCTTTTCAAAATACTGTCCTGGCTCGCCCCTGGAGTACTTTGTCGAAGGCCCGGTTCGGGGCGACCAGTTGCAGGTAACGGTCACCGGAACGAGAGAAGTCTACAACCAGTGCCGTCCGACCGGCCGGGTCAAGACAGATACGCTTGTTTTCACCTTCAGCCACGACTGCTGAACTGCTCAGGTTGCGACAGCCGCATGATCATTGTCTTGAATGGATACCCGGGCGTCGGAAAACTGACGATCGGCCGCGCTCTTGCCGGACTGCTCGGCGGCAAGCTTCTCGATATTCATACGGTTTACAATGTTGCGTTCGCACTAACAGAGTTCAAGACGCCGGAATTTCGCGAAGCCGTTGAACGCGTGGAGGAAATCGCGCACGATCTGGTGCTGAAGCTGCCTGCTGGAACCCCGGTTGTGTTTACGACGGTGCTAGCAGGTGACAGTGATTGGGGAACCGCGGAATGGAAACGGCTGGAAGACCTCGGCGGAGAACGCCCGCCGTTCTGCGTCATCCATGTTTCCTGCGATCTGGAGGAAAACATCCGGCGCATTGAAGATCCTGGCCGGGACGGGATGCGCAAGCCGCGCGATCCCGACATGGCGCGCCGAAATCAGGAACAGGCCAAACCGCTGGCAGGGTCAGGAGCGCGCCATTTGCTGAAACTGGATACAACGGGGCTGTCGGCAGAACTTTCGGCGCAGCGCATCGCGGACTGGATCAAGAAAATCCCGGGTCCTGACGCTGGAGCGCCACCCGAACCGACCAACTGAGTGCAATCTCTAGCCGCCACCGAAGATATTGCGCAGGAGGCCGAGAGGCCCCCGGCGCTCGCCATTGCCGCCATTGTCTCCGCCCTCGTCTCCGCCGATGGAGCCAGGTGGGATCGGGTGCCGCCCGGAACTGACAGCGCTGCGTTGCTGTCCCTGTTCCTGCGGCTTGCGCGGCGCCGCCACACTGACGGGCAGGTTCGGTACACCCGGAAGGTCCGCGACAGGCAGGCCGCTATGGGCGACATCCATCACCGCTTTCCAGGTCGCCGCCGGAAGACTGCCTCCGGTTGCTTTCTTCGTCGGCGAATTGTCGTCGTTGCCGAACCAAACGGCGGTTGTCAGGTTGCCGGTATAGCCGATGAACCAGGCATCACGGAAATCCTGGCTTGTTCCGGTCTTGCCGCCCGCTGGGCGTCCGCTGTCCAGCCGGGCTTTGCGTCCGGTTCCGGTCAGCAGCGTTTCGGACATCATCAGGTTCATGTTGCCGACATCCCGCCGCTGCACCACGCGCCCGCGGCCATCGCCGGATCTGGAATAGAGAGTCTTCCCGTCGACGGTCTTGATCCGGCGGATGATATGCGGAAGGACACCATACCCGCCGTTGGAAAACGGCACGTAAGCGGATGCGATCTCGAGTGGCGTGACCTCCGACGTTCCCAGCGCCAGCGACAGGTTCTTGTTGAGGTCTGACGTGACCCCCAGGCGTTTCGCCGTGCTCGCCACCGTTCCCGCGCCAACCTCATGCGCCAGTCTTGCCGCAACCGTGTTGATCGACAGGCTCAGGGATCTGGTGAGTGTCACCGGGCCATAATGTTCCTTGGTGTAGTTCTTCGGCGACCACCCGCCGATCGTGATCGGCTGATCTTGTCGCACGGTTTGTGGTGTCATGCCGTTTTCAAGCGCTGCCAGATAGACGAAAGGCTTGAACGCCGATCCGGGCTGACGCTTGGCATAGGCCGCACGGTTGAACTGGCTTTTTGCATAGTCCGCACCGCCAACCATCGCCTTGATCGCGCCTGCCGTATCGAGGGTCACGATTGCACCCTGGGAGACGCCGAGCGTCTGCCGGTTTTCCGCGAGCGCGGAGCGCAGCGCACCCTCAGTGGCCTGCTGCATGGACGCGTCGATCGTCGTATCGACAATAATGTCGCCCTCGATCGAGCCGACAAAATGTGGCAGCACATCCATGACATAGTCGGCGACATAGTTTTCGCTCGCAGTGGTATGCCGCCGGATTGCCTTTGCCGGGGCGGCTATCGCCGTTTTGGCTTCGTTCGAGCTGATGTAGCCTTCCTCATGCATCGCGGCCAGTACAAGCTGCGCCCGGTCCTCGGCGAGATCCGGATTGCGGGCAGGCGAATACCGGGAGGGAGCTTTCAGCAAACCGGCGATGGTGGCCGCCTCCGCAACCGTCATGAGGCGTGCGGATTTGCCGAAATAGCGGCGCGCCGCGGCGTCGACGCCATAGGCTCCCGACCCGAGATAGACCCGGTTCAGATACATCTCCAGGATCTCGTCCTTGGAATATTCCGCCTCGAGCCAGAAGGCGAGGACCAGTTCCTGGATCTTCCTCTTTATCGTCCGGTCCGGTTCCAGAAACAGGTTTTTCGCGAGCTGTTGTGTCAGCGTCGAACCGCCCTGCGAAACGCGGCCGGACGTGAAATTGGTATAGGCTGCGCGCATGAGACCGATAGGATCGACCCCGAAATGCGAGCGGAAACGCCGGTCCTCGATGGCGATGACGGCGTTCGGCAGATAGGGCGGCAGTTGTTCCAGCCGCACGGCTTCGCCGCCCGTGTCGCCGCGATTGGCAAGCAGATCGCCGTTGAGCGCGACGATCTTGACGTTGGGCGGACGCACGGGGACCTGCCATTCCGATGTCGGAGGCAGATAGGCGGCGTAGTATCCGATCACGCAGACCACGCCGATCACGCACCAGATCCCGGCAACGGCGCTCCAATAGACACCCCGCTTGAAGATCCGGCCGACGACGGCGGGAATTCTGATCCTTGACTTGCGCTTCCGGCTGCGCCGCTTCGCGCCTGATCTCCCGCCACGGCGAATGACCGTGCTTCCGCAGGACTTGCCGCCCTGGGACTTTGCAGGCTTCTTGGGCGCGGTCTTCTTACGGGTCGCGGAACCTGACTTTCGGCTTTTCGACTTGGAGCCGGACTTCGACGAGGGCGCAGCGGTACGGTCCTGCGGCCCAAGGCGCAGATCAAGCAGGCTACTGCTGCTGTCGTCCCCGAATGTCGGTTCAATCCTTGGCTGGCGTTTCGCCCGCGATGCCATTGATCATCCGTCCCGTCGTCAGTTCCGGCACGTGCCGGCTTCCCCGGAGATGATCTTAAATTGCGGCAATTTAAGGGGGCGTTAAGGCTTGACGCCGGACGGCCCGAGCATGTCGTTGCAAAAATCTTCGCTGCACGGACCGGGAATCGTCAGCTGTACCGGCTGGCATCCGCACCGTAATAGTTCACGTAGCGGGTGTTGAGATGCGTCACCGGCACGATGATGAGAACGTCCGTTGTGCCGAACTGGTTGTCGACAACCGCGCCGTCTCCGATGAAAGCACCGAGGCGCAGATAGCCCTTCACCAGAGGCGGCAGCGCGCGAAGCGCTGCTTTCGCGTCGACCGCGTCGGCAGGCATGCGGTTCATTTCAACATAGCGATCGGTCACGGCCCGAACGCGCCACTCTTCGGGCGCCCGGGCATTGTGATGCAGGAAGGAGAGCCGTTCCGCCAGAGCGTCGGGGTTGGTGCCCTCGATGGAGGCACAGCCGAGCAGCACATCGATCTTGTGCCGCAGAACATAGGACCATATTCCGTGCCAGAGCAGTTCAACTGTCTTCTTGTTGCGATACGGCTTGAGGACGCAGGACCGCCCCAGTTCCAGAAAGCGCTTGTCCGGATTGGCGTCGACAAGCTTCTGTATTTCAAATTCACCAGCCGTATAGAACCCGTTGTGCTGATCCGCGACTTCCTGGCGCAAAAGGCGGTAGGTTCCGACGATCTCCGGCTTCAGCCGGCCAAGCTTGTTGCGTTTCAGGGACGCATGGTCGACGACAAGCAGATGATCGCAATAGGCGTCGAACGGATCCGCATCCCGGCGCGTTGCCATAGTATTGGCATCGGCGATCGCTGACATTTCATCGTAGAAGACGTCGTAGCGCAGTCGCTGCGCTTTCCTGACTTCCTTGAAGTTCCGGGCCAGGCGGACCTCTAGCGATCCGATGCGTCCGAGTGTGTCTCCGGTTTTGGCCGGCACCCTGTGCGGATGCGAGGGCCTGGTGCCGCCTGCCGTTGCGGTGTCGGTGCGCAATCCCGGCGTGAACCTGCGCACAAGCTTCCTCGGAGAAAACAGTCCCTGCCGCATTATCGACATTCCACCCTCTTGCATTCCGTTCTGGCACTCAAAGAGAATTTACAGGTTGAAACCTGTTTCTCTTTTGTTTTTCACCTTTGCCGTAGCACCGGTCCGTCAGCATTCGGCGCGCATTGGCCCTGCCGTAGAGCACAGTATTCCGACAACTGCATGACACTCGGGTTGTTTCGTTGAACCGGACGGTACGAGCTTAACTTAATCCAGGATTTTTGTGAAATTGGACATCGCAGCGCGACGATTTAACCGCGCGTTGCGCGACTGGGTTCTGAGGACGGCGTGACTTGGGTGAAAGAGACCGCATTGTCTCAGTCGCGATTGATCGAAATCAGCGCTTCGGAGATTGATTCAACACTCAGGGGTTTGGTCAGGTATCCGGCGGCACCGGCCTTTGCGGCCTTGTCGCGCGCGTCCTGCATGACGTCGGCGGTCACCATCAGGACCGGCACCGGTTTTTGTCCAAGTTCTTGTTCATTTGCGCGAATTTGCCGGATGGCTTCAAAACCGTCCAGGCCCGGCATGTGCAGATCCATCAGGATCGCATCGAATCTCTCTTTGGCTGCCTCTTCAACAGCTTTTTCGCCGTCGACAACCATGACCGGAATATGCCCGAGCTTGCGCAGCAGCGCTTCGCTCAGCAGACGGTTGATATCGTTGTCCTCTGCAACAAGCAGCCGGAGCGGGCGGGCTGGAGCATTGAAGTTTCGTATCGTGGCGTGATCGTCCACCGGTTCAGCGCTGGCATCCCAGGCGAAATCATCCGTCTTGTCAGTCAGAAGGCCGGAAAAGATCTGGATCAGTGTTTCTATCCGGACAGGCCTGATGAGATAGGCGGCATAGCCGGCCGATCGCAGCTGTACCAGCCGGTCGCGTTCGGGTGGCGAGATCAGAACGATGGCCGGTGCCTCGCACCCGGTCAGGCGGGCGGAGGCCAGCCAGCCGCCGGCGTCCGAAACCGCAGCATTGTCGACGATGATGAGATCTGCGCCTGAAAGCGTCTTGTCCAGATCGACGCTGCCGGGAACTTCAACACAGACGTTCGCATCGTGATGCTCCAGACGTTTTGAAAGCAGGGCGCATTCAATCCGGCTGTCGCTGACAAACACGATTTTCCTGCCTTTGAAACTGTCGAGCCTTGGATCCGTTTCGGACGTGAGACCTTCGGGGATCGGCAGTGAAACCTTGAAATGTCCGCCGCCCCATCCTGATGGCCGTGCAGTGATAGCGCCGCCCATCAGACCCGCAAGCCGTTGCGCGATCGCAAGTCCAAGGCCGGTTCCGCCGAATTTCCTTGCCGGGCCGTGGTCGACCTGCTCGAACTCCTGAAAGATACGTTCTGCCTCGGTTGTGTTGAACCCGATACCGGTATCATGCACGTCAATATCCAGGAAGGTTGAGCCGGGTCCATCGCTCCGTCCGGTCACCTCGACCGAAATGCCGCCCTCATCCGTGAATTTGATGCCGTTTCCGATCAGGTTGAACAGGATCTGGCGCACCCTTGTCGCGTCAAGCGTCACGGTATCCGGCAGGCGCGGATCCAGCATTGTCCCGATTTCGAGACCTTTTGCATGCGCTTTCGGCGCCAGCAGTTCAACCACGCTTTCCGAAAGCGTGCCGACCCGGACCGGTGCGTTCTGGATCTCCAGCTTACCGGCTTCGACCTTGGAAAAATCAAGCACTTCGTCGATCAGGAGAAGCAGGGTTTCGCCCGATGTTTCCAGAGCCTCGATATAGGCAGCCTGCTCTTTTGTCAGGCGCGTGTCCCTGAGCAGCGAGGCCATGCCCAGTATGCCATTGAGAGGCGTGCGGATTTCGTGGCTGACTGTTGCAAGAAAGCGGGACTTGGCCTCGTTCGAGTTCTCCGCCGAATGACGCGCGGCCAGCAGCTCTTCTTCGATCAGCCTCCGCTCGGTGACGTCGCGCAAAACGGTCTGAACCAGCTGCCTGTCGGTGGCCGTATCCCGCACCGGGATATCGATCCGGGAAAACCAGCGCGGCCCCTGGGCGGTGTGAATATGGAGATCCTGAAAGGTCGTCCTTCCCGAGAGGTTCAACTCCGATGGCGCCTGTGTCTGCACGCTGTCCCCGTCGACCAGGGGCAGCTTCATGGCATTGCCGGGAACAAGGTCGTGCATGTTCCCGAATACATCTTCGGCGGCGGAGTTGACATACTGGATGACGCCGTCTGCATCGCGCCGTACGACAACGTCGCCGAGCGTGGCAAGGATGCTTGCATGCCTTTCGTCTGATTCCCCCAGTTCCCAGGCCTTGTCCTCAAGCTCCTCGATCCGCGCCATCAGGCGTCTGATCTTGGCGTCCTTTGACTGAATAGCCTCGATGGACCGGTGCATGTCGTCGGCAAACATGCGCCAGACGGCCAGTCCGCCAGCAAAGAAGGCGAGCCCGACGCCCAGAAACCGCGTGAGGCCATCGCCCGCAACCAGGAAAAGAGCCGCTCCCAGTCCCAGAACAAGACCGGCGACGGCCAGGTGCTGAAGCGCCTTCCGGGGTGGAGAAACGGGTTGGTCGGTCGCACGGCGGCCTGGCCCGACGTTGGGTTCGGAAACATCCGGAGACGATCCGGTGTCGCTCAGATCCGGCTTGATCCCGTCCGCGAACACGCGAGAAATGCCGGAAATGTGCGGGTCTGCCCCTGGTTCCGGGGTGTCCGTTTCAGCGCTCTTGGTCGGGTTGCCGTTCTGACGTGCCAAGGGGATGCCTCTCATCAAGGGTTATTGCCCGAGAGAGTGCCGCTTAATCTTTTAGAAACCGTTTCACTGAGCGCGCACGGTTTGAAATCCTGGAATGCGGAGGAGGCGCGTTTGACCTGATCACAGGCGAGGACCGCCGGAAAGAGAGAAAGCGCCTTGCCCTGCCGCTTCGTGCAGGACAAGGCATGGTTTTATCTGACGTCCAGAAATCCGATGATCTGGCGAACATCTTTCAGGACCGGCTCAGCGATGGCGGATGCCTTTTCAGCGCCTGTCTTCAGAACCGAATCGATTTGGGCCTTGTCATCCATCAGCCGCCGCATTTCGTCCGTCATCGGTGACAGCTTTCCGACAGCGAGCTCCGACAGGGCCGGCTTGAAGGTCGAGAACTGCTGTCCGCCGAAATCCTTCAGCACCTCTTCCTTGGAGCTGCCGTTGAGGGCGGCGAAGATGCCGACAAGATTGTCGGCTTCCGGGCGGCTCTCGAGACCGTCAACCTCGCTTGGCAGTGCATCCGGATCCGTCTTGGCTTTCCGGACCTTCCGGGCGATCGTGTCGGCATCGTCGGTCAGGTTGATGCGCGACAGGTCCGAAGGGTCCGACTTGGACATCTTCTTGGTGCCGTCGCGCAGAGACATGATCCGCGTTGCCGGCCCGGCGATCATCGGCTCGGTCAATGGGAAGTACAGCTGCTCGGGCAACTCGGGAGACGGCGTCGGATTGGGAACACCAATTCCGAGTTCCTTGATGCGGTCGCCGAAGTCGTTGTTGAACTTCGCTGCAATGTCCCGTGTCAGTTCAAGATGCTGCTTCTGGTCGTCGCCCACCGGGACATGCGTCGCACGGTAGGCGAGTATGTCGGCCGCCATCAGGTTCGGGTAGGCGAACAGTCCGACGGAGGCGTTCTCCTTGTTCTTCCCGGCCTTTTCCTTGAACTGCGTCATCCGGTTGAGCCAGCCGATCCGCGCGACACAGTTGAAAATCCAGGCAAGTTCAGCGTGTTCGCGCACCTGCGACTGGTTGAAGATGATCGACTTGTCCGGATCAATACCGGCGGCCATGTAAGCGGCCGTTACTTCACGCGTTGCATTGCTCAGTTCTTCCGGATCCGGAAACCCGGCCGTGATGGCGTGGGAATCGACAACGCAGAAGATCGTCGGCATCTGATCCTGCAGGGGAACCCAGCGGGACACCGCTCCAAGATAATTGCCGAGATGGAGGTTACCGGTTGGCTGAACGCCGGAAAAGACACGGGGCTGGAACGCCGTCATTTTTTATCCCTTTATTGGTGCGGCCGGTTGGAAGGGCGCTGTGAAGCTTTGGGCGCGCCGGGTGTAAGCCCGCGACGCCGAGGATGCAAGCGGTATTGCGTGACTACCGCAGTTTGTTTGTCAGGTGTTGCGCCGCGTCAACGTCCGGAACATGCCGATGAGATCCGCACCGCCGCTCACTTGTGCGAACACCGCGAATGTCACAACCCCGGTCAGCACCAGCAAGCCAAGGCTTGCAGCCCGGACAACCAGCCAGGTCCCGGTGAGCGACGGTTCGAGCGCGATGGCTGCGAAGTGAATGGCAACGCCCATCAGGAGACTCGCCAGCAGCACCAGAACCAGCCGCCGCAGAAGTGCGAAATCGGGTACAAAATGGCCGCGTTTGTAAAGGACGACGATCAGCAGTCCCGTGTTGACCCAGCCCGCAATCGTGGTGGCAAGGGCGATGCCGACATGCTTGAAAACGGGAAACAAGGCAAGAGAGAGACAGACATTCACGATCATGCCGACAGCAGCGAATTTCATCGGCGTCTTGGTGTCCTCGCGCGCGAAATAACCGGGCGAGAAAACCTTGTTGAGCACGAATGCGGGCAAGCCGAAGGAAAACGCCATCAGTGCGGCAGCGGTTCCTTCGACGGCAGCCGCGTCGAAGCGCACGCGCTGGAAGAGAACGGAAACGATCTCGTGGGGGACGACGGCCAGCGCGACGGCAGCCGGCAAAGTCAGCACCAGGGAGATTTCGAGGGCGCGATTGAGGCTGACCTGGTAGGCGTTGACCTCGCCAGCCCGCAACTGGCGGGTCAGGCTGGGCAATAGAACGACGCCGATCCCGATGCCGATCACCCCAAGGGGCAACTGGTAGAGGCGGTCGGCAAAATAAAGCATTGCATTCGCGCCGTCCTGCAGCGAAGCGATGATCGTGCCAACCGCGATATTCAGTTGGGTGACCCCGCCTGCAATAATGCCGGGAACTCCAAGAACGAGCAGGCGTTTCGCGGATTTCGTATAGCGTGGCCGGAAGACCGGGATCCTGAAACCGAGCCGTTTGAGATCGGCGACGACCACCAGCAGCTGAACGATCCCACCGAAAGTGACGCCCGCGCTCAGGATAATTCCAAGTTCCGTATTGTCTTCCACGCCGGCGGCCAGAACGCCGCCCAGAACAATGCTCATGACCACGTTCAGCATGACCGGTGCAAAGGCCGCGGCGGCAAAGCGCTGATAGGTGTTCAGGATTCCAGCCAGGAATGCCAGAAGCGACATGAAGATCAGGTATGGAAAGGCGATCCGCGCCATGAGAACGGTCAGGTCGAACTTGGCGCTGTCGGCGTTGAAGCCTGGTGCCAGACCCCAGACCACGAAGGGCATGAAGATCTGCGCAAGAGCCGTCAGGGCGAGCAGGCAGAACAGCAGCGCCGCACCGATTTCCCCGGCAAAGCGCCGTGCGCCCTTGTCGCCCTCTTCTTCGACCGCCCGGCCGAACAGGGGAATGAAGGCGGAGTTGAACGCACCCTCGGCAAACAGTCTGCGAAACAGGTTCGGCAGACGGAAGGCCACGGCAAAGGCGTCGGCAACGGGGCCTGTCCCGACCGCAGCGGCCAGGAGCACGTCTCGAACGAAGCCGAGCACCCGGCTCAACATGGTGGCGCCGCCGACCGTCGTGAAGTTGCGGACAAGGCTCATTCAGGCAGCGCTCCCGGGGAATTTTTCGACATTCACGAGGCCTGACGCTGGACTTTTCTGGAGACGGGTGCGGCCGGATCCAGTTCAAGGTGGCCCTTGACCGCATCGGTGAGGCGCTCCCGGATGATCTCCTGACGCCCGATATTGGAGATCTTCTGGCCCGTCAGGTCTGTCACGTAAAAGACATCGACGGCCTTTTCGCCGAAGGTCGAGATATGGGCTGAGCCGATATTGAGATTGAGCGTCGCAATAGAGCGTGTCAGGTCGTAGAGAAGCCCTGGCCTGTCGAGACCGGAAATCTCCAGAACCGTGTATTCATCCGAAAGCGCGTTGTTGACCAGGATCTCGGTGGCGACCTTGAAGGCCTTCACACGGCTTTTTATCGCGTTTTTCTTGGTGACCGGTTCGGGAAGCCGCTCGTCGCCTCTGAGTGTCGTCAGAATCAGGCGGGTGATCCGCTCGCCCCGGCGGCGTTCGTCGTCATCGTCGGGCAGTTCGCGCCCGATGAAAATCGTATCGAGCGCAAATCCGTCCGTGGTCGTGTCGATCTGCGCGTCGACGATATTGGCGCCTGTCGAGAAGCAGGCACCCGCGATAATGGAGAGAAGGCGCGGGTGGTCGGGCGCCATGATATTCAGTTCGGTAACGCCCTCGAAGGCGCGCGGAATGACATCGAAGGCAAGCCGCTTGCCATCCTTGTCCGCCTGCCGCAGCAGTTCGGCATGCGTCAACAGCCGCTCCGGTTCGGTCCGCAGCCAATAGGCAGGGTAGTGCCGCTTGAGATAGGCGGTCCTGTCCTTCTTGCTCCAGTGATCCAGCTTGGATACGAGATCAGTCTTGGCCGATTCGATCGCCTCGTTGTGGGACATCTTCGAATGTCCACCGGAGAGATGCGGTTCCGTTGCATAGAAGAGCGTCCTCAGAAGCTGGCCCTTCCAGCCGTTGAAAACCCCGGGGCCGACCGCACGGATATCCGCGACGGTCAGGATCAGCAGCATCTTCAGCCGTTCGAGCGATTGAACGGTCTGGGCGAAATCCGTGATGGTCTTGCGGTCGTTCAGGTCGCGCGATTGCGCGATCGTGCTCATGTCCAGATGATGTTCGATCAGCCATGCGACCGTTTCGGTCTCCGCCTCGTTCAAGCCGAAGCGCGGGCAGATCTTGCGCGCAACGCGCGCACCGGCGACGGAATGGTCCTCGGGGCGGCCTTTCGCGATATCGTGCAGGAACATCGCCACGTAAAGCACCTTGCGGTTCTGCAGCGTCAGGATCAGGTCCGTCGACAAGGGGTGATCTTCACCGGAATTCCCGCGTTCAATTTCCGCCAGGACGCCAATCGAACGGATCAGGTGCTCGTCGACGGTGTAATGGTGATACATATTGAACTGCATCATCGCGACGACCTTGCCGAAGTCGGGCACGAACCTGCCCAGAACCCCGGTCTCGTTCATCTTACGCAAGATCGTTTCCGGCTTGTTGCGCGATGTCAGGATCGACAGGAACAGCCTGTTTGCTTCCGGGTCGTTCCTGAGGCTGCTGTCAACAAGCTTGAGCGAATGCCGGATCAGCCGGGTCAGCTTGGGGTGCAGGTTGTAGTCATGCTTCTCCGCAAGCTGGAAAACCCTGAGGAGGTTTGCAGGAGCGGTTTCGAAGATCTTGTCGTTGGTGACGTTCAGCCGGTTGTTTTCGACGATGAAGCCGGGCGCGCCTTTGACCGGCTTCACGGAATCGGTGACGCGTCCGCTGCGCAGGCGGCGCATCATGCCGGAAAATCCCTTTCCGCGCGGCTCCTTGACGTGCTCCTCCTCCAGCGCCGCGCATATGATGCGGGTCAGGTCGCCGACATCCTTCGCGACAAGGAAATAGTGCTTCATGAAGCGTTCCACGTCACGCATGCCCGGATGCTGGGTGTAGCTGAGCCGGATCGCGATTTCGCGCTGGAATTCGAACGCGAGCCGTTCCTCGGGCCGTCCAGTCAGGAAGTGGAGATGGCAGCGCACAGCCCACAGAAAGTCCTCCGACTTTGCAAAGCGGCTATATTCGGATCGGGTCAGGACGCCCTTTTTCACCAGCTCCGACTGCTTGTCGACGCGGTAGTGATATTTCGCAATCCAGAAAAGCGTGTTGAGGTCGCGAAGTCCCCCCTTGCCTTCCTTGATGTTGGGTTCGACCAGGTAACGTGACGTTCCCTGGCGACGGTGCCGCTCATCACGCTCCAGCAGCTTGGCCGCGATGAATTCGGAGCTGGTCCCGTTCACGACATCCGTGCCGAAGCGCTTGATCAGATCTTCGAAAAGTGGCACGTCGCCCCAGATGTGCCGGGCTTCCAGAACGGCGGTGCGGATCGTCATGTCGGATCGGCTGAGCCGGATGCACTCGTCGATGTTCCGGGTTGCGTGGCCGACCTTGAACCCCAGATCCCAGAGCATGTAGAGAATGTACTCGACGACTTGCTCACCCCAGGGTGTCTGCTTGTAGGGCAGGATGAAAAGCAGATCGATGTCCGACCCAGGAGCGAGCGTTCCCCGCCCGTAGCCGCCTACGGCTGCGACCGACATGCGCTCGGCGGCCGAAGGGTTCTTGACACGGTAGACATGCCTGACGGCGAAGTCATAGATCACGCGGATGAGTTCGTCCTGAACATGGGACAGTCGTGACGCGCAAAGCAATCCGCCACCGTCTTCGTTCAGTTTTTCCTGCACACGGTCGCGCGCCGTTTTCACCTCCGATTTCAGAAGGCTCAGAACGGCCGACCTGACCTTGGTATCCGATCCGTCGCCGTCATAGTCGCCTGTCAGCGCAGTCAGGCGGGACCGAAGGTCATCCGCGTCGATCAGTCCGGCGAGTTCTTCCTGGCTGGGGTGCATTGTTTTGTCAGCAATCCGTTCGGCAAATCAGAAGGTCAGGTTGGGTTTCGAGTGCTGGTTATATAGGGATCACGCCATAAGGACACGTAAATCTGAATTTACCGCTGCCGTATGGGAAAACCCTGCCGTGATGCTGGTCCAGGCCCGCCGCATCGCCGAACATTCTGCAATTGGTTTACGCTTCTTGCAGGCACGCTGTCCGCTTCAAACGTCGTCCTTCGCCGCCGCCACCCTGAGCTGGTGCAGGAGGCCGGCGAGCGATTCTTCCGACAGGACGTTGATTTTCAGAGCGAGCTGGTTTGCAAGTTCGGTGGCCTTGGGATGCATGCCGGCGGTGTCGATCGTAATCCGCGGGTCTGACAGTTCCGCCAGACGCTGGATCTCTTCCGCTTCATCCCAGATGACGTTGAAATAGGTGATGATCCGCTGCACCAGGAACCAGGTGGGCTTGCCCCTCTTGCCGTGTTCGAGCGCTGAAAGATAAGCGCTGGAGACGGACAGCGCGGCTGCCATTTCTTTCAGGGAAACGCCGCGTTTTGCCCTGAGTTCCCGAATTTTTGCCCCTAGCGGTGTCACGGTTCTACCTTCTTTTACGAATCCGCACGTAGAGCGCCCCCGCTCCACCGTGGCTCGCATGGGCCTCCTCATAGCCCAGGACCACCGAACGCATATCCGGCATGGCAAGCCATTGGGGCACCATTCTGCGTAAAATCCCGCGTTCGTCCATATAGGCGTGCCCCGGCCCGCCGCCTTTGCCGGTTATAACCAACACAACTTTGTGACTGCGGGCCTGCGCCTGATAGAGAAATCCGCGCAACCGGTCATGCGCCTGATATTGCGTCAGACCGTGCAGGTCGATCCGTGCATCAATCGCCCGGACACCCCTGACGATCTTCCTGCGATAGCGTGTTTCCAGCTGGTGAAGCGGCAGCAGGTCGGGCGTTTTCTTTTCCGGCGCAGGCGCCTTGATGGCCGTCGCCGTCTGGGGTGATTTCACCGCCGTGCGCGGCTTGTCCTTCTTGCTGCGTTCAAGCTCATCCTCGAGGACCCTGACCCGGTCAGGATCAAGCGGGGTGAGCGTTTTTGCGACTTTGCCCCAGAGCTCCCGGTCTTCAGGTGACAGGCTGCCCTTTTTCCCCCGCTTCGTCATCGGTCAGTCCGTTGCCGTCTCTGCGCCGGTACGAACCGGATCTGGAACCAGAAGGGAGAAGGCCGCCTTGTGCCGAATATCGCCGGCAAGCTCACCGGCCATGTCTCCGGATCCCGTGAAGATATCGCCCCGTGCCCGTCCCTTGATGGCAGAGCCGGTATCGTCCGCAATCATCAGTCTGGAAAACGCCTGTCCGCTCCCGTCCGGGTCCTTGAACCCGGCCTCGACAAAAACAAAGGCACCATAAGGCAGGTGTGCCGGGTCGATCGCCAGGCTGCGGCCCGCAACCAGGGGCAAACCGGCCGCGCCGACAGGGCCTTCATCCGGTTCGGCCTCCAGAACCTCGCGAAAGAAGATGTAGGACCGGTTTTCGCTGAAGAGCGCGTCGCGCTTGTCCGGGTTCGCGGACAGCCACGATCTGAGGCCCGTCATGGTGAAGTCTTCCGGCGTTCCTTCGCCGCGCTGAACAAGAAGCCGGCCGATACCGGTGTAGGGGTGCCCGGTCTTTCCGGCATAACCGACGCGCATCACGTGGCCGTCGGTCAGGCGTAAACGCGCCGAGCCCTGCACGTGGATGAAATAGGCGTCGACAGGGTTGGAGAGCCAGACAAGTTCCAGATTTTCATCGTCGAGTGCACCGTCCATGATGGCGGCCCGGTCCGGCATCTCCGAAAACCCGTCGCCTGTTCGTCGCCCGTGGCTGAGCTCCGGAGGCCAGTCATCCGGCCTGCCCTCCATCGGGATGGCCTCCAGGCCCTCGGGTTTGCGGTGAAGCGGCACCGGGAAGTCGTCTGTCCGGGTGCGGGACGCGGCAACTTCGGGTTCGAAATATCCGGTCACGAAACCCGGGTCCTTGATGCGATATGCTGTGAAACGGGTTTCGAAAAACCGCCGCGCTCTGTCGGGCGTTGCGATGTCCGGGTTGGCGGCCACCCGGCAAAGGGCTCTTAAAGTCGCAGGATCGTGGCCAGGCAAGCCGGTTGCCCCAAAGGAAACAGGTTTGCTGCAAAACCGCTGGAACGCGGCGAGGGCCTTGTGCTGGTCGTCGTTGTCCCAACCGGCAAGATCACGAAACGCGACTTTCTCGAGATGGTCGGGAAGCTCCGGGCTTTGCGGTGTGGCCATGGCGGCTCCTGCAAAGAAAAGCGGCGCGGCCAGAGCCGCGCCTCTCAAACTGATGGAAAACCGGCGAAGAACGGTGTCCCTCGCCCACCGGTCCGTTCGCGTCATTGTCACTCGGCGGATTCGGTCGCAACCAGCTTCCAGTTCGGATCACGCGAATCGGTGTCGCGCGCAAAGGTCCAGATATCGACCACTTCGGTGACCTTGGCCGGATCGCCGTCGACGACCTCGCCGGCCTTGTCACGCGTAGCGGAAATCAGCTGGCTGTGGATCTTGACCGTCACCTGGGCGATCGACCCCTTGAGAGCCGCCTCGACGATTTCCGACTTGTCGATCCCGACAAATGTCGATTCGATCGTTTCGCCGCGCTTCTCCCGATCGTCGATCGCGCCGACGAAGCCGTCAAACACTTCCGGAGACAGCAGGTTCTTCAGAGCTTTCTTGTCGCCGTCGGCAAAGGCCATCACAATCATTTCGTAGGCCGCACGGGCACCGCCGAGAAACTCACCGGGCTCGAAGCTCCGGTCAACGGACAGGATCTGCTTCAGGGCGCTGTTCAGCGCGGAGCCTTCCGGAGCTACCTTGTCGATCACCACATCACCGCCCTGAGCTTGTTCCGGCATCATGTCGGCGGGCTGGTCGCCCTGGTTCGGTAGCGGAATGACATTGTCCTGGCCGTTCGGCTGCTCGTTCGTCTGTTCCGGCTTGGAATACGGGTCGAAAGGTGGCCGTTCGTTGCCGGTGCGCTTGCCGAGAACGGATCTCAGTCTGAACAGAATAAAAACAGCAAGTCCCATGAGGACGAGATTTAGTGGGTCGAAAAGTTCATTCATCTTACGTTCCGGCTACCCTTTGGAGGCATGTGACGCCGCCTCTTGCATGTTCAGCGTAAAGCTGCCCGCTCTCAAATTCAGTTACCACCTTATTTAGGGGGCTCTTGAACCAGCATCCAGACCCGAGAGCAAGACTGAAATTTCTGCAATGGTTATCTTTCCGCGCGCGCCTGCTCGCATTTCTGTGATCGAATGTCTAGATTATGACCAAAATAACTTATCAGACGATGGAGGTCCCGTGGGACTTTATATCATTGCCGCGCTCATTTTGCTGCCCCTGATTGAAATCGCGGTCTTCATCTGGGTCGGCGGACTGATCGGCGTGCTGCCAACCATTTTGCTGACGGTCATAACGGCGATGGCAGGCACGATCATGTTGCGCCAGCAGGGCCTTTCGCTGCTCATGCGCATGCAGAGCGAACTGGACGCGGGACGCGCGCCGGGCAACGAGGTCATGCAGGGTGCGATGATCGTTCTGGCCAGTATTCTCCTGCTTACTCCCGGGTTCGTGACCGATGCAATCGGCCTCCTCCTGTTCATTCCCCCGGTGCGCTCGGCGCTTGCCAATTTTATCGTGTCCCGGTCGAATGTGGTGATCGTTCAGGGTGGTGCCGCGCATGGCCGGCGTGACGAGCATGTTGTCGACCTTGACCAGGGCGACTGGACGGAGAAGGAAGAGCCCAGTGCTGACGCTGCGGCAAACGGCGGGCAGCCAAAAATAAGCCCGTGGCGCGACGGGCCAGACGACGCCAAGCCCTGACCCGAATAAATCGCAAGGTCACTAAAACGTGACACGTGCTGTATGCGTAATATTTACCAGTTGAGGTTACGCCTCTCCGTAACTTTGCGGCGAAGACCGCGTAAAACGGAAGGTGCGAACCATGAGGACCGGGCGCGTTGACTGGGTCGATACGGCCAAGGGCATCTGCATTATCTTTGTCGTGATGATGCACTCGGTACTCGGCGTTGAAGCCGCCGCCGGTGAAACCGGCTGGATGCACGCCGTTGTTGCCTTTGCAGCCCCGTTCCGCATGCCGGACTTTTTTCTGATCTCGGGCCTGTTCCTCGCCAACGTGATCACGCGCGACTGGAAACTCTATCTCGACCGCAAGGTCGTTCATTTCGCCTATTTCTACATTCTCTGGATGACGATCCAGTTCGCCGTCAAGGCCCCTGTTTTCGTTGGCGACATGGGCACCATGGGCACGCTGGAGTTCTATTTCCTGAGCTTCGTCCAGCCATTCGGCACCTTGTGGTTCATCTACATGCTGCCGATCTTCTTCCTGGTCTGCAAACTCGCGCATGACAAGGGCGTGCCCTGGCAGGTGATGTTGGTCCTTGCGGCTCTTTTGCAGATCGCAAAGATCGACACCGGTTGGCTTCTGGTCGATGAATTCGCCTCACGTTTCGTCTATTTCTACGCCGGCTACATTTTCGCCCCGCAGATCTTCCAGCTGGCTGACTGGGCACGGGAGCGCATCGGCGTGAGCGCCGCTTATCTCATTGGCTGGGGAATCGTGAATGGTGGCCTTGTCTATCTGGGCTGGGCGCATCTGCCGATAATTGCGCTTGCGCTGGGTGCGGCCGGCGCCGGTGCGATCATCCTGACCAGCGCGCTGATCGTGAAGATGGGCCGCATGAGTTTCCTGCGCCATTTCGGCGAGAATTCCATCGTCATCTACCTGGCGTTCTTTTTCCCGATGGGCGTGACCCGCGTGATCCTGTTGAAACTCGGCATTCTCGACATCGGCACGGCATCGCTGATCGTCACCATTGTCGCCTGCGTGAGCCCGATGATCCTCTACTGGATCATTGCGAAAACCAATATCGGCTGGTTCCTGTTCAAGCGGCCTCAATGGGCCTATCTCGGCGGCACCCACGGGCGAAAGCGTGCACCGCAAGCGGCGGAGTGACAGGAAACGTCGGGAATTGTTCCTTTAGGACTTTCCTCTGACCGCGCGTGCGGGCATGATCCGCGCCATGTCGACGCAAGATTCTGCCCCCGCCCTCACCGCTGACGACCACCTCATCCTGGTCGACGGCTCCACCTTCATCTTTCGCGCCTATCACGCGTTGCCGCCGCTGACGCGCAAGCCCGACGGGCTGCCGGTAGGCGCCGTCTCCGGCTTCTGCAACATGCTCTGGAAGCTGCTGCAGGAAGGGCTGACACCGGAAGAAGGCGACGAGCCGACCCATTTCGCGGTGATTTTCGACCATTCGTCGAAGACGTTCCGCAATTCCATTTATCCCGAGTACAAGGCAAATCGGCCGGAGCCGCCGGAAGATCTTGTGCCGCAATTCGGCCTGATCCGGGAAGCAACCCGGGCCTTTTCCGTACCTTGCGTAGAACAGGAAGGCTTCGAGGCCGACGACCTGATCGCAACCTATGCCCGCCAGGCCGCGGACATGGGAGCACAGGTAACCATCGTCTCCGGCGACAAGGACCTGATGCAGCTGATCGGTCCGAAGGTCGGCATGATCGACACGATGAAGAACAAGGTCTTCGGCGAGCCGGAGGTTTTCGAAAAATTCGGCGTCGGGCCGGACAAGGTCATTGAGGTTCAGTCGCTCGCGGGCGACAGCGTCGACAATGTGCCCGGTGTTCCCGGCATCGGCTTGAAAACGGCGGCGCTCCTGATCAACGAATTCGGCGACCTGGAATCACTCTTGGCCGGAGCGGACACCATCAAGCAGAACAAACGCCGCGAAAACCTGATCGAATTCGCCGATCAGGCGCGCGTTTCCAAGGAGCTGGTGACACTGAAGCAGGACGTGCCTGTCGAAGTGCCGGTCGGACATCTGACGGTCACCGATGTCGATGGTCCGAAGGCGGTCGGCTTCCTGAAGGCCATGGGTTTCAGCACCCTGACCAAGCGCGTCGCCGAGGAAACCGGGGCCGACCTTGCCAATGTCGAGCCGGCCGATTTCCAGGTCCCCGGCTGGGACGTTCCCGATCAGAAGGGCCGCATGGTCGAGCGTGCGGAACCAAGCACGCCCGGTACTGCGGCATCCGCAAGCGACGGCACCGGGCCGGACGGCATGATGGTGCCGCAAACCGTCGCCGATGCCCGCGCAGAAACCGTCAAGGCGGTCCCGATCGATTCAGGCGCCTATGAAACGGTGACAACCGTCGAACGGCTCAAGGAGTGGTGCGACGCCGCCTTCGAAAAGGGCTATGTCGCTTTCGATACGGAGACCACGTCGCTTGACGCCATGCAGGCGGAACTCGTCGGTCTGTCGCTGTCATGCGAGCCGGGCAAGGCCTGCTACGTACCGCTCGCCCATGTCGATGGTGAGGGCGATCTTCTGGGCGGCGGCGGCCTGCTGCCTGGCCAGATCCCGCTGAAAGAAGCGCTTGAGGTTCTGAAGCCGATGCTGGAGGACCGCTCCGTCCTGAAGATCGCGCAGAACCTCAAATATGACTGGCTGGTGATGACCCGTTACGGCATCGATATCAGCCCCTGGGACGACACCATGCAGCTGTCCTACACGGTTGATGCCGGCAAGGGCGGCAACGGCATGGACGAGTTGTCCGAGCGCTGGCTCGGCCACAAGCCGATCCCGTTCAAGGAAGTCTGCGGTTCCGGCAAATCGATGATCACCTTCGACAAGGTGCCGATCGACAAGGCAACGGCCTATGCGGCCGAGGACGCCGATGTCACCCTGCGCCTCTGGATGATCCTGAAGCCGCGCCTTGCCAGCGATCGCATGGCAACGGTCTACGAGACCCTGGAACGTCCGATGGTGCCTGTTCTGGCGCGCATGGAACAGCGCGGTATTTCCGTTGACCGGCAAATGCTGTCCCGATTGTCGGGCGATTTTGCGCAAGGGATGGCCGGACTGGAATCGGAAATCTACGAACTCGCTGGCGAGAATTTCAACATCGGCTCACCCAAGCAGCTTGGCGATATTCTTTTCGGCAAGATGGGACTTCCCGGCGGCAAGAAAACCAAGACGGGCGCCTGGTCAACCTCGGCCCAGGTGCTGGAGGATCTGGCCGCGGAAGGGCATGAACTGCCGTCCAAGATTGTCGCCTGGCGGCAGCTCTCCAAACTGAAATCGACCTATTCCGACGCCCTGCCCGGCTATATCAACCCGGAAACGGGGCGCGTGCACACGTCCTATGCGCTGGCCGCGACCACGACGGGCCGCCTGTCCTCCTCCGAGCCGAACCTTCAGAACATCCCGGTGCGGACGGAAGCCGGCCGCAAGATCCGCCAGGCCTTCATCTCGACCAAAGGCCACAAGCTCGTCTCTGCCGACTACAGCCAGATCGAACTGCGCGTGCTCGCGCATATGGCTGACATTCCGCAATTGAAGAAGGCGTTCGAGGACGGGCTCGACATTCACGCCATGACGGCCAGCGAAATGTTCGGCACGCCGATCGAGGGCATGGATCCGATGGTGCGCCGTCAGGCGAAGGCAATCAATTTCGGCATTATCTACGGCATTTCCGCCTTCGGGCTGGCGAACCAGCTTGGCATTTCGCGCGGTGAGGCCGGTGACTATATCAAGACCTATTTCGAACGCTTCCCCGGCATTCGCGACTATATGGAAGCCACCAAGAAAAAGGTGCATGCGGACGGCTACGTCAACACCATCTTCGGCCGCAAGGCGCATTATCCGGACGTGAACACCAAGAACCCGAACATGCGTTCGTTCTATGAGCGTGCGGCCATCAACGCGCCAATCCAGGGGTCTGCCGCCGATATCCTGCGCCGCGCCATGGTGCGCATGGAAGACCGGCTGTCAGAGGCACGGCTCGATGCGCAGATGCTGTTGCAGGTGCATGACGAACTGATCTTCGAGGTTCCGGATGCCCAGGTCGACGCGACCTTGCCGGTCATCCGGGACGTCATGGAAAATGCCTGCGACCCGGTTCTGAAGCTGTCCGTTCCGCTGAAGGTCGACGCCCGCGCCGCCGACAACTGGGACGAGGCGCATTAGCAACTGCATCGAACAATCGAAAACGCCGCCCCGGACCTGATCCGGGGTAAAGTCTGCTCGGCGATCCAAAGGCCTTGAACGTTGCCGTCCAGGCGTGCGCTACGCAAATCGCATTGATTTCAGGCATTCGCAGGTCCCGGGCCAGGCCCGGGACGGCACGGCAATTGGAAGTGCCGCCGCCCGCTAAACCATCGCCATGACACGTGACGGCCCGCCCGTGCCGCCCCGGAACTTGGGTGCGCCGACAACGAGCGTTGCGCCGCTGGCCGGCAACGCATCAAGATTGGCGATGCATTCGATGCCCCAGCGGTTGCTTGGCAGCCAGGCGTAATGGACCGCGAAATCTGGTGACGGGCCGAAGTCGAGGGACAGGGTGTCGACGGCAATGCCGACGACATTTGCCTCTTCCATCAGCATTTGCGCTGCTTCCAGGTGGAAGCCGGGGAAATGCATGACGCCGTTTTCGTCGGCGTTTCGGAACTTGTCGGTCAGGACCTGAACGCCCCAACCGGAATTCATGGCAACACAGGCCCCGTCCGGGATAGCACCATTGGCCGAGATCCAGGCCTTGAGGTCGTCAGGGGTTACCTGGGCATCCGCATTCTCGGTGGCCTTTGCCTTGATATCGACAATGCACAAAGGAGCAACGAGGTTCTCGACCGGGATTTCCGCGACGGACTGGCCGTCTTCGGAAAAATGCAACGGCGCATCCATATGCGTGCCGGTGTGCTCGTTGTAGGTCAGGTTGAAGAGATTGTAGCCGTCCTTGGCGAAATCAACGAGCTTCTCCTTGAAGAACTGTTGTTCTCCCCCGAATGTCGGGAAGGTCTCGTAGAGCTCGTGGGTCATGTCAGCAATCTTGGTTGGCGTTTGCGCCATCGCGGGCATCGCGCCTGTCGCTGCAGCGGTTGCGGCAAGTCCGGCACCGACAGCCGTCGCTTTGAAGAAATCCCGCCGTGACAGCATGCGGTTTTTGACCGAATTGATGACGCATAGATCGCACATGACATGTCCTTCCCGTTGTTTGCCAAAGGGAAATGCTGCCTTTCAGCCGGAGAAATTGCGAGTCAAAAATGGGAAGGCCTGATTTGGTGGCTGATTTCTGCCTGCGGGACACGCGTGTATCCCGCGGCTTATGACTTCAGACCACCCGCAACTCCGGCGAGTTTTTGCCGGTCAGGGACGTACGGGCCGGGATTGCATTCTGCAGCAGCTCGCTCAAATGCGCTTCGAGATAGGCGACAATCGGCGACTGCGCCTTGGCCGGTGTGTAGACGGCCAGTCTTGTTGCCGGAAGGGACGGAAAGCCGTCCTGTTCCTTGAGGATCCTGAAACCGTCGAGAATGGCTGCTGACGGCAGGCAGCAGACCCCGGCGCCTGAGGTCACGGCAATCTGTGCGGCTGCCACACTGGTGGTGGTAATGCGCTCATACCACTGGCGGCCGGCGCTGGCGAGGGCCCGAAAGGATATCTCGCGGAAGGGACAGGGCTCCGGGAACAGGATCAGCGGCACCGGATCGCTCGGGACAAAGGCCTCGCCGCTTGCCCAGTGAAGTTGCTCTTCCACGACGCTGGCCGGTTCCGGCTTGGCCGGGTTCACGAGCGCGATCGCCAGATTGAGCTCGTTGCCGGACAGCTTTTCATGCAGCGTGGCGCTGTCTGCAACGGTCATCTCCAGTTTCACATTGGGGTGGATGCGCACAAAATTGCAGAAGATCGACTGAAGCTGACCTGTTGTCGACCATTCGGGCAGTCCGACATGCACGGTTCCGGTCAGTTCCGGTGCAGACAGGCGCAGGCGCGCCTCCTCGTGCGACTTCAGGATGTCTGTGGCATGTTGGTAGAGAATTCGGCCGGCGGGCGTCAGTTCCATCGAACGTGCCGCGCGTTCGATCAGCGGTTTGCCGACCCGGTCCTCCAGCCGCCGGAGCTGGGTGCTGACGCAGGGCTGCGTCCGGTTCAATCTTGCGCCGGCGAGCGTCACGTTGCCTGTTTCGGCAACTGCCACAAAGGCTTCCAGCAATTCGATATTGAAACGGCCGACGGTCAAATTGCGCTGTTCCACCTCAGTCCCGATCCGCCGGTAGCGCCGGCCTGATGTTCTCATTTCAGGACAGAATTACGCGCAATTTAAGTCGAATTCAACCTTAAATTTATGAAGTTCATTCAGCGCGCATATCGCGAAACAGTCGCTAGCGAGCGGTTCCGCGCACGTCTGGCCACCGGGTGCAGCAGCACGTCAACAATGCATGCATAACACTCTTTTATGATCGGGCGCGGCGGCATAACTGCATTGTTCTGGTTTTTATTGAGGCGGGTAGGCAGTATAGTGCCGTGCTTAGAGAATAATATGCGTGATGGTGTACTCATGATCGTTTCAAACTCGACAAACGACGAACTTCAGATCGACACCGAGCTTTGCAGGGCTATGTTCGAAAAAGACCCTGACAAAATGATCGAACTGGTTTCCGAATGGCTGGAAACCAATGGCTTGTCCATGAGCGAAACATTCACAATGCCGGCGTATCTCGACAAGGTGCTGGCCGATGCGGCCGGATATTCAGGTTCGAGTAGGTCTGTACGCGTTTACGCATCCTGACCGGACTGGCCCAACGGTCCGGACGTCTCCGGCCGAATGAGCAGAATACCACCGGCGCCAAAGCCAGCAGTCTCAATCGCAGCTTAGATCGCGATGTCGTTGTATGTTTCGTCGCTTTCCAGCGTGTCCAAATCGTAGTCGGACCAGTCATCGTCTTCAAAGAGTTCAAAATCATCTGATCCATCGTCGCCGAAATCGTGACCGTACTGATCAAGATCGTCGCCCAGATTGTCCATGATGGCGTCGACGTCACCGAACCGGCGGGACGACACACCCATGTCTTCCAAATCGTTTTCGTAAGCTGCGTGTTCACTGCGATCACCAAAATATGGCATGTCATTTTCTCCTGTTAAGCGGGTTGCGCTGAGAGAGAAATGGGGCCTGCAGCGGAAAAACAGTGTGACGATTGTCACCGGATCGCTGCTGGGCTGCCAAAACCTGACGCATTTGTGCGCCCGGTCACACTTGACGAAGCGGAATCCTCGCAAAAGGCCTCGAATCGGCCGCTGCGGACCTCTCCGTTTTCATGAACTCTTCAGGTGCGCGAAAGGCCGCAGGCCGGACGTTCCATATTTGTTCTTGAACCAGTGCGGATATTGTGTTTCCTTCTCGATACATCTTTAGGTAGAGGAGCGGGCATGGTCAGCCGGGTCACGACGGTTGCTTTTCAAGGGATTGAGGCTGTCCCTGTCGATGTGCAGGTGCATGTCGGTCCGGGCATGGTTGCCTTCAATGTTGTCGGTTTGCCGGACAAGGCTGTCGCGGAAAGCCGGGAGCGCGTGCGCGCGGCGCTCTCCGCCTCCGGGCTCGCGCTCCCGGCCAAACGCGTCACCGTTAATCTGGCGCCGGCCGACCTGCCCAAGGAGGGCTCCCACTACGACTTGCCGATTGCACTCGGCGTGATGGCGGCGATCGGCGCGATCCCGGGTGAATTCCTGGAAGGATATGCAGTGCTCGGGGAGCTGGGGTTGGACGGGACGCTGGCCCCCGTTGCCGGCGTGCTTCCGGCGGCAATGGGGGCCAACGGGCTCGGCAAGGGGCTGATCTGCCCGCAAGCCAGCGGTGCTGAGGCCGCCTGGGCGGATGCGGACATGGACATTCTTGCACCCCGCTCGCTGATACAGCTCGCCAATCACTTCAAGGGGACACAGGTGCTGTCGCGCCCGGCGGCGAAACTCCATGGCAATGCCGGGGCGCTACCCGATCTGGCCGAGGTCAAGGGCCAGGAAAGCGCCCGCCGCGCCCTCGAAGTCGCAGCAGCTGGCGGCCACAACCTGCTGATGACCGGTCCGCCCGGATCGGGCAAATCCATGCTGGCGAGCCGCCTGCCCTCCATCCTGCCACCGCTGACACCCAGGGAACTGCTCGAGGTGTCGATGATCGCCTCACTCGCCGGCGAACTGGCGGAAGGAAAGCTCACCGACAAGCGGCCCTTCCGTTCCCCGCACCATTCCGCGTCGATGGCGGCCCTGATCGGCGGTGGTCTCCGGGCAAAACCCGGCGAGGTTTCGCTTGCCCATAACGGCGTTCTGTTTCTCGACGAGCTGCCGGAATTCAACCCGCAGGTGCTCGACAGTCTGCGCCAGCCGCTGGAAACGGGTGAGGCCGTGATCGCGCGCGCCAACCACCGCGTGACCTATCCCGCCCGGATTCAGCTGATCGCCGCCATGAACCCCTGCCGATGCGGCAACGCGGGCGAGCCGGGACATGTCTGCCGCCGCGGAGAGCGGTGCGTTGCGGAGTATCAGGCCCGCGTTTCCGGACCATTCCTGGACCGGATCGACCTCAGGATCGATGTGCCTGCCGTGACCGCGTCCGATCTGATCGGCCCGGCCGAAGCCGAGCCGTCCGCGCGTGTTGCCGCACGGGTTGCCGAGGCGCGCCGCATCCAGGAGAAACGGTTCTTCAATCTCGGTGTGATTTGCCGAACCAACGCCCAGGCGCCGGCTTCGGTGGTTGAAACCATGACCCAGCCGGACGAATTGGGTCTGGCCTTCCTGCGCGATGCCGCCGAAAAGCTGCAGCTGAGTGCGCGCGGCTATCACCGGGTGCTCAAGCTGGCGCGCACGCTTGCCGATCTCGACGGCAAGGACACGGTTTCCCGCATCCACCTCGCCGAGGCATTGAGTTATCGCGGCCGGGACATGTCCCGCCGGGCGGCTTGACCGCGTCCTTGCCCCAATCCGGTGGCGCCGGCGAAAATCCGATTGAAGATCCGCGCAAATAGCCCCATGTCTGTCAAAGTCATCAATCGAGGGAGACGGCATATGCTGGTCACGACGACGAATACCATTCAGGGCAAGGATCTCGACTACAGGGGACTGGTGACGGGTGAAGCTATTCTGGGTGCGAACCTTTTCAAGGATCTGTTCGCCGGTATTCGCGACATAGTCGGTGGCCGCTCGGGTGCTTACGAGGAAGAACTCGCCAAGGCACGCAAGATCGCCGTTGATGAAATGTGCCAGCAGGCCCAGGCGATGGGCGCGAACGCGGTCATTGGCGTCGACCTCGACTACGAGACGGTCGGCCAGAACGGCTCGATGCTCATGGTCAGCGCAACCGGCACGGCCGTCTGGATCCGCTAATCCGCGTCATGTCCTCTGAATTCAGGATCGAACCCGGCTTCCCGGACGGCCAGACATCGCTTGCGGCCAGGCTCTTCTGGTCCGCGTTCCGCGAAAAGCTGGAAAAAGTCATGAAACCGGAGGCAAGGGCGCTGGCCTTTTTAGAAAAGACGCTCGATCCGCACTTTGCCATTAGCGCGGTCTCTCGTGATGGCACGCTTCTGGGCCTTGCCGGCTACAAGACCGACCAAGGCGCTTTCGTCAACGGAACGCTCACCCAGATGACGGGTGTCTACGGACGCTTCGGCGGTCTCTGGCGCGGGACGTTGCTGGACCTGCTCGAACGTGAGCCGGAACCCGGGTCGCTTTTGATGGACGGAATTTTCGTGAGCGAGGCGGCGCGCGGCAAGGGGGTCGGGACCGCACTCTTGCAGGCGATATTCAAAAAAGCCGCCGAAGACGGCCTGAACAAGGTCCGTCTGGATGTTATCGACCGGAATGTCCGCGCCCGCTCTTTATATGAACGCATGGGCTTTCGCGCCGTTTCAGAGGAACACGCGGGCTTTATGAAACACATATTCGGGTTTTCTTTCGCGACCCGCATGGAAAAACCGATCCCCTAGCGGCACACCTTTGCAACTGACACCTCAGCGGCAAGAAACCGACCGGCACTTTCGAACATGTTGTGCGCGCGCCGTCTGTCGCGCTATCGTCAAGCGCAATGCCAAGGGAGGATGGCATGCGCGACGTAGAACATGTCAGCGAAATCGACCGGGTTCTGAAAGGACAGGAAACCGGCAGGGATGAGCTTGTCTCCGAAAGCTGGCGGCGCTGTGTTCAAACCTACGGCATGGATCCGACACGGCCGGAAGGGCCGCATGTCGTCACCGAACAGCAGCTCAAAGAGCACCAGGAACAATCCGAACGCCTGATCGCGACGGCGCGATCCGGTCTGCAAACCCTGTTCAAACAGGTCGCCGGCCACAACTACGTGCTGCTTCTGGCGGACGCAAAGGGCATTAGCGTCGACTTCTTTGGCGATCTCCGTTTTGAGGAAGAGCTGCGCCGCGCGGGTCTTTATCTCGGCTCCGACTGGTCTGAGGATCTCGCGGGCACCTGCGGTGTCGGTTCCTGCATCGTGACCGGTGAAGCCGTCACCATTCACCAGGGCGATCATTTCGGCCTGTCGCACACACCCCTGTCCTGTACCGCCGCGCCGATTTTCGACACCAGCGGCAAGCTTGCCGCCGTTCTTGATATTTCGCTGTTGCGCTCACCCAGCCCCAAATCGAGCCAGAACCTGGCGATGAACCTGGTGAAAGCATCCGCCCGCCGCGTGGAAATGGCCAACCTGATGGCCATGACGCGCCGTGAATGGGTGCTGCGGTTCTCGACATCGTCGGAATTTCTGGAGGTTGATCCCGAAGCCGCTGT
>JGI12316J15310_10000461_pt1 | contig 38736 bp, 32 predicted proteins | sample MarCyaLeptolynsp_FD_15310 | JGI IMG/M metagenome (IMG submission 15310)
TGGAAGACAAGGAGATTTCACTTGGATCGCAGGCTCACCACCATTCTGGCCGCGGACGTGGTCGGCTACAGCCGACTTATGGCCGCGGACGAAGCAGGAACGCTCGATGCGCTGAATGCGCACCGTGCTGAAGTCATGCAGCCCAAGACAGCAGATTATGGCGGCCGGGTCGTCAAACTGATGGGTGACGGAACCCTGATGGAATTCAACAGTGTCGTCGGAGCAGTCAATTTTGCCATCGATGTGCAAAAGACCATCGCCTGGCGTAACGAGGCCGTCCCGCAGGAAAAACGAATCGAATTCCGTATCGGGATCAATATCGGCGACGTCCTTGTGGACGATGGCGACATATACGGCGATGGCGTCAATGTTGCCGCCCGGCTTGAGGGGCTGGCGGAACCCGGTTGCATCTGCCTGTCCGCAACGGTGCATGAACATGTCGGCAACAAGGTAGATGTTCCGTTCGAGGATCTCGGCGAACAGATGCTGAAAAACATCGCCAGCCCGCTGCACGTCTATCAGATCCGTCTCGGCTCCGCTCCCGCAGCCGAGCGGCCCGCGCGGGAGTCCGGTCACGAGGCGCCCCCACGCCTGGAACAGGCCCGCGGGTCGATTGCCGTGTTCCCGCTCGACAGCCTGTCGCCGGACCCGGACGATGCCTACCTTGCCGACGGCATAACCAGCGAAATCATCACCATGCTGTCGCGGATCCCGGATCTGCGCATCGCGTCGCGATCGGCGATCTTTTCGTCGCGCGACCGCGGCGACGATGCCTGGGAGATGGTGCAGAAACTGCAATTCCGCTACGTGCTGACCGGCAATGTGCGAAGGGCCGGCGACCGTGTGCGCGTCATAGCGGAGCTGACAGAGGCCGCCGACAGGACCCAATTGTGGTCGAACACCTATGACCGGCGCTTCGAGGATCTGTTCGCCGTTCAGGAAGAGATTGCCGAAGCTATCGTCAACGCGTTTGGAGGCGAATATCTCCGAGCCGAATGGCGACGCGTGAGCCAGCGGCCCGCCGGGAACCTGGATGCCTGGGGTCTTGTCCAGAAGGCGCGGGCGCTGAACCTACCGATCAATCGTCAGGCCATCGAGGAGGCGCTGCGACTGGCGCGAAAGGCGGTCGCCGGCGATCCCGCCTATGCCGGCGCGCACGCCTGTCTTGCTTCAGTCCTGATCCAGCGCGTCATAAGCGGCTTCAGCGAGATACCGGAAGACGACCGGACAGCGGCGCTGGCCGCCGTCGAAACCGCGTCCGAGTTGTCGGTGGATGACCCGAACGTGCTCAGAACCATGGGCAAGGTGTGGAGCCATTGCGGCCGCCATGACCAGGCGATCGCCGCGCTGCGCCGCGCCGTCGATGTCGCGCCGTTCGACTTTCACTGCTGGGGCCGGCTCGGGCGCACCCTGTGTTACGGCGGCGGTGAAGCGGGCCTCACCGAAGGGCAGGCCATCCTGGACCGGATCCTGGCATCGGCCCCGAACCATCCAATGGTCGGTTACTGGCTCTATTTCAAGGCCAATGCCTGCGGTCTGGAAGGCCGGCACGAGGACGCCGCCCGCTTCGCACGGCGCAGCGTCGAGATCCAGCCGGGTTATGCCGGCGCCTGGGTCGCGCTCGCCAATGCGCTGGGTCGTCTGGACCGGACCGACGAAGCGCGCGATGCCATGAACAAGGCGTTGCGCGCCAACCCGGCCATGACTCCGGAACACCTGTCGGAACAGATACGGATTGCGGCCGGCGGCGACGCCGACCATGCCGAAAAAACGCTCGGCGGTCTGGTCGCGGCGGGATTGCTTCAAACATAGGACCTCAATGCAATGAATTTCACCTGCCAGGACGGCGAGATCGATCTTGCCATCGATCATCTCATCGTCGCCGGATGGACCGGCCGCAACAGGGAGGCCGTAGACCATCATATTCAGGAGCTTGCGGACCTGGGCATTGCCCCGCCGTCGCAGGTTCCTCTTTATTATCGGGTTTCGTCCAACCTTTTGACGCAGGACACAACGATCCAGGTTCTCGGTGACGGCACCTCCGGCGAAGTGGAACCGCTCCTCCTTCAGGATGAGGGAAAGGTCTGGATCGGTCTGGCCTCCGATCATACCGACCGGGATCTGGAGGCCCATTCGGTTGCGGCATCGAAACAGGCCTGCGCCAAACCGGCGGCGCCCGATCTATGGGATTTCGAATCTGTCGAAGGTCATCTGGATGCCCTCGTCCTGCGCTGTCTGATCCGCGAGAAGGGGGATTGGATCCCCTATCAGGAAGGACCCCTGTCCAATATCAGACCCCTTGCGGACCTGATCGCGGCCTCCGGATTCGGTGATAAATGCGCCATGTTGTGCGGAACCCTCGGCGCGATCGGCGGGGTCCGTCCGGCGCTCGACTATCAAATGGAACTGGTCGATCCGGTCTTGAACCGGACGATCGGCATGACTTATTCAGTTACCCAACTTCCAATCGTCGCGTAGCGGGCACATGGCCGCATCGCCAGCCCTTGTCCGGCGCTGCCGCGCACCCGCCTCCTTGCAGCCCGCAACAATCCCAGTGAGCAGATGACTATGTCCGATAAAATTGCCTGGTCACCCGAAACGGCCGCCGAACGCCTGCAAGCGGTCGAAAGACGGCTCGCCTCCGATGATCCCGCGTTGAAACATGTCTTTACCCAGACGTTTTTTGAAGAAGCGCGGGGCCAGATCGAAGATCTGGTCAAACGCGGCTCCTCGCCTTTAAGCGGTGCTCTCGTTTCGGTCAAAGACCTGTTCGATGTCGAAGGCTTCGTCACCCGGGCCGGAACCACCTTCATGGCGCAGGATCCGGCGGCCGGATCAGACGCCCCGCCTATCGGACATCTACGCGAGGCCGGCGGCATTCTTGTCGGCCACACCAACATGACCGAGCTCGCCTATTCCGGTCTGGGCCTCAATCCGCACTACGGCACGCCCGACAATGCCATCAAGAGCGGATGCATTCCCGGCGGATCGACGTCCGGCGGCGCCGTGTCCGTCGCACAGGGCGCGGCAGACATCGCGATCGGCACGGATACCGGCGGCTCCCTCAGGATACCCGCTGCGTTCAACGGCATTGTCGGCTTCAAGCCGACCCAAAGCACGGTCTCGCGCAAAGGCTGCAAGGCGTTGTCGCAGAGCCTTGACAGCGTCGGGCCGATGGCGCGCACCGTCGAAGCGTGCAGGCTGGCCTACTTGGTCATGAGCGGCAACAGCTCCGCAATGTCCCAAACCATCGAACCGGACTTCGTTGTGCCGACCAATTATGGAATGGACGACCTCGACCCGGAAGTTGCCGCCGCCTTTGAAAGCGCCGTATCATGCCTCTCTGAGGCCGGATACAGGATCACGCAAGGGCCGGTCGAAACACTGGAATCGTTAAAATCGCTGGCCATCTGGCAATTCGCCTCCGTCGAGTCGCGGGCGGAATACGAAGAAGCCTATCGCACCCGCTACGATGAGATCGATCCACGCATTTCCAACCGGATGGACCGCGCCGACGATGCCGACGCGGTGTCCTATCGCAAGACTCTCAACCTGCGCCAGACCCTCATCGAACAGTACCTGGCCGAGATGGGCGGCAAAGTCCTGCTGATGCCGACGGTCCCCATCCTGCCACCATCCCTGGCACGCCTGGAAGACGACGAGGAGTATGGGCGCGTCAATCTGCAGGCCCTGCGCAACCCGTCTATCGCGAACGTCATGGATTGCTGCTCGATTTCCCTACCATTCGGACAGGACGGCAACACGATCGGCGTAATGATGACGGCCACTGCCGGTCTCGATCTTGGCCTGCTCGATCTGGCCGGGAAATGCGGCGCGGAATTCATCAAATGATAGGCCTGAACAAAGCGCGTACCGGCCGCTGAAGCGCAATGCCCGGCTGCGATCAACGGCTGCGCCAATCGTAAGAAGCATTGGCGTTCGGGAAGCGACAGACAGCCAGAATTTGGACGTTGCGCGGGTCTGACGCCGCACGGGCCGTGTCACGCACGTCGTTTGCCTGCGCCATACGCGGCCTCTGCGCCGCGACACCCGCGGTACTTCCGTAATCTGTCATGAAGCCAGGAGCCGCTGAGCCCGGCAAGGATCCCTCGGACCTGGTAGATGACCCGGTGTTGAGCGTCCTCCAAGTTCGAAACGCCTTTCCATCGCACCTTCCGTTGTCTCCATGGTGATGGTAAATCCCACCCCATGACCATAGATCCCCGCCACGGCCTGTGCCTCCTGACAGCCGTCAACGCCGGCTCAATCCGTTCCGCGGCGGACCTTCTGGATATGGAGCCTTCCTCCGTCAGCCGAAATATCGCGGCCCTGGAACGGACCCTGTCGGTCACGCTGATCGAACGGGGACGCCGCGGCGTGCGACCGACCGATGCCGGCGCGGTTCTGATAGCGTTCCTGCGGCGCGAGCAGGGTGAATACGAAGCTCTGCAATCAGAATTCGACGCCTTGCGAGGATTACAACGCGGGTCTTTGACCATTGCCATCGGCGAGGGATTTGTCGGCGATTTCATCGGCAACGCCCTGAAGTCGTTCGCACAAGACTTTCCCGGCATAGATTATCACCTCAACACCGGCTCCACGGAACAGGTCATGGACCTGGTCGGGACGGATCAGGCGCATCTGGGCCTTGCCTACAATGTCGAGAAGGACCCGCATCTGCGACTGCTCGCGGAAGCCGCACAACCAATTGCATTGATTTCCGGCACGGAGTTCAGCGACCGTCACAATTTGCCGGAAACATTGGCTCCCTCCGATATCGCAAATCTGCCGTGCGCCCTTTTGACTCGCGCTTTCGGTGTCGGCTCCGTGGTCGAAAAGGCAAGCCGGCGCAACAAATTGCTGCTCTCGGCAAGCGTGCGGACCGACTCGATTGCCGTGCTCAAGAGCTTCGTGCGTGAAGGCCTGGGAGTTACATTCCTACCACGGTTCGTCGTCGTCCGCGAGATCATGGAAGGGTCGATGGTTGCCCATAACCTCTCAATGCCGGATTTTGGTCTTGGGTATGCGCATCTCATCGCGCGGCGTGGCAGGCGGTTGCCGGAAGCCGCCGTAAAACTCAGTGCGATTATTAAGAGAGAATCTGCCGCGTTGCATGTGACGCAACGATAAATAAAATTTCGTGCAACATGTGAATGCCTACTCCTGTGGCAACGTCAGGGCAAATGCCAAGACATCCGGGAGACATCTATGCCGATATTCACCAGAAAAAAACTTCTGCTGGCCGCATGCGCGCTGGCACTGAGCGCCAGTACGGCGCAACCGGCATTCGCCGAAACCCTGCGCATGGCCTCGCCGGGAGATGCGACCAGTCTTGATCCGCACAGCCACAATGAGAGTTTTACGAACTATTTTCTTGCCAATATCTATGAAGGCCTCGTTGCCCGCGACAGAGATTTCGAGATCGCCGGACAATTGGCGGAAACCTGGCAACAGACCGATCCGACAACCTGGATCTTCAAGCTGCGCACCGGGGTGAAATTCCATGACGGTTCCGACTTCACCGCGGAGGATGTGGTCTTCTCGCTCGACCGTTCACGCGCAGAGACTTCGAATTTCAAACATGTCTCCGCTTCGATCGACAGCTATCGCGCCATCGACGACCAGACAGTCGAAATAAAGACAAAGGCGCCCAATCCGATCCTGTTGAACGACCTGCTGGACCTGATGATCCTCGACAAACAATGGGCCGAGAAAAATGGAGCGGGCGAGCCGATCAACCTGCAAGCCGAGGACAAGGCCTTCAGCGCGACGAATGCCAACGGCACGGGGCCGTTCAAGGTAACATCGCGCGCGCAAGGCGAAAAAACCACATTGGCAAGGAATGACGCCTATTGGGGAGCGACCGGCAATATCGAAGAGGTCGTCTTCACGCCGATCAACAATGCCTCGACGCTGGTTTCGGCCCTGCTCTCCGGCCAGGTCGACATTGTGATGCCGCTTCCCCTGCAGGATATCGAACGGGTTGAAGCAGCCGATGGCATCAAGGTCATATCAAGCCCGGAAGCCCGCACCATGTATATCGGAATGGACCAGGTACGCGACCAGATCCTGCAAAGCCCGGTCAAGGGCAATCCGTTCAAGGACGTGCGCGTCCGCAAGGCGATAGCCCACGCGGTCAATCCGCAGGCAATCATCGATCGCGTGATGCAAGGCCAGGCAACGCTTGCCACGCAATATATCATGGACAAGGTCAGCGGCTTTAACGCGGACTTGACCCGCCTGCCCCATGATGTCGAAAAGGCCAAGGCATTGCTGGCGGAAGCCGGTTATCCCGACGGTTTCGAGGTCACAATGGACTGTTCGACGGACCGCTACGTGAACGACGGGCAGATCTGTCAGGCAACCGTGAGCCTGCTTGCCCAGATCGGCATCAAAGTGAATCTGATCGCGCAACCGAAAGCCAAGTTCTTTCCGAAAATCGTCGCACCGGAATTTGGGACGTCCTTCTTCCTACTGTCCTGGACGCCGTCGACAATGGACGCGCTCAACGTGTTTCAGAACGTTCTCATGACGCGGGATCTCGACAATGGCGTTGGCGCCTGGAACATTTCGGGGTGTTCGTTCCCGCAAGCCGACAAACTCGCCATGGACGCAGCCGCGAACATGGATGCGGCCGCGCGCAGCAAACAATTGCAGGAAGCGATGAAAATCGTCGTCGAAAATGTTTGTCTCGTGCCCTTGCACGTTCAGCAATTGGTCTGGGGCGCTTCGGACCGGCTGGATGTGGTCCAGCATCCAACGTTCGAATTTCCGCTCGAACACTTTTCCTTCAGGAAATAAGGCCGCTTTGCCATCGGTCGGCACAACCGGCCGATGGTTTGAGCCTGTTAGATTCATTCGGCGCCGATTTTACGGCCCCAAAAGGAGCAGTCCGATTAATTTCCTGTTCTCGCGCCTGGCCCAGGCCGCCATCGTCATGCTCGGCGTCGCGCTGATCGGGTTTTTGGTATTTCAATATGTCGGCGATCCGGTTCTCGCCATGGTTGGGCAGGAGACCACGATCGAGGATCGCGAGGCACTGCGTCAGCGGCTCGGCCTGAATGACGGATTCTTCGTTCAATATCTGCGATTCGTCGGCAATGCGCTGCGCGGCGAATTCGGCATCTCCTATTCTTTCAATCGCGACGTCAGCGAGATGATTGCCGACCGGCTGCCCGCAACGGTGGAACTTGTGATCCTGTCCGGCATTCTATCGCTGGCGCTCGCAATTCCCCTTGGCATCTACACCGGCATTCGCCGCTCCGGACCGATCACGCAGACCATTCTGGCGCTTTCCGTCATCGGCGTCTCGATCCCGTCATTCCTGCTCGGGATCTTGCTCATTCTCGTCTTTGCCGTCTGGTTGCCCTGGCTGCCGTCCTTCGGCCGCGGCGATGCGGTCACGGTGTTCGGCGTGGATATCAGCATTCTCACATTGGACGGATTGCGCCACGCCCTCATGCCCGCAGCCGTTCTGTGCCTCTTCCAACTGGGTATGATCCTTCGGCTCGTGCGTTCGGAAATGTTGGAAGTGCTCAAGACCGACTTCATAAAATTCGCGCGCGCGCGCGGTCTGCCGGCCCGCCTGATTTACCTGCGACACGCCCTGAAGAATACATTAGTACCGGTCGTTACGGCGATCGGTCTGCAATTGTCATCGCTGTTCGCCTTTTCGATCATCACCGAACGGGTGTTCCAGTGGCCGGGAATGGGCCAGCTTCTGCTGCATTCCATTGAGCAAACCGACATTCCGCTGCTTGCGGCCTATCTGGTTTTCGTCGGCCTGGTGTTCACACTCACCAACCTGGTGGTCGACGCCATCTATGTTCTCATTGATCCGAGAGTGCGCCATGACGGCCTCTAGCCTGCGCAATCGTATCCGATCGGAGTTTCTGTACAGTTTTCTAGGTTCGCCGGTGACCGTGGCGAGTTCGCTTGTCATTATTGTCATCGTGCTGGCCTGCGTGTTCGCGCCGCTCGTCGCACCTCACACGCCCTTTGACCCCGCCACAATTTCAATCCTCGACAACAATTTACCGCCGGCCTGGAGCGACAAGGGCAACACGCGCTTTCTGCTGGGAACGGACATGCAAGGCCGGGATATCTTTTCGGCCCTGTTGTACGGCGGCCGGATTTCGCTTCTCGTCGGTCTGGGAGCGGTTGCCTTGTCGGTAATCCTTGGGTCGATCGTAGGTCTTCTTGCGGGATATTACGGTGGCTGGACCGATGCGATCCTCATGAGGATCGCCGAAATCCAGTTCGCGTTCCCGCCCATTCTGATAGCGCTCCTGTTCAATGGGATCCTGAAAACCGCCCTGCCCGCGGATACGTTTGCAAAGGCCGCGATCCCCATACTCATTGCCGCCATCGGCCTGGCCGGATGGGTTCAGTTCGCGCGGGTCGTTCGCGCGTCCGTAATGGTCGAACGCGGCAAAGATTACATCACCGCCTGCCAGGCGATCGGCCTGCCGGCACCGCGAATTCTGTTCCGGCACCTGTTGCCCAACGTTCTGGGGCCGGTGCTTGTCATCGCCATGCTGCAGGTCGCCGTCGCCATCGTGACCGAAGCGACGCTGTCTTTTCTTGGACTTGGAACACCGCTTACGGAACCATCCCTTGGCGCACTCATCCAGGCCGGCAGCCAGTTTCTGTTTTCCGGCATCTGGTGGGTGGTCATCTTCCCCGGCGCCCTGCTCATGATCATGGTCATCGCCTTCAATCTCGTCGCAGACTGGTTGCGCGACTATCTGAATCCGAAATTGCGATGACAACGTCCTTGCCCTCCGCCCTGCTCGACATAACCGACCTCCATGTTGTCTTTCCCCACCGGTTCGGTGACTTTACCGCCGTGGAGGATCTGTCCCTGCAGATCCGGCGCGGAGAAATCCTCGGATTGATCGGCGAAAGCGGCGCCGGAAAATCGACCGTCGGCAATGCGGTGATCCGGCTTTTGGAAAAGCCGGGATACGCCGCCGCCGGCACGATCAAGCTGGATGGCACTGACCTCTCGCGCCTGTCGGAAAAAGACTTCGCACCCTTGCGCGGTCGCCGCATCGGGATGATTTTTCAGGATCCCATGACCTCTTTGAACCCGTTGCTGACGATCGGCGATCAACTGGCCGAAACGCTGCAACAATCGCTTGGCCTCGGGACAAGGGCTGCTCAGGAAGAAGCCGAAAAGCGTCTTGTCGATGTCGGAATCCCGGAGACCGCCCACCGCATGAAGCAATATCCACATGAGTTTTCCGGCGGCATGCGGCAACGGGTGGTGATCGCACTGGCCCTGGCGGGCGATCCGGATCTGTTGATCGCAGATGAGCCGACGACAGCGCTCGACGTCTCGATCCAGAAACAGGTGCTCGATCTCATCCGCCGCCTGTGCATCGAACGCCAGCTCGGCGTGCTTCTGGTGACGCACGATATGGGTGTCATTGCCGAGACGACGGACCGGGTCTGCGTCATGCGCCATGGCAGGTTGGTCGAAGAGGGCGCAACCGCCCATGTGCTGTCGCAACCGAAACAGGCTTACACAAGGCAGCTGATTGCCTCCATACCCCGGATCGACAGGCGAGAAGCGCGGTTTCACGCTCCCAATGCCGATCCGGCCGCGATCGACCGCTGGTTGCTCGACGGCCAGAAATCCGACCTTTCGGGCCCATTTGTCGAAACCTCGGCGCTGACCCGCGACTTTGCGTTCAAGAAAGCACTCTGGCCCAAAAAGCCTAAGCTCCTGCGCGCTGTCGATACCATTCCGTTTGCGATCCAACGCGGCGAAGTGCTCGGCCTGGTCGGAGAAAGCGGATCGGGAAAATCCACGCTGGGCCGGTTGATAACCGGCCTTCTGCCGATCTCCTCGGGCACGGTCGCCTATCGCGACCATGGCGCATTGGCCGATCTGACGTCGGTGGCCGCCCGCAAACGGTTCCGTCGCGACGTGCAGGTGGTGTTTCAGGACCCCTATTCCTCTCTCAATGGCCGCATGACGGTTGCGGACACGCTGGCCGAGCCGATCGCGTTCCACCGACTGGCGCCCCCGGCGGAAATAGCCGGCCTTGTCGGCGATCTGCTGGAACGGGTCGGGCTGGCGCGGGATGCAGGCCGCAAGTACCCGCATCAGTTTTCCGGCGGCCAGAGGCAACGGGTCTGCATCGCGCGGGCCCTGTCCATGCGCCCCAGTTTCCTGTTCTGCGACGAACCGACATCGGCGCTTGACGTCTCCATTCAGGCTGAAATGCTGGCCCTGTTGATGGAATTGAAAAGCATCCTCGGACTGACCATGCTGTTCGTGAGCCACGATCTGGCGGTTATCCGCCAGGTTTCCGACCGGGTCGCAGTCATGAAAGCCGGCCGAATCGTGGAGTTGAAGTCAAGCGAAGACCTCTTTGAAAACCCAGAAGACGATTACACAAAAATGCTGTTGCAAACGGCGCCGCGCCTTGCGCACCCGGCGGCAAATCAGCCTGAAAAGGATTAGACCATGAAAATCGGCCTCGTCGGATGCGGAAATATGGGCGGCGCGATGGCGCACCATCTCGTCGATATCGGACAAGACCCGGTCTGTTTCGACCAGGACGCGGCGGCCCGCGACCGGATGTCCGCGCTTGGCTGCGAGACGACCGCATCGGCTCGGGACCTGGCCCGGCAATGTGATGTCGTCATCCTCTCCCTGCCGAGGGCGGATATCGTGCGGGCGGTGATGGACGAGATCAACGACGATCTGCGCAAAGGCGCCGTCGTCCTCGACACCTCGACCTCCGAGCCCGGCGCCACCCGCGCCATGAGCGCCCGTGCGGACAGCACCGGTTACGGATTTGTCGACGCCCCGGTCAGCGGCGGTCCGTCGGCGGCACGGACCGGGTCCATGACCATGCTGATCGGCGGTGCAGACGACCATGTTGCCCGCGCGCAGCCGGTGATCGACATGCTCGGGGGAAAAATCGTGCGCGTCGGCGCATCGGGGTGCGGTCATGCGGCGAAAATCGCCAACAACATGTTATGCGCGGCCAATCTCGTGCTCGTGACGGAAGTCATGCAGCTCGGAAAGTCCGAAGGGGTCGAACCGGACGACCTGCTTCGCGCAATCAATGCCGGTTCGGGGCGCAGCGGTGTCAGCGAGGTCAATTACCCGCGCTGGGTGCTGAGCGGGAGTTTCGATTCCGGTTTCACCATGGGCCTGATGCGCAAGGACGTGAACCTGGCCATTGAGCTGGCGCACCAATCCGGAATTGCCGTCGATGCCTGCCGGGCCGTTGCCGCCATTTGGGACGAAAGCCGAGACCGGCTTGCCGACCATGCCGACTTCAATGAAATCACCCGGTTTGAACGCTGAAGCGCCAGCAAAGGAGATCCGCAATGACCGACCGCAAAACGCTCTTTTGTTCTCTCATGGCCGACCTGCACCTCGGGCCCTGCCCGCAGAGCCTGATCGACGGGGAATTGCGGCCAGGAAGCGGCGCGCCCCTGACACTCACCGACCCGTTCACAACGATACCCCTGACCGAATTCGCCGATGCCGGGGCCGATCTTGCCAATGAGGCCTGTATCGCCGCCGAACGGGCCCAGAAAACCTGGATGGGGGATTTCAGCGCCGCCGCCCGCGGCGCGGTCCTGTCCGATATTGCGCGCGCCATCGAACAGTCCTCGGAAAGTCTCGCTAAACTGGAAGCCCTGGTTGCCGGAAAGCCGATCAGGGATTGCCGGGTCGAAATGGCCAAGGTCCAGGAAATGTTCGCCTATTATGCCGGATGGGCCGACAAACTGCACGGCGAAGTCATTCCGGTACCCTCCGGGCACCTCAATTACACGCTTCGTGAACCGCTCGGCGTGGTGTTTCAGATCACGCCGTGGAACGCGCCGGCCTTTACCGCGGGTTGGCAGATCGCGCCCGCGATCGCCATGGGCAACGGCGTCGTCATCAAGCCGAGCGAGTACACGCCGGTGACCACGGCCGCAATCGTCCGTCTTGCCGAGACGGCAGGCCTGCCGAAGGGGCTGGTCAACGTGCTGTGCGGCCTTGGACAGACGGCGGGACAGGCGGCCATTGCCCATCCCGCGGTCCGCAAGGTGATCTTCGTCGGATCCCCCGCCACCGGGCGACTGGTCGCTATCGCCGCGGCAGAAGCGCTCAAACCGGCAGTGCTGGAGCTCGGCGGGAAGTCCGCCAACATCGTCTTTGACGACGCCAATCTGGAACATGCCTGCCTCGGCGCGCAGGCGGCGATCTTCTCGGGAGCCGGCCAGAGCTGTGTCGCCGGTTCCAGGCTGCTTGTACACCGCGATGTTCACGACGCCATGCTGGCGCTTCTCGGCAGGGGCATTGAGCGCATCATGCTGGGCGACCCGCTGAACGAAACGACCGAAATCGGCCCGCTCAGCAACAAACGCCAGTTCGATCACGTCACGGGCATGGTTGAAAACGCCAGGGCGGCCGGCGCGACCATCTCACGCCGTTCCGACTTGCCCGAGCACGGATTTTTCGTACCGCCAACAGCCCTCAGCGGGCTCGACAATTCCGCTGTGTCAGCGCAGCAGGAAGTGTTCGGTCCGGTCGTCTCACTGATCCCCTTCGCTGACGAGGATGAGGCGATCGAAATTGCCAATGAGACGGATTTCGGCTTGGCGGGAGCGGTCTGGACCGGCGATGTCGGCCGGGCTCACCGGGTCGCGTCGGCTGTGCGTGCCGGCACGTTCTGGATCAATTCCTATAAGGCGATCCATGTCTCGTCGCCGTTTGGCGGTTCGCTGAATTCGGGTTTCGGACGCAGCAGTGGCACCGACGCCCTCATGGAATATACCGCCCCCAAGAGCGTGTGGGTGGATACGGCCGAGACACCCAGGATCGCGTTCGGCTACGTTTCCTAGAGAGGGTCAGGTTTGCTCATGTCTCCGACCGCCTGATGCGCGCGTCGGCCCGGTCAAACAGGCCGGGCCTCAGTGTCAGTCCCAGCCCGGCACCGGCGGGCGGCGCAATCATGCCGTCTTCGAATACCGGGCCGGCCTCGACGATTTCCGTGTGCCAGCCGGTGTGAAACGCCCTGACCCGTTCCTGGATCATCGCGTTCGGGGCGTGAACGGAAAAATGGCAGGAGGCGGCAAACACGACCGGGCCGGTGCAATCGTGCGGCGCCACAGGCAAGGCGCGCGCTTCGGCGATAGACGCGATCGCCTTGGCTTCGGTCAGGCCGCCGCACCAGCCGAGATCGAGCATGACGATGTCGACGGCGTCGGCGGCGATGAGCTCGTAGAATTGCCGCCGGCCGGCAAGGGTCTCCGATGCGGTGATCTTTTGCGGTATGCGCCGGCGCAGGTCGGCGAGCGCGGAAAATCCGCTGATCTGGATCGGGTCTTCAACCCAGAACACGTCATAGGGCGCGACCGCCTGGGCAATGTCGGCGGCGGCCGGCGCCGACCACAGGGAGTGCATTTCCAGCATGATCTGCATGCGATCGCCGACGGCTGCACGGATCTTGCGGAAGGGCTCGCAGCCCTCGGCCATTTGCGCCGGCGTGATCGCCATGCCGTTGGTGGCATGGGCATAGGTGTCGAACGGCCAGATCTTCATTGCCGAAATCCCTTCCGACAACAGGCTTTCCGCCAGCGCGCCGGCGTCGGTCAGGAAGGCATCGAGATCCTCGTAGGGCCCCTCGGCCCCGCCCAGGCCCCAGTTTTCCGGCACCTGGCCCTTGTCGGAGCGCACATATTGATATCCGGCGCAGGTATTGTAGGTGCGGATGACATCACGGGCGCGGCCGCCGAGCAGTTTCCAGAGCGGCTGACCGGTGCGTTTGCCCCAAAGATCCCAGAGCGCAATGTCGATGGCCGATGCGCCGCGCACTTCGGCACCGGCCGCCTGGTGCCCGACATAGGGGCGCAGGAGGACCCGGATCGATTCCGGGTCCGGGGACTGGCCAAGCAGGAGCGGCGCGGCGGTTTCATGCAGATAGGCCTCGACCGCCTGCGCTCCGAAAAAGGTCTCGCCAAGGCCCTTCACGCCGTCTTCGTCTTCCACATAGAGCCAGAGCAGGTTGGGGAATTCGTCAAGCCGCAGGGTTTCGATCGCCTTGATGGTCATGGTTTTTCCTCGGTGCATGCAGTCGGTGCGCGATTGAAGCACGGGGCCTTGTATTGATGCCAGTTTCTTTTGCCGATGGCGCCGGAGGCGACCCGTTTCACACATTCTGGACAGCCGCCGCCTCGCCGGTTTTCGAACCTCGATCATCCCAGCCCACGTCATGGCCGCAACAGGAACTCGATTCGTCTTCCGATCACCCATTGACCATCAAGCCAATCGAATGTTGATTGGCGCACGAACCATGCGACAGGTGAACCGTGCCATCAGACCTTGCGAACGATCCAACCGACCCTTCGGCGCCCCTGCCCTATCTGGCACGGATTCGCGCCTATTATCTGGCGCTCGGCTACGAGACGCCCTATCGCTGGGCGCAGTTCGACGATGTGCCGTTTGCGCCGATGACCAAGCCGGTCTCCGAGGCCGCGATCGCGATCGTGACAACCGCGGCGCCGTTTGATCCGGACAAGGGCGACCAGGGCCCCGGCGCGCCGCACAACGGACTGGCGAAATTCTTTTCGGTCTATTCCGCCCCGACCGACACGGATCCGGATCTCAGAATCTCCCACATCGCCTATGACCGGGATCATACCAGCGCCGAGGACCAGGGCACCTATTTCCCGCTTGCCGCGTTTCGCGGCCTTGCCGCAGCCGGGGCGCTTGGAAGCGTCGGGCCCCGGTTTCACGGTCTGCCGACAAACCGATCGCATCAGACGACCTTGGAAGTGGATTGCCCGGAGGTGGTGCGCCGCTGCCGGGAGGATGGCGTCGACGCCGCGGTGCTGGTACCGAACTGCCCGGTCTGCCACCAGTCGGTGAGCCTGGCGGCCCGGGCGCTGGAAGCGGCGGGGATGCCGACGGTGATCATGGGATGCGCCAGGGACATTGTCGAACATGTCGGCGTGCCGCGGCTCCTGTTCAGCGACTTTCCTCTCGGCAACGGCGCCGGCCGTCCGCACGATCCCGAATCGCAATTGCAAACGGCACAACAGGCGCTCGACGTGCTGGCGACGGCCAGCGGGCCACGAACCACGGTTCGGTCACCATTGACATGGAACGGCGCGCCGGACTGGAAACGCAATTATTCCAATGTTGCGCTTTTGTCGGACGAGGAACTGGCGCGACGCCGGACCGCCTTCGATCAGGTCAAGACGGAAGCAGCAAAGGTTCGGGCCACGTGACGGGTCTTCACGCCGGCTCGACCGTCGAAAGCACGGCGACGGCGGCCGCCACGCCGCCTTCCCAGCGCAGGAGATCGCCAAGGTCCGCCGCGCGCCGGACTGTCGCCGCATCATGGGCGCACATCAGGGCACCGGCAAGCGCACTGCTGGTCAGGGCCTTTTGCGGGATCGGTTTCGGACCGGCGCCAAGACCATGGACACGTGCGCCCCAGAACGGCTGGTCCACCGTCAGCGGGCAGATGATTGTCGGCCGTCCCCAGCGCAATCCTTCGTGGGTGGTCCCGGCGCCGCCGTGATGCACGACCGCGGAACAGCGCGGAAACAGCCAGTCGTGCGGCGCGCTTTCAAGACTGAAGACGGTGCGGGATGCGGCCGTCTCGGCCAATCCGCCCCAACCCGAGGCAAGAACGCCGCGCCGGCCGGCCTGGTGCAGGGCCTCGACCACGATCCGCGTCTGCCGCTCGGCGTCCTCGGACGGCATGCTGCCGAACCCGACATAGACCGGCGGCGGGCCGTTTTCGATGAAGGCGCGCAGATCGTCGGGCGGCCGCCAGGTCGTGTCCGGTTCCGCGAACCAATAGCCGGTGATGGCATGATCCCCGGACCAGTCCGCAGGTTTCGGGATGATGTGCCGGCTGTAGCCGTGCAGGCGCGGCACGGGCTTGCCGCGCGGATGGTAGCCGTCGAAAAACGGCCGTGCCCGGCCCCTGTTCAGGCCGAGCGCGGTGCGCGGCCAGTCTCCAAGCGATTGCGCCTGTCCCCAGTCGGCGAGCCGATGGAAGGCCTGATGGCTCAGCCGGTTGCCGAGCGCCCCGAGACTGTGTGCGGAGACCAGAAAATTCGGGAATTCCGTCGTCGGCGCAAACGCCGGCTGCAGCGTCGTCGGAACGCAGACACACCCGAGCGCTTCGGCGATCTGTACGGCGGCAAAACCCTTGGGATGGGCCAGGATCATGTCAGGGCGCACCTGTTGCGCCACGGCCCACATTTCCCGGTAATGCTCCTGAAAGGTGCGCCGGAAGGTGCGCCAGGCCCGGATTTTGCCGGAAAACGAGCGCATGGCGTCGGCCATGTCGGGACGGGCAAGGATGGCCTTGAAATCGATCGACAGCGTGGCCGGGATCAGGCCGTGACGCACAATCATCGCGTCGAACCCCTGGCCGGTGGACAGGACGACGCTGTGTCCGGCCTTTTTCAGCGCCTCGCCAAGGGCGACATAGGGTTGAACGTCGCCGCGCGACCCGAAGGTGAAGATCAGGATTTTCATGGTCGTTGAAACACTCTCCCGGCAAATCGCGTCCTGGCGGCGTCCTTCATATCACCGGGACGTGGGCAGAGTGTGGAAATTGTTTGGTGGGACGCTCAAACCCAAAGCTGACGCCCGCCAATACGTCATGCCCGCGCTTGTCGCGGGTACCCACCGGGGCGTGCCCACTCACGCTCCCGGAAGAGGCGACATGGTGGGTCACCTGGACAAGCCAAGTGATGACGTGGGTGAGGTTAATGGATGAGGATAGGCTAAAGCTGCCCCGCCCGCCAAATCACCATTTTATAAGGCAACTTCCCGCGCCCGCCCCTGCTCCGCCGCCAATCGCGCCGCGACCGAGGCGACCGCGAGGTCCTGCAGGCCGACGCCGGTGCCGTCGAACAGGGTGATCTCGTCGTCGGAGCGGCGGCCGGGATGGGCGCCGTTGATGACGTCGCCGATGGGCGTGATCGTTTCGGCATCGATCAGTCCGGCGGCAATGGCGTGCTGGGTTTCGCCGATCGTGATCGATTGCGCGATTTCATCGGTGAAAAGCGTCGCCGCGGCGACGAGCGCCGGATCCAGCTCCTGCTTGCCCTTCGTGTCGGTGCCCATGCAGGCAATGTGGGTTCCGGGCTTTACCCAGTCCTTCATCAGCAGGGGATCGTGCGCGGAGGTGATGGAGATGATCACGTCGGCCTCGGCGCCGAGCCGCTCGCGCTCCGCCGCCTCGAACGGCAGGCCGATCTCGTCGGCGACCACCTTCAGACCCGGCAGCATGTCGGGATGATAGTTCCAGGCCACCACCCTGTCGAACGCGCGCTGTTCGGCGGCCGCGCGCAGCTGGAACGCGGCCTGGTGGCCGGCGCCGACCATGCCGAGCACCTTTGCGTCGGCGCGGGCGAGATGCCGGATCGAAACCGAACTGGCGGCCGCGGTGCGAACGGCCGTCAGATAATTGCCACCAACCAGCGCCTTCACCTGGCCCGTGTCGGGATCGAACAGGAAGACGGTCGACTGGTGGTTGGTCAGGCCCTTTTCCGTGTTACCCGGCCAGTAGCCACCGGACTTCAGGCCGAGGGTCAGGCCGGCGCGGTCGAATCCGGATTTGAACCCGTAGAGCGCGTCGGCATGGCCGATCGCCTCGCGAATGACCGGGAAATTAGTGGCGTCGGCGCGGGCCATGGCCGCAAACACGGCTTCCACCGCGGTGAACGCGTCGGCGCGGCCGACAACCGCCTTGCAGGTTTCTTCGGATACGATGAGCATGGTTGGGCTTTCGGTTTTGATCGCTGGTTTGCGGCAAAGGGATGGTTTTTGCGCACAACCCCATCCTGAGGCGGCCGGCATCGCCGGCCCTCGAAGGACGGATGGCGTGCACTGGACCGTCCTTCGAGGCTCCGCTTCGCATCCACATCGGGTGTTCCCGATGTGAACACTCAAAATGTCAAACAGGGGAACACTCCTGTTTGATGCACCTCAGGATGAGGAAGGTGGGTGTCACCATTGCAGTCAGTGACGTGGCGCGCGATGTTGGTGGCTTCTAGTATGCCATCCCGCGCGCTGTCACCGGCCACAGGGTCTCGACCTTGCCGCCGCGCACGCCGACATACCAGTCGTGGACGTTGCAGGTCGGGTCGCAATGGCCGGGCACGAGCTTCAGCCTGTCATTGACCTTGAGCGCGCCGGTCGGGTCGGAGATGACGCCGTGCTCGTCGGAACATTTGACATAGTCGACATCGTCGCGGCCGTAGATGAACGGCAGGCCGCTGTCGACCGACTGGGCCTTCAGACCGGCGTCGCAGATCGCCTTGTCGGCCTTTGCATGCGACATGATCGACGTCAGGATGAACAGGGAATTCTTCCATTCGCCCCGGTCGATGCGGTTGCCATTTTGATCGAGAATGCGGCCGTAGTCGGCGTCCATGAAGGCGTAGGAGCCGCATTGCAGTTCGTTGTAGACTCCGGACTTGCCCTCGAACATGTAGGAGCCCGTCCCGCCGCCGCCGACAATGTCACATTCCAGACCTTCCGCCTTCAGGCCGTCGACCGCGTCGCGGACCATGGCGACGGCGATGTCGATCTTGGCCTTGCGATCCTCGAACCTGTCCAGGTGCTGCATGGCGCCCTGATAGGCCTGGAGGCCGGAAAATGTCAGCCCGTCGGCCGCGTCGATCGCTTTTGCGATCGCGATCACGTCCGCCGTCGAGGTGACGCCGCAGCGCCCGGCGCCGCAATCGATCTCGACAAGGCATTCGATGGTCGTGCCGTGTCTGACGGCAGCGGCAGAAAGATCGGCGACATTGTCGATATCGTCGACACAGCAGATCGTGCGCGCGCCGAGCTTCGGCAACCGCGCCAATCGGTCGATTTTCGCCGGATCGCGCACCTGATTGGAAACAAGTACGTCCTTTATGCCGCCGCGCACAAAGGCCTCGGCCTCGGAAACCTTCTGACAGCAGACGCCGCAGCTTCCGCCGAGCCGTTCCTGCAACAGGGCGACATCGACAGACTTGTGCATCTTGCCGTGCACCCTATGGCGCACGTTCATGTCTTTTGCCAACTTGCCCATCTTTGTGATGTTGTGTTCCAGGGCGTCGAGATCGACGACCAGGCACGGGGTCTGGATCTCGGCCTCGTCCATGCCGATCGCGGCGGGCACGTTGTAACCGACTTCAAGCTCTTCGAATTTGGTATGCGAGTTCATGATTTCTCTCCGGATCTCAGGACATCCAAGGCAGTTTGTTCAGGTCGACATTGCCGCCGGTCAGCACCACGCCGACCCTTTTGCCGGCGAACAGGTCTTTGTTCTTCAGGATCGTCGCCAGCGGCACGGCGCTGCTCGGCTCGATGACGATCTTCATGCGCTGCCAGGTCAGGACCATGGCCTCGACGATTTCTTCTTCATTTGCCAGAAGCACGTCGCTGACGAAGTTGGACACGAAGTGCCAGGTCCGCGGCCGCAGCGAAACCTTCAGCCCGTCGGCGACAGTCTGCGGCGCATCGTCCTCGATGATATGTCCCGCATGGAAGGACCGATAGGCGTCATCGGCGTTTTTCGGCTCGGCGGCATAGATCTTCGTTGCCGGCGACAGATGCGATAGTGTCAGGCAGGTGCCGGAAATCATGCCGCCGCCGCCGATCGGCGCGACCACAGCGTCGAGCGGGCCGACCTCTTCGTGCAATTCGAGCGAACAGGTGCCCTGGCCGGCGATCACACGGTGATCGTTATAGGGGTGCACGAAGTCGGCGCCGGTGCGTGCGACGACCTCTTCGAGCATGGCTTCGCGGGCAGAGGTCGAGGGTTCACATTCCAGGACCTCGCCGCCATAGCCGCGCACGGCCGCCTTCTTTGCCTCCGGCGCCGTGCGCGGCATGACGACGGTCGCCTTTATACCGCGCCGTCCGGCCGCATAGCTCAGCGACAGGGCGTGGTTGCCGGAGGAATGCGAAGCGACGCCCTTTGCCGCCTGCGCATCGCTCAGCCCGAAGACCGCGTTCGAGGCGCCCCGCACCTTGAAGGCGCCGGCCTTTTGAAAGTTCTCGCACTTGAAGAACAGCTCCGCGCCGGAGAGATCGTTGAAGAAGGTCGAGGTCAGGACCGGCGTGCGGTGAATGTGCGGTTCGATGCGCGCGCGGGCGGCCTTCACGTCCTCGAATGTCGGAATATAAAGCGGCGTCATGTCGTTCATGGCGGGCCTCACGCGGCTTGTTTGAGGGCAAGGCCCGTGGTTGAGCGATAATAGGCCTGCGCCGCCGCGACGCCGGAGCCCAGCTCGATCGGATAGTCCAGATCCTTCATCGCCATTTCGATCGCCGACAGCCCGGAAAGCGCCATGACGTCGGTCATGGAGCCGAGATGGCCGATGCGAAACGCCTTTCCGGCCATCGGGCCAAGGCCGACGCCGAAGGAAACGCCATAGGCGTCGAAGGCATGGTTGGTCAGGACGTCGCTGTCGAACCCGTCGGGCACGAAGATTGTGCTGACGGTGTCGGAATAGATCTCAGGGCTTTCCGCCGCAAGCCTGAGGCCCCAGGCGCGCACCGCCCGGCGCACGCCTTCGGCGATCCGGTAATGCCGGGCAAAGACAGTGTCGAGGCCTTCCTCGAACAGCATCTTCAGGCTTTCGCGCAGGCCATACAGGATCTGCAGCGGCGGCGTATAGGGAAAGCCGCCCTTTGCGTTGGCGCCGGCCATGTCGCGGAAATCGAAAAAGCAGCGCGGACACGTCGCCGTCTCGCAGGCGGCAAGCGCCTTCCGGCTGACGCCGATGATCGCCATGCCGGTCGCCAGCATGAAGCCCTTCTGGGATCCGGAAACGGCAAGATCGACGCCCCATTCGTCCATGCGGAAATCCATCGAGGCGAGCGACGACACGCAGTCGACGTAAAGCATGGCCGGATGATTGTTTTTGTCCATCGCCCGTCTGATGGCGGCGACATCGCTGCGCACCCCGGTCGCGGTTTCGTTGTGGGTGACGAGCACCGCCTTGATTGTGTGCTCCGTGTCGGCGGCGAGCCGTTCGGCATAAATCTCCGCCGGCGCGCCGGAGCCCCAGGCGCATTCGATGATCTCGACGTCGAGATTGTGGCGCTGGCACAGGTCGATCCAGCGATGGGAGAACATGCCGAAGCGGGCAACGAGCACCTTGTCGCCGGGCGACAGGGTGTTGGTGATCGCCGCTTCCCAGCCGCCGGTGCCGCTCGACGGGAAGGTAATGACCTCGCCGCGCGCCGTCTTGAACACCTTCTTGAGATCCTTCAGCACCGGCGTCAGCAGTTCGACAAAGTCCGGGGCGCGGTGGTCCGTCGTCTGGATGCTCATGGCATAGCGCAGGCGATCGGGAATGTTGGTGGGTCCGGGAATGAAGACGGGGTTCTGACCGGTCATGATGGTTCTCCGCTCGGCTTGATTTCGACAAGCATAGCAGGCTCCAGCATTTTTACAATTTTTCTGAAAAAATATTCCATTTTAAAAATAAAATAATTAAAGATCTGATTTTACATGTCTTTACTTTTTTCAATTTCGCATTTTTCATTTTCTTTGAAAATTTTTTTTGAATTGTTATCATTGCCGTGACGGCACGATGACAGGCAGGAGACGACGGCAGATGGCGGAGCAAGGCGCGCCGAAACGGTCTCGCGGCAGACCGCGGTCGGCCACACCGGACAGCCAGGGCGGCACCGTGCAGGCGCTCGACCGGGGGCTGATGCTGCTCGGCGCCCTGGCGCGCGAGGGCAAGACGACGCTGACCGAACTGGCGCTCGGCATCGGCATGCCGCCGTCATCGGCGCACCGGCTCTTGATCACCCTGCAGAAACACGGCTATGCGGATTTCGACGAGGCGACGCAGGAATGGATGGTCGGGGTCGAGGCGTTCCGGGTCGGCAGCGCCTTTGCCCAGCGCACAAGCCTGGTGGAGGCCGCGCGCGACGTCATGCGGCATCTGATGGAGGAAACCGGCGAGACCGCAAACCTGGCGATCGCCGCCGACGGCGACGTGGTCTTCATGAGCCAGGTGGAGACGCAGCACCCGATCCGCGCCTTCTTCAGCCCGGGAACGCGTGGCCCGATGCACGCATCCGGCATCGGCAAGGTGCTGCTGGCCGACATGGCGCGCCGGGATGTGGAACGCATCCTGCAGAATAAAGGCCTGCCGGAGTTCACGCCGAAGACCATCACCTCGCCCGAGGCCCTGTTCAACGATCTGGACCGGACACGCGCGCGCGGCTGGTCCTTCGACGACGAGGAACGCCATCTCGGCATGCGCTGCATCGCGGCGCCGGTCTATAACGGCTTCGGCGAGGCGGTCGCCGGGATTTCCGTCTCCGGGCCGGTGGTGCGGCTCGACGATGCGGCGATTGCCGAGGTCGCGCCGAAGGTCAAGCGGGCGGCGGCGGAGGTGACGCGGTTGATTGGGGGGACTCAGGCGAGGCATTGAGGCTCGGTGGGGTTAACTTGACCGCGCCAAGAGCCAATTTCTATAATAATTTCAATAATCTATGGATTTTTCAAAGGATCCCCTGCACGCCGTTTCTCACTTTTCCCCACCCTCATCCTGAGAGCCTGTGAGTAAATTGGATATTGTCAGGTTTTGTTAGTCGGATTTCGCTTTCCGAGCCAGGATGCGGTCTGTGTTTCCAGGATCGGATCAGGTTTCGGAGTTTTTTCGAGCGTCCCTGCTCTTTGCTGTTTCAGGTTGTTTGAGGACGGATTAGCGATTTTGGCGCGTTTGGGGTGGCAAACCTGTCCCCTCAAGTTGCCATCAATTCAAGGCGGCGGCCTTGCAGGATGTTGTTGGCCAGTGCGAAGAGATACGCAATGCAACTGGCCTTTCTTGATCCCCTTACGAGGAACTGGTGGATGTTCCATTGTCGGGCCCGGGCATTGACACATTCGACTTCGACACGTTGGCGATAGATGGTCTTGCCGGCCTCGCTTGCCATGCGCTCGCGCCAGGCGGCGACGCCCGCAGCATCGGCCTTTCTCGGTGCGAAGGGATCGCTGCCGTGTTTGTTGTTGGCAGGAGGTGCATAGATTTCCGTACCCCCGTTTCGCGGATCGAACGCCCAGTCCAGATCGCCGTTCTTGGTAAAGCCTCCATCGGCCAGGTAGCGCCGCGGTTTCTTGCCATAACGCCCGTGGATTTGCTCCAGCATCGGCCGGATCAAACCGCGGTCGGAACCCGTTGTGTCGATATCGACGCCAACGATAATCTGGTGATCGGCAACACAGCACAATTGTACATTATACGCCGGCCGGTAGCCGCCATCGGCCATCTTCATCACCCGCGCCTGAGGGTCGGTCGTGGACGAGCGTGGCGCTTTTTGCTTGCCGGTATCCTTCTTATGCGTCTTTTCGCGCTGTTCACGCTGTTTCTCCAACTCCGCCATCCGCTCAAGCGCCTGTTGCGCGCGGGCCTGCTTTTCCCGAGCCGCTCGTTTCTTCGCCGCAACGATCCGCTTGTTGCTGGCATCGGCATCGTCAGTCAGTTCCTTGTCCAGAAGCTCAACAAGCGCTTTGGCCTCCGCCAGCTTTTGCTCCAGCTTGCCGCGGCGCCGGAACGAACCGGATCCGGCCGCCGCGCGAACCCGCAGACCATCCTGCGCAAGCTGGTCCAGATCAATCAGCCCCGCAGACAGCAGGGCGGCCACGTTGTCAGTCAAAAGCCGGGACCAGAGTTCCGGATGCGCCGTGCGAAAGTCCGAAAGACCATGATAATTGACGCTGACCCCTCCACAAAGCCAGCGATACGCGTCATGACTGCTGCAAAGCTTGGCAAGAGCCCGCGCGCTTCCAACCCCCTGGCTCGTGGCAAAAAGCCACAAGGCAAGCAGCAATCGCGGATCCGTTGCCGGATGGCCCCGACTTCCTTCGCGTGATTTGATAAGACCGTACAGAAAAGAAAGATCGAGCCCTTCAACGTAAGCCCAGAAAATCCGAGCCGGATGATCATCGGGAAGCAAGCTGTCAAGGTCGAAAGACCGTAACTCGATCTGGTCTCTTACCGGAGCCCGCAAACGAGGCCGCCCCTTTCCCGTCCGCTGCGGGCCCAGGACTTCAGGCAAATTGCCGAAAAGATCATCATCTTCCATCACAAACCTCGAGCCAAATCAGGGACCCATCGAATCATGCAAACACGACGGACGCAATCAGTTCGAAAACAAGCACAATAGATTCACAGGCTCTGAGGTGCGCAGCGAAGCGGAGCCTCGAAGGACGGATGGCGTGCACTGGATCGTCCTTCGAGGCTCCGCTTCGCTGCGCACCTCAGGATGAGGTCGGTGGGTTTCATGTGTCTGTTTGAGTGCAGAAAACCGCTAAAACCAGCTTGATTCAGCTCCGATGCCGTCATGTGATGTGTCCCTCCCATTTGAGAACAAGCTGCCGAATTTATAACGCAATCGGCCTATGAATAACGGGATCGATATGCGAGCGTGCCCCCATCTGACAAAACATTCCGGAGAAGTTTCTTGGGCACACTTTCCTTTTTCGGCGCGGCGGGAACCGTCACCGGCTCCTGCTCCATGCTCGAGGCAAATGACGTTTGTGCCCTTGTCGATTGCGGGCTTTTCCAGGGCAACAAGGCGACCCGGGCGCTCAACGAGGAACCGTTTCCGTTCGACGCCGCGACAATCGATTTTGTCCTGCTCACCCATGCCCATACCGACCATTCCGGGCTGTTGCCGAAACTGGTGAAAGCGGGGTTTTCCGGCCCGATCTATTGCACCGGGCCGACGGCGGACCTGCTTGATTTCATGATGCGCGATTCCGCAAAGATCCAGGAATCGGACGCCGAGCGGCGCAACCGCAAGCACCAGCGGCGCGGCCGCCGCGAAGTGCGCCCGCTGTTCACCATGGAGGATGCCGAGGAAACGCTGAAGCGGCTGCAGAAGATTTCCCTCGACACCTGGCTTGAGCCGAAAAGCGGATTTCATGCCCGCTTCCAGAATGCCGGCCATATTCTCGGGTCCGCCTCGGTGGAGATCCGCTACCGGGAGCCGGAAACCGAGCGCACGATGCGGCTTTTGTTTTCGGGCGATCTCGGCCCGGACGAAAAGACCTTTCATGCCGAACCCGGCGGAGATGCCGGCTTCGACTATGTCATTTGCGAGAGCACCTATGGCGACCGCGACCGCGACGACTACACGCTGAAGGAGCGGCGCGAGGCGCTCCGGCGTGAACTCAACGACGGCCTCAAGCGCGGCGGCAATATCGTCATTCCGTGTTTTGCGGTCGAACGCAGCCAGGAATTGCTGCACGATATCGGCGTCCTCCTGGCGCGGCGCGAAATTCCCGATGCGACGGTCTTTCTGGACAGTCCGCTGGCGGGCAAGGTGACCCGGGTCTTCGAGGATTATGCCCACATTCTGGAAGATGTGGACATTCCAGGCGACGAGCTGTTCAGCCATCCGAACGTTCGCATTGTCGAAAGCGTGGACGAGAGCAAGGCGATCAACAGGGTCGACGGCAACGCCATCATCATCTCGGCAAGCGGCATGGCCGATGCCGGCCGGATCCAGCATCACCTGAAGAACAATATCTGGAAGGGCGACGCGACGGTTTTGTTTGTCGGCTACCAGGCGCCGGGCACGACCGGATCGCATATCCTGTCGGGCGCCTCCGACGTCCGCATTCACGGCAGGGAATACAAGATCCGCGCCACGATCCGGCGCATAGGCAATTATTCTGCGCACGCCGACCGGAGCGAACTGATCGACTGGATCCTGGAGCGCGGGCCGGTTGTCGGAGGCCTGTTTCTCAATCACGGGGATGACGACGCCCGCGGAGAACTGAAGCGGTTGCTCGCTGAGCGCGGCATGGACGGAGACACGATCTGGCTGCCGCATTTCGACGAGAGTTTCGACCTCACCGCCGGCACCCCACAGTCCAAGGGCCGCGCCAAGGACGAACCGGGAAGCCTGCGCGCCCGCTTCGACGAACAGGAACTGAGCCGCGACTGGTACACGGACTATGCGGCATTCTCGATCGCGCTGTCTAACGCGCTTGAGGGGGCGGAGAACGATGCGGAGCGGCGGGGGATTTTGGAGCGGTTGAGGGGTGTGTTGGAGGTTTAGGGGGCTACGGGCGAGTTTTGAATGCGACGACGTTTGGCAAAATTCCATCCTGCCTTTTCTCGGCAATCAAGTAATAGCATCGTAATGTGTAGCTACACGTTTGTGTCCTGACTCGGCAATTCAAAAGCGGACAATTCAGTAAGCGTCACCGTAATCCTCATTATTTCAACTGTGCCGCGACAAGGCGATATGCTGAAAGATTCAGTCGACGTGTTGAATCGAACGGCTAGTCCGGACTTCTCACAGCCCCTTCGATCGATCGGGATTTGGTGCTTTTTGCTGACCTATTTGACTGATTGTTTTAACGGCCAAACGCGCCCGTCGCCACGAAGTGCGGCGGAGAGTTTGTCTGCGATGTTTCCTGTTTTGTTGTCGAGAAGGGTTTGTGTCCTGCGGCATCACCGGGCCGCGGCGCATAATCGAGCATGCGCAAGGGCGAACTCCTGTGCCAGAGGACAGGCAGACGCCATGGCAATCTTGATGCGCCGAACTGATATTCGGATCTGAGCACCAATCTTGAGGAGTTTCAGACGGATCGTGCCGCAGGTTGCTTCGGCCATGCTCGTATGCGCCAGGCCGATACGGCGAAGTGCGCAGATCAGAACATAGGCAAACGAGGCAAACCAAAGCCTGAGTTGGTTCGCCCGCATCGTGTGGGCGCTGGTTCGGTCGGCGTAGAGGTCGAGCTGACATTCCTTGATACGGTTCTCCATATCGCCACGCGCACAATATAGGTCTTCATAGAGATCCTTCGCTTTCCAGTCCTTCGGTTTCACAGAGGTCACGATGAAGCGCGGGTTCGATCCTTTCAGCGTCCACTCGGCTTTGCCAATGACCCGTCTTCGCCGGGACCAACTGTCCTTGGTCGACCACATGAAGTCTCGGAATACACGGGCCGGCTCGCCGTTCGCCCGACAGGCAAGACAGGCTTCCTCCAAGGCCGGAGCAATCCGCTTTTCCAGTCGTGTGTTGCGAGCAAGACCAAAGACATAGTCGACCTTGTTGGTCTCACACCAATCCATCAGCGTGTCGCGGGCAAAGCCTGAATCGGCACGCAGGATGATGTGAACCTTCGGCCAGGTCTTGCGGATTTGTCTGACGATCCGCTCGACTTCCTCCACCGCCCCCTTGCTTGCGTCGATGTTGGACCGTCGCAGTTTGGCTGCCAACAGGTGACGGCCGCAGAAGATGTAGAGCGGCAGGTAGCAGTAACAGCCATAATAGCCGTGGAAGAAGCGGCCTTCCTGGTGACCATGCAAAGGGTCATCCGTGGCATCCAGATCGACAACGATCCGAGAAGGCGGTTTGTCGTGGGCCTCAACAAACAGATCCACGAACAGAGCTTCGATGGCTTGTCTGTCGTGGCCGATGCGATGATAGCGTGTCGGTTCGCCGACCGGTGCATGTTCAAGACGGTTCAGTGTCGACTTTCCAGCGAGCGGAGCACAGTTGGAACGCCTCGGTGTCAGACTCTCAGACAACAGAGCGAGCACCGGATCGTGACGAAGCGTGTCGTGATCGTCCACATCCTCGTATCCCAGAGCGATCGCGGTCACACGCTGTGCGATCAGGGTACGCAGACTGTGAACCGTGCAGTCAGAAGATCGGCGGTCAATGAAGCAGTCCGCTATCCTGTCGAACAGCCCAATGGCTTTATCGGTATGACGCAGCAACAGGGCGCCGGCATCCGAGGTGATTGCTCCACCGTCAAAAGCAGCGACAACTTTGCGCCCATCAAAGCCTTCAAATTCGATTTGTTCAGAGATACAGTGTGTTTGCATCGGACCCCGTCCTAGAATCTGGTAACTCTTTGTAGCTAAAGAATATTCTCAGATTCTTGGGGCCGATGCACCCTTTACTTTGAGAGATTCGGGCTAGAATGGTTGAGGAGCAGACGTTTATTTCATGAAACACCACGGTCGATCGTTTTGAATCTTATGATCCCTCTACTTCTCATCGTTTTCCTCATCAGGCAATGAAAATCTCGACACATCGAACATTGAAAATGTACGCATAAAACGAGCAGACAACACTAAAAATTACCGGCTGAGGTCAGTCGGAGCAATTCGCCCTAAGCGAAACATCGTTGAGTTATGTCTCTATGACTGATTAAATCATCTCGATCAATCTCGATCAACGGCTTCGGAACTACGGGGACTTTAAGATCTTTACTGAAGAACATCGCTTCCCTACCTCGGAGTCGATTTCGAGCACTATAGTTTAAGCTATATTGCAACCAATACCATTTTTCGTAGAGATTGTGGATCGGCATTACATCGTCATAGGATACCACCCAACTTACACCACGTAGATTTGAGATTGCCGTTGAAACGAGACCATGGTCATCTTCTTGATAGGCGTCGTGATAAAGAAAGCGACCTTTTTCAAAATATGGCGGATCAATGTAAACAAGCGTCTTTGCACCCCATTTCGATGACTGAGTCTCAAAAAACTCAACGGCATCCATCTGAGTAAGCTCAATTCGGGAACGAAGGTCTGCAATCTTCTGTATGCGGTTAATCAGGTCGATCTTGTTGTAGCGTGCGTCGATTTTCCATTTTCCGGTCTGGCTACGGCCGCCAATTATCCCACCGTTCAAAATTCCCGATCGATTAGTTCGGTTCAGAAAGAAAAATGCAAAACCAGTTTCGAGTTTGTCGTCCGAGCCTCGTCGGAGGATGTGCTTCCAGTGATCCCATTGATGCACGTCAACGGGGCAGTCTGAAATTAGCCGGCATAAATCCTCTGTACGGTTTAGAACGCTGTCCCAAAAGGCAAAGACTGGGAAGCTGATGTCATTGACAGTTACGCGACGGACAACACCTGTAATCAGGAGTTCCCAAGCAATCGCAGCCCCGCCAGCATAGGGTTCGACATAACGACCGTCGGACAGCCCGTTCTCACGAACAATGGCCCGCACGAAACGAGCTATCTTGCCCTTACCGCCCGGATAGCGCAGAGGCGAATATCGTCCCGTCTGCGTGAGCGCTCGTCGTCGATCATCTTCCATCAGACCTTGCCGTAAGTTGCCTCGAAAACTGGGACAGAACAATCCCACCCTGCGCGAACAGCCTCTGGAGTCGGCATGGCATACTTGCTATGCACGAAATTGTGTAAAGATTGAATGGACGCAGGTGCTTTGCTGTCGGCGACGCCTTTCCGAAATTCGCGAAGGTCACTGTTTGAAGCGATTTGGTGCTTTGTCATATGTTGGATCACCGCCTCGGCCTTCTGGGAAAGCGAAAGTTCGTAGGTTTTGCCATCCTTGTTCTGACCCGTCTTGGACAAATTTTCATTGTCAATGTAATCGTCGACGGCCAACTCGATAAAGGCGCGTAAAACGGCTGCCGACGAGACTGGTAGCTTCTTCGGATCGATGTAAGTCGCTTCACGCAGAAGCTGCTTTCCCTTCTCGCTCGATGGATGCTGAAATGTCAGTTTTTTCGGAGCAAGTGAAGATCGAGTGCGCGGTGCTCCTTTGGTTTTTGGCTTTGCCCGTTGCGACTTCGTCCCGACCTGTGGAGTAACTTTTAAACTAATATCACGAAAGGGTTTTGGCGAAGGTCGTTTACCTTTTGGTGGCTGCAATTCTCTAGGTAGGGATTTAAAGTAACCCTCGATTTCCGATGCTGTGTTGTGAGTACGTGAATCTACGACGCCATCGCGAACATCTTCAATTATCCGCTTTAGTACTCCTAGCGCCCATTCCGGTTTGGCGCTCAGAAGCGGCGTTTTCCCATCTCCTTCGTTTGCAACAGAGATGCCGATATGTTTTTTGCCGGAAGCAGATTCGAGCAGGCGACCGATGTTACTCGATTTCCGGCTCTCAATGGTCTCCTTAGTCTGCTCCCATTCTTCGTCCGAGTAATCAGCATTTCTCCCTACGAAGTCGATCACGTCCAAAACGGATCTATCGCCGGTAAATCTCTGAATTTCCGTCCGGCCCCATTGAACACGGCCTTCGCCATCCATATCGCCTGTGTGGCGGCGGTATATCCAGTCAACTGCAGACTCTCGGTCATCGAATCTAACGCACCGAATTGGTTCAACCATGTCTCGATCGAAAGCATCGGCTGCGCGTAATAGCGACTTCCTTGTTGAAACACTTGCTTCAGTTCCATCCAACAAATCTGGCTGAGCTAGGACTTTCAAAGCAGCAAGGCGGCGATTGCCTTCAAGGACGACAAAATCCTCTGGATCATCGCCATCAATCACATAAAGATTGTCTCCAGGGTCAAGTCCATTGCGTTTGATGCTAAGCATCAAATTGCGGAAATAGCTCTGGTTCAAGCGCAGCAAAGCGTCCAGTGCCTCGGATTGGCTTCCAACGGCTCCAAGGCGTGGGTTTTCTTCGTCGAGTAGAAGTTCGTCAATAGTCAATTCAAGATAGTCAACCATTTGACACCATATAGAATTCTATTTACAATTGAATAAGTCGGCATACAATCCTTTAGATTGATAATTCCCCTTATCCCACTTTTATTTCTAACCAACCTCCTCGCCCTCGTCTATACCGTGAATATCAATGGATAGTTTCGCGGTAATTTCCAATTTTATCATTGGAAAATTCAGGGGCAGCCGGCAACGGCCCCTTGAAACGATTTTGACGTTCAGACAACGTGCCTCTCTGAATGGCCATATTAGTTGTATCGATCGTCGAGCTACGCCGTAGACAGATGAATTCATACGAGACCTTCCTTGCTGGCCAACGGAATTACGGTGACACTCACCGAAATTCATCCCTCATGCTATTATGAGTCCCTATTTCAGCGGTGTTTCCCGCAGTTTTCGGCCCACCTACCAATGCGGTCATCCAAATGTGGTGGGTTTGAAAAGTACCACCGCACCTCCGATCTCAACCGGCGGGACGACTGAAGGCGATGAGCATCTTGTCGACGTCCTGTTTCGCATCGAACCCTTCGTCCTGAACCGTCTCGGACACGATCCCGACGGCCATAACCAGCAATTGGGCAACGTTGGAGGCGGTTTTGAGGTAGGGTGCGCCGGGGAAAAGGCCGGAGGCGAGGCTTAAACCGCCGGACAATGTCTTTCCCGCCAGTTCGGCGCTCTCCCATGTCAGGCCCTGTTCGTTCCAGGTTCGGACCGCGTTGGCACCCTGCCACAGGGTTGTGATGCCGCCGACGTGGAGGCCATATCCCTGTTCTTTGGCAAGGTCCTTCAGGGCTTTCGTGCCCATTTCGGCAACCAGTTTCAGAGCTTCGTCTTCACCGTCCGCGAGGCCCAATCCCTGCATGTTCAAGGGAGGGACGATTGCCTTGTGCCCGCCAAAACGCTGCCGATCAAAAGCGTCCGGACCGACCCGGCACATTCCGGAAGCCGAGAAAAAACCGGAATGGTCGCCAGTCAAAAACGCCTGCGCCGCGGAAGGCTGCGCCTGCTGCTCCAGCAGTTTTCGGCTGATCGCCATAACCTCGTCATCGACTGCGCCGACAGGTGTGTTCGATTTTACCAGTTCCGACAATGTCGGATCGGGAATCTCCTGATCCGCCTTGACGATGGCCACGTGGACAGCGGGCTTGGTGCTTGGAATGCGCATGGTGTTCTCAACGCTCCATCCTGTGTTGAAACGGTCGTACCAACCAAGACCCTAGCAAATGCCACAAAATAAGGGAGCACTTCCCGAAAAAGGATTCTTCACGCTTGCCTTCCCGAGCAGAATACCTCCAAAGATCAGCCCATCTATACCTACCCCACCACCCCAAAAAACCCAGAAGCCACAATCAAGGAAGCCGTCGCCGGACTGCAGGCCATCGGAATGTCATGCACCGTCGCCAGCCGGGCCAGCGCCTTCACATCGACATCGTGCGGATGTGGCGCCAGCGGGTCGGTGAAGAAGATCAGGGCATCGATGGTGCCGTCGGCGATCATGGCGCCGATCTGCTGGTCGCCGCCGAGCGGGCCGCTCTTGACGGCCGTCACGTCGAATTCCGGGCAGCGGCCCGAGATCACCGAGCCGGTCGTGCCGGTGCAGACCAGGGCGTGCGGGGCGAGTGCTTTGCGATGGGTTTCGACCCAGTCGGCGAGCATGGACTTCTTGCCGTCATGGGCGACCAGGGCGACCCGGCGGCGTCCCTCGGCCGCCGGCTCGTCGGGCTTTGCCACCGGCGTGATGAAATCGCGCCAGACCAGCCCGTCCTCGGTGCGGCCGCGCGGGTGATATTCGCAGCCGAACGCGCCCGTATAGCCCGCCGACACGAAGGACGGCAGCAGGACCCGGTAGTCGAGCTCGCCCGGGAACGGTTCGGACCGGTCCGGCGTCGAGGCGATCTGGACATGGCCGATGCGGTCAATGTGCTGGCGGAAGCGCTCCAGCACCGACCCGCTTTCGGTCTGGACATGAAAACAGTCGAACATGATCTTCAGGCGCGGATCGCCGATCTCGTCGATGATGGCGGCGGCCTGCTCGACGGTCTTCAGGAAAAAACCGGGGATCTTTTCCTGGCAGATCGGCTCGATCAGAATGGTGCAATTGCTCTCTTGCAGGGCAAAGCGCAGGGAACTCATGAAGGCGGAAAGCGCCTCCGGCCCCTCGATTTTGCCGGCAAGCACATGGATCGCGCCGGCGCCGATATCGGCGGCGATTTCGGCGGCCTCGGCAATGTCGCGGCGCGCCTCTTCGGCCCGGTCCGGCATCGCGGCGCAGCCGGCCGTGTCGCCCATGCGCACGTTCATGCCCATGACCGGCAGGCCGGTTTCGGCGAGCACGTCCTTCAGGGCGGAGCGGTCGGTCGACTGGGCCTCGTCGTGAAACTCGACCGCGCCAAACCCGAACTGGGCCGCGGCGCGGATGCGCTCCAGAAACGGCAGTTCCTTCCACAAAAACCCGGTATTGGCGGAATAACAATAATCCATTCTCAATCGTCCCATTCCACGTTGAAGGTGCGCACGATGTCGCCGACCTGCTGGTCGGACAGCATGCGCGGTGCGAGGCCGCGGGTCAGAAGCGCGAGCTTTGCCGTCTCTTCCAGCTCTTCCATGGCGTAGACCGCCGCATTCAGGTCCTTGGCCGAAACCACGGGACCGTGATTGGCAAGCATGACGGCGGAGCGCTTGCCGGCAAGACCGCGCACGGCCTCGCCCATGGCCGGATCACCCGGCAGGAACACGGGCAGCAATTTCACCTTGCCCAGTCGCATGATCGAATAGGGCGTCAGCGGCGGCAGCATATTGTCCGGGTCCGTGTCCGGCAGCATGGACAGGGCGACGGAATGGGTCGAATGCAGGTGCACGACCGCGCCGGTCTGCGACCGGGTTTCATAGAATGCCGTGTGCAGCGGCATTTCCTTGGTCGGTTTGTCACCGTCGATGTGGCGGCCGTCGACGTCGATATGGCTGAGCCGGGCCGGGTCGAGCCGGCCGAACGACGATCCTGTCGGCGTGACCAGCAGCGAGCCGTCGTCGAGCCTTGCGGAAATGTTGCCGGAGGCGCCGCCGGTCAGGCCGCGCTCGAACATGGACCGGGCGAGAAGGCAGATCTCCTCGCGCAGGGTCGCTTCCGCGCTCATGCCGAGGCGTCCGATACTGGACCTGTTCCGTCGGGCCCCATGATGCCATGCGCCTTCAGGAAGAAGTCCGGCGCGCCGAAATTGCCCGACTTCAGCGCCAGCACAAGCTTGCGGCCGCCGACCCGAACGGCGGGCACGCCCGGATCGATCATCGGGCCGATCTCCAGACTATCAGCGCCGATCGCCTTGACGACGGCGCCGGAGGTTTCGCCGCCGGCGGAAATGAGACGCGAGACGCCGCTCTCGATCGCTTTGGTGGCGACGGCGCCGAAAAAGGTTTCGACGGTCTCGGCCGCGCGGTCGCCGCCGAACCTTTCCTGGGTCGCCCGAACCTGGTCCGGATCGTCGGAGGTGTAGATCAGCGGCAGGCCGGTTTGCCGGCCGGCCCAGTCGAGCGCGTCCTCGGCGGTGAACGATCCGTCAATGAGCGCGGCGACATCGACCTTGAGCTGCGGCGATCCGGCGGCGGCATGCTCGGCGATCTGGGCCCGCGTGGCGCGGGAACAGGACCCTGAGAGGGCCAGCGCCCGCCCGTCCTCGCCGGTCCAGGCGGCGCGCGTGCTCCGGTCGGCGCCGTGCAGCGCCGGCAGGCCGATGCCGATGCCGGAGCCGCCGGTGATCAGGTCGAACCCCTTCGCCGCCTCGCCCAGAATATGCAGATCGCCATCCTCGACCGCGTCGCAGACGACGATCTGGCTGCCGGACGCTGCCAGATCGAGCAGGTCCTGGCGCACGCTGCCGCCCCGGACCCGGCCATGGGGCAGAAGCCCGACCGGGCGGTCGGTCTGGTGCCCGAGCCAGCGCCTGATGTCCGGGTCGGTCATCGGCGTGATCGGGTGGTTTTCCAGCCCGCTTTCCGACAGGAGCCGGTCGCCGACAAAGAGATGGCCCTGAAACAGGGTGCGCCCGGTCGCCGGAAAGGCCGGACAGACAATGACCGGCGCGGTCGTGCCGAGCGCATCGATCAGCGCGTCGATCACGGGGCCGATATTGCCTTCCGGCGTGGAATCGAAGGTCGAGCAGACCTTGAACAGGAATTGTTCGCAGCCCTGCGCCCTGAGCCAGGCCAGCGCCTCAAGCGACTGGGCGACCGCGTCGGCGACGGGAACCGAGCGCGTCTTCAGGGCGACGATGCCGGCTTCCACGCCGGCATCGGCCGGCCCGTCCGGCACGCCGACATATTGCACGGTCTTCATGCCGCCCTCGGCCAGCATCAGGCCGAGGTCGGAGGACCCGGTGAAATCGTCCCCGATGGCGCCCAGTTTCATGTTTCTTCTCCAGGTAGTTTCACTCCGGCATTGCGGGCATAAATCTTGGCGACGGCGGAATCGTCGTCGCGGCCGAAACCGGCGCCGCTCGCGGCCACGAATTGCTGCAGGGCGGTTGCCGAGACCGGCGCGGAGAATTTCGCGCCGTGGGCAATGTCGCAGACAATGCCGAGATCCTTGACGAAGATATCGACGGCCGAATGCGGCGTGTAATCGCCCTCGGCAATGTGGGGTCCGCGATTTTCAAACATCCAGGATGTGCCGGCGCATTCGGAAATCACTTCCAGCGTGGTTTTCGGCTCGATTCCCTGCGTGATGCCGAAGGTCATCGCCTCGGCGGCGGCGGCAATGTGAATGCCGGCGAGCATCTGGTTGACCACCTTCATGGCCGAACCCGGCCCGGCCGCGTCGCCAAGCTTGAAGACGCGCTCAGACGTTGCGTCGAGCACATTCTGCGCGGCGGCGAAGCTCTCCGGGCGGCCGGCGGCCATATAGGTCAATTGCCCCTTCGCGGCCTTGGCCGATCCGCCGGAAATCGGCGCGTCGAGATAAAGCACGCCGGTTTCGGCAAGCCGGGCCTCGAAGGCACGCGCCGTGTCCGGCGGCATGGTCGCGCAGGAAATCACCACCACGCCGGCGCGAAGGTGCGCGGCAATGCCGTTTTCCCCGAACAGGAGGCCTTCCGTCTGCGCCGCGTTGACCACCACGATGACCACCGCGCCAGCGTTTGCGAGGGCCGCATCGCGCTCCAGCGCCAAGCCGCCCTCGGCCTGAAGATCGGCTTCGCGGTTTGCGTCGAGATCGAAACCGCGCGTGGCACAGCCGGCGCGAACCAGCGACGACGCAATGCCGTATCCCATCGATCCAAGACCGAACACACAGACCTCGGCCGGTAAATTCTCCTGCATTCAAATCGCCTCTTTCGCCTGGATTTTGTGTACTGTCCCCGCCGCCCGCGGGCGCCGTCGCCCGTTGTATAGAACGCCGTTCTCCGGCTGCCAACCGCAATCGCAATTGACAGGACGGGGGCCGAAAGCTAAAATGTATACGTATTCATAAACAGAAATCCATTCAAATCGGGGCGCCGGGGATCTTGTCCGCATCACAAATGGATACGTATACACAGCCACTGAACAGCCGCGACATCGCCCGATGCGCCGGCGTTTCGCAGGCGACCGTATCCCGGGTGCTTTCCGGCAGTCCGAAGGTCAAGGCCGAGACCCGCGACAAGGTCCTGCAGGTCATGAAGGACCTGGGCTACCAGCCGAACGTGTTTGCCCAGGCGATGAAAACCAGACACAGCGGCACGATCGGCGTCGTCGTCTCGCGCATGACCAACCCGATCGTACCGGAAATCCTTTTGCGCCTCGCCAATCTCCTGACCGCGCATGGCCGGCGCATGATCGTCTGGAACACCGACACCGAAGGCGACGAGGGCGTGGTCAATGCCATCCGCCAGAAGTTCGTCGACGGTCTCGTGTTCACTGCCGCCGGGCAACAGCCTTCGGCGATGGCGATCGCGCTCGAAGCCGGCATGCCGATCGCCTGCATCAACCGGCACGTGGACGGCGCCGCCTGCGACCAGATCGTCGGCACGAATTTCGAGGGCGGCGCGATGCTCGCCGACTATCTCATCGGCGCCGGGCGCAAACATGTCGCCATGATCAACGGCCCACACGACCGCAGCACCCTGGCCGAACGCGAAGCCGGCCTGCGACGGGGCCTGCGCGAGGCAGGCCGGCATCTGCCGGACAGCCATTACGGCCAGGCCGATTTCGACCATGACGCCTTCCGCTCGCTGGCGCTTGAAATGATGGGCCGGCGCGACCCGCCGGACGCGATCGTCTGCGGCAACGACGTCATCGCCTTTGCGGTGTTGTGCGGCCTGCGCGCGGCGGGCTGTTCGGTGCCGGGCGATGTCTGGGTCACCGGCTTCGACGGGATCGAAATGACGGGATGGGACGTCTTTGACCTGACGACCGTCCGCCAGCCGCTCGACGAAATGACCAAAGCCACGGTGGAGACCCTGCTCAAGCGCATCGACAGAACGGCGGAGGCGCCGCGGACCATCCGCTTCGAAACCGACCTGATCATTCGCGGCACCACCGCCAACGCTCCATACACAACCTGAAAACCAGTCCCAAGGGAGGATGACATGACAAACAGACCAACACGCCGGACGATGCTGATTGCAGGCGCCGCCGGCGCGGCAACCCTGCCGCTGGCGGCTCCGGCGATTGCCCAGGGCAAACGCGAACTGAAGATGGTCACCGGCTGGCCGAAAAAGTTTCCCGGCCTCGGCGCGGCGTCGGAGCGCATCGCCCGGTCGATCACCAAGGCAAGCGACGGCCGGCTCACCGTCAAGGTCTATGGCGCCGGCGAACTGGTGCCGCCGTTCGAGGCCTTCGACGCGGTCGCGAGCGGAACCGCCGACCTCTACCACGCCGCGGAATATTACTGGCAGGGCAAGACCCCGGCCTTCAACTTCTTTGCCGGCGTGCCCTTCGGCATGACGACGGCGGAACACAATGCCTGGATCTACCATCGCGGCGGCCAGGCGCTTTGGGAAGAGTTGAGCGCCAGCTTCGGCGTCAAGGCGTTCATGGCCGGTAATTCGTCCTGCCAGGCCGGCGGCTGGTTCAACAAGGAAATCAACTCGGTGGAGGATCTGAAGGGCCTGAAGATGCGGATCCCCGGATTCGGCGGCAAGGTCATCGATGCGGTCGGCGGCGCCGCCGTCACCCTGCCCGGCGGCGAGATCTTCGCGGCGCTGCAATCCGGCGCGGTCGACGCGGCGGAAATGGCCGGCCCGTGGATCGACCTCGGCTTCGGCTTCTACAAGGCGGCCAAATATTTCTACAATCCCGGCTTCCAGGAACCGACCTCGGCGGAAAGCCTCGGCGTCAACATGGCTCTGTGGGAAGACATGTCTCCGGCAGACCAGGAAGTGATCAAGCTCGCCGCGGCCCAGGAAAATGTCATGAACCCGGCCGACTTCATCGCCAACCATTCCCGTTCGCTGGATATCCTGTTGAACGAACACGGCGTGGAACTGCGCTCCTATCCGGACGATGTGATGATCGCGCTCGGCGCGGCCTCGAAACAGGTGCTCGCGGACGCCGCGGCCGGCGACGCCATGACCAAGAAGATCCATGACAGCTACATGAGCTTCCTCGACGAGGCGGCGTCCTGGACCGAACAGTCCGAACAGGCCTATCTGCGGGCGCGGACCATGGCACGCAAGGCCTGATGGACGGGCCCCGTTTGTGGGCGTGGGTGTGTTGTTCGTGAGTCAGGACATGGGATTGATTGCGCGGTACTTTCCACACCGGAAAACTCTCATCATCCCCCACCCCCGTCATCACCGCGCTTGTCGCGGTGATCCACCACGCCGCCCCTTTCGGGCGCGTGATTGGCCGCTTCGCGGTGGGTCCCCGCAACACGTGCGGGGATGACGTGTTGGGGGTTTTGGACAGCACGGCTTGCCCAGTGGCGCGCTTGCCATCTGCTCAATCGACGGTCCGTACGGACCTTCCTCCCGCCCGGGTGGCACACCGTGTCGCCCGGGCTCCCAGCACGATTGTGACCGACATTCGTCGGCAGTGTTCCGAAGCGCCGGGTATACTCGGCCGGACATTCTTGAAACGAGGTGTGATCCGTGGCCCTGAAATCCATTCTCGACGCGATCGAAACGGTCAATCGCGCGCTCGGAAAGGGCGCGTCCTGGTGCGCGCTGGCGATGATGCTGTTTCAGATGGCCTCGGTGCTGTTCCGCTACGTGTTTTCCTACGGACTGATCACGTTCCAGGAAGCGGTGATCTATTGTCATGCCATCCTGTTCCTGCTCGGCGCCGCCTATGTGCTGCAG
>JGI12316J15310_10000040_pt20 | contig 38623 bp, 34 predicted proteins | sample MarCyaLeptolynsp_FD_15310 | JGI IMG/M metagenome (IMG submission 15310)
CAATTTTTGGATTGTCTTTCGGAGCAAATGCGATAAAGGTTGAATGGTCATCACCATGTGGGTTCTGCACAGTTCCCGTTTTACCACAAACTGCAATGGAGTCTATTCTTGCTCTTCTTCCAGTACCTTGCTCAACGACCTTATGCATGGCATTAACTACTTCCTCAAAATGTATCCCATCAATACCCGTAGAATGTCTACCAGCAATTGTATCCGAATTGGACTCCTCTTCATGATCAATTGTTTTGACAATATGCGGACTGTGATAGTATCCGCGATTGGCTATGGTAGCTGTCATATTAGCCATTTGCATGGGAGTAAAGCCCAATTCTCCTTGCCCGATAGCCAATGAAACAACAGTTAAAGAACCCCATCTGCCTTTGCGATAATATCGATCATAGTAATCCGTATTTGGAACAAATCCTTGCAATTCATTAGGCAAATCAATTCCCGTTTTTTCTCCTAAACCAAAAGCTGTTACATATTCTCGCCATACTTTATAACCTTCTTCAGCCGTAGGATATTTATCCACAATATTTCGAAATACATTGCTGTAATAAGCGTTGCATGAGGTCTGAATAGAAAACTCCAAATCAACTGGAGACTGATGAGCATGACAACCCATGTGGAAATTACCACTTCTATATCCACCATGACAAGCATAATGGGTCGAAGGAGTTAAAACATTCTCTTGCAAACCGATAAGTGCATTGATACTTTTAAAGGTTGATCCTGGAGGATACTTTGCCATCAAAGCCCTATTGAACAAAGGGTTAAGCGTATCAGCTGTCAGATTTTTATAATTATCCGATCGTGCTCTTCCTACTAATAAATTGGGATCGTATGTTGGCATGCTTATCAAAGCCAATATCTCGCCACTTTCTGGCTCAATAGCTACAATACTTCCCTTTTTATTCTGCATCAAATACTCTCCATAAGTTTGTAGTTTATTGTCTATTGTCAGTTGAATATTACTTCCAGAAACGGCAGCAGTATCATATCTACCATTCATAAACTTCCCTTTCTTGCGGTTCAATACATCTCGCATTTGTACCTCTACTCCTCTTCTTCCCCTGAGAACTTTTTCATACTCTTTTTCTATCCCACTTATTCCAATATGGTCACCGGATCTATAATAAGGATCGGATTCAATAATTTTAGGGCTTACTTCTCCAACATATCCCAAAATATGTGGTGCAGATCTTTGTGGATATGCCCTTAAAGTCCTTCGTTGTACATAGAAGCCAGGAAACTTGAATAACTGCTCTTGAATTTTTGCATACGATTTAGACGATATTTCCTTAATGAATATCGAGGCCTTATATCTAGAATAAGCTTTGGCTTTTTCCAGTTTGCTTACAAATTCATTTTGTTCCAATTCCAATAACTTACAAATCGAATTTGTATCTAATTCTTTAGACACCTGGCGAGGAATAATCATCAAATCATAGGCAGCTTCATTATAAACCAATAACTCTCCATTTCTATCATATATCAGTCCCCTTGCTGGATACTTAACAACTTTACGAAGTACATTATTATCTGCATCTAATTTGTAATGGTGATCAATTACCTGAACATAAAATAATCTGGAAATAAATATTAATGCAATTAGAATAAAGATTCCGCCTAATATCCAAGTTCGTTCTTCAGAATACTTCATCTTTTCTTCTCCAAGTTTACTCTGAAGTACTCTGTGATAAGTACCAGAATCAAAGTAAAAAGACTACTTGAGATAACCCGTAATAGGGTATTGAAAGCATCAATGAAACGAAAAACTTCTACAAAAAATAGAAACAAGTGATGGGTTAAGATTAAAATTATGGCATACCTTAAAAACCAACCAAAGCCCAAATCTTGTATAGATGGCAAGTGATTAACATCATACCCATCACGAGGTGCTAATATCCTTGCAACATATGGCCTAACAAATGCTAGAAATACCGAAGCGGAAGCATGCATGCCCAATGTATTTGAGAATACATCAACACTTATTCCCAAAATAAATGAGAGTGTCATTAGAAGCCATTTAGGGGTATCAAATGGAAGCCAAAAAATAAATATGATATATAGATATGGATTTATATATCCTGAATATTGAATATTATTCAATATCAGCACTTGAATCATTAACAAGAAAATAAACTGTATAGGATAAATTAGGTAGGATCTAATCATTATTTTCTAACACTTCTTGTTCCAGTTTATTCAATTCTAGCTTCATCATATTATTCACTACATAGACGTAGGACAAATTCTTAAAATCATTGACGTATTTTGCACGGATACCATAGAAGTTTTCCCCATCAATTTCTTCAAATTCTGAAATAGTAGCTACTTCAATCCCTTCTGGGAAAATAGCAGAATACCCGCTAGTAACAATCGTATCCCCTAACTTGATTCCAACATGATTAGGAATATCCTCTAAAATGCCTTCTCGGTAACTTTTACCATCCCATTGCATCGATCCAAAATATTGCGATTTCTTAAGCTTTACACTGAGTTTTGCTGAACTATGAAGCAAGGATAATACTACAGCATAACTCTCAGATACATTCTTAATAACACCTACTGCTCCTTGAGGTCCAATTACGCCCATACCAACTTCAATACCATCTCTAGAACCCACATCTAAACTCAGATAATTCCTCTGTTTGTTGATTGAATTATTGATAACCTTCGCCTCAGTGTATTCATATTGAAGCATTTTGATCGTATCCTCTACAAGGATTTTATTGGCAAAAAGTGGGGTATAAGATTTAATGTTTTCTTTTCTTAGTGCATTATTCTCCTTGGCCAAAGAAGCATTAATCTCTTTAAGATTTACATAATCCGTAAAATTGGAATAGGATTTATAAATATTTCCACTTATCGCATTGGTAGAGTTTAGAAATTCAGACGCTTGGAAATTATTATTTAAAAAAAGTAGATAAAATGCTAAAACCTCAAAAAGGAGAAAAAGGAAAAAATAGGAATACTTGGAGATAAATAGTATTAGGTTCCGCATTGAGACATAATCTTACTTTTATTTAATTAAAAACGGAAGTTTTGCAGAATGCTTTAACGCAATTCCAGTTCCTCTGGCAACTGCCCTAAGTGGATCTTCAGCAACATGAACAGGAAGTTTTGTTTTTTGAGAAATTCTCTTGTCTAATCCCCTTAACAATGACCCTCCACCTGCTAAATACAAACCAGTTCTATATATGTCGGCCGACAATTCTGGCGGTGTCATTTCCAAAGCATTCAATATTGCAGCTTCAATTTTTGTAATGGACTTATCCAAAGCATGAGAGATCTCTTCATAGGAAACCTTTATTTCTTTTGGTGTTCCAGTCATTAAATCTCTTCCTTGGATAGCATAATCATCTGGCGGATTTTCAAGTTTTGGTAATGCGGATCCAACTTCAATTTTTATTTTTTCCGCTGATCTTTCTCCAATCAATAAATTATGCTGACGTCGCATATAATCTACTATATCATTGGTAAAATCATCACCAGCTACTCGAATTGATTTGTCACATACTATTCCTCCCAATGCGATAACGGCAATCTCTGAAGTACCTCCCCCAATATCAATGATCATATTGCCCATCGGTTCCAAAACATCAATTCCTATACCTATTGCTGCAGCCATAGGTTCATGGATAAGATATACCTCTTTACCGCCTGCATGTTCTGCTGAATCCTTCACCGCTCTTTTTTCTACTTCAGTAATTCCAGAAGGAATACAAATTACCATTTTCAAGGATGGAGCAAACCAACGTTTTTTATTGTTGATCATTTTAATCATTCCACGAATCATGTATTCAGCAGCTTGAAAGTCTGCGATAACACCATCTTTGAGTGGACGAATTGTCTTTATTTCTTCATGGGTTTTACCATGCATTTGCATGGCTTTCTTACCAACAGCAATTACCCTTCCTGTTGCTCTTTCTGCAGCAACAATCGATGGCTCATCAACGACTACCTTATCATTGTGGATAATTAGGGTATTTGCAGTACCTAAATCAATTGCTATCTCTTGTGTAAAAAAATCAAATAATCCCATTCTTCTTTAATGTTTGAAATGCCTTACTCCCGTAAATACCATCTTCATCTTATTATTGTCGCAGTAGTCGATACTCAATTGATCTTTAATTGATCCTCCCGGTTGAACTACTGCCGTAATTCCCGCTTTATCAGCAATCTCGACACAATCTGGGAAAGGGAAAAAGGCATCTGATGCCATCACCGCTCCCTTCAAATCAAAACCAAAATGATTGGCTTTGTGTATGGCTTGTTGCAATGCATCAACTCTTGATGTTTGCCCAGTACCGCTAGCTAATAATTGATTGTTTTTTGCCAATACAATTGCATTGGATTTTGTGTTCTTCACCAATTTAGAAGCAAATTCTAAATCCACTAATTCTTGCGCTGATGCTTCTAATTTTGTCGCACTTCTAAAGTCATTTACTTGTTCTACCTCTAGATCTTTATCCTGAACCAAATATCCATTTAAAGCTGTTCGCACAGTCATTTTGCTAAATTCAGTTGGATTGCGTTGCAATAGAATTCGATTCTTTTTTTGTTTTAATATATCTAATGCTTTTTCCTGAAATGAAGGTGCAATAACAACTTCACAAAATAATTTGTGAATCTCTTCAGCTGTTGCTTCATCAATTTCTAGGTTGGAGATTAAAATTCCCCCAAATGCGGATACAGGATCTCCAGCTAATGCATCTTTGTATGCATCCAATAGATTCTCTCTTATTGCCAATCCACAAGCATTGTTGTGTTTTAAGATAGCGAACACCGCATCACCACAATCGAAATCATCCATGAGGTTTACCGCAGCATCAACATCCAATAAATTGTTATAAGACAATTCTTTGCCATGCAATTGCGTAAATAAGGCATCTAGATCTCCATAAAATGAAGCTTCTTGATGTGGATTCTCTCCATATCGAAGAACTTTCTTTTTCGATTCACTAACCTTTAATGATCCTTTGTTTTCCGAAAAGTAATTATGGATCATGGAGTCATAATGTGATGAAATGTCGAAAGCTTCTTTCGCTAATTTCTTCCTTAAATCTATCTCGACTTCTCCACTTCCACTCTTTAAGACTTCTAATAAATTTGCATATTGATTTCGAGAAGATATGGTTACTACATCTTTGTAGTTCTTTGCAGCGGCTCGAATTAATGATATTCCACCTATATCAATTTTCTCAATGATTTCTGATTCTGTACCACCACCTTTTACTGTTTCTTCAAAAGGATAAAGGTCAACGATTACCAAATCAAATTCTGGAATATCAAATTCTTTCAATTGATCAAAATCTTCAGAGTTATCTCTTCTGGAAAGAATTCCACCAAACACTTTTGGATGTAAAGTTTTCACACGACCACCTAAGATCGAAGGATAAGAAGTCAGGTCCTCAACAGCAAAAACTTCAATTCCTAAAGATTCCAAATGAGCTTGTGTTCCCCCTGTAGAATAAATTCGAACACCCAATTGGTTCAGCTCTTCGGCAATCTCTTTTAGACCATCTTTGTAAAATACTGATATTAAGGCGTTTTTGATCTTAACTTTAGAAGTCATTTAGAAGCAGATTAAGCATACAATGTTAATCAATTAGACAGAATGGACAAAACAATTGAGGGGGATAAAAAGCAATAAAATGATAAGCAATCTCACTTTTTGATGAGTGGTAATTCAGACTCGATTTTCAAGCTTAATTTTACTGCTCAATCAAAGTATGTTATACTTAAGACTCTTAAAAGAAAGTTTGATGTTTGCCATCGATTCATTGGTGGTAAATAAGCTGAGAACAATCCTTTCCTTACTGGGAATTACTATTGGAATTTTTGCCATGGTTTCTGTATTTACCGTAGTAAGTTCTTTGGAAAAAAACATTCGCAGCAATATCCAAAGTCTTGGAGACAATGTAATTTATATTCAAAAATGGCCCTGGAGCTTTGATTCCAATCAACCTTGGTGGGAATACATTAGACGACCCCAACCAAAATTGGATGAGTTTCAAATGGTTAAAAAACTTTGTCAAAGCGCAGATGCTGTTGCCATGGTGGTTGGAGATAATACCACGGTAAAATACCTCAGTAATTCCATAGAAAATGCTACCATGATTGGAGTGACCAATGAGTATAATAGAATTTGGGATTTGGAGATTACTTCTGGCAGGTATATTACTCCGATGGAGAATAGAACGGGAAGAGCAGTTGCTGTCTTAGGCGCAGATATTGCTTCTAATTTATTTGGAGGATCAGAACCTGTAGGAAAAAGGTTCAAGGTCAAAGGCCGCAATGTGGACGTTATTGGAGTATTGGAAAGAGAAGGTGAAAACATGATGGGAAATTCCAATGACAACAATGTATTCGTTCCCATTCAGTTTGCGAGAAACTTCATTTATTTAGGAGGAAATGGAGAGGAAACGACCATTATGGTAAAGGCCAAAGAAGGTGTTAGCAATGCAGAGCTCATGGATGAACTAACTGGAATAATGAGGTCCCTGAGAAAACTAAAACCTACAGCAAACGATAATTTCGCCTTAAATCGCTTGAGCATGCTTTCTCAAGGATTTGACAGTTTATTTTCTGTAATCAATATAGCGGGTTTTACTATCGGTATATTCTCCATTATTGTTGGTGGATTTAGTATTGCCAATATCATGTTCGTTTCTGTTCAGGAAAGAACAAGTCTCATTGGTATCCAAAAATCTTTGGGAGCCAAAAATGCTTTTATACTCTTTCAGTTTTTGTTTGAATCTATTTTCCTTTGTGTGATAGGTGGAGCTGTTGGATTATTGTTGATCTTTTTTGGCACCTTGATTGTCACCTATGGATTAGACTTTGAATTGTTCATGGGAATTGATGACATTTCCTTGGGCTTAGGATTATCTGCCATTATTGGAATTATTTCAGGTATAGTTCCTTCTCTAAGGGCGAGCAGAATGAATCCTGTGGATGCGATTCGTTCGAATTAGAACATAAAAACCCGCATATTTTTTAATGCGGGTTCTCTAATCATTTAGGATTAATTAAAAGTCAATTGACCACAAACTGTCCAATCCATATTGATCGTTGTTGATGGACATGATCCACAAGTTGATGAAGTATTAAAACCTCCAGAACCAATTGGTGCACCAATTACAGCTGGAGGACAATTTCTACAAGAAGCATCTGCATTTAAATCTCCATGATCACTACAACCTGGAGGGAAAACCGCATCAGCATAAACCCATTCTTCGGTTGGTAATCCATTACCAGTAAGGGTCACTGAACCACCAGCAGGCACAAAAACATTATTGTCTATTTTTTGCAAGGTGCATTGTGTTGAGCTAGTTTGAATTCTGGTATGAATCGAATTAATAATTAGATCACAGGAAGAATTGTTCGTAACCAGTAAAGTTTGCCCATAGGAAACAAATCCTATAAAAAGCAATGAAAGCGAAATCAGAATTTTTTTCATAACGTCTGTTTTATAAAGTTTATATTAAGTTGAGTTCGCTAAATAACATTTCATCAAGCAATGGTTAGTTTATTAAAGGTGTCTTCCATTTAATTTTTGAACTTGTTCGATTGTCAATTATTTAACAAACAGTTCAAATATAGATGTGTCATAATCAAAAACTTAGTACCTTAGTGCATAGTCTATTAGTTACACTAATAATTTAAACAACTTATGAATAACTTAACAGCAGAACAAGATGGAAATTGGAAGAAAAATTTATCTACTACGTCAAAATGCAGGTCTATCCCAAGAGGTCATGGGAATAGAACTTGGAATAAGTCAAACTACCTATAGTAGAATAGAAAATGGCAAAATAGACCCCAAATTGGGCACTTTAAAAAAAATCTGTGATATATTAAACGCCGACATTACTAAAGTGCTGAGTGAAGAAACTTCGATAGATCGTTTTTTTAAAGAACTGATGAGAGATAATTAGATTGCGGCACTAGAGCCAAGAATAGGTGTTATTTTCTGAATCCCTTCTGCGATAGATTTTACACCCTCAAACACCAAACTCAATTTATTATTTCGCTCCTTTAATTGACAATGATTTGGACGTTTTTGCACAAATTGCAAAACCTTTGTAAAAGCTGGTGATTGGTAGTAAAGTGATTCTTGATCGGGTATAAAATAACCTATCATTTTATTCTGTTTGAGCACTACCTTTTCAAATCCTATTTCTTGGGCCTTCCAACGGAATCGAATGGCATGAATCATTTCTTTGGTGGATTCTGGTATCTCCCCAAATCGATCTATCAACTTGGCTTCAAATGACATGAGATCTTCTTCCTTTTCTGAAGAATCCAATTCGCGATATAGGTTGATACGCTCCGTTGTATCTGCTACATAATTATCTGGAATTAAAATCTCTAAATCGGTCTCTATCTGACAATCTTTTACAAAGGCTTCTTCAATGTCCTGATACATATCTTTGAATTCGGTCTCCTTCAACTCCTGAATGGCCTCATTCAATATTTTTTGATACATATCAAATCCTATTTCTGAAATAAATCCACTTTGCTCTGCACCAAGCAAATTACCCGCTCCCCTTATATCCAAATCTCTCATCGCTATTTGAAATCCACTTCCTAAATCAGAAAATTGCTCAATGGCTTGCAAGCGTTTGCGAGCATCTGAGGAAAGGGAAATCATTGGTGGGGCCAATAAATAACAGAATGCTTTTTTATTGGAACGTCCTACCCTACCACGCATTTGATGCAAGTCACTTAAACCGAAATTATTGGCATTGTTGATTATTATTGTATTCGCATTAGGTATATCTAATCCACTTTCAATAATTGTTGTTGCTACCAAGACATCAAATTCTCCATTAATAAAAGACATCATCTTCTCCTCCAATTCTTCTCCCTTCATTTGTCCATGCCCTACGAGCACTCTTGCATCAGGGACTAACCTTTGGATCATTCCAGCAACTTCTTTGATATTTTGTACCCTGTTGTGTATAAAAAACACTTGACCCCTTCTGCTAATTTCATAACTAACAGCATCTCTGATCAACTCTTCATTAAAAGTGCTTACTTCAGTTAGTATAGGTTGTCGGTTTGGAGGCGGTGTATTGATAACAGACAAATCCCTTGCTTTCATCAGCGAGAATTGCAATGTTCTCGGTATTGGTGTTGCAGTTAGGGTAAGGGTATCCACGTTTACTTTCAAGGTTTTCAATTTATCCTTTACCCCTACACCAAATTTTTGTTCTTCATCTATTATTAATAAACCTAAGTCTTTAAACTGAATATCCTTACCTACAATTCTATGGGTTCCAATAAGAATATCGATTTCTCCAGAAGATATCTTTTTTAAAGTCTCTGTTTGCTGCTTTCTGCTTTTAAAGCGATTGATGTAATCTACTTTTGCTGGAAAGTCTTTTAATCGAGCCTTAAAAGTTTGGTAGTGTTGCCAGGCTAAAATTGTTGTAGGAACTAGTACAGCAACCTGTTTATTTTCAGCTACCACCTTAAATGCTGCACGAATTGCAATCTCAGTTTTACCAAAACCTACATCCCCACAAATCAATCGATCCATAGGTGCTTCTGCTTCTAAATCAGCCTTGACATCAATGGTAGCTTTGTTCTGATCTGGGGTATCTTCATATAAAAAGGAAGCTTCTAATTCATTTTGAAGGTAAGTATCTGGGGAATATGCAAAGCCTTTCTTGGACTTTCGTTCAGCATATAATTTAATCAAATCATAAGCTATCTCTTTTACCTTCTTTTTGGTTTTCTGTTTAAGCTTTTTCCAACTATCAGAGCCCAATTTATCGATCCGAGGTGCAGTACCATCCTTGCTGACAAATTTGGAAATGCGGTGTAGGGAATGTATACTGATATAAAGAATATCGTTATTCTTATATAGAATCCTAATCGCCTCTTGCTCCTTTCCATCTACCTTAATCTTCTCCAATCCAGAAAACTGACCGACACCGTGATCAATGTGAGAAATATAATCTCCTGGAGAAAGATTGTTCAATTCTTTCAAGGTAATTGCACGGTCCTTCTTTTTATAACCTTCTTTTAATCTGAATCGGTGATAGCGGTTAAATATTTGATGGTCTGTATAAAGGGCCAATTTATTTCTGTGATCTATGAAGCCCGCATGGATAGAAAGCAATAAGGTTTCAATCTTTATCTCTTTCCCGATGTCTTCAAAAATGGTATACAGTCTTTCAATTTGTTTGGCATTATTGGCAACAATTAAATTTTTAATGCCTTGACCGTTATTTTCATTGAGGTTTTCAGCCAATAAGTCAAAGTTCTTATTGAATGAAGGTTGTGGAGCAGATTGAAAATCGAATGTATAATTGGAATCGAAATATGTCGTTTTTCCTAACTCGATAATATGTTTATAGGAAACAGAGGCTTCAAAGTTTATTGTAGATATAAACATCTCCTCAGGAGGTAAATGCTTTAATGGGGATTCCAGTTTATTATACAATTGGACTGCCTTTTCAAATTGATCTGATATTCTATCCTTGCACAATTGATAATCCTTAAACCAAACAATTGTGTTTTGAGGAATAAAGTCCATAATAGATATTCTGCTTTCTTCCAAGACTTGATCTTGTATGTTTGGTAGAATGGACACCCTATTGAATTTCTTAACAGACAATTGAGTTCCGGGGTCAAACAATCGAATCGAGTCTATTTCATCTCCAAAGAATTCAATACGATAAGGATTCTCATTGGAATAGGAAAAAATGTCAACAATTCCACCTCTTACAGAAAACTCACCGGGATCGCCAACAAAATCCACACCTTCTAATCCATATTCATTAAGGGTTTCAATCAAGAAGTCCAAATTCAATTTATCTCCTTGATTTATTTGCAGTGTATTCTTTTCTAAATTTTGTTTGGTAACTACATGTTCTAATAATGCACCAGGATAAGTCACGATAAAATACTGCTGGTCACTTGCTCTTAACTTATTCAGCACTTCCGCCCTCAATTGAATATTGGCATTGTCCGTCTTATCTGTTTCATAAGGTCGTCTATAGGAAGCTGGATAGAACAATGCTCTTTCATCGACTAAACTTTCCAAATCATTGTGAAAGTAGGCAGCTTCCTCTTTTTCTGACAATACAATAAATTGATGAACTTTTAGGTTCTCCGATAATCCATAACTTATGTAAGATGGTAAACTTCCAGACAAACCAAGCAGGTTTAAGTGAAGCTTAGATTGATTGCTTAATTTATCAGCAACCTCTTTTACCAATTCATCATTAGCATACCTGGATTTGAGTTCATTCAATTTCATGGGTATACAAATCTACTTAGAGGAGGTGGATTTAAGTTCTTGGCTTTAGCAATTGCAAGACACTCCCTGCTGACGAATACTTAACATGCGAACTTTCTCTTTTTCTTCACATACTTCCCACATTAAGGTATATTCATTAGCATCGAATGTTGCATTTAAATGATAATACGGACAAGGCTTTTTTCTGGTGTTACTCTCTGATAGATTAACTGTAGCTGCCGATTGAATTTGTTTCCAGCTATCTTCATTTAACCCAAGACAGCTTAATTGGCAATTTGCACGATCAGATATTTCTACGACCGAACTATCGATAGCGGTTAAAATTCTAGATTCTGGAGTCCAACTTCCCAGTTCACGATCTCTGAAAAAAATAAATAAGATGAGGAAACCAAATCCAACACCCATTAGAAATAAACGCAATCTTTTAGCGAAAGTCATAATTTTAAATTGCGGCCAAAAGTAAATCTAGATCTTTAAATGGCAAGTGGAATCTTTCCGCAAGATATTGATTGGTCAACATTCCTTTATATAAATATATTCCTGAACGAATGGAATGTGTCCTCTTGATACAGTCATCTACTCCTCCTCCATTGCCTAAGTCTATAATGACTGGAGCAAAAATATTACTCAAAGCATAAGAAGCAGTTCGCGCAACTCTAGAAGCAATATTTGGCACGCAATAATGAGTGACACCATACAATTCAAAAGTTGGCTTCGCATGAGAAGTAACTCTGGATGTTTCGAAACAACCTCCCTGATCAATACTCACATCAACAATTACAGATCCTTCCGCCATTTGTTGGACCATCTGTTCTGAGACAATCACTGGAGAAAGTCCCGAAGGAGAACGTAGGGCACCAATAGCAACATTGGCAGTTTTTAATGCAGAAACAATAACTTTTGGTTGAAGTGTAGAAGTAAAAATTCTTGCACCAATGCCTTCTTGCAGTCTCCTCAGTTTGGAAGTATTGTTGCTGAATACTTTCACGGAAGCACCTAAACCCAAGGCAGCCCTTGCTGCAAATTCTGCAACGGCTCCTGCACCAAAAATTACAACTTCTGAAGGTTTAATTCCTGAAATACCTCCCATCATCATTCCCTTACCACCATTAACATTACTTAAATATTCAGCAGCAATTAGAATCGAAGTATTTCCAGCTATTTCACTCATTGCACGAATTACTGGCAAACTGCCTGTACTATCTTGAATAAAGTCATAAGCAATTGCTGTGATTTTCTTCTCTATTAATTTCTTGAGAAAATTTTTCGGTTGTACTGGTAATTGTAATGCTGAAATCAAGGTTTGTCCCCTTTGCATCAAATCGATTTCATCATAGGAAAGTGGCTCGACCTTGAGTATGATATCGGCCTTAAATACTTCCTTGATATCATATGCGATTTTGGCACCTGCTTCACTATAAGCGTGGTCGTCAAAGTTGGCCTTTTCACCAGCCTTACTTTCTACTACAACTTCATGACCATTATTCACCAGGAACTCTACATCTTCTGGCACTATAGGAACTCTTTTCTCCTGTAATGAAGTTTCTTTTGGGATACCAATAAATAGATTGGTTTTCTTCTTTTTTACCCTTTGCAATTCTTCTTGAGGGAGCATTTTTGTTGCCGATTGAGCAAGTGATTTTACTACATCATCTGACATGATTTTTCCCTTTTATGTTGTAATTTCTTTGTTCTTCATGAATCTCAATAAACACTTCCAATCTTTCTTCAGGCAAGAAACTTTCAATTCTTTCAGGCCATTCGATTAAACAGTATTCTCCACTATCAAAATACTCTTCAACACCCATATCCAAAGCTTCCATTTCATCCTTTATTCTATAAAAATCAAAATGAAACAATTTGCTTCCTTCAACAGTGTGGTATTCATTAACTAATGAAAAAGTGGGAGAGCTAACCTCATCTTTAACATTAAGCAATTTACAAATATTTTTAATTAAGGTCGTTTTACCAGATCCCAGGTCACCATGAAAAGTGATGATTTTATAGCTAGAAAAATTATCCAGTAAAAATCGACTTACCTTTTCTAGATTATTGAGGTCCGCAATGATTTGATTTTCTTGAATCATTTTTTTGGGCTGAGCGATACCAAAGGAACTATCATTTCTTCCATAGAGATGCCTCCATGTTGAAAGGTATTTCTGTAATAATTCACATAATGATTATAGTTATTGGGGTAGGCAAAAAACCGATCGCCTTTTGTAAATATAAAGGACTGACTAACATTCACTTTTGGCAAATATGCTTTTTCCGGTTGATGAATCGCAAATACATCGTCTTCCTCAAAGCTTAGATTTTTACCTTGCTTATATCTCAGATTTGTATTCACAGATTTATCTCCAATTACTTTGGAAGCTTCTTTTACTTTAATAGATCCATGATCAGTTGTAATAATTACCTTACCACCTTTCGCAGCAATTTCTTTAAGTGCATCTTTTAAAGGCGAATGTTCAAACCAAGAAAGCGTAAGTGATCGATAAGCTGATTCATCTTCAGCGAGTTCCTTAATTACATCTGTATCGGTTCTTGCATGTGATAACATATCGATGAAATTGTAAACTATCACATTAAAAGCATTATTCATTTGGTTGGATATATCTCCAACCACTTTCCTGCCGAATGAAGGATTAAGAACTTTATTGTAAGAAAATCGTGTATCCTTACCCAACCTCTTCATTTGGTTCATAATCAATTCTCTTTCATGTAAATTTTTACCTCCTTCATCTTCATCATTCAACCATAGATCAGGATAAAGTTTCTGGATTTCGGCTGGAAGCAAGCCTGCAAAAAATACATTCCTTGCATATTGCGTTGTTGTGGGTAATATGCTCAAATAGGTTTCTTCTTTGTCTATCCAAAAGTATTCTTCAATTTGAGTCTTGAGAATTTGCCATTGATCCAATCTCAAATTGTCAATCATTATCAAAAAGGTGGTAGAATCTGCTGTTATCTGAGGAAAAATTTTCTCCTTGAATGCATTGTGAGACATTAATGGAGCATTCTCCTCTCCATTTAACCAGTCTATATAATTTTCTTCAATAAAACGCCCGAATAAGTTATTGGCTTCTTCCTTTTGTGTATTTAAAATTTCACCCATTCCACTATCTGCAGAATTCTCCAATTCTATTTCCCAATAAATCAACTTTTTATATACGTCCTCCCATTCCTCAAAATCCATATTGTTATGCAAGCTCATACCAATATTTCTGAAGGCTTGCTGATAACCCATTGTGGTCTTCTCGCTCACTATCCTTGCTGTGTCTAAATGCTTTTTTATCGTAAGAAGTATCTGGTTCGGATTAACTGGCTTAATTAAATAATCAGATATTTTAGATCCTATTGCCTCTTCCATTATAGACTCCTCTTCACTCTTGGTAATCATGATCACTGGCAGTGAAGGAAATTTACTTTTGATTGAACTTAGCGTTTCCAAACCAGATAAGCCAGGCATATTCTCATCCAAAAAAACAATATCATATCGCTCTTCATCTATTAGATCCAATGCTTCACTTCCATTCGTCGCAGACTTAACTTGATAGCCCTTATCCTCCAAAAAAATGATATGGGGTTTCAACAGTTCTATTTCGTCATCTACCCATAGGATTCTTATATTCGTCATGCCTTAATTTTTAGGATGAAAAGATAGTTGTAATTCCCAATAGAGACTTGGGAACATTGTCAAAATTAGTTAAATAAAAAAGCTTGAATTCTAACAATTACAACAAAAAAAAGCTCTTTAACGACCCTGTATACGGCTTTATTTCATTGCCATATGATATTTTATTTGATATCATAGAACACCCATATTTTCAGCGCTTAAGAAGAATAAAGCAATTGGGCTTAACACATTTGGTTTATCCTGGTGCTCACCACACGAGGTTTCATCACGCCTTAGGGGCAATGCACCTTACGCATAAAGCGATTAATGTTTTGCAATCGAAAGGAATTGATATCTCTAATGAAGAAACTGAAGCTACTCTGATAGCCATATTGTTGCACGATATAGGTCATGGCCCTTTTTCACATGGCTTAGAATACAGCATAGTAGAAAATGTAACCCATGAAGATATTTCTATATACTTCATGGAGTATTTTAACCGACTTTTTAGCGGTCGGTTAAATCTTGCTATTGAAATATTTAAGGGAAATTATTCCAAGACATTCTTGCATCAATTGGTTTCATCACAATTGGATATGGATCGCCTTGATTATCTAAAAAGAGACAGTTTGTTTACTGGAGTTTCAGAGGGAGTAATTAGTTCAGATCGAATAATCTCCATGCTTAATGTACACAAGGGCAATTTAGTAATTGAGGCAAAAGGAGTTTATTCAATTGAAAAATTTATTGTTGCCCGCAGATTAATGTATTGGCAAGTATATCTGCACAAGACGGTAATCTCAGCAGAAAAATTAATGGTCAATGTTCTCAAAAGGGCCAAATTTTTAGCAAACCGAGGAACTGACTTATTCGGAACAGAGGCACTTAAATTCTTTTTATATAATCATTGCGATAAAGAGTCTTTCGAAAAGAATCCAACTGTATTGAAAGAGTTTGCAAACTTAGACGATCACGATATTACCACTGCAATTAAAATGTGGAAATCACATGAAGATAAAGTTCTTTCTGTTTTGAGTAAATCAATCATTGATCGCAATCTTTACAAGATTAAAATTCAAAATCAACCTTTTGAATCGAGCACCTTGAAAAAGGTTCAAGAAGAACTGATCAATGAAACAGCCATTTCCAATGATGATTTATCCTATTTTATTTTTACAGATACTATTAAAAATAACGCATACAACCCAAAAATGGACAGGATTGAACTATTGGATAAGAATGGCATGACACAAGACATTAGCCTAGCCTCTGACCAGCTAAATATCAGGGTTTTATCCGAAGAAGTGAAAAAGTATTTTATGTGTTATCCCAAACAAAATATGGTTAATAACTTGAAAAGTTAAACGAATAACCCAACTTTAATTATTTGTTACTTTTGGACCATGAAATTTTCAGCCCGTCAAATCTCTGAAATACTGCAAGGAACAGTAGAGGGCGACTATGATGTCACGGTTTCTAGTCTATCTAAAATTGAAGAAGGAAAAGCTGGTTCGTTATCCTTTTTAGCTAATCCAAAATATGCGGAATACATCTATGAAACAGATGCATCAATTGTCATATTGGGAAAAGATTTCCAACTAGAGAAAGAGATCAAGGATAGTTTGACACTTATACGAGTAGAGGATGCTTATGCTTCCTTCAGTACATTGCTGGAAATGTATAACCAGGTTAAAAACAACAAAACTGGTATTTCTGAAGAGGCTACTATTTCTGAATCTGCTTCTATAGGTGAAAATGTATATATCGGACCAAAAGCAGTAATTGGGAATAATGTTACGGTTGGAGACAATAGCAAAATATTCCCAGGAAGTTGTATAGGAGATAATTCCAAAATTGGAAATGATACCACAATTTTTTCAGGAGCTTTTATTTATTCTGAAACTGAAATTGGCAATTCATGTACAATTCACTCTGGGGTAATCATTGGCGCTGATGGTTTTGGTTTCTCTCCTAATAGTGAAAACAATTATAAGAAAGTACCCCAGATTGGTAATGTGATCATCGAAGATCACGTAGAAATTGGGGCGAATACTTGCATTGATAGAGCCACACTCGGTTCTACTATAATTCGCAAGGGTGTTAAATTGGATAATTTGATCCAAATTGCACATAATGTAGAAATTGGAGTAAATACAGTAATTGCCGCACAAACGGGTATTGCAGGATCTACAAAAATTGGCAGAGATTGCATGATAGGAGGTCAAGTAGGAATTGTTGGTCACATCAAAATAGCTGATCAAGTAAAGATTGCTGCTCAGAGTGGAATTGGCCACAGTATTGAAGAAGTTGGTGCAATCGTTCAAGGCTCTCCAGCAATTCCGATTGGAGATTTTAAACGATCCTATGTAGTCTTTAGGAATTTACCTAATCTTGAAAAGACAATTAAATCCTTAAAGGAAAAAATTAACGAAATTAAATCATCTGTTTCTCAGTAGCTTATGAGTGACAAACAAAAAACTATAAAACAATCCAGCTCTATAAGCGGAGTTGGATTGCATACCGGGGAAACTGCTAATGTTACCTTTAAACCTGCTCCAGATAACCATGGTTATGTGTTTAAAAGAGTAGATCTAGAAGGAGAACCTGAAATACTTGCAGACGCTAATTATGTTGTAGACACATCTAGGGGTACCACCATCGAACAGAATGGAGCTAGAGTGCATACCACAGAACACTTATTGGCTGCAGCTTATGGCTTAGGAATAGATAACTTACTCATTGAGATTGACGGTCCTGAAGTACCTATTTTAGATGGTAGTTCCTATTATTTTCTGGAACTATTAAAGAAAGCTGAGATCGTAGACCAAAACGAAGACAAGAATTATTTTGTTGTCACAGAAAATCTCACTTATGAAGATGAGGAAAGGCAAACGGAAATGCTTGCAGTTCCGCAAGATGAATTCCGTTTGACTGTTATGGTCGATTATAATTCCAAGGTATTAGGCACGCAACATGCACACATGTATCACTTGGGAGAATTTGAGCCAGATATTTCGAAATGTAGAACATTTGTATTCTTGAGAGAGCTTGAATTTTTGGCTAAAAACAACCTTATCAAAGGAGGTGATTTAGACAATGCCATTGTTTTGGTTGACAAAGTAATGCCTCAAGATAAATTGGATGAATTGGCTGAATTGTTAAACAAGCCGAAAGTAGAAGTGAAAGGTATTGGTGTTTTGAATAATGTTGAACTTCACTTTCAAAATGAACCCGCTAGGCATAAATTATTAGATATTGTAGGAGATTTAGCCTTGGTTGGGCGTCCCATAAAAGGACATATTCTTGCTGCAAGACCTGGACATAAAGGAAATGTAGATTTTGCCAAGATTATTAAAAAGGAAATCAAAAGACAAGAGAGGCAAGCTCCTCATTTTGATCTCACTAAGGAGCCAATTTATGACATTAATGGCATTAAAAAGATATTACCTCATCGATATCCAATGTTGTTGATTGATAAGATTATAGAATTAAGCGATAAGCATGTTGTTGGGGTTAAAAATGTAACCTTGAATGAACAGTTTTTTCAAGGACACTTTCCTGAATCTCCAATAATGCCTGGTGTTCTGCAAATTGAAGCTATGGCTCAAACAGGTGGTATACTTGCTTTAAATACGGTAGAAGACCCTGAAAATTATCTCACTTATTTTCTTAAAATAGACAAGGTAAAATTTAAAAGGAAAGTGATACCTGGAGATACATTGATATTTAAACTAGAACTTTCGGAACCAATAAGAAGAGGAATTTGTAACATGAGTGCTAAAGCATATGTTGGAGAGCATCTTGTTGCTGAAGGATTATTAATGGCCCAAATAGTAAAAGAGAAATAATGAGTCATACTTTTATACATAGTGATGCCAAAATTGGCGAGAACGTTACCATAGAACCATTTGCCTATATAGCTGCGGATGTTGAAATTGGTGATGGGAGTTGGATTGGTCCGAATGTCACTATAATGGATGGTGCTAGAATTGGGAAAAATTGCAAAATCTTTCCTGGAGCAGTCATATCGGCTATCCCACAAGATTTAAAGTATAAAGGAGAAAAAACAACTGCTGAAATTGGTGACAATACCACAATTAGAGAATGTGTAACTGTGAACCGAGGCACAATAGACAGAATGAAAACTGTTGTTGGCAGCAATTGCCTTTTGATGGCTTATGTGCATATCGCTCATGATGTATTGGTAGGCAATAATGTTATCCTTGCAAACACAGTAAATATAGCAGGGCACGTAACAATTGAAGATTGTGTTACCTTAGAAGGTGTTGTGGCTGTACAACAATTTGTTTGCATTGGATCTCATGCATTTATTGCCGGAGGATCTTTGGTAAGAAAAAATGTACCTCCATTTGTAAAAGCAGCAAGAGAACCACTTACCTATTCTGGAGTAAATGCAATAGGATTACGAAGAAGGGGTTATGAGGCCGACATAGTAAGTCATATTGAAGATATATATAGGCACATCTATGTGCATGGTTCCAATGTTTCTAAATCCATAGAAGAAATTAAAGCAAGCATTAAAGACTCAAAGGAGAAAAGTCAAATTCTTGCATTTATCGAAGCTTCTGACAAGGGAATTATTCGAGGCCCCTTGAGTTAAAATGGATGTCCTATTGCATGATATCGGAAAAAGATTCAATCGCAATTGGATTATTAAAAACCTCAATGAAAATTTTGAAGCCAACAGCAGCACTGGTATCATAGGTGCTAATGGAAGTGGGAAATCCACTTTGATTAAAATGTTAACTTCAGCTGAAATTCCAAGTTCAGGTAAAATCATTTATAAAATTGAAGACCGCGAATTGGCAATTTCAGATATATATAAAGAAATTTCTATAACGGCACCTTATATTGAATTACCTCAATATCTGACTGTTTATGAAGTTTGCGAATTCCAATTAAAGTTCAAATCATTTCTTGGGGAACTCAATATTCAACGATTCCTAGAAATGGTATATCTAGATTCTGTTGCTGAAAAGCAAATACAGTTTTTATCCACTGGAATGCAACAACGGCTGAAATTAGGCTTAAGCATTTGTTGCAATTCAAAATTGTTACTGCTGGATGAACCTTGTAACAATCTTGATAAAGCAGGAATTCAGTTGTACCACCAACTTTTGAATGAATTCGGAAAGAATAAAACGATAGTTATCACTTCTAATGAAAAGGAAGAAGAGTTACATCATATCGACCGTAAGCTAAATATAGCCGATTACAAACAATAAAAAAACATAAAGATTATCTTTGAAAATTAAGTTTATACCCCTATGGCAAATACTTCAGACTTTAAAAATGGACTTTGTATCAATTTCAATAATGATTTGTATACAATAATTGAATTTCAACATGTGAAACCGGGCAAGGGGCCAGCTTTTGTTAGAACCAAATTAAAAAGCCTTACCAGTGGTAAAATCATTGACAACACTTTTAATGCAGGTGTAAAGATTGATATCGTCAGGATTGAAACGAGAAAATATCAATATCTATACAATGATGATAGCGGTTTTCATTTCATGAATACTGAAGATTACGAACAGACTTTTCTACCTAAAGACATGATCAATGCGCCTCAATTTTTAAAAGAAGGGGATATGGTTGAGATTCAATTTCATGCAGATGAAGAAAAACCACTTAAATGTGATTTACCACCCTTTGTTCAATTAGAAATAACATTTACAGAGCCTGGAATTAAGGGAGATACTGCAACCAATGCTACTAAACCAGCTAAAGTTGAAACAGGTGCAGAGATCAGGGTGCCATTATTTATAAATGAAGGTGATAAGGTTAGGATAGACACCAGAGACGGCTCTTATTGTGAACGTATTAAAGAATGATATTTGAAAGAGAATATAGTATTGAAGAAATTGCTAAGCTCCTAAATGCTCCATTTAAAGGTGATGCCAATATAGTTGTTAGAGGAATAAATGAGATACACAGAGTCATTGAAGGAGATATTGCATTTGTTGATCACCCAAAATATTACAGTAAAGCATTAGAATCTAATGCATCAGTTGTTCTCATAAATCAAGAAGTTGAGCCTAATGAAAATAAGGGGATAATTATCTGCGACGACCCATTCAGTAGCTTTAATTTCTTATTGAATTACTTCTTACCATTTGAGTTTCCAGATCAATCGAATAATGTTGAAATACACCCAAGTTCAAAAATTCACCAATCTGTCTCTATCGGCAATAATGTACGAATTGGGAAGAATTGTTTAATCTTTCCTAACGTTAGCATACTAAATAACGTCTTCATTGGTGATAATGTAATAATCCACTCTGGATGCGTAATAGGTGCTTTTGGATTTTATTATAAAAACAGAGGAGATTCATTTGATAGACTTAATAGTGCAGGATCAGTGCATGTTGAAGATTATGTAGAAATCGGGGCGAACTCAACAATTGATTGTGGAGTAACTGATGTAACTAGGATTGGAAAAGGAACTAAAATTGATAATTTAGTTCAGGTAGGACATGATACCATAATCGGAGAAAAATGTTTGATTGCTGCGCAATCTGGTATTGCAGGTTGTGTTAATATTGGGAATCATGTTACTATATGGGGTCAAGTTGGCATTGCAAGTGGGATAACAATAGAAGACAATGCTACATTATTTGCACAAAGCGGAGTTGGTAAGTCATTAGAAGGGAATAAAAATTATTTCGGCTCACCAGTAGGAGAAAGCAAAGAGAAATTTAAAGAATTGATGTATATCAAAAGACTTCCCGAATTATTTGAAAATAAGAAAGATAAATGACTGACGAAAAAGCAAATCGAGTTAAAGGGCGTTTAAAGCTGTCTAATTCTAAGTTGAATACTTTATTGGACATTACTAATGCTATTAACAATAACTTGAGTCAGGAGAAGCTATTCTTCATTCTTAGCAATGTTCTGATCAAAGATTTGCATATTGGCAAATTTGTACTGTTTACCTACGATTCTGATTGGCATGTAGCACTTACAGAAGCCATCAATGTCAATGAAGCAGAAAAAGTTGACATTAAAAAGGTAGTTTCTAAATACCAAACTATAGATGTATTAAACCAAGAGGTTGATCCAGTAATTTCTGAATTTGATATAGTTATTCCAGTATTTCACAACAATAAACCGCTTGCTTATCTTCTATTGGCGGACTTCGAGGGAGAGAAGATTGAAATAAGCCCAATCATTAAACACCTAAGATTTATTCAGACTTTGTCTAATATTATTGTGGTGGCCTTGGAAAATAAGCGTTTGTATCGAGAGTACATCAATCAAATTGAAGTTAAGAAAGAGTTGGAGTTGGCTCAAGGAATGCAATCTTTGTTATTCCCACGGAGCCTTCCTAATACAGATAAACTCCATGTTAAGGCTTATTATGCACCGCATAGTGAAGTAGGAGGAGATTATTATGATGTAATCAAGTTAAAGGAAGGTAAAACTGCTTTTTGTATTGCAGACGTTTCTGGTAAAGGTATGTCGGCTGCTCTTTTAATGGCCAACTTCCAGGCTAATCTTAGGGCATTATTAAGTGTCACTGATGATATTGAGAAATTAATCACACTCTGCAATAAGAAAGTTATTGAATCTGCTAATTATCAGAAATTCATTACCCTATTTGTAGCCATTTATGATCCCAATAAGAATAGTATTCGATATTTAAATGCCGGTCACCAGCCAGCTCTATTGTTCCAAGGTGAAAAGGTTATTGAACTAAAATCTGGTTGCACAGTCTTAGGAATGTTTGACGAATTACCACATGTTCAATCTGGCATTGTTAAGATTAAGAAAAACTCTAAATTGATTTGCTTTACTGATGGTCTTACGGAATTGGAAGACCTCAATGAAAAACAATTGGAGGTGGATGGTTTGAAAAATCTAATTCACCCTCTCTTCACTTTAGAAAAGATTTACGAAGCAGTAAGAATTAAAATTGACGACTTGAAAGAATCTTCAAGTTTAAAAGATGATATTACTCTTCTTTTTGCAGAGTTTCAGTAAGCTCAGGGTTTTGTTTCTGATAAATATCAATGGCGACAATAATGGCTATAAATGACCAAAAAGGCACACTTGCTTTATCGGTGTCCAAAAAGTTGTTCAAAGTTCCATTAATGATGTAAGTTGTAAACGCAAGTATCACCCAAAACACAATGGTTCTCAATTCGCCTTTAGGAAGTTTCCTATATAAATTAGATGAAGTATAATAGAACAAGACTATTATTACTATAAACGTCAATGAACCTAAAATTCCAGACTCCGCCAGTGGTCCAATAAACTCACTATGGGCATTACCCATATCTCCTGCGTTAGTACTAATAATTGTCAAATCTTCAGAAGATTGAAAGGGAGCATACTGAAAAGCATAAGTTCCTGGCCCCCAACCCAATATTGGCTTTCTTTTAAACATCTCAAAGGCAGAATTCCAACGATTTATACGCTCGAGATTCGAAGCATCTGTTGAAATATTAGTAATGGATTGTACATGTTCTGTTAAGTTTTCACTGGTAGAGTCCTGTTCATTCTTCTCCAACAAGTTTATTATATCATTCCAAAATAAGGTTGAAAACAAAAATGCGAGTGCTGCTACAGAAGTTACAAAACTCACCTTGAGTCGCAACAAATAGATTACAGAAACTAAAAAAGCAAATAACAAACTTATCCAAGCTGCACGTCCATAGGAGAAAATTATTCCTAGAACGAGGACAATTGCCATCATCACAGTTATTAATCTGTAATGTTTAAATCGTTTCAAATTAATCAACAATAAGATAATTGGAAACATCATGGCAAGTACTGCTCCATATACAGTATGGTCTTTAAAAAATGGTTGCATAACCCAGTGAGCAGGACGTTCAGCAAATCCGTACGTGCTGTGATGAATGAAAGTATAGATAGCCACCAAAGAAAGCGGCACCAAATAAAGCCAACAGAATAACCTAATATTTTTAGCGGATTTGAAAAGTTGGGTGCCTATAAAATAAAATGCAACAATAAACCACAACTTGGCCAACAAAAACTTTAATGAAATAAAGAACATGCTACTGGTTAATGTCGTTATTATAATCCACAGTAGGTAAACCATAATAGCAATTGTTATTGGGTGTCGCAGGACATTCCAATCATAAGTTCTATCGTAAAAAAGTTTGAGGAAAAATATGAGCATCAATCCAAACAAAAGAGGTTCTGTAGGAAGGAACATACCTATACCTCCAAACTCCAATTCCTCCAGGTTTAATGATAATGGAGTTGTGAGGATGATAAACCACATCAGTTTATCTGTAGCAACTACTGCAAGCATCATCAACACCAAGGCAAATGGCACTATTGAGAACCAATATTGCTCCATGGCAATTAAAGCACTATTTGCCATAATGAACAAAAAACTAAGTATCAAAACCCAATTCGATTTTAGATAATCAGTCATATTATTTCTTTTGATACCCTAAAAATAGAAGCAATAAAAAAGTAAAGCCTGAAGAGGTAACCATTGAAACTAACACAATCAGCCAGCGGATTGGGTATGATTTTTTATCTGGAATTTCGGACTCAACCAAAACATAAGAATAGGTCTGAATTTTCTTTACATCTTTTAATGCATGCTCATAATTAGATAACCTTCCCATGTATTCATCGTTGACTCTATTCAATTGGGCATGAAGATTATGATAATGACGACCATATTTCTCCAGATTTTCATAAAGTTGTTTTGCCTCTTGAAAACCCTCACCTTTTTTGCCACTCAATAAGAACTTCATGTACCCTTCGGTAACTTCTTCGGCTTGTGCTATATAATCTAGAATACCATATTTTGTACTAATCTCCTGGATTGCTGACTCCAAACTATCCAATTGGACTCTTTTTTGATCTAAAAGTTCCTTGTTTATCTTTAGATTTTCCTTATACTTTTCTCTTTCCGTTCTCCTTATGGTCTCATTTAGTTGATGTATTATTTCATCCACTATATTTTTCGCCTTTCTTGGATCAGTAGATATTGCTGTTAATCGAATTGATTCATACTTCGTCTCATCATAACTTATATGGCTTCCATATAATTTTATAATTTGAGTCCGCGAAGTCCTTAAAGAACTATCAATTTTATACTCGTCATACAGTTTAAATTTTTCAATTACCGAATCGCGGATTACATTGGATTCCAAGTATTGTTGCATTTGCTCTAACCTAGTCTCTCCAGAATAACCACCTAAGTTTGCTGGATAAATATAGGCCTCGGATGTAAATTTCGGCTCTATGAATTTAGGCCCAGAGAAGACTGCAGCCAATACACCTGCAATCAATGCTATACCGCCCAATAACTTCCACTGCTTCACAGCAAACTGGAGAATCTTTATATTCGATTCGAAATATTCTTTTCCCTTAGCATTTTCCATATCTACTATTTAGGATCTACTAATATTAATACGATCATTGTAAACAAAAAGGTAGCTATTGTTGAGGCTACAACGATCAACCAACGAATTGGATAAGTTGCTTTTTCCGATGGAAATGCTTCATTTACGACAAACTTTTGATCTATTGTAGATTCAGCATTTACCCTTGCCTCAGCATAAACTTTCCTTAAATCACTTAATTTCTCTCTTTCATACTCCAATTGTTGCACCAAGCTGAGGTATTTTCCACCATATTTTGAAATGGTATCCAATTTATTCTCTAAAATTTTAGCAGCCTTGAAATTATTGTTCACTAACGCTGCTCCATATTGTTCGCTCAACACTTCAACTTGGGTCTCGTAATCTTGGATTCCTAAACCTCTAATGGTATTCAACGTATCTTCCATCTTATTAATCTCGGATGTAAGTTTTTTATATTCTACCTCCACAATCTCAAAGGCTTGCTTTGCAACCTTTTTAAGCATTCTGTTTCTAACTTCATCTACCATTTGAGCTATTTCATTGGCTATATTGGCAGCATAATCCTTATTTATATCTAAAACCTCAATTTTTACCGACATGAATTTAGTTCGATAAAAATCGATGTTTGATTCATATTCTTGAATCAATTTAGTCCTTCTGTATTTGCTTTCAGGATCGATATCATAATGATTCATTAAATCAAACTTTTTAATGATATGATCCCTTATTTCATTCGATTTTAGAATTTGAATCAATTGTTCTGCCTCTTCTTCTTCTCCAAATTCTAGGAAATCCTTTTCTCGGTAATTCTCATCATTTAAAAGGGCTCTAGAAATAGAGGTTGTAGTAGATGGAAATAATATCACCGAAGATTCATACTTATCTTCTATCAACAATGAAAAGCCTGCAGCAGAAATCATTGCCAACAAACTTGTTGTCAACAATACAAACCTCCATTTCCTCATGAAGGTGACGATTCCACTCGAATTTATATCATAATTTTCTCCAGTCATGACAGAGGTTCGATTTTAAGGTTGTCAAAAATAGTGAAAACAAAAGACTATAAAAGCAATAGAACTGTTGCGTTGGGCTAGCTTTTTAAAACAAATCTGGCAGTATTTCTACTTTTTTGCTCCAAGTAAATTTTTTTACTTCCTATAAGCTCTTCAATTGTTTCTTCAGAATAATGTCTGATCGTAAGTAACTCCAAATCTGAATTGTAACTAACTGCGTAGTTTTCAGTCAATTTATCGATCAAGTCAGGAATTATCTTTGAATTGTCTACACACACAGAAAAGCTGATGGCCGAATTTTGCATCATATTGATCGATATGCCCAATTCATTAAAAATGGAAAATATATCGCTCAAATTGGATTCTACAACAAAAGAAAAATCTTTCGCTCCAATTGAGATCAAAATTTGATTTTCCTTGTGGATAAAGGAAGGTATAATAGAGTCTAATGCAGTATTATTATCAATTAAGGTACCTTTATTACTGGGATTGATAAATGATTTAACCTTTAAAGGAATTGACTTGTTCTGAAGCGGTTTAATGGTTTTAGGGTGTATCACAGAGGCTCCATAATAAGCCAATTCAATTGCCTCTAAATAGGAGATGTTGTTTAATTTGACGACATTGTTGAAGAATTTAGGATCCGCATTATACATTCCATCTACATCTTTCCAAATAATCACTTCCTCTGAGTTCAGGATACTTGCAAAAATAGCTGCGCTAAAATCTGAGCCTTCTCTGCCTAGAGTAGCAGTAAAGTTCTCAGAAGTCCCTCCAATAAATCCTTGTGTTACAAAGATTTGCACTTCATTATTTTGCTCTGAACCGAGGTAATTTGTGGTCAAACGATGAGACTCTTCCCAGTTTACGCTTCCATTGATAAAACCATTTTCTAATCTTATCAATCCTCTTGCATCCATCCAGTTGTTTTCAATACCAATCATTGCAAGATATTCACTCACAATGGTAGTAGAAAGCACTTCACCTATTGATACAATTTGACCATAATGGTATTCCAGAGACCTTGTTGGAGAGTCTTCTATTTCCCATTCTAATTCCACAAAAATATTGTGCAATTTTTCAAAAATTGGATGTGATCTTTCCGGGAATAAGTCATTTATTATGGCAAAATGAAAATTTTTAATTTCTTCAAATTGTTCCTCTAATTGGTCCTTTTCATTGAAGTAGAGTTCCAATAATTTTTCAAATGCGTTCGTGGTTTTGCCCATGGCAGAAATAACCACAATCAGCTTATCCGTAATCTTCGTTTCTGAAATAATCTTAGCGAGATTTTTTACAGATGCTGCCTCCTTTACCGATGCTCCACCAAACTTATGTACTATCATCCCTTAAATTCTTGTAGTTTTTCTTTTCTAAAGCTTCCATTCAACCAACTACTGTCGATATTTGCTCCATAAGATTCATAAAATTTAATTGCATCTACATTCCAATCCAATACTTGCCATTCCATTCTGCCACTTTCTCTTCTTTTGGCTTCTAACAATACCCTCTCAAACAATGCTTTTCCTATTCCCTGCCCCCTTTTGTTTTCTGTAACAATTAGATCTTCCAAGTAAATCGATCTACCTTTCCAAGTAGAATATTTCTCATAACAAATAGCAATTCCTACGATGTTCCCATCTTCTTCAGCAACGAACATAAAATAAATAGAGTTCTCAGAAAACCCATCCTTTATGAATTGTTGAAGATTCACTTCTACTTCATTTGGTGCTTTCTCAAATACAGCTAGTTCATGAATGAGCTCTAAAGCCCTTTCACAATCATTCACCTCCGCTTTTCTTATTCTATAAGACATTATCTTTTTTGCAAAAATAATGTATACAATCTTTAAGGCATCCTAGCCATTGAGCAAGAGGCTTTTTGCGATATTTGCACGAATGCTAATTCCTAAAAAATGCCTAAACTGAAAACCCTAGGAGAGTTTATTATAGAAAAACAAGATGATTTTCCTTTTGCCACTGGTGAATTAAGTAGCATTTTAAATGATATTGTTGTTGCATCTAAAATTATCAACCGCGAAGTAAACAAAGCGGGATTAGTTGATATTTTAGGTTCTGCAGAATCTGAAAATATTCAAGGTGAAACACAACAAAAGTTAGATGTGTTTGCAGATGAACAATTCATAAATACCTTGAGAAATGGAGGCGAAATTTGTGCTTTAGCGTCTGAAGAAAATGATGACTTTATCGCCTTCGAAGATGAAAATTCAATCAATGGAAAATATGTAATTGCTTTTGATCCATTAGACGGTTCTTCAAACATTGATGTTAACGTTTCAATTGGGACTATTTTTAGTATCTACAGAAGAAAAAGTGAGATTGGTTCTGTTGCAGATATAAATGACTTTATGCAAAAAGGAGAGGAACAGGTTGCCGCAGGTTATGTCATTTATGGTTCTTCAACCATGTTGGTTTACACTACTGGAAATGGTGTTAATGGCTTTACTTTAGATCCATCTATTGGTGAGTATTGTTTATCACACCCAAATATGGTAATTCCAGAACAAGGTAAAATATACTCCATTAATGAAGGCAATTTAAGTTATTGTAGCGAAGCAATAAATAATTATGTTTCCTATTGCAAGGAGGTTGATGAAGAAACAAATAGACCTTATTCAGCCCGATACATTGGATCAATGGTTGCTGACTTACATCGAAATTTAATCAAAGGTGGGATTTTTATCTATCCAGAAACAAGTAAATCTCCTAAAGGCAAGCTTAGATTATTGTATGAATGCTACCCTATGGCTTTTATCATTGAACAAGCCAAAGGCTTAGCTACTGATGGGAATAACCCTATCCTTTCTTTAGAAATGAATGAGTTACACCAGCGAGTACCAGCAATTATGGGATCTAAAAATATGGTTGAGAAGGCATTAAGTTATTATTAGGATTTTTTGAAGATGAGTCATCGATCTCAATTTCTTCTTTACTTTATTCCTTTACTCTTACTTTTTAACTTGGCTAATGCTCAAAAATCTATTCAAGAGATAGTAGATTTTAACGCAAAAACCTTAGAAGAAGCCAATACATATTTAAAGGAAGATACCAATCTCTCTAAACAACTAATTAAACAACTTATAATTGACTATCCAGAATTCCCGGATACTACATTCAGGAAACAACTAAGCAATAAAATTGACTTTTATTGGAATAATTTTTCTTCATCCTCCCTATTTGATCAAATTAAGATGGCGAGGAAAATCTGTTCGAAGAGAAAAGATAGTATTGCTAAGGCTTATCTAGACGGAATTGTTTCTGAAGCATTTCTTTCAAATTATCAACTAGACTCTTCTCTTTATTATATCCAAGAAGCATTTGATTATTATTCGGCTAAGCAGGCATTGGATAAAATGGGAGAACTATTACTTAGGCGTGGTACCATTTATTATACGCAAGGAAAGTATTTAGAGTCCATTGAGGATGTTTTTCAAGCAGCGAAATATTTTGAAAAATCCAATGAAAGCAAAAACCTAGCCTTTTCATACCTTCAATTGGGTTCCACTTATTTATATGTCAAATTCTTCAATCGAGCCAAAACCAATTATTTTAAAGCCGCCCGTCAGTTTTTAAAGTTAGGAGACACATTAGGGTATAATGTTTGTCTTTCCAATATAGGATTGGTTCATTTAGAAAAAGAAGAATATGATTCTTCCATATATTATTTAAATGTTTCTTTAGATCAACTTATAGAAAGCAAAAGGCTTTTATTAATTGGCACCTCGTATCGATACTTAGGATATTCTTATCAAGGTTTGGGAGATTTTGATAGTTCATTTAGGTACTACCAAAAGGCCTTAGATACCGACCTTCAATATAATTACCCTATTGGTATAAGTTCAGATTATATTGGAATGGCAGAATTATTTCAACTTCAAGGGAAGGTAGACTCAGCATTGTATTATGCAGAACTTGCCTATTCTAATTTTAAAGGGAATACAGATCATGAATTAGAATCAGATATCTCTAAAGTCCTAGCTGCGCTTTACAAGATCAAAAACCGATCGGAAGAAAGCAATAAATTTTATATTCAATACTGCAAAATCCAAGATACCATCAGACAAGAAGCTAAGGTATTGGCAAAAATAGTTGAGGTAGAATTAGAGAGGCTGGAAAATATTGAATATGAACTTCTAACTGTCAAAGAACAAGAAGTTGCGCTTAAAAAGGAGAAAGAGAATCAGAAGTATATTATCATTTCTTTGACAGTTTTAGCCTCTATCGTATTGGTTTTGTTAGCTATAGTAAGTGCTACCAGTAGACGAAATAAGGTATTAAATGAAACCCTCAATAAGCAAAAGGAACAGATTAAGAAAGAATTGGAAATTAAAGAATCGCTGTTAGCTGAAATACATCATCGGGTTAAGAATAACTTACAGCTGGTCTCAAGCATGATAAACCTCCAGTCACAGTATATTAGCGATACCAAGGCGAAGAAATTACTTTCAGAGTGTAGAAATAGAATAGTGAGCATGTCCTTAATTCATGAAGGCTTATATCCAAGCAAAAATCAAAGAAGCTTTGATGTTTATTTAATGGAATTGATTCAAAAACTGAAAGATGCATACGAGAGCAACGAGAATAACATTGAAATAGAAACTAAGATAGAAGATATTGCATTAAGCATTGATGAGTCCGTGCCTATTGGATTAATTATACATGAGGTAGTTACAAATGCACTTAAACATGCCTTCCCAAACAACTACAATGGTGTAATCAAAATTTCTTTAAAGAAAATAGGTCAGAATTTTGAATTAATCATTTCTGATAATGGTGTAGGTTTAACAAAAGGGATTAATCAGGAATCATTTGGACTTATGTTGATAAAGACTATGGCTGCACAAATGGAAGCCACTTTAGTTTCTAACTATCAGGATGGTGTTTCTCATCAAATAGTTTGGCGAACCAATAATTCTACGCAGCCATCATGAAACTCCAGTTAAAGGAGTATACATGGCTAATTATCCTTGGATTAGGGGTTTTTATTTATTCAGATGGCCTATACTATGATTTTACTCAGCTCGATGATCAAGTTCAGGTAGTTGAAAATCAACATATTAAATCAATCAATGCTAATTCTATAAAGTCCATTTTTTCTTCCACCTCTGTGGGAATGTATCAACCTATAACCACCTTGGTTTATGCTATAGTCCATCTCTTCTTTCAACTGAATCCTTTTGGATACCACTTGATAGCTTTAATCATTCATCTTCTGAATAGCATACTGGTTTATCGCAATCTAATGTATTATACTAACAAACCATTAGCTAGTCTTCTTACTGCTGTTTTTCTTACGCATCCGCTGCAAGTGGAAAGTGTGGTTTGGGTCTCCGCCCTTAGCAATCTCCTATATACTACCTTTTTCTTGATTAGTCTGCTGTATTATAGATTATTAATGATCAGAAGAGAAAACAAATACCTGACTTATGCCATAATATTTTTCTTTTTATCTGCGGTATCAAAGTCTGCTGCAGTGTGCCTCCCATTGGTCTTGTTTTCATTGGAGTGGCTTGAAAGTAAATCCATCAATTGGAAAAGATTATTTCCCTTCCTATTGATCTCCATTGGTTTTGGAATAATCACAATTTTTAGCAGAGATACTGCGGGTCATCTTTCAGACTTATCCCAAAATTTTAATTGGTTTGAAAGAATATTCTTGATCAGTCATAATTTCTTATTCTATCCAATAAAATTTCTTCTTCCTTTTAATTTGTCTGCTTTTTACCCCTATCCAATTGTCGAAAATGGAATGCTTCCAATAAGCCATTACATCTCATTGCCAATTATATTTGCTCTATTGTATATCGCCTATAGAAATCAGATAATTTGGTTTGGCACCCTATTTTATCTTAGCACTATTCTTTTGGTAACTCAAATTATAGCCGTGGGCAACCAACCGACAACAGACAGATACATTTATTTACCCATGCTTGGATTATTGATTATTGTAGTCTCATTACTACCTAAAGTGAACTCCAAAAAATTATTAATCGCTTTTTGGGTGTTGCCAATACTACTTGCATTCAAGTCGAAAGAAAGAATCAAAGTATGGGAAAATGACCAACTTATTTGGGAGAATGTCCTTGATCAATTTCCAAGGGTTTCACAAGCCCATAATAATTTAGGCTCCTACCTCATGGAAAAAGGTGAATTCAAAAGTGCTGAAGATCATTTCAATCAAGCCATTAAATTCAAACCATATTATGCAGATGCTTATTCAAACCGTGGTAACCTTTATTCCACTGTTGGCAATTCTGAAGCTGCAATAAAAGATTATGACAAGGCTTTAACATTAAAACCGCATGCCAATGCATTCTTTAATCGCGCAAATGAATATGCAAAACTTGGTAGGTTCACCTTAGCGATAGAGGATTATAAATCTAGTTTAAAGATTGAAAAAAGTGCAGATGTTTATACCAATATGGCGTTTGTATATATTAATATTAAAGATTATCAAACAGCCAGAATTCACCTTGAAAAAGCAATAAGCTTAAACCCAAAATTTGATCGCGCAAATTTTCTGATGGGTCTTTCTTATCAATACGAATCCAATAAGACCGATGCATGTAGATGGTATCAAAAAGCTAAAACAATGGGAAGTAAGAATGCATTGATGGCAATTAAAAGTTATTGTCAAACAGAATAAACTGCTCTTACTAATCTGTCTCTATCATACATATCTTTTCTCAATTCAATCTCTTTAAAATTATTCTGGCGCAATAGCGCTAAAACTTCTTCTCCCATATCTTCATGAATTTCCCAATAAAATCTGCCATTGGGTTTTAGTATTTCAGATTTCAACTCTATCATTCTTCGATAAAACAAAAGTGGATCTCCCTTAGGTGCTAAAGCAATTAATGGTTCGAATTCCACTACATTTTTATCCAACCCAATTAATTCCTCTTCTTTAACATAAGGTGGGTTACTTACAATGACATCATACTTTCTCGGTGTCTCATTTAGTATATCCAATTCTAAAAGATCAATTTTTGCATCTAATTCTTCACAATTTATTTTCGCAACTTCTAATGCACCTTCAGAAACATCACAGGCATCAATTTTAAAAGAGGTGTTTTCTTTGTATAATCCAATAGGAATACAAGCAGAACCTGTTCCTATATCCAAAATCTCGATACCATGGTTATTCGATTCACTTTCCAAAATAAACATGACCAATTCTTCAGTTTCTGGTCTAGGTATTAAAACCCTTTCATCCACATAAAAAGGATAACCCATGAAGATGGTCTCATGGATTATATAATCAATTGGCTTGGAATTATTCAGTTCCAATAATGCCATTTTCAAAGAATCCAATTCCTTCTCCTTTAAATCTCTTTTTAAATTCAAATGAAGCTCAGCACGATTAAGGTTTAAATGATAGCCTATTAAAGTGCGGAACAGCGTTTCCTTCTCCTGAGAATTATATTGAGACCTCAGATTATTGATAAAGTAGGATTTAAATTCAGAAAGCTGCATAGATACCTAATGAGAAAGTTCCAAATTAGTATTTTATCTACATTTGGCGAGGTGCACAATAAGGACGAAATATTCATGAATAGAGCCATTGATTTGGCTAAAAAGGGAAAATTCCAAGTGTCACCTAATCCAAGAGTAGGTGCGGTTATTGTTAATAACAACCAAATAATTGGCGAAGGATATCACCAAGAATATGGCAAATCGCATGCGGAGGTGAATGCGATAAACTCAGTTGAAGATAAGTCTCTACTAAAAGAATCTATACTTTATGTCAATTTAGAACCATGTTCACATCATGGTAAAACACCACCTTGTGCGGAATTAATCTTGAAACATCAAATCCCAAAAGTGATCATTGCTAATAAGGACCCATTCAAGCATGTTAATGGTTCTGGAATAGAAAAGTTAAAAAATAATGGTGTAGAGATTTCAGTTGGTATAGCTAAAGAAGAAGCTACAGAATTAAATAAGCGCTTTTTTACTTTTCATCAGCAAGAAAGACCATACATTATATTAAAATGGGCTGAATCTTCAGATGGGTTTATTGGAATAAATGAAAAGACTCCAATAGATGAAAGGTGGATTACTGGTAAATTATCTTCGCTATTATCCCACTTATGGCGAGCAGAAGAAGATGGAATTCTAATTGGGAAAAATACCGCTAAATACGATGACCCAGAATTGAATTGTAGACATGTTAAGGGTCGTAACCCAGTAAGAATCCTTATCGATAAAAATTTAGAGGTAAATCAAAATAGTAAAATATACAATGACTCTAGCAAAACAATTATTCTCAATGCTATAAAGCATGAAAGCACAAATAACACCCATTGGGTAAAAATTGATTTTGAACAGTTTTTTCAAGAGCTTTTTTCCATCTGTAATGATCACAATATAATGTCCCTAATAATTGAAGGTGGAGCGTTTACCTTAAACCAATTCATTGAATCCCATTTTTGGGATGAAGCCAGAATTTTCAGAGGTCAAAAAACCTTCAATTCGGGAGTTAAAGCTCCTCAAATCCATGGCCATACTTTATATACGGAGACCATAGAATCCGATCATTTAACTTTTATAAAGAATATAACTTAATGGTCTTTTTATTTCTAAGTATTCTTTGTTCAACCATAATTTTCCTCTTATTTAAAATCTTTCCATCCAAAAATGTCAATACATTCTCTGCGATTGTTATCAATTATTTTACTGCGTCAATCTGCGGTTATCTATTATTTACAGATACGCTCGAATGGAGTCATTTGTCGAAAGCGGGATGGTTACCTAATGCTATTTTCCTTGGTTTAACTTTTATTTTTCTGTTTAACATGATGGCTCTCACAGCTCAAAGACTTGGTGCAAGTGTATCCTCTATTGCCAATAAAATGGCCTTGGTAGTGCCTGTAATTTTTGCGATTACGTACTATGGAGATGAAATCAGTACGATTAAGGTAATAGGTATCTGTTTAAGTTTAGCTGGTATATACTTGGCAATATTGAAAAAAGGAAATCAAAAAGACAGAATTGATTATTCTAAAATTTGGCTTCCTATTGTGGTCTTCATTGGTTCAGGCTTTGTAGATACTTTCTTAAAATACAATCAGGAATTTCATCTCAAAGATGATTCTAATGCATCCAAACTTTTTAGTGGCATCACATTTGGAGTTGCCTTTACTATAGGTCTTCTGATGATGTTATTTAGCAAAGAGAAAAGAAGGTTGAATTTAAATACAATAATCGCAGGCTTGGTTTTAGGGGTTGTAAACTTTGGTTCAATCTATTTTTTAATTGAAATCTTTAATCATACATCACTTGAAAGCTCATTGGTATTTCCAATTAATAATGTGGCTGTAGTAATATTAACTACCATTGGTTCCATCCTATTCTTTTCTGAGAGATTTTCATTAATTAATAAAATTGGAATTGCGCTTTGTGTCGGTTCAATTCTGCTCATTTCTTATGCCTAAAGCATGCAATCCATAGTTAAACCTACTTCAGCAGAAATCAAAATAAAAGCGAGTAAGTTTTTAGCGTATGCATTTCCAATCCAAGACAAACAACAAGCAGAAAACTTGATCAATAAAATTAGAAAGGAACATTCTAAAGCAAACCACCATTGCTATGCGTATCGTTTAGGTGAAGGAGATCAGGAATACTTTATAACCAATGATGATGGAGAGCCCAAAAACTCAGCAGCAGCTCCAATTCTCGGACAAATCAGATCATTCAGGCTTAGTAACGTCCTATTGGTTGTTGTTCGATATTTTGGAGGCACCAAGCTAGGTGTAGGAGGATTGATTAAAGCCTACAAAGAAGCCTCAAAACTAGCATTGGCTAAAAGTAAAATTATCGAAGTAGAGAATTATCACAGTTTTCAGATTTCTGTAAACCATCAAACTTTAGGTGAACTCATTTCAATAATCGACAGGAATAACCTTAAGGCAAGTTTTGAAACATTGGATAACCATACGATAATTATAATCACTTGTAAGGAAAAAGAAAAAGACAATTTTGAAAGAATATTTGCCAAGTTTACCTAGTCGCTACTTTTTTGAAATAAAGCCACGATTTGTGCTTTCTGGATTAATCCAACTAATAGTGCTAATACACCAAATACGATGGAGATAACAATGGCATGCATGACGAAGTTTTCGAAGAAGTCAATCGTAATATAGGAAATGAATATGCCAAACAATACAAATAAAACGTATCTAAATAACAATCTTAATGGAAACTGGATTTTGAATAGTTTCTTCACTATGATTACTTGACTAACGCTTACAAAGAATTGGGTTATTAAAGTAGCTATTGCTGCACCATATGCTCCTTTTGATGGAATTAGCCAGAAATTCAAGCCAAAATTTATTATAAAGCCGATTAAAGCTATGAAATTCAATTGCTTTAAGCTTCCATTGGCTGTTAACAATGTTCCATAAATGTAAGTCATCGCAATGGCAATGAACGAAATCATGAGTACGATGAAAACCTCAGAAGATTTGTTAATGTTCTCATGATACAATAAATCCATTATATCATAAGCATGAATGACAGATATAGAACATAATGCCATTGCAGGAATAAATAGCAAATTAAATGCGGTGTTTAAAAACTTGTCAATAAGCTGATTTTTCTTAATCATTCTAGAAAAAATGGGCAATAAAAGACCAGCAAAAAGAAAACCCAACATATTAAATGCTTCCAATAACCTATAAGCACGAGCATAGGTGCCAACTTCTTTCTCCCCATCCACATGCAATAGATCTATCATGACGGAATCAAGGCGGTAATAAAAAGACATCAACAAGACCAATAGCGCAAATGGTAAACTCTCTTTTAAAATAATTTTAAATAGTCTGAAGTCCGCTTTAATCACAAAATGTTTTGCCTTATTCAGAACGAGTATAAAAGCAATAATTGCTGTAAAGAAATATGCCCAAAATTGCGCGTAAATAAACCACTCAATTTGGAAGTTTCCTCCTGCAATACTAGACCATAGTAAGATACTGCATAGGATAATCATCAAACCTCTATCCAAGACTGAAAGCAATCCATCAGTCTTAAAAAGGTGCAATCCCGATATATTAGAGCGCAAATACAAGATGAAAGAGGACAGAATTTGATTTATACCAAGAATGAACAATAGCCACAATTCTTTTCCTTTGTATCCGACCATTAGAGCCACGATAAAGGTAACAGCCATATAAATCAGACTCAAAAGAATTTTTACATTGAAAATTCCAGAAAAATACCTGGATAGCATATGACTATGCTGTGCAATATTTCTATTGTTATAATTGGTAATTCCAAAGTCTAGAACAATATTTAATAATATAGAAAAGCTAAAAAGATGATAATACAATCCATATTGTTCATCTCCTACTTCGTTTTGTACTGCTACATCAATTCCCAATATCCAAAATGGTTTGATTAGCAGATTAAGGATTACGACAAAAAGTAAATTTTTTACAAATTTTCTCTTCATTCCAAAATTGAATAGCAGACAAAGTAAAGCAATCCAAGCATAAGGATTGAATTGAGCTGAGTATATTTGCAGGCTTTACTGAGCCGATGAAGATGACTGTTGAGCAATTCTTTGATTTATTTATTGAAGAACTGAAGGAAAATGAGGATTTACATTATTACTACAAGTATCTTGAGGATCCTTCAAAATTCGAATATCGAAAAGCTTATTTCTGCCAAAGACTTCAATATATAGCAGATCATATTCAAGAAAAAGATCTCAAAATATGGGATTGTGGTTGTGGTTTTGGAACAACGGCAATATTTCTTTCTATCAATGGCATTTCTTCTCACGGTACAACACTTGAACATTACATAAAGCAACTCCCAAAAAGATTAGAGTATTGGAGTCAATATGGTGATGTAAGTAAATTCACTTACTCCTATGAAGATATATTTGATCATCAATTTGAAGCCAATTCATACGACCTTATTATTATTCAGGACACCTTACATCACTTGGAACCATTGAATGATGCTTTGAAAATATTAAACCAAGTACTGAGTAAAAATGGGCAATTGCTGATCATTGAAGAAAACGGCAACAATATTATCCAAAACACCAAGTTATTCCTTCAAAGAGGCAATAAGAAAATCATTAAGGTTTATGATGAAACCCTTAATAAGGAATTGTTGTTGGGCAATGAAAACATAAGAAGTTTAAAAGAATGGGAAAGGGAGTTTCAAAAAGTTGGCTTGAACATAATTCAAGATTCAGTCCAATACATAAGATTTTATTTGCCTTTTATGTTTCCAAATGATAAGGCAGAAAAGAAGCTTGCTAAAGAGCAAGAATTATGGAAAAAGAATAGATTTTTCAAAGAGTACTT